>Ga0136641_1000431_pt1 | contig 18076 bp, 12 predicted proteins | sample EliLak1302023Y_FD_115312 | JGI IMG/M metagenome (GOLD analysis project Ga0136641, IMG submission 115312) | Freshwater microbial communities from Elizabeth Lake, Yosemite National Park, California, USA - 13020-23Y | ecosystem: Environmental > Aquatic > Freshwater > Lake ...
CCAGGACAACTGGACCGTCGATTTCCACCAGTACTGGCTCAAGCAGTACCTCGCCGGCAAGGCCGGCGAGCTCGAGCGCTACTCGATCAACACCGCGGCCTGCCTGCAGAACAAGTTCATGCGCCCGCGCGTCGACGTGCCCAATTCGCCGCTGTCGCAGATTGCCTACGCCTTTCACTTCGACGCCTCGCTGTACGCCCGTTTCCTGCGCAAATACAGTGAGGCGCGCGGCGTCACCCGCGTCGAAGGGCGCATCGCCGATGTCGCGCTGCGCGAGGCCGACGGGCACGTCACTTCGGTCACGCTGCAGTCCGGCCAGCAGCTCGAGGGCGATCTCTTCATCGACTGCTCGGGCTTTCGCGCCCTGCTGATCGAAGGCAGCCTGAAGACGGGCTACGAGGACTGGTCGCATTGGCTGCCGTGCGACCGCGCGGTGGCGGTGCCCTGCGTGTCGGCCAAGGAGCTGACGCCCTACACGCGGTCCACCGCGCGCAGTGCGGGCTGGCAGTGGCGCATCCCGCTGCAGCACCGCATCGGCAACGGCCACGTCTATTCCAGCAAGTACATCAGCGACGACGAGGCCACCGCGGTGCTGCTGGGCAACCTCGACGGCGCGCCACTGGCCGAGCCGCGCCCCATCCGCTTTCTCACCGGCATGCGCAAGCAGGCCTGGAACAAGAACGTGGTGGCCATCGGCCTGGCCAGCGGCTTCGTGGAGCCGCTCGAATCGACCAGCATCCACCTCGTGCAGATGGGCATCGCGCACCTGCTCACCTTCTTCCCGGCCAGCGGTTTCGAGCCAGCCGACGTGGACCAGTACAACCGCGTGATGCGCCAGGAATTCGAGTGGGTGCGCGACTTCATCATCCTGCACTACAAGGCCACCGAACGCAGCGACTCGCCGTTCTGGAACTACTGCCGCGAGATGGAAGTGCCCGAGACGCTGCGCCACCGGATGGAACTTTTCCGCAGCCACGGGCGGGTCTACCGCGAGGGCCACGAGCTGTTCACCAAGGTCAGCTGGCTGCAGGTGATGCACGGCCAACGCATTCGCCCGACGGCCTACCACCCGCTGACCGACCTGCTCACCGAGCAGGAGATCCAGGCCTACCTCGAGGAGGTCGAGGGGGTCATCGGCGCCTGCGTCGAAGTCATGCCGACGCACGCCAGGTTCATTGCGGACTACTGCGCGGCCGCGCCGTCCTGAAAGGAACATCCATGCGCAAGACGAGTCATCTGATGACGGCCCTGGTGCTGGCCTCGGCCTTGTCAGGCTGCGTGGAAGCGCCCTTGAAGAAGGGGGCGATGCTGACCTACGAGACCGTGCCCGACGGTGCCCTGCTCTACGAAGGCGGCCAGTCGCTGGGCGTGGCGCCGGTCAGCCGGACCTACCCAGGCGACGGCAAGTCCGCCACCATCCGCACCCCTGACGTCACCGCGGTGTGGCCCAGTGGCGCCAAGGAGGTCTACTTCACGCTGCTGCCGGTGGGTGAGGACCGGGTCGCGACCATCGAACGCCCGAAAAGCGCACCCGGGCTGCAGACCGACCTCGACAACGCGAAGAAGATCGCGTTCTCGAAGGAGCGTGACGCGCAGCGGGTCAAGGAGGACAGGGCTCGCGACATGGCGCGCAATTCCCAGCGCTGCAAGGACCAGATGGCCAAGGGCATGGTGGCCACCAACGACTGCAATTAGCCCGGCTGTGCGCTGCGCCGACCGGTGTAAAAGCTGTTGAGCGTGAGCCGCCCGCCGGCCGGGTCGGGGCTCAGCCGGGCGGGCTCTTCGATGGCTGCCGAATGGAACAGCCCGCCGTCGTAGAAGATGGCGCGGTTCCAGGCGGCCGGCACCTGCGCCATGCGCTCGAAGTACCCGTTGCTGCCCGCCATATAGCCCGGCTGCCAGCCGTAGCGGGCGCTGAAATCAGGGCCCCCGAGCACCACACTGTCGGCGACGATGGCCTCGATGTCCGCCGCCGGTTTGAGCGGCCGGTAGAAGCTGGTGCCGCCCAGCGCGGGGTCGGTGAAGAGGTAGAGCACGCTGGCGGCGTACAGGATGTCGAGCCGGCCGTGCACGTAGCGGTCGCGGTGGCACAACCACTGGACGGGCGCCAGATCCTGCGGGGCCGTGGTGATCAGCGACAGCCGGGTGCTGCTGTCCAGCGTGCGCCGGGCGCCCAGGCGCCGCCGCGCGTGCTGCGCGAAGAGATCGGCCATGCGGCATTGCACGTCGGCGTTGGCGGCGCAGACCAGGCCCGGATAGGGGTAGGACGGCGGCCCATAGGCCAGCCCGCTGGCCCAGGCGCGCACGCCTTCCGGGTTGGCCAGCACATCGTCGATGACGACGCATTCATGACCGTCCCACAAGCGCAGGATGCTGAGCTTCGGGCGCGGGTTGAAGAAGCGGCCTTCGCCGTCCAGCCAGATACTCAAGTGCTTGCTCCTTGGGCCGCGCTCATCATAGGGGCCTCAGCGAGCGCTGGGCCGCTGCCCACCCGCCGGTCGCAAGCGCCGGTGCGCGGCCCGCGCGTGCGGCACCCAGGCCAGCGTGGCCCAGCGGCGCCACATGATCAGGCCGCGCAGCCATTCGTCGGCGATGTAGGCGATCCACACGCCGACCAGCCCCAGGCCGCAGTAACTGCCCAGCAGCCAACTGCCGCCGGCCAGCACGACCACCATGCTGGCCGCACCGGCCACCACCGGGAAGCGGGCGTCGCCGGCGGCGCGCAGGGCATTGATGACCACCAGGTTGAAGGTGCGGCCCGGCTCCAGCAGCACCGTCCACCACAGCAGCACGGTGGCGCTGTGGAGGATGACGGGGTCCTGGGTGAACAGGCGCATCGACCAGCGGGCCGTCAGGGCCGCCAGCGTGGCGACCACCACGCTGACCAGCAGACCACGGCCCAGGGCCCGGCGCACCAGCTGGTGGGCCTGGTGCAAGCGGCCGGCGCCGATCAGATGGCCGACCAGCACCTCGACCGACAAGCCGGTTGCCAGGCCGAACAACAGCACGATCATGATCACCTGCTGGGCGTAGGCGTGGGTCGCCAGCGCCGCCGAGCCGAAGCCGCCGACCACAGCGACGCTGACCATGAAGCTCAGCCGGTAGGCGATGTTCTCGGCCGCGCCGGGCAGGCCGATGCGGGTCACGGCCGCCAACGGCGGCAGCCGAAGCCGCCAGGCGTCGGACCAGCCAGGCTGCAGACCCAGGCGCTCGCGCCACAGCCACAGCAGCCCGGCGATGGCCGCTGACCGGGCCGCCACCACGGCCAGCGCATAGCCGGGCAGGCCGAGCGCAGGGACAGGGCCCCAGCCGAACATCAACGGCCCCATCAGCAGCAGGTGGCTGATCTGCATGGCCACCGTCACGGCCAGCGTATCGCGGGCGCGCAGGTGGGCGCGCAGGACGGCGGTCATGCTGGCGTTCCAGGCGTCCAGCAGCATGGCCGGAGCCAGGCTCATCAGCAGCGGAACGGCCAGCGGCAGGACTTCAGTCGGGGCATTCAGCCCTTGCAGCAGGGGGCGGGCCGCGAACAGGGCCGGCACGGCCACGGCCAGACCGATCCAGGTGCTGGCACCCAGCACCGCGCGCGCCACCGCGTCGGCCGCGTCGCGCCGGCCGGCGCCCAGGGCCTGCGTCAAGACCACGCCCACGCCGGCGCCGACGATGCGGAACAACAGAAAGAGCGCACCGAAAACCTGGTGAGCGAGGGCGAAGGCGGCGGCGTGGTCGTCGGACAGCCGCGCCGCGAAGGCCGTGCCGGCGATGCCCACGGCCATGCCCAGCAGCAGTTCCACCAGCAGCGGCCAGGTCAGGCTGAACAGGCGAGGCGCCGGCAAGGGCGGGTGGCTCGGCGGGTCGGCTGCGGCGACGGTCATCGCCGCATGTTGCCATTGCCGGTGCCGGCCCCCGCACTGGCTACGATGGGGCCCATCCGCCGTCCCGGGAGCCAGCCCATGCACACACGCCGCCACGCCCTGCAAGCCCTCGCTCTGGCGCCCGCGGCCGGCGTCTTGGGTGGGGCCCCGCAGCGGGCCTGCGCGCAGGGCGCGGCCCCCGGCCCAGCCGAGATCAGCGCCGCCGATGCGCAGCGCGACCTGCGCATCCTGAAGCGGGCCCTGACCGAACTGCATCCCGGCCTGCTGCGCTACACCACGCTGGCGCAGATCGACGCCGACTTCGCGGCCGCCACCGCCGCCGTGGCCAGCGGCAGCAGCCGCGCGCAGATGGTCCTGCTGGCAGCGCAACTGTCGGCCAGCCTGCACTGCGGCCACACCTGGGTGAGCCCCTACAACCAGCGGCAAGACGTGGTCGATGGCGTGTTCAAGCGCGCCGACAAATTGCCGCTGACGCTGCGCTGGGTGGAAGGGCGGGTGCTGGTCACCGGCAGCAGCGCAGCCCCGGTGACGGCGGGCAGCGAACTGCTGGCCATCGACCAGCGCCCGATGACCGCCATCCGCGACGCGCTGCTGCCGCTGCTGCGCGCCGACGGCCTGCACGAAGGCGCGCGGGGCAAGGCCCTGTCGCAACTGGACAGCGGCCCCAACGGTGGCGCGATGGACAGGCTGTTTCCGCTGATGTACACGCCGCAGGGCGGGCGCTACACGCTGACGCTGCGCGAGTGCGGCAGCGCCGACCCGCGCAGCGTCAGCGTGATGGCAACGACCACCGCGGAACGCGACAAGACCTCGCCCGCACCCAGCAGCGCCTGGGCATTCCGGGTCGACGGCGACACCGGCATCCTGACCCTGCCCACCTTCGCTTTCTGGCGCAGCGACTTCAAGCCCGAGGCCTACCTGCAGCAGACCTTCGAAGCCCTGCGCGGCGTGCCCTTCCTCATCATCGACCAGCGCGACAACGAAGGCGGCGACGACGCCATCGGCCGGGCGGTGCTCAGCCACCTGCTGCGCGCACCGCTGCAAGGACCGGGCTTTCGGGTGGAGAGCGCCTATGAACGCGTGCCCTATGTGCTGGCGCGCTACCTGGACACCTGGGACTTCGGCTTCTTCGACCGGACCGGCCAGGTGACGAAAGGCCCCGGCCGCAACTGGCTGCTGCCCGACCAGCCGGGCGCCCGCATCGAGCCGGTGGCTGCACCCTACGCCGGGCGCAGCGTGGTGCTGATCGGCCCGCAGAACAGTTCGGCGGGCTTTCTGCTGGCGCGCGACATCCAGCGCAGCGGCGCGGCCACGCTGCTGGGCCAGCCCAGCGGCGGCAACCTGCGCGGGCTGAACGGCGGGCAGCTGTGCTGGATCAACCTGCCGGCTTCGGGCGTCGGCGTGGACATCCCGCTGGTCGCCGCTTACGCCAAGGACAACCCGCCCGACGCCGGCGTGCAACCCGACGTGGCCGTGGCGCCGCGCTGGGCCGACGCGGTGGCCGGCGTGGACACGGCGATGCAGGCCGCACGCCGGCTGATCGCGGGCTGGCGCTGAGCGGGGCTCAGGGAGGGGCCTGCGCTACGATCGATCCTAGGGCTTACCCGGCTCATCACCCGCATCCAACCAGCGACAGGACCCTCAAGTCATGAGCCAGATCCACTTCATCGGCGGCGAAAAAGGCGGGGTCGGCAAATCGCTGCTGGCCCGCGTGCTGGCCCAGCATTTCATCGACCGCAACCAGCCCTTCATCGGCTTCGACACCGACCGTTCGCACGGCGCGCTGCTGCGCTACTACGCCGACTACGCCGCCCCCTTGCCACTGGACGCCGGCGACAGCCTGGACCGCGTCATCGAAGTCGTGGTCGAGCAGCCCGAGCGCCGCGTGCTGGTCGACCTGGCTGCCCAAACCCAGGCCGACCTGATGCGCTGGCTGGACGAGACCGGCGCCGGCGGCGTGGCCGCGGAACTGGGCGTGGCCCTGAACTACTGGCATGTGATGGACAACGGCCGCGACGGCACCTTCCTGCTGGGCCGCTGGCTCGACGGCCCGGGCGCGCGGCTGCCGCTGGTGGTGGTGCTCAACGAGGTGCGGGGCGAGCGCTTCGACATCCTGTTTGCGTCCGGCCTGCTCGACCGCGCCCTGGCGCAGGGCGCGCGCGTGCTGCACCTGCGCAAGATGCCGGAGCAGCCGCTGCAGAAGATCGACGCCGAAGGCGCGAGTTTCTGGGCTGCCCTGCAGCCGGGCACCAGCAGCCTGAAGCTGCTCGACCGCCAGCGCATCAAGCTGTGGCTGCAGCGCACCAGCGCCGACCTGGACGCGCTGGGTGTCTGAAATGGCGCCTGCGGGCGGCCGTCACGGCGCGCCCAGCAGGAAAAGCAAGGGGATCTCCAGCCGCGCGGCCCAGGCCCGCTCGTTGTGGCCCGTGCCTTCGAATACCCGGCTGACGCTGCGGGCCGCGGTGTAGCCGCGGTCCTTGACGATCTGGTCGATGAAGACCTGGTAAGGCGCATACAGCGCGTCCAGTTCGGTCGTGCCGTGGTCCTGGTACAGGCGGTGGGTGGCCGGGTCCGCCAGGTGGCGCTGCAGGTAGGTGTAGGCCGCCAGCGGCAGCGCGGCGTTGGCCTCGCCGCTGCCCACCCAGTGGGTGGACAGCCCGGCCGCGCCGCCGAAGACCTGCGGGTATTCGTTCATCGCGTAGACGCTGATCAGCCCGCCCATGCTGGACCCCATCACGACCGTGTGCTCGCGCTCCGGGCGTGTGGCGTAGCGGGCGTCGATGGCCGGCTTCAGCTCTTCGACCAGGTAGCGCAGGTAGGCGTCGGACCGGGGCCGGCCTTGCAGGGCCTTTTCGGTGAAGGCAGCGCGCGTGGCTTCGGGCAGGAAGGGCAGGAACTTCTCGGGGTAGTACTCGCTATGGCGGAATCGGCCGTTGTTCCAGATGCCCACGATCAGGGTGTCGGGGATGCGCCCTTCCTTGACCAGGCGATTGACCGTGAGGTGCACGTCCCAGGCCTGCTGATTCCAGCTCTTGCTGGCGTCGTAGAGCATCTGGCCGTCGTGCATGTAGATCACCTGGTAACGCCGCGCCGGGCTGTAGTCGGCGGGCAGCCAGACATCCACGGGGCGCGGGTCGACGTGCCGCGACGCGATGGCCGGCAGGCGTTCGATGCGGCCCACCGCCACCTCGGGCAGTGGCTGGGCCACGGCCGACAGGCTGCAGGCTGCGACCATCAGAGCGGCCCAGGGCTGCTTCATCGGGGTGACTCCGGGGTGACGAAAACCCGACCGCCCAGCGCTGGCACTTCGAAACGGATGCGGCCGCCTTCGATGCGCCAGGTGGCTCGCAAGTCGCTTGCATCGGCAGGGGCGGCCGCCGCGAGGTCGCTCAAGGCATCGCGCAAGGCGGCAGCGGGCAGCCCTTCCGGCAAGGCCACGCTCACGGTCAGCGGCTGCTCGCCATTGTTGGTGGCGGTGAGCGCCCAGGTGCCGCCCAGCCGGCGGGCCAGCACCAGCACGTGGGCGTCGGCGTAGAGCGGCGCCTCCAGGCTGCCGCGGCGCAGCACGGCATGGCGGTGGCGCAGCGCGGTGTAGGTCTTGAAGGCCGCCAGCAATTCGGTGTCGGGCTCGCCGCCCTGGTCGGCCCAGGGGTAGGTGGCCCGGTTGTAGGGGTCGTCGCCGCCGGTCACGCCCACCTCGTCGCCATAGTAGATGGCCGGTGCGCCGGGGAAGGTCATCTGGAACAGCACGGCCAGCTTCAGGCGCCGCTTGGCCAGGGCCTGCGCGGGCGCGTCGGCCAAGTTGCCGCGCTCGGCGCTCCAGCCGAAGTGGTGCAGCGCGCGCGGCACGTCGTGCGAGGACAGCAGGTTCATCAGCGCGTGAAAGGCCTGCGGCGGGTAGGCCTCGCGCGTCAGTTCCAGGTTGCGGTAGAGCTCGGCCGCGTGGCCGCCGGCCGCGTAGTCCAGCACCGTGTTGCGGAAGATGTAGTTCATGGTGCTGTCGAACATGTCGCCCAGCAGGAACTTGCTGGCGTCGAACCAGACCTCGGACACGGTCAGCGCGTCGGGCTGACTGGCCTTGACGGCCTTGCGCCACGCGCGCCAGAAGTCGTCGGGCACCCAGGGCGCCACGTCCATGCGCCAGCCCGCGGCGCCGCGGTCCAGCCAGTGCTGCATCACGCCCTGCGGGGCGCCGAAGAAGTAGCGGCGCAGCGCCGGGTTGCTCTTGTCCAGCTCGGGCAGATCGGGGCCGCCCCAGCCGGTGTATTGCGCATCGGGGTCGGTCTTCGTGGTGTCGAAGCGGTACCAGCCGGCATAGGGCGATTGCGGGTTCACGCGGCCACCGGCAAAGGCCCCCGCACTCTGCGCGCCGCCCTGGTTGCGGTAGCGGTCGAAGTAGAGCGAATCGGCGCCAGTGTGGTTCAGGCTGGTGTCCAGCATGATGCGGATGCCGCGCCGTGCGGCCTCGCGCGTCAGGCGCAGGAAATCGGCGTCGCTGCCGAAGCCGGGGTCGATCTGCAGGTAGTCGGCGGTGTCGTACTTGTGGTTGCTGGCGGCCTTGAAGATCGGCGTCATGTAGATCGCGTTGGCGCCCAGGGCCTGGATGTAGTCCAGCTTCTGGATGATGCCGGCGAGATCGCCGCCGAAGAAATCGTTGTTGTGCGAGGCGTCGCTGCCGTCGCCGCTGCCCGGGCGGTAGGGGCGCTCGGTCCAGCGGGCGTGGCCTTCCACGGCCTGGTCGTGGTATCGGTCGACACCGGGTTTCGGGTCATTGCCCGGGTCGCCGTTGCGGAAGCGTTCGGGGAAGATGCTGTAGTAGACGAGGTCGGCGGCCCAGTCGGGCACCTGGAAGTCGGGTGCGTAGACCGTCTGCCGGAAGCGGCGGATGGCACCCGGCCTGGCCGGCAGTTCCACGACAGAACCCAGGCCGCCGCTGCCTTTCTCCCGCGTCCAGAACACCGCGTCGGCGTTGTTCTGCAGGGCGTAGCGCTGCCCGGCGATCTCGGCTTCGAACCAGTAGCCGTAGACGGCAACGTCGGGGTAGGTGTGTCGGGCGCTCCAGTGGGCGCTGTCGCCCTGCTGCGTCTGCACCATCGGCACGCGCGCCACCTCGGTGTAATCCAGCACTTCCTGGTTGCCTTGCAGACGGCGCTTTTCGACCACCAGCGTCAGGCGCGTCACGCCGGGCAGCGCGGTGACCGTGAAGTCGAAAGCGGCCGGCGCCGGCTGCGCGCCGAAGGGGCGCTTGTGCGCCGCGGCGCGGCTGTCGAAACGCAGGCTCAGCGCCACCGGGTCTTTGATGGCGCGGGCCGACGGGTCGCCGAAGGTCTTGGGGCCCAGCGTGAGTTGCGGCTGGCCGGCTGCAAAGGCCAGGCGCAGCGTGTGTTCACCGGCCAAGTCGAAACGGTAAGGTGGGCTGTTGGCGCCCGTCGGGAAGGTGGTGGCGGCTTTCCAGGCGGCGTCGGCGACCTTGAATTCCTGGGGGCCGGTGGCCTTCACGTTCAGGTAATAGGCATCGCAGCTGTACTGGAAGGCGTATTCGTCCTGCGCCACCCAGTTGGTGAGGCCGCCGCGCAGGTACAGCGTGGTGTCGCCCCAAGGCGCGGCGGTCGGGCAGTCTTCCACCGCCAGCGTGGCGCCGCCGGTGCCCTCAGCGCCGGGCGTGACGGTGTAGCGCTGCATGCCGTTGAAGCGGCGCGTGAAGTCGGGGCCGCGGGGCAGCAGTTGCGTGCCGTCGCGGCTGCCGAAGTCAGCGTCGGCGCTCCAGGCCTCGTCGCCGATCTTGAAGCGGTGCGCACCGGTGATGCGCGCCACACCCTGCCAGCGCGTGCAGGCCCAGGTGAGCTGCTGGGCTTCGCTGGCGGCCCAGCCGTTGAAGCTGCCGCGCAGGTAGAGCGGGCGGCCCTGGAGCGGGTCGGCCTGGCAGGCCGGCGGCTCGGCGGCCAGCGCCGGGCCGGCCCAGCAGGCGAGCATAAGCAGCCAGGCCTTCACGGCACCCGCTCAGCAAGGTCAGCGGCCTGCGCCGGGCCGGGTTGATGGACAGCCGGCATCGCGTCAACCCTTGACGCCGCCCGCGGTCAGACCCGAAACGATCCACCTCTGCGCCAGCAGGAAGACCAGCGTGATCGGCAGGCCGCTGAGCACCGCGGCGGCCGCGAAATCGCCCCACAGGTATTTCTGTTCGTAGAGGTAGAACTTGCTGCCCACGGCCAGAGTGAGATTGGGCTCTTCGCGCAGCAGGATGGACGCCACGGGGTATTCGATGATGGTGCCGATGAAGGCCAGCACGAAGACCACCATCAGGATGGGCACGGCCATCGGCAACAGCACCAGGCGGAAAGCCTGACTGTGGCTGGCGCCGTCGACCTTGGCGCTTTCTTCGATCTCGACCGGGATGCTGTCGAAGTAGCCCTTGATGGTCCAGATGTGCATGGCCACGCCGCCGAGGTAGGCCACGATCAGGCCGGCGTGGGTTTCGATGCCCAATGCCGGCACGGTGGTGCCTATGCCTTCGAAGATGGCGTAGATGGCCACCAGCGCCACCGCCACCGGGAACATCTGCAGCAGCAGCATGCTGTTCAGGATGAATTGCTTGCGCGCGAATTTCATGCGCGCAAAGGCATAGGCCGCGGTGGTGGAGATGGCCACGATGAGCACCGCCGAAATCATCGCGATCTTGATGCTGTTCCACAGCCACAGCAGCACGGGGAAGGGCGGCTGCACCACGCTGCCGTCAGCCTGCTTCACCGGGATGCCCAGGGCCAGTTGCCAGTGTTCGAAGCTGATGGTCGACGGGATCAGCGAACCCGTGGCGAAGTTGCCCGGCCGCAGCGAAATGCTGATGACCGCCAGCAGCGGGAACAGCGTGAAGGCCAGCAGCACGCACAAGCCGGCGTGGGCGCCGATGAGGCGCCAGCGGCCGGCCTTGCCGGTGACGATGGCCATCTCAGCGCCTTCCTTCTGACCGTTGGGTGATCTTGAGTTGCACCATGGCCATCACCGCCACCATCACGAAGATCAGCGTGCTGATGGCCGCGGCGAGGCCGAAGTTCTGGCCGCTGTCGGTGAAGGCGATGCGGTAGGTGTAGCTGACCAGGATGTCGTTGGTGCCGGCCGGCAGTTTGGTGTTCAGGTAATCGGGCCGGCCGTCGGTGAGCAGGCTGATCAGCACGAAATTGTTGAAGTTGAAGGCGAAGGCGCTGATCAGCAACGGTGTCAGCGGTTTGGCGATCAGCGGCGCGGTGATCTTGAAGAAATTCGTCAGCGGCTGGGCACCGGCAATGGCGCTGGCTTCGTACAGGTCGGCCGGTATCGCCTTGATCAGCCCGGTGCACAGAATCATGATGTACGGGTAGCCCAGCCAGGTGTTGACGATGAGGATCATCACCTTGGCCAGCAACGGGTCGGCGAACCAGGCCGGGCGCACGCCGAACAGGGCGTTGAGGATGCCGTTGATCTCGCCGAAGTTCTGATTGAACAGGCCCTTGAAGACCAGGATGGAAATGAAACCCGGCACGGCATAGGGCAGGAACAGCAGCGTGCGGTAGAGCGCGCGGTACTTCAGGTTCTGCCATTCCAGCACCACCGCCAACGTCATGCCCAGCGCCGTGCTGAACAGCACGGTCAGGCCGGCGAAGACCACGGTCCAGATGAAGATGCTGACGAAAGGGCCGCGGAAGTCGGCGTCCAGCAGCATGCGGCTGTAGTTGGCCAGGCCGATGTTGACCTTGAAGCCGGGCTGCATGCGTTCGCCAGCCGCGGTCTCGAAATAGCCGGTGCTGCGGTTGGCGCGGTAGGTGTTGCCGGTGATCAGCTGCGTCAAGGCGCCGTCGGCCTCGGCCTTCCACAGCGGCGAGATCGGGCCGAATTCACGCAGGCCGGCGTAACGGATGAGTTGGCCATCGGGCAATTGCAATGGCAAGGCGGCCAGCGCGTCGCGGTGGCTGATCAGCTCGCGCAGATTCAAGGGCGCGGCCAGTATGGTGGCCCCCAGCGGCTGCATCGCGACGGGTGGCGTCACCGCGTCGCTGGCTTTCAAGGCCAGTGGCGGCGAGACCAGCGCATCGCCAGACGCACCTTCGTGCGGCGCCAGCTTCAGGCGGAAGGACGGGCCCTCGGCGTGCAGCGTGTAGGGCCGCGATTGCGCTTCGTCGGCGATGGTCTGGTCCAGCAGATAGGCCCGCGCCCGAGCTTCTTCCAGCAGGTTGTTCGACGAGTAATTCGTGAAGCCGATCTGCACCGTGTAGAGCAGCGGAAAGGCCACGAAGACCAGCATGCCCGCCACGCCGGGAAACAGGTATTTCCAGGCCACGCTGTGCGCCGTGGCGTAGACGAAGATCGCGCTGCCGCCCAGCGCCAGCAGGCCGACGGCGGCCAGCGCCTGGCCGGCCGTCCACAGGCTGAAGACCAGCCACATCAGGGCCAGCGCGGCCAGACCGGCGACGGCACGGCCCAGCCATGGAGATGTCGCGTTGGTGGCGCTCATCTCACTGGGCCAACATCCGCGCCGCAGCGCCGTCAAGCGCCTCTTTCGGCGCCTGCCGGCCGTTGGTGATGGCCTCCAGCGCGGCATCCATCGCCGGGAAGAAGCGGCCCATCTCGGGGATGTTCGGTATCGGCTCGCCGGCCTTGGCATTGGCCATGGTCGCCACGATGCGCGGGTCGTCGCTCAGTTCATTGAAATACGCCTTGTTGGCCGGTGTGCCCAGCGGCACATCGGCCGAAATCAGCTTCAGGCTTTCGACCTTCAACAGGTGGTTCTCGATGAATTCACGGGCGATGTCACCCAGCTTGCTGGACGCGCTGACCATACAGCCCAGCACGCCGACGAAAGTCTTGCTGGGCTGGCCGGGCACCACGGCCGGCACCGGCGCCACGCCGAAGTCGATGCCGGCTTTCTTGGTGTTCTCCCAGCTCCAGGGCCCGCTGATCATCATGGCCACCTGGCCGCGCGCGAAGCCGGCTTCCATCTCGGCGTAGCGCGCGCCCTTGGGCATGGTGCCGCCCGTGATCAGGCGGTCCAGCATCTCGGCGCCTTTCAGCGCGCCGGCGGTGTTCACGCCCACCGCCTTGCTGTCGAGTTCACCCTGCGCGTTGCGGCCGAAGACGAAGCCGCCCGGCCCGGCCAGCATCGGCCAGCTGAAGAAGGACTTGTTGTAGTCCCACAGGATGGCGCTGGTCTTGCCGCCGCTGGCCGCCTTGAGCTTTCTGTCCAGCGCGATGAGCTCGTCGAAGGTGGCCGGCGGCGTGGGCACGAGCGCCCGGTTGTAGACCAGGCCGATGGCCTCGATGGCCAACGGGTAGCCCCAGACCTGGCCCTTGTAAGTGTAGGCCTGCCAGGCGCTGGCCTCGATCTCGCCGCGTACGCGCGGCGGCGGCTTGATGGGCACGATCAGCCCGGAACGCGCCCATTCGCCGGTGCGGTCGTGCGGCCAGCAGAAGATATCCGGGCCCTTGCCGGCAGCCGCCGCAGCGCCGAACTTGTCGGGCGCGCCTTCGGGGTGCTGCACGACGACCTGCACACCGCTCAGTTGGGCGAATCGATCCCCGACTTTCTGCAGACCGTTGTAGCCCTTGTCGCCGTTGATCCAGACCAGCAGGCGCAGCGGGGTGGCGCCCTGCGCTTGCGCAGCGCCCGACAGCATCAGCGCGACCAGCAGCGCAGCCGCGCGGGCCTCAAGCTGCATGCCGATGCTCGACCGCAGCCAGGCGCTGGAAAGCGCGGCCTTCAGCGTCGAAAAGATAGGTCTTCCCCACCGGCACTACCAGCGGCAAGGCCGTACCGGCTTCGATGCGGCGATCGCCTTCGACGGCGCAGGTGATCACCTCGTCCAGCCCCGGGTTGCTGCAATAGGCGTAGGTCATGCTGCCCAGCGATTCGACGAAGGTGACGCTGGTGTTCAGCGCGTTGTCGGCCACACCGGCACGCAGGTGTTCGGGGCGCACGCCCAGGGTCACCGTGTCGCCCACTTTCGCTGCGCCGGCATCGACGGCGCAGCGGATGCTTTCACCGCCGCCCAGCTTCACCGTCGCGCCCTGTGCCGAGGCCTCTTGCACGGTCGCGGCGATGAAATTCATGCCCGGGCTGCCGATGAAGCCAGCCACGAAGAGGTTGCAGGGGTGTTCGTACAGGCCCATCGGCGTGCCGACCTGCTCGATGCGGCCGGCCTGCAGCACCACGATGCGGTCGGCCAGCGTCATGGCCTCGACCTGGTCATGGGTGACGTAGACCATGGTGGTCTTGAACTGCTCGTGCAGCTTGGCGAATTCGTAGCGCATCTTCACGCGCAGGGCGGTGTCCAGATTGGACAGCGGCTCGTCGAACAGAAACACCTCGGGCTTGCGCACGATGGCCCGGCCGATGGCCACACGCTGGCGCTGGCCGCCGGACAGGTCTTTGGGCTTGCGCTGCAGCAGGTGCTCGATGTGCAGGATCCTGGCGGCCTGGTTCACCGCGGTCTCGATCTCGGCCTTGGGCACCTTGGCCAAGCGCAGCCCGAAGGCCATGTTCTCGAACAGGTCCATGTGCGGGTAGAGCGCGTAGCTCTGGAAGACCATGCTGATGCCGCGCTCGGCCGGCGGCACGTCGTTGACCACGCGGCCCCCGATGCGCAGTTCGCCCTCGGTGATGTCTTCCAGGCCGGCAATGGTGCGCAGCAAGGTGCTCTTGCCGCAGCCGCTGGGCCCGACGAAGACCATGAACTCGCCGTCGCGGATCTCGAGGTCGATGCCCTTCAGGATCTTCACGTCGCCGTAGGCCTTGCCGACCCCGGACAGTTTCACATCGGCCACGAATGTCTCCCGGACAGGCACCAGCCGGCACCCGAATCTGTCTTGAATGTACAAGTCGAACGGCGCCGCAGCCATCGGCGTCCGCCCCTTCCTTTCAACGCTGCACCCGCAGCACCTGCACCGACTGCGGCGCCAGCGTGGCGCGCGCGCTGCCGGCGGCGTCGGTGCGCAGGGGTGGCGCTGCGGCCGGAAAGGCCGACAGCAGGGTGGCGTGCGCCGGCAGCGCCTTCAGTTCGGCCTCGGCGCTCTGCAGGCCGTAGTTGATCAGCACCACCGTCGTCTCGTCGCCCAGGCGGCGCTGCCAGCTGACCACCGTGCCGTCGGCCACGCTGGCCTCGAAGCTGCCGCGGGCGATGCTGGGCAGCGTGTTGCGCAGCTTCAGCAGGGCTTTGTAGAAATTCAGGATCGACTGCGGGTCGGCGGCCTGCGTGCTGACGTTGTTCGTGGCGGCATTCGGCGCCACCGGGCGGAACGGGCGGCCGGTGGTGAAGCCGGCGCTGGCCGCGTCGGCCGTCCAGCTCATCGGGCTGCGCAGGGGCTGGTCGCCGGGCAGGCCGTCGACACCCGCCTGGCCCACTTCCTCGCCGTAATAGATGTAGGGCGTGCCCGGCTGCAGCAGGTAGGTGGCGGCGGCCAGCTTGTAGGGGGCGACGTTGCCAGCCACCTGGTCCCACAGCCGGCGGCCGGCGAAGATGTCGTGGTTGGACAAGAAGGTGGCCATCGTGGGCGAGGCCTTGCGGTAATAGTCGGCCACGGCCTGCACCGCCGCCGGTTCACCGCGCGCCGCTTCGACGATGCGCTGCCCATAGCCGAAGGCGAAGGCGCCACCGCAGACCGCCGGGTCGCCGTAGGCCTGCGGCTCGGCCGTGGCTTCGCAAACCACGGTGCGGTGCTCGTAGCCCTTGATCAGGTCCTGCAACTGCTTGGTCAGCGCCCGGCTTTCGGGCTGGTCGTTCCAGTCTTGGGCGCTGTTCTCGATGAGGTGGGGCACGGCGTCGAGGCGGAAGCCGTCCAGCCCGCGGTTCAGCCAGAAGCGCAGGCTGCCGAGGTGGTAAGCCAGCACCGCCGGGTTCCTGAAATTGAAGTCGGGCATGTGCGGCCCGAAAGTGCCGAAGTAGAAGTCCTTCGTGCCCGGCGGCGCCAGCGGCATGTCCTGGACCTCGCCGGTCCAGTTCCAGGGCTGCGCCGACACGGCGTACCAGGGGTACTTGCCCCAGATGTCCCAGCCCGTCGGCGCGGTCTCGCTCCAGACGAACCAGTCGCGGTAGGGCGCACCGGCGCCTTTGCGCGCCTGCTCGAACAGCGGGTGCGAGGCCGCGCTGTGGTTGATGACGTAGTCCATGATCACGCCGATGCCGCGCGCATGCGCCTGGCGGATCAGTTCGTCGAAGTCGGCCAGCGTGCCGTACTCGGGCGCGATGTCGCGGAAGTCGGTGGTGGCGTAGCCGTGGTCGCCGTCGGCGTTCTTCGTGATCGGCATCAGCCAGATGCCGCGCACGCCCAGGTCCTTCAGGTGGTCCAGGCTTTGCGTCAGGCCGCGCAGGTCGCCGATGCCGTCGCCGTCGCTGTCGCGGTAGGCGCGGACGAAGATTTCCATGAAGGCGCCCTGCTCCCAGCCCGCCGGCAGCGCGCTGCGGCGGTCGCCGACGGGCACGTCGCGCGTGTCGATGGCAGGCTGGGCGGTGGCGGCGAGCGCGCAGCACAGGGCGATCAGGTGCAGGGCGTGTTTCATGGTGTACGGCCTAAGACGATGTAATTGACCTACAGCGACCTGTCGATACAACAACATAGTTGCTCGACACGGGATGGATTTCATCGCATTCCCTGAGCAGAGATTCGATGTAGTCTGGATACATTCGAACCATGATAAACACCATCGGTCTGCCCGCCGCATGGACGCTGGCCCTGGCACTGCTCGGGGCTGTGGGCGGCGCAGGGGCCGCGCCGGCCCTGCCGCCAGCCCGCCTGGCCGACTGCGACGCCGCCAGCTTCGCCACCGTGCTGCAAGCGGCTGCCGACGTGCCGGCCGCCGCGCACTGGTTCAGCCGCGAACGCCTGCGCTGGCCCGGCGCCCGGGCCGCGGCCGACGGCAGCAGCCGTTACGCCATCGTGGCGGCGGCACCCGGGCGGCTGCTGCGGGTCGAGCCCGGGCAGCCTGTCGGTGGCGCCATCCAGCGGCTGGCGCTGGCGCAAGCCAACACACCACTGCCCCCCGCGCTGGCCGGGCGCTACGCCTTCGTGGCAGCGGGTGTCGACCTGCAGTTGCCGCGCGCCGCCTGGGCGCAGGTACCCGATGTGTTGCGGCAGCAGAGCCTGCTGGTCGAAACCGATGCGCAGGGCCGCGTCCGGCAGGCCACGGCGCTGCAGACGCCCGGTGTGCTGGACGATCTTTACGCCCGCGCCGAAGCGATCCCGGACCTGGGCGTGCGCGTCGCCAACGGCCGCACCGCCTTCCAGCTCTGGGCGCCCACCGCGCAGCAGGTCGGCCTGTGCCTGTACGCCGACGGCCGCGCGTCGGCCCGGACCTGGGTGCCGATGCGGCGCGACGCCGCCACCGGCGCCTGGTCGGCCACGCAGGGCGGCGACCTCAGCGGCGGCAGCTACGTCTACCTGGTCGACGTCTTTGTGCGCGGCACGGGCTGGGTGCGCAATGCCGTCACCGACCCCTACAGCATCAGCCTGAACACCGACTCGCAGCGCAGCTGGATAGGCCGGCTGGACGCGCCGGCGCTGCAGCCCGCAGGCTGGGCCCAGCACCAGCGCCCGGCGGCTTTGGCGGCCGCCACCGACGCGGTCATCTACGAACTGCATGTGCGCGACTTCTCAGTCAGCGACGCCAGCGTGCCGGTGGCGGACCGCGGCAAGTACGCCGCCTTCACACACCCGGCATCGCGCGGCATGCAGCACCTCAAGGCGCTGGCCGCCGCCGGCGTCACCGACCTGCACCTGCTGCCCATCTTCGACCTGGCGACGGTGCCTGAAAGCGGCTGCGTCACCGCTGACCCCGCGGCCCTGGCAGCGCTGCCGCCCGACAGCGAGCAGCAGCAGGCCGCCGTGCGCGCCACGGCCGAGCGCGATTGCTACAACTGGGGCTACGACCCCTGGCATTACAACGCGCCCGAAGGCAGCTACGCCAGCACAGCCGAAGACGGCGCGGTGCGCGTCGTCGAGCTGCGCCGCATGGTGCAGGCCCTGCACGCGGCCGGGCTGCGCGTGGGCATGGACCTGGTCTACAACCACACGGCGGCCTCGGGGCAAGCCCGCAAATCGGTGCTCGACCGCACCGTGCCGGGCTACTACCAGCGCTTGAATGCGCAAGGCCAGGTCGAGACCAGCACCTGCTGCGCCAACACCGCCACCGAACACCGCATGATGGCCAAGCTGATGATCGAATCGGCGGCGCTGTGGGC
>Ga0136641_1000432_pt1 | contig 18033 bp, 19 predicted proteins | sample EliLak1302023Y_FD_115312 | JGI IMG/M metagenome (GOLD analysis project Ga0136641, IMG submission 115312) | Freshwater microbial communities from Elizabeth Lake, Yosemite National Park, California, USA - 13020-23Y | ecosystem: Environmental > Aquatic > Freshwater > Lake ...
ACCTATGTGTCCACGACAGTGTCCGGAGTCGGGTGTTCGGTGACGTTGGTGGGGACCGTATCGACCTTGACGGCGGCGGGCGCAACCACGTGCTCCGTCGTGGCGACCAAGGCGGCTGATTCCACCTATGCCAGCGCCACCAGTCCACCGCTGTACTTCCGATTCACCGTTGGAACAACTCTGAGCCCGCAGTTATGGCTGATGGTGTCGAACACGACTCGCATCAGCACAGTGGGATCGCCTATTACGTTGACGACCACCGGTGGGTCCGGTACTGGGGCTGTGACATTTGCGGTCGTGGGCACGAACTGCAGTCAGCCGACGTCAACGACAGTGTCGGCAAGCGGGGCGGCCCTCTGTCTGGTCACGGCAACCAAGGCGGCCGACTCCGACTACGCGAGCATGACCAGCCCCGCGCTGCTGTTCAAATTCACCGCTTCCTAGGTCGAATCCGATCCTGCATCCGGCTCGCCTGGCAGCGTGGGAACTCGCCAGCCGAGTGCTACGGCGCCCAGGCGAACGAGGAGCACGAGTGCGACTCCGACCAGCGAGGCCACCCATGCCGGGGCAAAAGAACCAACTGCCAGAAAGGCGATCGAGCCCGCGACAGCCGCCAGGGCGTAGATCTCGCCGGTGAAGATCTGCACGCGACGCCCGGCGAGCACGTCTCGCAGCACGCCACCGCCAATGCCGCTGAGTACTCCCAGTACGACTGTGGGCCCCACCCCGAATCCGCCCCGACGCGCGATGTCGGTCCCGGTCACGGTGAACGCCGCTAGGCCGACGGCGTCCGACAGCGTGAACAGGCGCCCCATCCATCGCTGGTGACGCTGCCATGGGAAGGCGCGCACGGAGATCCACACGGCGACGACGGTCACGGCGATAAGCCCGACCGTGATCCAAAAGTCCGTGAGCCAGCCGGGCACCTGTGCCATCAGTAGGTCTCGAAGCGTCCCGCCTCCGATGGCGGTCACGGCGGCGAGGGACGAGAGGCCCAGCCAGTCCATGCTGGCCCGCGCACCTACGAGTGCGCCGGATGCGGCGAACGCCACGATGCCGATGACCGACATGATCAGAAGCGGCACGGGTAGATCGAGCATGTGCCCAGCGTCGCAGCCACTGCACGGTTGGGCCAGCAGCCGCGCCAGGTGGGTAGCCTTCGGTCGTGACCCCCGAAGACGCGGTGCTCGCGGCGTGTGCCGTTGTGCTGAACGACGGTGACGTGGTCACTGATCCCGACCGGCTCGCGTCATACGTGCGTGATCGCTCAACGGGTACGGCCAACGGTGAGCCCTTCGCGGTGGTGTTCCCGCGCAGCACCGAGCAGGTGGCCGCTGTGATGCGCGCTGCGCACGAGAATCGCGTGCCAGTAATCCCACGTGGAGCGGGATCGGGCCTGTCTGGCGGCAGCAACGCCATCGATGGATCGCTCATCGTATGCGTCGAGCGCATGCGCGATGTGCTCGAGGTCAACGCGATCGACGGCTACGTCGAGACCCAGCCGGGCATCATGAACACCGAGCTTCGCGACCACGTCAAAGGAGATGGTCTGTGGTACGCCCCAGACCCTGCCAGCAAGGACTTCTGCTCGATCGGCGGCAACGTCAACACCAACGCCGGTGGCCTGTGCTGCGTGAAGTACGGCGTCACGCGCGAGGCCGTACTCGGGCTCGAAGTTGTGCTCGCCGATGGCCGCATCACGCGGCTGGGTCGAAAGACCATCAAGGGTGTCGCGGGTTACGACCTCGCCGGCATGGTGGTGGGCAGCCAGGGCACTCTCGGCATCGTCACCATGGCGCGGTTGCGACTTCGTCCGCTTCCGCCGCCCGCGACCACGTCGGTCGCACTCTTCGCCGATATCGCGGATGCGGGCCGTGCGGTCGCCGACATCATGCAGTCGGTTACGCCCAGCATGTTGGAAATCATGGATCGACAGACCATTGACGCGGTCGAGCAGTGGCGTGCGATCGGTATCGACCCGTCCGCCCAGGCGATGCTGGTCGCACAGTTCGACGCACCGGGGGACGCTGCCGGTATCGAGGCTGATCGCATGGTGGAGATCTGTGAGCGCAACGGTGCGATGGAGGCCTATCGCTCAGAAGACGAGGAACAGTCCGAGCTGCTGGTCGGTGCACGCCGCATGGCGATCCCGGCGATCGAGGCAATCGGCGACTGGTTGCTCGACGATGTGGGTGTGCCGCGTTCGCGCCTTGCCGAGGCGATGACTCGGTTCCAAGACGTGGCTGCGGCGCGCGACGTGCGCATCTGCACGTTCGGTCATGCCGGTGACGGCAACCTGCATCCCACGATCCTTACGCCCCGCGGCGACCGAGAGGCCGCTGAGCGTGGCGTTCTCGCGTTCGACGACCTCATGCGCATCGCCCTTGATCTTGGCGGCACCATTACCGGCGAGCACGGTGTCGGAAACATGAAGAACGTGGCACTTGCCGACGAACTCGACGAGCCCGCACGCGACCTGCATTCGCGGGTCAAGGCAGCCTGGGACCCGGAAGGCATCCTGAACCCTGGCAAGGTGCTTCCGCGCTGGTGAATTCGCTGGCACACTGCCGCCATGAAGACAAGCGCGCGTAACTTCCTGACCGGCACTATCACCGCCATCCGCACCGGGATGACCACCGACGAGGTCGAGATCGCCATCGGTGACGATCGTGTGTGCGCCTCCATGACCCACAACGACTGCGTGGAGCTTGACCTCAAGCCGGGCATGGAGGCCAGCGCCCTCATCAAGGCGCCGTCGGTGATTGTGGTGGCCCACCCGCATCGCCTGAAGTTTCCGTCAACCAATCACCTGCACGGGAAGGTTTCGTCCATCACATCAGGTGCGGTGAACACCGAGATCGTGGTGGAACTCGACGGTGGACAGTCGATTGCCGCAATCATCACGCAGAGCAGCGCAGAGGGCCTAGGGCTTGCGGTCGGCGACGTTGCGTCAGTGATCTTCAAGGCGAGCAGCGTCTTCATCGCACTGCGCCAGTAGCAGCAGCGCCTGCGTCAGGGCACAAGTTCCTGAGCGACGAGGTAGGCCAACGTGAGTCCTCGCCCGAGAGCGAATCCGCTGTTGTAGCCGCTACCCATGGTGGTGAGCGCTGCGACTGATCCGATGGCGTGCAGTCCTGGGATGACTGCGCCGGACTCGTGGAGCACATGCCCACATGCGTCGGCGTGCAGGCCACTTGACCCGATGCCGGTGCCGACGAACTTCAGGCGCGTTCCGTAATAGGGCGGCTCGGACAGCGGACCAAGCACTGGATTCGGCTGATGCTTGGGGTCTCCAGCAAAACGCAGAATGAACGGCACACTGCCGCGGCCGAATGCCGGATCTTCACCCCGTACAGCATGGACATTGAAATCTTCGACGGTGCGAGCGAGCTGCTCACCGTCGACACCGAGTGCAGTACCTAGTTCGACGAGCGTCGACGCACTAGAGACGAACTCTGCCGGGTATTCACCAGCGGGCGGAGTCAACCCGAGGCCGTACTTGTGATGGTGCTGCTCATCCCAGATGAGAAAGAAAGGTAGGTGTCGATCGTCAGGGTTGAGCGCCCCCTGCACGATGGTGACCCAGTACGAGTCGTCGCAGAAGCGCTTGCCGGTGCGATCGACCATGAGGCAATGCGGCAGTGCGTACTCCGGCCCGTTGGAGACGCCGGTGGCCGATCGCGAGTTCCAGCCGGGCACAATCGGGGTGCGCGTTGCGGGCACGCGAGCCACGGCGGCACCGATGCGGCGCGCCATTGAAATTCCGTCACCGGTAACGCTGGTGGGCGCGAGGCTGCTGAAGTCGTCAGGGCTGAGCCCGAGAAACTCCTCGACGAGCTCGGGATTCCAGTCGTACGTGCTTGTGGCGAGAACGACCGGACCATGCAGTTCGATGGCGCCGGTCGGCGAGCTCGCGCGTACTCCGATGACGGCCCCGGAGTCGTCGGTGAGCAGGTCGGTGACGGGTGTGCTGAGTCGAATGTCAATGTTCGGCTCTTGAATCACGCGTGCAAGAAAGCTCGCTACTACTCCGGTGCCGAAGGTAAGTGGATCGCTTCCCGCGACCGCGTCAGCCGCAGCAGCATCGGTCTTGCCGAAGGCAGGAACTCCGCCATGCTGCGCGATCTCCTCGTCCTCCGCCTCCGCGAGGCTCGAACGGCGTCGTCCTTTGACGTGCATCTGCGCGCATGTCATGCCGACGGGGAAATTTGGGCTGACCCTGAGTCGTTGACGCCAGGAACCCAGCACGCTACCGTCGATCACAGCGTTGGTGAGGTAGCGCCCCGCGGCCAGAGCTCCCGCGGCCTCGTCGTGATAGTCGGCGAGGTCGGGGATGATCTCCCACTCGATGGCACCGACCTTCTCCCAGTACTCCATGGCGACGGGAGCCGTCTTCAGCCAGAGGTGCATGGCCTCTTCGTCGAGGAGCTCGGGGTGGTCGTGTGTCAGGTCGCGTACGTAGGCCTCGCCACGAATGAGGTCGTCGTCGATCCCTTCGCGCACCTCGACGTGGTTGGCGGCCACCCACACCATGCCTCCGGAGTACGCGGCCGCACCACCGAGCAGGTCGCTGGATTCCAGAACGATCGCCCGGCCACCCCGGAGTGCAACTCCCAGCGCAGTCGCGAGGCCCGACAGGCCTGCTCCAACAACGATCACCGGCTGTGGGGATGTTGAGTCGACGGTCATGCGACACATTAAACACGCACTTCTTTGCCCTGAGATAGCCGCCGTGTAAGAAATATGCGAAGGCGCGCGATGTCGAACTAAAGATTCTCGAGGAGCAAAGTGATGGCCGCAGCCAGTTGCTCGCGGAGCGGATTCGTGTGCTCCATGAGTTCGCGCTGCGCGTCCGCATACTCGCGCCTGCCCTCGGCCGTCTCTACTCGAACCGGCGCCAGACCAAAGGGCTCCATGTCATACGGCGAAGCCCGCATATCCAGCTCTCTGATCCGAACAGCGTTCTCAAAACAGTCCATGATCAGATCTGAACCAACGAACGGCGAGAACCAGAATGCGTATTTGTAGACATCCATACCGGCGTGTAGACACCCGGGCTGTTCAAGGTCAGGCTGAGTCTCGCGTGTGGGTTCGATGGGATTGAGCGGCATGGCCTCCGGAGTGAAGAACCGGTATGCGTCGATGTGTGTGCACCGCATTCCCACTGAGTCGACGGTGGCTGACACCTCGGCAGGTGACACACGAAGCGGAAGGTACGCGTGGCGCACCTGTTCCTGATCCTGCCCGTAGACCATTGCCCATTCATGCAAGCCGAAGCAGCCCGTACCGGCCGGGCGCGACATCGTGCCGGTGAGGATACGCAGCGCAAGATCTAGACGCGCCCGATGCTTGCGCAGTGCGCCGCTGTCGGTCGTGACGCCCTCTTGCGTCGCGATGTACCCGGAGTACTGGAGGTACGCCTTCGCATCAGGACCTTCGAGCACCACACCATGCCCTGGGTGCCATGTGGCCAGCTTGGTGGGCGAGTAGGGGTAGTACTCGAAAAGAAAGTCGTTGATGGCGTGCTTGCGATCGTGTGCGCGACGAACGATGCGGTCATCGACCCACGGCTGCGCGCGCGCAGCGTGTGCGCGTGCACGCGCCTGCCACTCCTCGGGTCGCACGACCTGAGGGTATTGGGCTGGTGCGGTGCTCGAAACGTCAGTCCACGCGGCGAAGACCGATGTCTGCACAGCCCGACTCCAGGGCCGCAAGTCCGAACCCGTCCACAGGTCCGAGTGCTCCCACGCCGGTTGTGCGCCCGGTGAGCACCATGGCAGCCGCCCACACGATGAGCTCGGCGGTGAGGTCATACGGACTGGGGCCCTCCATCGTCACGTGGCTGAGCTGGCGCCCGACGGGATCCAGCGTGCGCGCGACTACGACGGTGCGTGCATCTGCACGTTCGAGCGCGGTGGGTCCTTGACCGGTGACGTCAGAACCTCGACTGAGTGCGGCGTCGATGACTTTGCCGGCGAGTGGAACGCGAGCGGCGGTCGAGGCAGCCTTGGCTGCCGCATGTGCGGCGCGCGTGCCTTTGCCGGCCCAGCCGAGGAAGACACCGACGCTGGTGAGGCGGTGGTCAAGGCGAGGAAGTACGAAATGCTCACTGCCACCGATCGGTAATGCATCGGACTGCTCTCCACCCACGGTGAACGTTTCGACATCGGTGAAGCCTTCGACAATCGCGCCGGTCGTGTACGCGAATGGTGTGGCGCCAATCGATGCGGCCATGCTCGCTTTGGTACCGCTGCTATAGCCACCCGTGCCCTTGACGAAGTAGCCGACTTCAACGCGGTCAGGAATTCGGCCGGCGGCGACCGCGTCGCGCATAGCGATCGCTCCAGCAAGATTTCCGGGGACGTAGTCGTAGCCGAAAGCCGTCAACAACCTCGCACCCGTCATCGCAGCGCGTGCTCCGTCGGACTCGAAAACCTCCCGAATGAATGCGGGCTCACCGGTGGAGTCCACATAGCCACAGCCGGCAGCGATTGCAGCGTCGACGGCAGGACGACCAAGTCGCACGAACGGACCAACGGTGGTGACGAGCACGTCATCGGGACTGGTCACCAATGCGCGAACAGACTCGCTGTCATGCACGTCTGCCACCTGCGACGTCAGGAGCGCTCCGGCTGGGGACAGGGGACCAATCTCTGTGAGGAGCGCTGCCAACGCTTCCGAGTGTCGGCCGGCAAGCACCGGTGCCAGTCCAGCACGACATGCCACCTCGGCGACCAGTCGACCCGTGAAGCCGGTTGCACCGAGAACGATCACGCGTCCAGTCATGAGGCAGACGCTACCCGGCGGCTACCCTTCCCGAGTGAGTACGAACTTCTGGCATCCCTTCGCCGACATGTCCACCGTGGCAGGGGACGGGTTCGTCGTCGCAAGCGGCAACGGCTGCACAGTGCGGGGCGAAGACGGCCGCGACTACCTCGACGCAACCGCTGGGCTCTGGTACTGCAACGTCGGTCATGGCCGCGCCGAGATCGGCGAAGCCGTGGCCAGGCAAATGTCCCAGATCGCGGCTTATTCCAACTTCGGCGATTTCTCCACGCGACCCACCATCGACCTCGCTGATCGTCTGGTCGAGATGGCACCTATGCCAGACGCCAAGGTGTTTTTCACCAGCGGCGGCAGTGACTCCGTGGACACGGCGGTCAAACTGGTGCGTCGCTACTGGGACGTGGTCGGGCAGCCGGACCGGCAGCAGATCATCACGCGAACCCACTCCTACCACGGCATGCATGTGGGCGGTACTCAACTCAGCGGGATCCCGGTAAACCGAGTTGGGCCTGATGACGACGGTTCTGCCATTGTCACGTGGGACGACCCGCAAGCCCTGGCGGACGCGATAGACCGCATCGGCGAGCACCGCGTCGCGGCCTTCTTCTGCGAACCTGTGATTGGTGCCGGTGGAGTGTTCACCGCTCCCGCCGGCTACCTGGAGGCAGTCCGCACGATCTGCCGTGACCGCGATGTGCTGTTTGTCGCGGATGAAGTCATCACGGGCTTTGGACGTACCGGCAGCATGTTCGCCTCCGGCGGGCTTGACCCTGATCTCGTCCTGACCGCCAAGGGATTGACATCCGGCTACCTGCCGATGGGAGCGGTCCTCGTGAGCGCTCGAGTAAGTGATCCGTTCTTCTCCTCGCCTGGCCTGATGTGGCGGCACGGCTACACCTACAGCGGTCACGCGACCGCCGCGGTGGCCGCCACCGTCAATCTCGACATCGTGGAGCGCGAGGGACTCGTGGCGAAGGTTGCCGAAAGTGCTACGTCGCTCACAGCAGCGCTGCTGCCCCTGCGCGACCATGATCTGGTGACCGAGGTGCGAAGTGGGTCGGGACTTCTCGCTGCTGTTCAGTTGGATCCACTCACGCTTGCTCAGGACGCGACCCTGATGCCACGCATCATGCGCAACATGCGAGAGAACGGTGTCCTCAGCCGGGCGCTGGCCACCGGTGCCATTCAGGTATCACCCTCATTCGTTATCAGTCGCGCGGAATTGCGCATGATCGCCAGCGCAATCGATTCGGCTTTGGTGACGGTGGGGTCGCGACGCACACCGTCGATGGCTGAAGATGACGACCTCCTGCCCCACATCACCACCGACGAGCTCGGTGGCTTTGGTAATTCCGACGCTCGATTGCTGGCGGACGTACCGCCGCATCACGGATCCTGAGGACGGCGCCGTGCATGGCCTGGGCACCATCATCAACGTCATCGCCATAGTGGTCGGCGCGGGCATCGGCGTGGCGGTGGGGCACCGTCTCCCCGAGCGCACCCGCGACACCGTCACCAGCGGTCTGGGCCTAGTCACCCTCATGGTCGCGGCCCTGAGCGTCAAGGACATCACGAGCTCGACTCTCACAGATGAAGTGGGATCGGCCGCCCCGATCCTGATCATTCTCGGGGGCATCCTGCTCGGCGGCATCATCGGCTCGCTACTGCAGATCGAGGAGCGCCTCGAGCACCTCGGCGCCTGGGCGCAACGTCGAATGTCTCGCAACAACGACGTGGGTTCCCGCAAGCGATTCGTCGAAGGCTTCGTGGATGCCTCACTGCTTTTCGCCATCGGACCTCTGGCCATCCTGGGCTCGATCAGTGATGGATTGGGGCACGGTATCGACCAGCTGGTACTGAAATCCTCGCTTGACCTTGTCGCCTCGATTGCTTTCGCGGCCGCACTCGGGTGGGGTGTTGCGCTGTCGGCGTTGACCGTAGGGGTCGTGCAAGGAGCGTTCACCCTTGTGGGGTTCTTCGTCGGACAGGTGATCCCCGAGCCTTACATCCTCATCATCTCTGTGACGGGGGGGCTGATCCTGATCGGCGTGGCTCTGAGATTGCTGCGCATCAAGGCGGTGCCGGTCGCGGACCTGCTGCCCGCATTGGTGTGCGCACCGATCATCATGGCTGTGGTCGCGGCCTTCATGCATCGGTAGGCAACGTCGTCAACCGCCGTGCACGATCGGAATGAGTTGACCAGCAGCAGACGCGGTGATGACCGCAAGTGCGTCGTCCTCGGCAACCGCGATGACGATGGTGGAGCTGTTGGTGCCCGCCCACCCGTTGTCCGCGGGAAGTTCGAGCACGCGCGCGGAAACTGCCACCACGTGTGCGGGGGCATTGTCCGTTGCCGCCGCGAGATCGATCACGTCACCGACATGCAGTGACGCGGCACCGGACACCTGCGCCGGAATGACGTTCTCGCCGGGCCGCACGTCGCGGGTAAGCGCTTGAGCGGGCCCGGATTCTGCACGCGACCCAAAGAGCAGCACCACGGCGAGTGCAGCACAGCAGGCTGCGACAGGGCGACGACGTCGATGAAGAAACCGGCGGATCAAGTCGCGGAGGTGGTCCACGAGCGGACGTTAGGTCGCGCAGGCCCGGGCGCGCGACCGGCTATCCACAGGTCAGCTGCTCGAATTCCCCGTCGATGAGCTTGCCGAGGAGGAACCGGTGCTGGTCGAGGGCGACGATGGTGACGGGGTTGTCGAGGGCTTGGAGCCGGTGGCACTGGAATCACTTGAGCCGGTTGACGGACTGGACGAGCCCGACGAGTTCGTCGCGCTCGACGAATCGGACTTGCGCGAGTCGGTGCGGTAGAAGCCAGATCCCTTGAAGACGACCCCGACGCCGGAGAACAACTTCCGGAGTGACTCCTGCCCGCACGACGGGCACACGGTCAGCGTGGGGTCCGACATCGACTGCACAATCTCGTGGTTGGTGCCACAAGACGAGCAGGTGTACTCGTAGGTGGGCATGGAGCTCCTTGGTCCGTCCGCCCCGGGGCTGGCACTCTAATTGGGCGAGTGCCAATTGTGCCCACCTGTGCGAAGCGCGTCCAATCCACCCCTACGGTCAAGGCGTGCGCCTCCTTCAGATCGCTCTCGGCGGGGCCGTGGGCTCTCTGGCGCGTTATGGCATCGACCAGACCCTGCCGTGGAGCGATGGCTTTCCCTGGGCGACGCTCATCATCAATGTTGTGGGTGCGCTGGCCATTGGCGTGGTGGCCACCACCGTCGTGGATATGCGGCCCTGGGTGCGGCCGGTGGTCATTGTCGGGGTCCTCGGAGGGTTCACCACCTTCTCCGCGTTCGCATTGCAAACCGGGACACTGCTCGACGCCGGTCACGTGATGCAGGCCCTGGTGTACCTCGCGCTGACCATGGTGGCCGGACTTGTCGCTGTAGAGATCGGTGCTGCGCTGGGTCCGCGATTTCGGCGAGTGACGTCATGAGGCGGGCCGTCCGATGATGTGGCTCGCTGTGGTCGCGGGTGCCGCGGTGGGTGCACCGCTGCGCTACTTAGTCGAAACGTCGGTTACCTCGCGCATGAGGCACCACCCATGGCATCAATTCACCTGGGGCCTGCACGTGGTCAACGTGGCTGGATCGCTCGTCGCGGGCGTCGTCCTCGCGACAACCACGGGAGTTTTGCGCGCACTTCTGCTGGCCGGCTTCTGCGGTGCCTTCACCACGTTCTCCGGCTTTGCCTGGAGAGCGCACTCGCTGCGCGTGATGTCAAGATCAGCCTGGTGGTGGACCATCATCACCATGCCGACCTCATGCATCGCGGCATTCTGGATCGCGTGGCGCCTGGCTAGCTGACCCGCAAGATCCGCTGAGGCGTGATGATGATGTCCACTCGACAATCATGCGGCTCTGTCGGCACGCCAGGACCCGCAGCAACGTCGATGACCTCATCATCAAACACGAGTGCGATCGTCCGGCAGTTGAGTTGAGCAAGCGCTCGGTCGTAAAAGCCCCCGCCCTGGCCTAGGCGTGCGCCATGCAGGTCGACCGCGAGGGCAGGAACCACGATGACGTCGGCGAGTGACAGGGACACATGACCATCAGAGATCGGCTCGTCAATCCCGTAGGCACCCGGCGCGAATCTCGTCTCGCGAGTGACACTCGTCCAGGTCAGTGATTCCCCGGAGACACGCGGCAGCAGGACACGGCGATCGGTGTCGAGGAGAGCCCGAAGCAGCGGAGCGGTCCCCGGCTCGGTGGGCATAGACATGTAGAGCGCGACCGTCGCGGCCGTCATGACCTCAGGGAGTTCCAGCACGAGTGCCACCAACGCGTGTGCTGAAGTGATGCGCTCGTCTTCAGACCTGACGATACGAGCGGCCCGGATCCGAGAGCGAAGCCTGACCTTGGCGCTCTCGGGGAAGTCATCGACCACGACACCATCTTGTCCCGTAGGGTCGCGGCATGGGCGTTCCCGTGCGCAAGGCAGTGATCCCGGCTGCTGGCCTTGGAACGCGCTTTCTGCCGGCCACCAAGTCCACCCCCAAGGAGATGCTGCCCGTCGTGGACAAGCCGGCTATCCAGTACGTGGTCGAAGAGGCTGTCGCTGCAGGGTACGAGGACGTGCTGTTCATCACCGGTCGCAGCAAGCGACCGCTGGAGGACCACTTCGACCGCAACCTGGAGTTGGAGCAGGTGTTGCAGGCCAAGGGTGACACGGCCCGGTTGCAGAAGGTCACTGAGTCAACCGATCTTGCGCGTATCCACTATGTGCGCCAGGGCGATCCGCTGGGCCTGGGACATGCGGTGCTCGTAGCCGAGAGTCACATCGGTGATGAGGCCTTTGCTGTGCTGCTCGGCGATGACCTCATCGATCCGCGCGATCCGGTGCTTCCGGCCATGGCCGAGGTTCGTGCCCGGTACGGCGGCTCGGTCATCTGCCTGATGCAGGTGCCGCGCGACCAGATCTCCCTGTACGGATGCGCGGCTGTCTCGCCCACAGATGATCCGTCGGTGATGGCGGTGACCGACCTGATCGAGAAGCCCGACGAGGCTGCAGCCCCCAGCGACCTGGCCATCATCGGCCGCTACCTGCTGGACCCGGCGGTGTTCGGAGTTCTCGCCTCCACGAAGCCCGGGCGCGGTGGCGAAATCCAACTCACCGATGCACTGCGCACTCTTGCAGCGATGCCGGCGAGCAAGGGCGGCGGTGTCCACGGACTTGTCTTCACGGGCCGTCGGTATGACACCGGCGATCGACTGTCGTACCTCCAGGCCGTCATCACACTTGCGTGCGAACGGGACGACCTAGGTCCGCCTCTGCGGGAGTGGCTGGCGTCCTTCATGTCCTCGTGAATCGCCCGTGGCCGGTCACGCTCACCCATGGTGATGTGAGCTTGCGGCCGCTGAGGCAGCGGGACGCGGCGCGATGGCGTGAGGTCAGAAGGCGCAATGCCGATTGGCTGCAGCCGTGGGAGGCGACTCTTCCTCCCCGGTCAGCCCATGACGCCGACATGGTTCCCACATTCGGTGCCATGGTGCGGCGGTTACGTCGAGAAGCTCGCGAGCTGCGCTCCCTGCCGTGGGCATTGAGCTATCAGGGTCGATTGGTGGGCCAGGTCACGGTGGGCGGCATTGCCTGGGGCTCCGCCCGCAGCGCTCATGTGGGCTATTGGATCGACTCTTCCGTCGCCGGACGAGGCATCATGCCGATCGCCGTCGCAATGGCGCTGGATTACTGCCTCGATGTCTTGCATCTGCACCGGGTGGAGGTCAGCATTCGGCCGGAGAACCAGTCGTCGCTGAGAGTGGCGGAGAAGCTCGGGCTGCGTCGTGAAGGGGACCGCCCCGCCTTCCTTCACATTGATGGTGAATGGCGTGACCACGTGATCTTTGTTGCGGATTCAGGTGCGGATTCAGCCACGAATTCCGGCAAAGAGGTCATCAGCTACCTCGATCGATTGACCGGTCCGCACCCGACGTAACGCAGTCCCAGTCGGACATTTTCGACACGCCGCAACTTCTTTCACATCAGCCTCCCGCGAAACACGGACATATCGCCTTACGGTTGCACGCGTGACGGGCTTGATTTACATCGTGATCATCGCGTTGTGGGCGGTCGTACTTATCCCCATGTGGCTGCGGCGTCATGATCAGGTCAGCGAGACGCGGTCCACCGCACGATTTACCTCGGCCATGAAGACGCTTGCTACCCGAAATAGTCGCAACTCTGTGCTAGAGATGCGGGTACCAGTAGGCAGCCGCGGCCAGGAGAGGTTTATGCCGAGTCCGTATGACCGGTCGTATGACCTAGATCCCGAATACGAGCGCGAGCTCATTCGGCAAACTGCGGCCACCCGTCGTGCCATTGTCATCGGTATCTTGACGCTCGGCCTGCTGATGTCACTGATCCTTGCCGTCGTTTCTGTGCTCCCCAAGTGGCTCCCAATTGTGGCGGCCCTTCCCCTTGGGGCATTCATTGTCGCGGCAGTGATGACCGCCGGTGCCCGCCGTGACAGTCGTGAGTCTCGGCCCAGCGTGCAGCGCGAAGTCGCCGAGCCCCGCCACCAACGTCAGCCCGTGGGCGCGCAGCCGACCGCCACGCAGGATGAGTGGGAGACCTGGGACGCGTGGCAGGACACGAATGCAGATTCGTGGTCCGCAGTTCCCACCACACTGCCCACCTATGTCAATGCGCCGCGCGCCACCGAAGTGCCGCGCAAGATCGATCGCTCCCGGCCAGGTGAGTGGACCGGGTCGGCGATGGTCGAAACCGCACGCACCTTGCGTCGCCCGGTCGACGAGATCCATGCGGCCGACCCACCGGCTGTCTATGACGACTTGATCACCGCAGAGATTCCGGCTGTGCGCCCGGGTCGCGCCGCCAGCGCCTAACTTTCAGCGAATTCGGCCCCGCCGGGGTCCCTTGCTACTCTTGCGTGCACTTTTGGGGCTGTAGCGCAGTTGGTAGCGCACCTCGTTCGCAACGAGGGGGTCAGGGGTTCGAATCCCCTCAGCTCCACCCAATGTGTTGATGAGGCGTAAGCGTCAATCATTGATGATCGTCGGCTTACGTTGGCCAAAACGAAACCCTGGTGAAGTAGCCGGAGGGCTCTCGTGACCGACTAGATCCAGGTCGGCGACCACATGCGCAGCTGCCATTGGTCGTAGGGCAGCAGGATGCCGGTCCACACCGGATAGAACCACCAGGCGGCGGCGAGCACCAAGATCAGGAAGGCGCCCACGGCCAGAGCGCCGTTGCGCCTCCGCACCATGGGTGCATCCACGGGACCGAGCACGCTGCCCAGGGTCATGGCCAACGCCATCGCAATGAAAGGCACGAAGGCAACCACGTAGAACGTGAAGATGGTGCGGTTCAGATACAGCAGCCACGGCAGCCACCCGGCGAGGATGCCCACGAGCACAGCACCTGAGCGCCAATCGCGACGACCGATCCACCGCCACGCCTGATGCAGGACGGCGCCGATCGCGGCCCACCAGATGATCGGGTTCCCGAGCGCCAACACCTCGGCGGCACAGTGCTTGGTGGAGCAGCCTTCGCTGCCGTCCTCGACTGCATGCCAGTAGAACGCCGTGGGCCGTGCCTGCACCGGCCACGACAGGGCATTGCTCGCATACGAGTGGCCGCTGGCCAGATTGACGTGAAATCGCCACGCCTCCGCGTGGTAGTGCCACAGGCTGCGCAACGCGTCAGGAATGATCGAGTCACCCGTGGCCCACATGCGGCCATAGCCCAGATCTGACACAAACCAGCCTGTCCATGACACCAGGTACGTGATGCCGGCGATGGCCAGGAATGACGCCGCAGCTGCCGGTGCATCGCGCAGAAGTGTGGCCGCCCACGGTCGTTGCACGCCGACAGCGCGTCGGGCACTGACGTCCCACACCACCGTCATGATCGCGAAGAACGCCAGGAACCACAGCCCGGACCACTTGACGCCGCACGCCAGGCCGAGGGACACGGCTGCGGCCCATCGGTAGGGGCGGACACCGAGTCGGGGTCCCCAGACCGAAGCTGTCTTCGTGAGGCCTGATTCCGTGATCAGCTTTGCCAGACGACCTCTCGTGCGGTCGCGGTCGATGAGAAGAAAGCCGAAGGCGGCAAGCACCCAGAACATCAGGACCATGTCGAGAAGGCCGGTGCGACTGAGCACCAGGTGCATACCGTCGAGTGCCAGAAGCAGACCGGCGATAGTGCCGACGATGTCCGATCGAGTGAGGCGTCGCGCGATGCGCGCGCACATCAGAATCGACAGGGTGCCCAGTACCGCCACGACGAATCGCCAGCCAAATGGCGTGGCCCCGAATATCCATTCACCTGCCGCGAGGAACCACTTGCCGACGGGGGGATGCACCACGAACTCTGCCGAGTTCTTGAACAGGTTGAGCGCCTGCCAGTTGCCGTCCGAGCCGAGGATGACGTCGTTGGCCTTGTCGATGAAGGTGCGCTCGACGCCGAACTGCAGGTAGGACAGCGCGTCCTTGGGGTAGTACGTCTCGTCGAACATGATGTCGTGCGGTCGACCCAGGCTGACGAAACGCAGAATTCCGCCGATGATGGTGACCACGATGGGCCCCAGCCAGCCCCGCCAGCCGCTGCTGGGCATGCGCGGAACGAGGCGCTGGGGCAGGGAAGCCACGTCACGCCGCGGCACCGGAGGCAATGTCAGCGTCGTGGTCACGCGGTCATCGTAGGCGCGCTGTCAGGATGCCCCCATGACCTCGACTCCGGGCCGTGTCCTGTTGGCGGCCACGCCACTGGGCAACCCCGGTGACGCGTCGGCTCGACTTCGTGAGGCGCTTGCCACCGCGGAGGTGATCGCCGCAGAGGACACGCGCCGCGCTCACCGGCTCCTGGCGGACCTGGGCATCACTACCAGCGCGCGGATGATCTCGTTCTTCGACTCCGTCGAACGTGAGCGGTCGGAAGAACTCGTCGCTGCGGCACTCGAGGGTGCGACGGTGCTGGTGATTACCGATGCGGGCATGCCCTCGGTCAGCGACCCTGGTTTTCGACTGGTGTCCCTCGCGGTGGAGCGCGGAGTGGTCGTGTCCGTTCTGCCGGGTCCGTCCGCAGTTCTTACCGCTCTTGCCGTGAGTGGGCTGCCCGTCGATCGATTCTGCTTCGAGGGTTTTCTCCCGCGTCGCGGTGGAGAGCGCGGAACCCGGCTTGCCGAGCTCGCAGCAGAGCCACGCACGATGGTGTTCTTCGAGGCGCCACATCGCATTGCCGCGATGGTGGAAGACCTTGTGACGGCTTTCGGTCCTGACCGCCTTGCGGCCGTGTGTCGCGAACTCACCAAGACCTACGAAGAGGTGCTGCGAGGGCCGTTGTCGGAACTTGCCACGTGGGCTCGAGGCGAGGTGCGTGGCGAACTCACGGTCGTGGTGGCCGGTGCCTCGCAGGAAGAGCGTCGAGCAGCCGTGGGCCTGGTGTCTGCCGAGGATTGGGTCGGCGCCGTCGTCGAGCTCGAGCAGGAGGGACAGACACGCAAAGACGCGATCGCACAGGTGGCCAAGTCCGCAGGCGTGCCACGACGTGAGGTCTACGACGCGGTCGTCCACGCCAAGCACGCGCAACCGTAGGATCGGCGACATGTCCGGCGACAAGGCTTTCTATGTCACGACGCCGATCTATTACGTCAATGATGCTCCGCACATCGGCCACGCCTACACATCCACAGCTGGCGACGTCCTGACACGATGGCATCGCCAGCGCGGTGAGCAGGTCTGGTTCCTGACCGGTGTCGACGAGCACGGCACCAAGGTGCAGCGAGCAGCCGATGGGGGCGGCGTCACGCCCCAGCAGTGGGTGGACCGACTGGTGGCCGACTCCTGGCGTCCCGTGCTGCAGACCATTGATGCGGCGCATGACGACTTCATCCGCACGACGGAGCCTCGACACAAGGAGCGCGTGCAGCGCTTCTGGGAGGCCGTACGTGACAACGGCTTCGTCTACTCGTCGCTTTACGAGGGTCCCTACTGCGTGGGATGCGAGGAGTTCAAGCTGGCCGGCGACTTGGTCGACGGCGAAGGGGAGCTCCAAGGTCAGCGCCTGTGCCCGGTGCATGGCCGGCCGGTCGAAGAACTGCAGGAGCAGAACTGGTTCTTCCAGCTGTCAGCCTTCCAGGACCTTCTCATCGCCCATTACGAAGCCAACCCCGACGCCGTACAGCCACGCAGCGCGTACAACGAAGTGATGTCGTTCATCAAGCAAGGTCTTACCGACATCTCGATGTCGCGCTCGAGCGTGTCCTGGGGCATCCCATTGCCGTGGGACACCTCGCAGGTCATCTACGTGTGGTTCGACGCGCTGCTCAACTACGCCACGGCCGTTGGCTACGGCGCTGAGGCTGGCTCGGCCGATGCACAGAAGTTCGAAGGCACCTGGCCCGCGGACGTGCACCTGGTGGGCAAGGACATCCTTCGCTTCCACGCCGTGTACTGGCCGGCCATGCTGATGGCGGCGGGAGTTGCTCTGCCCCACAAGGTCTTCGCCCATGGCTGGCTGCTGGTCGGCGGCGAGAAGATGAGCAAGTCCAAGCTCACCGGGATCGCCCCGTCGCAGATCATCGACCACTTCGGCTCCGATGCCTTCCGCTACTACTTCCTTCGCGCGATCCAGTTCGGTCAGGATGGTTCGTTCTCGTGGGAGGACATGTCGGCGCGATACACCGCCGAGCTCGCCAACGGTCTGGGCAATCTCGCCTCGCGCGCTACCGCAATGGTCGGCCGTTACTTCGACGGCGAACTCCCCGCCGCGCACGACCTCTCAGATGCCGAGCGTGTAGTTGTCGACGCACTTGCTCGCACCGTTCAGACCGCTGACGACGCGATGGGCGCACTCGACTTCTCCACGGGCATCACGGCCGTCAAGGAGTTCGTCGATCTGGTCAACGGCTACGTCACCGAGCAGGAGCCGTGGGTCCTTGCCAAGGATGAGGCCAACCGCGCTCGCCTCGGCGTCGTCCTGCACACCATCTGCGAGTCACTTCGCGCCATCGCGGTGCTGTACAACCCTGTGATGCCCAAGGCGATGGAGTCGTTGTGGAAGCAGCTGGGTGCAGCCGAGCAGCTGGGGCCGGTTGCCGATCAGCGCATCGCCAACGTGGCGCGCTGGGGTCAGCTTCCCGCCGGCACCCGCATCACCAAGGGTGAAGGGCTGTTCCCCCGCCTCGAGGATCCCGAGTCGGTGTGAGTCCTCGTTCTCGAGTTCCGGGCGATGCGAACGCCCCCGCGGCGCCTGAGCCGTTGG
>Ga0136641_1000433_pt1 | contig 18028 bp, 19 predicted proteins | sample EliLak1302023Y_FD_115312 | JGI IMG/M metagenome (GOLD analysis project Ga0136641, IMG submission 115312) | Freshwater microbial communities from Elizabeth Lake, Yosemite National Park, California, USA - 13020-23Y | ecosystem: Environmental > Aquatic > Freshwater > Lake ...
GGCACACCTGCCAAGGTTGGAACACCTGCTAAGGCCGGCACACCTGCCAAGGTTGGAACACCTGTGGCAAAGGCTGGAGTGCCTGCGGCTAAGGCTGGAACACCTGCGGCAAAGGCTGGAGTGCCTGCGGCTAAGGCTGGAACACCTGCGGCAAAGGCTGGAGTGCCTGCGGCTAAGGCTGGAACACCTGCGACAAAGGCTGGAGTGCCTGCGGCTAAGGCTGGAACACCTGTGGCAAAGGCTGGAGTGTCTGCAGCCCCCGGTGGGGCGATTGAGATAACGGAAGATGAGTTTGACGGAGATGTCAATCCCGACTATATTGACCCCCTGTTTGACACGAAGAAGGGTGTTTACTGGGCTTATTTCCAGATGAATGGAAAGTTCTATAAGCTATACGGAAGACCTGTTGATACCGAACGGGCGCTTCTTGATAAAATAAAGAAAATTAAGAATACGGTGCGCGGTGCCACACCGTCTAATTCTCTTCGGATTGGACTTGAGCAGGAGAAGCTTGATATTAGTGCGCGTCTCCCAAGACTTGAGAAGAAGATAAAGGAGTTAACGGGTGATGTAAAGAGTACGCCGCCGACGGATCCTAAATACAAGATTTATGTTGGAGAGATTGGTGTTGCGCAGAATGAGCTCGCCGCCAATAAGAAGCGTCTTCTACAAATTACTACGGCTGTTATGATGCTGAGTAAGAAAGTGGGTGGACGCAGCCGTCGTAATAGACGCACGAGCCGCCGCGCCACCCGTCGCAATGACTCTGCGTTCAGCTGGTTCTAAATTCTAATTAAGAAATCTGATAGATTCACCAAATTAGATTCTATCCTAAAGATAGAATGGCTTCAAGGCGTCAACGCAAGGGAAACCGACGCTCGACACGGCGTCAGACTGGTGGAGTATGGCCCTTTTCTAAGAAGGCAAATCCACTCACAGCAACCACATCAGCTGAATTTGCCAGAGCTGTGGCTCCTGCTCCTCCTCCCAAGGACACTTCTTCTTGGTTTTCCAATCCTATTTTTTCGCGGGGTCGCGGTTCTGCTGCCGCTCCTGCTCCTGCTCCTGCTCCTGCTGTAGCTTCTACTATTGCTGCTCCTGGTGCTGGTGCCACGGCGAGTCGTTATTTTTCCTCTATGCCTACTTTCGCCCGTCAACCGGCTGTTGACCCTAGCCTAAAGACATCAATTGGTTATTACGGATCTGTGGTTGAGGGTGTGAACTGGGTCCGCGCAAATAATAAGAATGATATTAGTAATGGTAAAGTTCAACCTGAAAAGAAAAAGTGGTCACCGACCAATATGAGCGTTAATAAGCTGAGAGCGGCAGAGAAGTTACCCGCGGTTTATTCTAATATGGAGTTTAATGATTATGATCCCGCCGCCTATAAAAATTTAAAGAAGAATGGAAAATGGTTTAATAAAGTTGAAAAACTTCCTCCAAAAACGGGGCATGCTCGTTTTTATGGTAGAAACGTTCCTGGGCTACAGAAAACAGTAGAGAGTTTCAAAAAGTCATACAAGGCAAAGCGGAATAGCAACTACACGCGTCGCTGGGCCGAACATGAGGCGGGGGCGAAGAAGAAGTGGAATGAAGAGGATGGCAAGGCGGTGAAAGCAGTGGATGATGATCTTGCTGCAATGGATGCTGACTATAAGAAGTATCTCGCTGTTGTAAAGGCTAAAATAGATAGTGCATATATTGCCCAAAAGACTGATTTCATGAAGAAGGCGCGTCTCGCTCGTCAGAAGGCGGCGGATGATTTTGCGAAGACCAATGGTTATGCAGCTCCGATGATAAAGATGAATGGTAATAATGCTGGGCATCTTACGAATTCATTCAAAAATTCTATGATAGCGGCGAGTAAGCTGGAACCTGGAACTATAACGGGTGAACCGCTTAAATTTTTAAATAGCGCCAACGCGGCGGCGGCGGCCCGTGTCGCTGCTGTTGCTGCCGCTGTTGCGGCTCCTGCGGCTGCTGCTGCTCCTGTGGCTCCTCGTGGCGTTCTGGATGCCATCGGTGGTCTACTTGGCTCTGGTGCGGGACCCCTGCCACAACCTAATGCTGCCGCGGCGGGCGCCCCGCCGCCCCCGCCGCCCCCGCCCGCCGCTGGCTCTGGTGATGCCAACATCGCCGCGTCTCTCCAGCGCCAGGCTGATATTGATGCTGCTGCCGCTGCTGCCGCTGCTGCCGCTGCTGCCGCTGCTGCCGCTGCCGCTGCCCCTGCTTCGCCGGGACCGCTTGACAATTCGCCGCAGTCAGGCGGTGAGGTTTCGGGAGGCGGTCGCCGCAGAACCAACCGGCGCAAGAACATGTCCCGTCGGTAATTAACTTATCTTAAAAACAACTCTAAGAATCATTTTTAAAAGATGCTTAGAGTAGATGGCGGCAGTGGTAGCACCCCCTGCAGTAGTAGTAGCACCAGTAAAAAATGAACTCAACACACTCAAAGTAGGAGTTTTTGGCTCTCTAAAAAAAGGTGAGAACTGGCAGCCATACCCACCCAACCCCCCGAACGAGCCCCCTTTTAAACTCGGAAACATAAGCGTTTCACAGAAACGTGTCCCAGGAAAACAAGTATATGCAGACATGGAGTATACAAACTATGATGTTGGCGCAGTGCCAACAGATTTTAAAGATCCAAGTGGAAATCCAATTGTGACTATAGACCAAGTCCCTGCATCGAAAAAACAAGCGCGTTTTTATGGAAAGACTCAAAATGAGCCTGCTAAAATACAAGCATCATTCCAAACTGCGCTCGACACCTTCCGCAAAACCCAGTTTACAGCGAAGCTGGCAAAGAAGAAGGCAGCCAACAAGGCGGAATTGAATATTCGACAGAAGGAGATTACTACAGGGACCCAATCTGAACTTGATGAAATGACCAAAGTCTATAGTGCAAAAAAGACTGAACTTCAGGCAAGACTAGAGGAGACGTTTAAAGAACATAAAAAGAAGGTGTTAGATAACAAGGAACAGGTTGCTGATAAAAAATATGATACAGCGCCTCGTGATCTTTTGGCTAAGGATCTTCAAACGGCGGGCGAAGATGTAATTGGTAGACTTCTCAAACCGAGGGAGACGCGGAAGAGACATCGTTTTATGCATCTTCTTGTAAAACCCGGCGATGCTGCTGTTCCTGCTCCTGTTCCTCTGGATACACGCACGCCTGAAAATATCGCATTGGCCGCGGCTCAGGCTAAGCTTGCTGCCAGCGAGGAGGCTCTGAGACTTGCTGGTGCTGGCTCTGGTGCTGGTGCTGCTGCTGGTTCTGGTGCTGATTCGCCGGGACCGAATGGCGATCCTCCGCTTCTAGGAGGCGGAAGTCGCAAACGCAAGACAAAACGGAAGAAGCCCCACCACTCTTCTACAATATGATATACCATATGAACTTAAAATTAAAGAAGCTTAAAGAGCTTCTTTAATTTAAAGTTAGCACGGTAGATGGTATTTAATATTACCGAGGACGAGACAGTATATCAAGAGATAAAAGCAGCGCCAAACCACTACCCACAAACAGCAATACTTCTGTTTGTGTGTTCTGGCGGCGTTCAGCCTCCAGCGCCTCCAACCGGCCAAAAATGTGCGCCATCTTCTCCTTTAGCTCATCTACACCCTGTGTAGCAGACATCTGCTTAGGATAGATGCCACCAGGCGGAGCCAGTTCCTGGAAGAAGGACGTGTGCACTCCAGCCGGCGCCATCGGCTTCCACATATCCTGGAGAGACGGCGTCGGAAGAAGGGCGCCACCGCTTGACATATCCATGACGGACGCGACCTCCTTCTCCTGTCCTGATGAAACGGACGAGAGACGATATGCCGGATCATCGCCGATTATGTTCGTGAACGTCGCAAACCCTTCAGTATCGTCATCTTCTGAGGCTCCAAAATAGGATGGTCTCTTGGAGGTGGAGATGGAGGTGGCAGCGCTACCCTTGCCACCAGCACCGGAAACAAGAGGCTTCGCTTCCACGACGCCAGTCTCCTTATTAATCGGGAGGAAGGGTCTATCGGGGTCTCTTAGCTCCTCGCCCGCCTCGTCCTTGTAATCGGGCTCAAGATAGCGGAGGGCAGGGTCCTTGCACTTCTTCGCCTTCTTCTTTTGCTCCTTGCGAGCTCGCTCAGCCGCCTTCGTATCAGTGCAGCCGACTGAGATATTTGTTTCTATTCCTTTTTTCCAATCTGGAAATACATCCTGAAGGAGACAACCCTCCATCACTCTATGTTCCAAGCAGAAAATCATAACGCAAAAAAGAAGATGAGCGGTGCTTCCTTAGTCCTTCCGGTTATGAAAGGTGGTGTCAGAGAAATGGTGCTTGATTTCTCAAAGAAGCAGATGGGATACGTTGAATTGATTGCCAGCGTCCTCTTAGTTATTGGAATCGTGTTTCCTGCTAATATTCCCGTCGTTATTCGTAAACAGGCCTCCACGACTGTGGGACGCCTCCTCTTGTTTGGAATCCTCTTCGGCATCCTTACATACAGCGCGTGGATCAACGGAGTGTTATTCGCCGTTTTTGCTGCGGTTCTTCTATCCACCCGGTCACCCGCCGAGGGATTTACGAGCGACTATAGCTTCCAGATTGTCGATGACAAGAAGAAGTGGTTTATAGAAGAGGCCCTCCACGAGAATCCTCTTGGTATTCGGGAGGAGAAAGTGGACACGGCGGCGGTTCAAGATGATAACCAGGGAGGAAGATCATCTGTCCAAGATTCCAAATCATCATGATAATGGCGATATCATCGCCTAACAGGTCGTATGACATAAAAATAAGAAAACCGTGGTTTTCTTATTTTTAGTCACGACGGTAATTAGGATGGAGACAACTCCCGGATTACTTGTTGCAATAGGAATCCTGCTTGCGTGGAATCTCTATTATGGCGCGCTCATAGAGACAACATACCCCCAGGAGCTCGTAACACTCTATGCATATCCTCTCTGGAGAGTGCTCATTGTCATTTTCTTGGGGGCTGCCTTACTGATGTCGCCTGAGATCGGAATCTTAGTCGCGCTTGCCGTGTTCTTCTATTTTATGGACATTGCTCACTTTATCAAACCTTGGTAAACGTCGTGACTTAATGTCAGCATTACCGCCTGCGGTGATGCTGCTGAGCGCTCGTCCTCTGGACGAGCTGTCCAACGACCGTTAGAGTGATAAAAGTTTAAAATAAAGAAGCTCCCAAGCTTCTTTATTTTAAACTTATCACGGTAATAGATGAGTATGGCAGCTGCTACGGCCGCCGCGGCTCCCGTTTTAGAAGCATTTAATCCACTCGAAGCAAGTATAGTAGCATTCAATACAAATCCATATTTTATCGGCATTACCATGCTTTTACTGAACTTGGGCGGCCGCTTTCTTGCGATGGAAATCACCAAAGAACAGGAGAAGTTTTTCCAGCAAACATGGGTGCGTGGACTTCTCTTGTTCGTCGTCGTCTTTGTTGCCACACGCAATATCGTGGTCGCATTTTGGCTCTCCATTATTGTGATGATCATCCTGCGCCTCCTCTTAAATGAAAATAGCGACTTCTATCTTCTTGGCCGCGAAGGAGGGAAGCCAGAGAAGTTTCAGGGAGATGGCCCGCCCGCAAATGCTCTGACTCCAGAGGAGGCTGACATTTATAGGAAATTAACGGACAAACTTGCGAAGGCGACTCCTGTAGCCCCACCTGTAAGTGTGGGTAAAAAGGCGACCTCGTATGATATTCTGCAAAACTACATGATGAATATGGGGCGGATAAACAGCAAGGCTTAGACCGCAAGGCTTATACCGCAAGGCTTATACCGCAAGGCTTATACCGCAAGGCTTATACCGCGAGGCTTATACCGCAAGGCTTATAGTATTTCCCACCGGCGCCCGTCTGCGGCGACCACCTGTCCGCCCCGTCCGCGCGCTCTCTGTGGCACTCTGGATATCCTCCGAGTGCATACTCTGGATCTCAACAGCCGCCGCCACCGCTCCCTGAGGAGCCGCCGACTGCGGGACCTCACTCATATCACGCTCTCTTGCCTGCTGGAATGCATTCAAGATATCGTCAACGCCCGACGGCCCCTTCATCTCGCGCCGAGCCGTCTGCTGCTGCTGCGCCTGTTGCTGCTCCACCGACGCAACCGCCTGGGGCGCCCTCTGCTGCTGGTTCGGCTGGAAGAAGGCCCCCGCCGAACCAGCCCCTGCAGGATTCGGCGCAGCTCCCGTCTGTCCCATCGCCATACCCATGAAATTGCCGAAGCCAGGTCCAGCCTGGTTCGCCGCCGCCGCCGCAAACTGGCGGGCGAGGTCAGGGTTCTGGCGGAGAACATCGTCGGCGGACGGCATGCGGGACTTGAGGAATGTGTTGCTCACGTGGCACATGAAACCGGAGCCCGCGAGCGCCGTCATGAGGCGCATCTCGGGCGGCATCTTTCCACGGTCCTTATACTTGTCGTAGAGCTCTTCGAAGATTTCATCAAAATCCTCCACGTTCTCGTGGACGGACTCTGACCAGCCATCCAGCTTGATGTCAAACGGGTCAAAGCGGCCATTGAGCCACTCCATGCCCGTGACGACGCCGATGAGCGCCTGGCGCTGGAAGCGGAGAGACGTCTCCAGCTGCTTCGCGTCCACCAGGCGCATATACTCCTGCTTAATCTCGTCGAGGCCGTTATCCATCGTGAAGCGGCGGCTCACCTGGTAGCCCTTCTGCTCAAGACGCTGGAGCTTGTTAAGATACTCAATCTTCTCCTTCTTCTCCTCGAGAGGGTCCCTCTGAGAGCCAACGGGGGCCAACGAAATAGTCGGGCCCGTCGCCGTCTGGCCATTTGAGAAGAAGTTCTTATCATTCTCAGCACGCTTGAACTCAATATCAATCGGCGCCGAGGATTGGCCGCCACCTCCGCCACCTCCACCAAAGTTCAGAGTAATCGGCGTGTCCTCGGAGGGCAGATTTGTCACCTCTATCTCGGACATACCACCGGAGGAGCCCCATCCACCCCCACTCGAGCTCTGCTCAGGCGCGTTAATAGTCACCGTCTTCATGGGGTTGGCCAGCATACCAAGACCGAGCGAATCATCGGCGCCCATACTCATCACATTTCCGAGATCACTTGTATCAAAGTTCAAAGCAACCTCCTCCATTTCGCGCAGAGTGACACCGGCCATCTTCCTTCTCCGCTTTGGTTTGTCTTTTTTAGACTCCATTCAAACGCGTTTGCGGAATCGGCTGGAATCTAAGAAGGATGTTTGGCATTTTCAATTTCATTGGTCTGCTGCTGCCACAGGCTACTTCGTTTGCCAAGGATCCTTGAGTCCATCTCTGTGTTCTATACCGGGCATCTGAACCCAGCGGTCAAGGTGTCCTTCCAGCGTTTGCAGAATCAAAAAGATGCCGTGTGCCCTCTCAATGTGATAGGGAAGATGGCGTGTATCATACCCCAACATCTCAAATATAAGAGGAATAGACTTCTCTGCAAACTTCATCATCCTCTTAAAGATGGCCTTTGGCATCATATAACAGTGATAGAGGGGGATATTTGCCTGGAGAATTGATTCCAGTATGTGCGAAGTTCCGAATGTGTGATTGTAAAGATCCAGAATTAACTGCCAGCCAGGCAGGCCAATCGCCTGGTCTAGGTGGCGTCGACTATTCTCTGCGAACTGGACGAAAAGGATTTTCTCTGGATTCTCCAACATTTTGATAGCGGTATCTATGGTTTGAAAGAGAGAATCCTCTAAGACCATGTCATATTGAAAGAATCCCACAAAGTCGTGATCATCTAAGAGAAGTTCCGCGTTATTTGCCACATGGAAGAAGACACTGCTCTCACAAAATCGGTTATGTTGCATGAATGGATTGTAGTTTGGAAGTTGGCTTTCCTCAAATACGAGATGTTTGAGAGAGTCTGGTATATGTTTATCCTTAATTGCTCTATTTACATTTACAAACTTACAATATTTTTCCAAATAGGACTTATCTAGTTTTTCATAAGCGACTTCAGTAAGAAACTTATGAAAAATAATGTAGGCTCTAAAACTCATCTATGATGCTTTCAGGAGAGGATGTTTAGACCGAGAGTTTGTCAATACACATACAGAAGGCATCGGCCAAATCGTTCTTCTTCGTATGCGAGCCAAAAAACGCCAGCCACTTCGGCCCCTCGACTGTCTTCTCGGCGAGAACCTTGCGCACCTTCGCCTCAGAGGCTGCTTTGCGGTCCTTGTAACCCGCATCTCCCTTCTCGTCCACCTGGACCTTCTTTCCAGCGTGCACCAGCTTTAGAACTGGTGGCGCGGGCTGGAGCATATCCCGCAGCGTCGCAAAAAGCAGAATCTGGACAGACTTCATCGTGGGATTCTTCAGCACCGGCTGATTCTCCAGCAAGATGGTGTTGGCACTCCTAAATAACGCAAGATGATCCCCAACAAACTTTCGGATAGCGTCGTGGAGAATGGTCAGCTCAGTATCGAGTGCCTTTGTCACCTTCACCTTGGGAATCGGGAGGCTGTAGAAGGCGGCCAGCTTCTCCTCGGCCACGGCCTTACTGGAAACCCCCTTCACCACGCCTTTTGCCGCCAGGAGCTCCTTGAGCCCAGCCATGGGAGGCAGCTTATTCATGAGAGCTCCGCTCAAATCGCGAATTGCTGGATGCGCAGCTGGGCAGTGGCGAACACACGTCTTCACATCTCCGCGAAAATAGACTGCCTTGGCGGAACAAGAGGCACAGCTGGGTCCTTTCACAGCCGCCATCTCATTTCCCTCTCCCCTGAGAAGGTCGTAATTCTGCCAGCCAATCACCGTATACTTGTCGGCGGTCTTTGTCGCGAGACACCAGGCGAGATTCCGAATACCAATGTCAAAGGCGAGAACCACTGACATTTGTATTTTGTTAGTTTATTACTTTAGCCTCTCCGTGTATTCCTCCCACCCTCGGGCTGAGTGGTTACCTCCTGAATATGCGTAAACTGTCTTTCAAATCCACGCGACTCCAGCGTTCCAAATAGCTCGGGGACAATCTCCCGTCTCTCAACGCCAAGACCGTTTGCAACTCCAGGAGAATATTCACATCCAGCGGCGGTGCAGTGGACATAGGATGCGGGGCCAGGAACCATGCTCATGTCAAGACCGTATTTCATGCCCGTGATAGCCGACGCCCTCTCACGAGAGACCCGAATGATATCCTCCGAGTTCCGCTGGATCCAGATACGAGACTTCTCCTGCGCCTTGCTCGGAATGTTTAACTCGCACTGCGACCTGTAATCCGTTACCAGACGACCGTCCGTAATCGGTCCCGCCCAGCCAGGGAAGCGGTTATCAGGGGCGGGTGCGGCAGCAATGCGTCGCTTAACTTGAGGAATTGCTTCTTGGTTTGCTCCATAATAGTTTGGAGTTGTGGGTAACCGAAAGAGGTTTGCGTCCATGGTCCTTCTATACTAGGCTTACTCAAGAGTTTCGGCACCGAGGTCAACAGGAAATCCGGCGCCGCTGCTATCACCTTCGTTAAGAGCTGCAGACATAGGAAATAAGTCGCTAGTGAGACTCGCACCAGAGACTTCGCCGCTTTTCGTCTCATCAAGCTTCTTGACTGCGGCAATTAGGTCCTTGCGACCCGGGCGCTTCCCCACCTTCGCGCCCCGCTTCTCGGCAAGAGCAATGAGGTCGTCCTTCGTCATGGACTCGTAGTTCACACTGACCACCGGCTTCTCTTCGTGAACGACCTCGGTTTCTTCAGCCTCCGTCTCCGTAACGGCGGCCTCGTTCTCACCAGCCTGCGCAAGAACACTCTGGTAGTAGGTCTCCTCCTCGGGAAGAGGCTCGGCCTCGCTCGACTCCATAGGACGAGGGGCGCCCACCGGCTCCGGAACAAACTCGGGCTCCTCCTTGTGCATAGACTCCAGACCCATCTTGATGTCGAGGAGCATGTTCTCCATGAGCCCCATCCGCTTCTCCGTGTAGTTGATACGGGAGTAGAGATAGAAGGAGACGGCGCCAAAGATAAGCAGTAACAGAATACCAATCGTAGCAGACTCGCTGAGACTGAAAGACATTTCTCTCACCTGAGGCTTTTTTTACCGGACTCTTTCTGCCGCATCCGTTTCTCGCAGAAGCCCTTCACGTTTCAAAATAGAATATACACTCGACACCTTGCAAACACCCTTCGCGAGCTGATAGGAGAAGACAAGCTGTTTGGTCTCAGCATCATAGGTTGCAGACACACACAGCTTCTGAATCTCGGGCGGCGCCATATCCACAAGCTCAAAGACGTGCGTGCTGAGGAAGCTCGCTACAGACTTCTTGGCCCACAACTTCTTCATGAATATATTGGCCGTGCGCACACAGTCTGGGGGATTCGTGCTGTGGAAGAGTTCATCATAGAGGATGAGACCGGGACCTTGACTGCGGCCAGCGCGATGCAAGAGGCCGGCTGCGAAGTTGACCTCCGTCTGGAACATGCTCTTCTTGCCAGGGCTATCGTGGAGACCAATGCCAGACGAAATCCACTTGAAGGGGCGCACCGTCATAGAGGTCACACCGGCAACGCCGAAGGTCTGCGCAAGAAGAACGCTCTGGTGAATGGCCCTCAGTGCCGACGATTTGCCGCCCCCATTCGGCCCAGTCACGATACAGTGGTGTGATGTAGAGTCCAAGTGTATATTTGATAGGACGCGAATATCCTCTGGGATGGAGAGGTCCTGGAGCCCCTCTATGTGTAAATAGGGTCTGGAATCTGCTGATGGGCCTACAAAGGCAACTTCGGTGAAGAGCGAATTGTTCGCCAGCTTCCAGAGAATCTCCAGTTCGCCCAGGCTCTCAAAGAGCCCTTTCAGAATAACTGGATCTTCATAGACAGTCATGAAACAGCGGCGGGGATCGTCGGGCAACTCTTGGAGGACGCTGCTTATGTGGTAGGGGACGGCCTTTGCGGCTAAGAGGTCGCGCAGAGAAGATGCATGCGCTCTCACTTGGAGAATAGCATCTCCTATTTCACAGATTACCTTGTCTGTTGTATTGTAATGAATCGCATTCTGGATGGGCTGAATAATTCCCTGGACAAGACTGAAAATGAAGAAGAAGACTTGTATCCACGATTGGTCCTTTCCGAGCCACATTCCTTTAATCATTTCATAATAGCGGTCAAATGACATAGGAATATGATACATATAACGTATAATGATATACGGAAGGATAAATGCTAAGAGGGGCATTACAATCGCCATTGCGGGAACCGCATACACCTTGAAGAGGCACATCGCGAAGAGGGCGAATGGAACATCGTTCAGCGACTTGAAATAGGAATCCTGGAAGGAGAGCTGGCCAATCGCATCTGTGTGGAGCTTTTCCGTGGCATCCGTCGCATCTACGGAGTTGAAATAGTCGTTGCAGAGTGTCTCCAGTCTCACAATGTCGTCCCAGCCGGCATAGGATTCGCCGCGAAGCTTTCTGAGAATTGTTCTATTGAGAGTGGCGCGCTCAATTGCATTGCGTGCGGTCGCCCGTTTGAAGATGCGAGTAAGAACCGTCTTACTCGCATGCATCTGAAGCGATAATACATCGTTTAACATTCTAACGGAGAGGCCAAAAGGAAATTGTGCAGAAATGCGCATCCACGGTAGAGGGCATCTAAAATTGAGTTATCTATATCTAGATAGTATGTCAACTTTAGTAATGTCTGTTGTTGATACACAGACCCTCTTAAATAGTCTTCTCTCTCTTCAAGCCAGTGTTGATAGACCCTCCGAAGACATTTGTATAAAGATTGCAAGTCTTCAGGGGTTGGCGGAGACGGGCGATTCGGCCCGGGTAACGGATTGGAGACGGGGGTCTGGCGCGTATCAAGCACAGCAACAGCAGAAGTGGCGGAAGCCTGGACATGGACATATGCAGGAACAGCAGCCGCATGCGAATGTTCTAGAGCAGCCGCGGCCCGTTACGACTGCCCCCCCTCTCGGTCGGTATCACAGCCGCTTTCGCAACAGTAATCAGCCCGTCGAAGAGAAGATTCTCAATAACATCATTCTTTCAAAGCTCAACAAGTTCAGCCAGACAACATATCCCGAGGTAAGAGAGTTTCTCTACCAGATTCTCGGCTCCGGCGAGGCGGACCTGCAGGAGTTTGTGCGCGACTTCATGCGCCTTGTCTTCAGAAAGGCGGCGTCCGAGGAGATCTTCTGCCCGCTCTATGCCCGTCTCTTGGCCGAGATTTCAAGCAAGTATACGGTTATCCTGGAAGAGATGAATCTACTCAGCGACAATTATCTGGAAATCTTTGACGAAATCACGGAGGACAAGGTGGCTGACTACAACACCTTTGTCCAAAAGAATACTGAGAAGAAGTATCGTCTTGGATACAGTCAGTTCCTCTCCGAGCTGGCGAAGCAGGAGATTCTGCCGCTCCCCATTCTCGGTGCTACTTTCAAGAAGCTCATCACGCTGATTGACGAGTCTGCCAAGCTCCCGGATAAGAGGGTTCTGGTTGAGGAGTATACGGACTGCCTGATGCGTATGACTCGCATCTTCAAGGGGCGGACCACATCCTTCTCCAAAAGGGCACGCGAGATGATTCTTCCTATCTTTATGGTGCTCTACGAGGACTTCAAGACGAGCAAGGAACTGTTTGTGAGTTGTTCACCGAAGTGCGGCTTCATATTGATGGAAATTCATGATATCCTCCGCGGTTAAACAAAAAATACACTTAATAGAAATGGCCAGATCTTCCACACGCCGCAACGGCAAGGGTATGCGTGTTGTCAGACGTGTTTACAGCCCGATAAGCCACTTTTTAAAGCTTACGGGTGCCACGGTCGGTGTTGCCACGAACACGGCGCGTAATATTGTTCAGCGCAGCATTCGCGCGGTTAACAGCGTCGGCACGTCTGTCGCGAATCACTCCAATGCGACTCTCCGCAATCTCATGAGCCGCCGCCGCTCTTCCCGCCGCTCAACGCGCCGCAACAACCGTCGTTAAAGACACGGTCAAAAATTGACTCGGCGCCGGCCCGGCAACTTCGTATACAACTGCGTTTGACTTAAGATGAAGACCCAGCATTCTAATAGAATGGCCAAGATAAAGAGTTCCCAGAAGGAGACTGGCGACGGTGGGGATAAGGCCCCCGGTCGCAAGCAACCTGTTCGCAAGAATAACCGCAAGAAGGCCGGTGCCCACCACGATGATGATGACAGTGTAGATAGTCACGGAAACATCCGCGGTCTCATCGTTGTGTCCGAGTCCGAGGATAGCTCCTCCGAGCCCGAGTCAGATGACAGCGGTCTTACCCCCGAGCAGCGCACGGAGATCCGTCGCGAGGCCCGCAAGGCTGCTCTGAAGGCCCGCAGTCGCATCCAGAAGAACTTGAAGAAGGAGGAAGAGGACTCCCGCAAGTCGCGTGAGCGTCGTGAGGCCATTAAGCGGGAGGCTGCCTCCAGCAAGAAGAAGGGTTTCGTTCCCAAGAAGAAGGCGGCACCTGTTGAGTCTGAGACGGAGGAGGAGACTGAAGAGGAGACAGAGGAGTCTGAGGAGGATGAGGAGTCTGAGGATGAGAACGAGTATGAGGACGGCGAGGAGGGTGAAGATGAGGAGGATGACGAGGAGTATGATGAGCACGAGGGCCCCTCTGGCATCAGTATCAATATCGGCGGATTCGGTGGCGACATGTTCGTTGACCGCATGAAGCCGAAGCGTCACAACATCAAGAAGGAGAGCGATATCGTCAAGAAGTTCTTCAAGCTCGTCACGACGCCCGTTGAGGACAATACGATTGACGACCAGATTGAGCAGTTCAAGAGTCTTACGCAGGAGAAGCAGACGTCTCTTATCACCGCTCTTGAGCGGAAGCCGGCAAATGACGCCTCGAACAATCTGATGTTCCGCATTCTGACGATGAAGCTGCCCGAGGATACGCAGACGATGGTGCTCGGAAAGTATAACTCTCTTCAGGGCCTGGACCCGAGCTCTGGAGAGTATTTCAAGCTGCGCGCATGGCTGGAGAAGCTGACGAGCCTTCCTCTCGGCATCTACAAGGAGATTCCGGCAAAGATCTCGGACGGCCAGGAGCTGTGTGGTGAGTTTATGAATCGTGCCAGCCGCTGTCTGAACGAGGCTATCTATGGCCAGGATGAGGCGAAGATGCAGATTCTACAGTTCATCGCCACGAAGATTGCGAATCCGACTGCGCGCGGCCTCAGTCTTCTTCTGGCGGGGCCGCCTGGCATTGGCAAGACAAGTCTCATCAAGAATGGCATTGCGAAGGCGCTCAGCTGGCCCTTCCAGTTCATCTCGCTTGGTGGCGACAGTGATGCGAGCACCTACACGGGCCACCAGCTCGTCTATGAGAGTAGCCACTGCGGCAAGATTGTGAATTCTCTCATTGGCGCGAAGAGTATGTCCATGGTTCTCATGTTTGACGAGGTGGACAAGATCTCCGCCACACCGAAGGGCGAGGAGGTCCAGAATCTGCTCATCCACCTGACGGACTCGGTCCAGAACGGCGACTTTGAGGACAAGTATCTCTCGGGTGTTCCGCTGGATCTCAGCAAGGTGATGTTCGCCTTCAGCGGCAACAACCTGGAGAAGATTGACCGCGTCCTCTTGGACCGCATGATGGTTGTGAATCTCCAGGGCTACAGTTCCAAGGAGAAGCTGGCGATTGCGGAGAACTTCATTGTCCCGCAGGCTCTGAAGGAGGTGAATCTGGATGAGAAGGTCAGCATCTCCAAGGAGGTCATCCAGCATGTGATTGAGAACTATGCGAAGGAGGAGTCGGGCGTTCGCGAGCTGAAGCGCAGCATCGAGCAGATCACACAGAAGGTGAACATGCTGCGTATCTTCAACACGAAGGATCTGCCGTTCCACATTCCCAACTTCCAGCTGCCGTTTGTGGTGAAGAAGGATCACGTGGAGATGTTTCTGAAGAAGAAGGTGGTAAATGACAGCATCAGCCACCTCTACGCTTAAACTTAAGTCGCGACGTTAGGTAAATGACACCCGAGGAGCTTAGAAAACTTCTCAAGACAATTTTTTTACGGAGTCCACCAAATTTATTTGATGAATTTGTAAAGGAGTGTGCCAGCTGGTATGAAAGCGGGGCGCACAGTTTGGCGGAGATGAGGGCGCGAGATAATAAGAAGACTCGCGGCGACATTTTTGAAGAATTCTGTGTCTTGTATTTACAATATGCTCGTGGATATGAAACCGTATGGCGTCTCGAGGATGTCCCAGAGGACATTCTTACGAAACTCTCTCTGAAGCGGCGGGACATGGGGATTGATATCGTAGTGGAACATGAGGGCCGTTATATGGCGGCTCAGTGTAAATATAAGAAGCACACGGAGCGAAAGAATTCGGTCTCGTGGACGGCGCTTTCAACCTTCTATGCTCTGTGCCTGCGCACTGGGCCATGGGATAAATACATTGTGATGACAAATTGCGATTATACTCGCCACGAAGGGAAGAAGACGGAGAAGGATATGTCGCTCTGTCTTGGAACCTTTCGCGGAATTCCAAAGGAAGGCTGGCTCAAGATGTGTGGGTCGGAGGGTGTTTCACTTGCTGCCACTACTGTCACTGGTGGGGTAGAAGGTGGTGGACACCTTGTGCTCAGGCCGCTGCCGCTCACGCAGGACCAGCTGCGCGCCGCCCGCATCGCTCGGTTTAGCTCCGAGCTTAGGCTCTAACCACATCTCATCCTGTTTTCCTCTCTCCGCCATCATAGCCGCCAGACGGGCTTTTGCCTCCTTAGCTGCGTCCGTATCTACCTCGCGGTCTTTTGTGGTCCCAGTTCCCCAGCGGCATTGAGTACATGCGGGCGATTTCATTTCTGGTCTATACCTAGAAATGTGCGCAGATAATGTTGTCGCGTGGAAATGGGCCATCATGCTGGCAACCGCGCTCGTTTTGGTCGGCGGCCTGAACTGGCTTGCCGTCGGTGTCGCAGATCGCGACTTGGTTGTTACACTCTTAGGGAAGGGGCTTGCATCTCGCACTGTATATGTCTTGGTCGGTCTCTCCGCCGTGTTTCTCTTCTTCCGCCGCGATACCTACCTACCGTTCCTTGGGCCTACGATTTTCCCGGTGGGTGCGCTTGCTGCAAAGCAGCCCCAGGGCGCGAGCCAGGAGGTGACTGTCCGCACAGCCCCGAATGCGAAGGTTGTCTACTGGGCGTCTGAGCCGGCTCGTGGTGACGCGCTTGGTAGCTACAAGGAGGCTTATGGTGCATATGAGAATGCGGGTGTTGCCATCGCGGATGCACAGGGTGATGCGAAGCTGAAGGTGCGCGGCCCGCCCCGCTCCTACACCGTTCCTCTGAAGGGCGAGCTCAAGCCGCACGTTCATTTCCGTGTCGTCAAGGAAAATGGATGGGCGGGTCGTGTTGAGACGAAGTTCCTTGATACGGGTAAGGTGGAGGCGTTTGAGGACTTATTGTGAAGCATCTAAATAATTCCAGAATACACTAGGTAGGAATGTACACCTGGATTCTTGTTGCGGGCGCAATTAATTCATTCTTCGATGCGTGCGGTATTGGTAGCAACGACTTAGCAAATTCTTTTGGAACAACGTATGGTTCAAAAGTATTGACTGTTACCCAGATTGTTATACTGGCATCCATCTTTGAATTTTCGGGCGCCCTTCTACTTGGCAGCCCGGTCACCAACACTCTCGCTGGAAGTATTTCCAACGTAACCTTCTTTAAGGCACAACCCTATGTGCTCATGTATGGTATGCTCTGCGCTCTTGCAGGGTCAACCACATGGCTCTTTACGGCAACCCGCCTCGGACTTCCAGTCTCGACCACGCACAGTATTGTTGGAGGAATCATGGGATTTTCACTTGTCTACAAGGGCGCAGATGGCGTCGTGTGGATGAAATCAATCCCTGATTTCCCCTATGTGGCCGGCTTTATTCCGATTGTTATTTCGTGGATTACGTCGCCCATTATTACGGCGGCCCTGTCTGCCATTTTCTATTCATCCATTCGCTATTTTATCTTCAATAGCACGAATGGTGTGCAGCGCTCTATCTACTTCTTACCTCCCGTTGTCTTTGGAACCGTTTTCATTGAGTCGTTCTTTATTCTGTCGAAGGGCGCTGGGTCCAAGCTAACATGGGATGTTTCTCAGACGTCTTGGGTATCTATCTGTGTTGCCACCGGTGCATCGCTGATCTCCGCAACTGCTATCCCTTTCTTGAAGAAGAAGGTATTAGCGCTTGAGGATGCTGCTCCTATTGCTGTAACAGATACTAGCATTGTTCCTGTTACCACCGAAACTGTAGCTGTAAAGGAAGATTCGGTATCTGTATCTGAGACTGCGCTTGTAACTGTGCCAGTGCCTACTAAAGTAATAACTGAGTATGATCCCCGCGTGGAATACACGTTCAGATACCTCCAGATTTTCACCTCTGTTTGCACGTCGTTTGCGCACGGTGCAAACGACGTTAGCAACGCGGTGGGTCCTCTGGCGGCAATCTGGTATATCTATCAGAATGGCGCGGTTGCCTCTAAGATTGACGTCCCCATCTGGATTCTCTGTTTAGGAGGTGCGGGCATTGTGGCTGGACTCTCGACATATGGTGTAAAAATCATGGAGGTGCTTGGAAAGGATATCACATTTATCTCTCCTTCTCGCGGATTTGCGGCCGAGCTCGCAACGGCTCTCACTGTCTCCTTTGCCTCTAAATACGGACTCCCTATCTCCTCTACGCAGTGTATTACTGGCGGTGTCATTGGAATCAGCCTCTGCGATTACAATCTCAAGGACCTCAATTGGAAGATTATTGGAAAAATCTTCTTGTCTTGGATTTTCACAATGGCTATAACGGGGGGTATTTCTGCGGCTATTTTCTCACAGGGCGTCTATTCGCCCAATGTATAACTTACTTGACATGCTGACCCCGCTCACCACAGATTGCGGGGAGTCTCTTTGTGACGAGGCTTACTACCATATTAACTTAAAATTAAGGAAGCTCAAAGAGCTTCCTTAATTTTAAGATTAATCGGTTAATCTGTCGTATGACATAAAAATTAAGGAAGTTGTGACTTCCTTAATTTTTAGTCAC
>Ga0136641_1000434_pt1 | contig 18015 bp, 15 predicted proteins | sample EliLak1302023Y_FD_115312 | JGI IMG/M metagenome (GOLD analysis project Ga0136641, IMG submission 115312) | Freshwater microbial communities from Elizabeth Lake, Yosemite National Park, California, USA - 13020-23Y | ecosystem: Environmental > Aquatic > Freshwater > Lake ...
CGCATAAAGAACGGCCGGGCGGCATTCGGATAACCAATCGACCAACCCAACCAACACAAAACCTGTTCGGCCATGTGGTCATAGCCTTCAGCGCGCACATTTGCATCAGCAGGAAATGGTTCGGCCATCAGTTGTTCGCCGACTGCTTCAAGTCGACGACAAAAGTCGCGCCAAGCAGTGAGTTCAACGCTTTCGTTCGAAGCCATGAGCGTTGTTCCTTCAGGATCCGTGGGGTCGCCGACTTGCGGCACGAATGTTGCTTCGCACGCAGATACCAGTGATGTTCGATGAGAAGTTCGATGCAAGCCACATCACTGTCTGTGCAACTTCTTCGGGCTGACTCAAACGCTTGAGATCAAGATCAGCAACGTGCGCATCCACGCCACCGGGTTGTGTCGCGAGATACTCAAGCAGCGGCGCAGTCGCCGTTGGGCCAGGCGTTACCGCGTTTGCCCTGATGCCAACGCCGCCATATTCGGTCGCAACAGTTTCCATCAGATTGATGACGCCGGCTTTTGCCGCCGCGTAACCGCCGAGGTTGTAGTTGCCACCAATACCTGCACCCGAGGACATGCTCACAATTGAGCCGCCGCCATTGGCAATCATGTGAGGGATCACGGCACGAGTCGCGTAGAAGACGGAATCAAGGGTGAGAGATTGCTGGAATCTCCAGTCCTCGTCACTCAAATCGCCTATGAGACCCGAGCGCGAAACACCAACATTGTTGTAGAGCACATCGATGCGACCATACGCATCGGCAGCACCCTGCACCCACGCATTGACGAATGTTGGATCGCTCATATCGCCAGCAACGCCAGCGACAACAGCGCCGGCAGATGCGAGTTCGTCAACGACACGATTGAGTTCAGCCGCTCGCACATCGTTCAACCACAACGTGGCTCCGTGTTCTGCGAACAGACGAGCTGACGCCTCACCAATACCGGCGCCGCATCCGCTGATGAGCGCAACTTTTCCCTCAAGCATCCCTGACATGGACCGCTAGCATCGCCCACGCATCGGCTCCTGTCACGCAGGACGCCATCAATCTGGAGGAAACGTGACCGAGACCGGCCCCGCCCACACCCTGCCGCAATTGACTGCGCTACACGAGGCCACAGCGCGCCTCACTGGCGAGGGCGCACCGTTTGAGGTCGTTCAGGAAGATGTCCGCGGAGAAACCATGGGCGTACTTCGCAATCGGGCCCGTTCGCTCCGAGAGATTCTCGTTAATTCCTTCGAGTTTGGCGATCGCGAGTCGATGATCTTTAGCGACGGCCGCCGTGTCACCTTCGCCGGTTTCGAAAAGGACGTTGCCTCGGTCGCTGCTTGGCTACAGCAAGAGCACGGCATTGGTCACGGCGACCGCGTTGCCCTGTGCGGCGCCAATTCCTACGGATGGATCGTGTCCTTCTGGGCCTGTCTTTCCATGGGCGCCATCACCGTTGCCATGAACGGTTGGTGGACTGAGTCCGAAATGCAGCATGCGATCGATCTCACCGAACCGAAGTTGCTTCTTTTCGATGTGAAACGCGCCGAACGACTTTCCGCTGACATCACGATCCCCCGCTTTGATCTCGACGAAGACCTCGAAATGATGCTGGCGTACGCACCTGAAGCATCGATTCCCGCAAATCACATCGACGAAGATGATCCCGCCATCCTCATCTTCACCAGTGGCACGACCGGCCGGCCGAAAGCAGCGGTGCTTTCTCATCGCAGTGTCGTTCACTACACAACGCTGCAGAATTTCCTTGGCGCGCGCGGCATGGTCATGGCTGGTCGTGGCCCATCTGAAGGCCCACCGCCCATTCGCCTTGTGGTCTTTCCGCTGTTCCACGTGTCTGGCCTCGGAGCGACGGTGAATGGGCTGCACACGGGCTCCACCGGCGCGTGGTTCCTCACCCGCTTCGAAGCTGACGACGTCATCGATTTCATTATCGACAACAAGATCAACATCGTCGGTGGTACCGGCACACACATCCTTCGCCTGCTCGATAGCCCTCGGTGCGCTGAGATTCCGCCGCAGCAAATCATGTCCGTCGGCATGGGCGGTTCGGCAACAACACCCGAGATCATGCGTCGTCTTGCCAATCGTTTCCCGCATCTCGATCACACGATGTCCACCGGTTACGGCTCGACCGAAACCGGTTCGCTCGTTTCATTCGCTCCGAACTGGATGCTTGAAGCATCACCCGAATGCATTGGGCCCGCGATTCCCACCTGCGAAGTAAAGATCACCGACGACGAAGGCAATGAACTTCCCGAAGGCGGGGAAGGAAACATCTGCGTTCGTAGCCCGCTTCTCATGAACGAGTACTGGCGTCACCCCGCAGCAAACGCTGAAGCATTCTTTCCCGGCCGCTGGTTCAATACCGGCGATTTCGGTCGAATCGAAGGCGGATGTGTCTACATCGCCTCACGCAAGCGCGACCTCATCATCCGCGGCGGCGAGAACATCTATCCGTTTGAAATCGAGAATTGCATCGAGGAAATGGCCGGCGTCATTGAGACCGCCGTCATTGGCGTCGATCACGACATCCTTGGCCAGGAAGTAAAGGCGATCATTGTCATCGCTGCCAATTCCGACATCACCGATATTGACGTGCACGAGCATTGCAAGAAGTCACTCTCGGTCTACAAAATCCCGGCCTATGTCGAACTTCGCACGGAACGACTTCCTCGTAATCCCAGCGGCAAGATTCTCAAGCATGTCCTTGCCGATGGCAGCGAAGCTGGTTTCGTCGAGGAATAAGAGTTAGTTGTCCTGCTTGTCCAGAGTGACAACCCATTGACCGAGTGCGTCCCAAAGGTCAGTTCGATTCTTTGAGATCGAATGATTGTGCCCTGCACCGGCGAGCACAAACGTTTCTACCGACGGGGCGGCGGTCAACAGTGCGGTCACTGACGCCACGCCGCCAGCAATATCGTTCTCACCCACACCGAAGAACACGGGAACTTCGATTGAAGCAAGCGCCCGATTCGATGTTCCCGGAATCATCGACGTGAGGCCACAAAGCGCGAGTAGCGGACTCGATGCTGCGCTCAGCAGTTGACGAGCACTTGCAATCGCACCGGAGTTCAGCATGTCGGAACTCGTGGTTGAACCGGAGACCAATGCTGTTCCGAAGCGTTCGCGAGCCAACTCAGCGAGCACCGGTTCAAGACGCTCGTAGTTGTTCGCATACGACAACTCACCCGGAGTGAGGTACTCGGGAAGTCCCGCTCCCCCGAAACCCAAGAGTGCCACCGCATCAAACGAACGGTGATGCCATTGCGCGTGAGCCACGATGAGCGCTCCCATGGAATGTCCGAGACCAACCACCTTCGTCGGTTCGAACAGATCCATCGCATGCGCAACAAGTTCTGACAACGCGCCATGATCAACTTCCGCAACGACGCGCGGGTTCAACGTGTAGGGGTCGTCGGGCACCGAACTCTCGCCGACTCCTGGATGATCAACAATCGCAACTGCGATTCCAAAGTGGTCGGCCAGGTACTGCGCCATCGACCACTCCCCCGGCAAGCCATCGGGGAGATCGAAGTACCGACGATTCATTCCACCGCCGGGGAAACACACCAGTAGAGGGGCCGACCTCACGTCATCGGGCACAAAGAGGTCGGTAGCGAGCGAGTCCACGCCCTCCGGACCTAAGCCGCCTACATCGAGTTCCAGCCGTTCCCCACGAGCCATACCGAAGCGTAGGCCCGTCTGCCTCAGCCAACGCTGTGTTGGCTATTGCCAAAAGTGTTTTGGTCGGCCATGATGCAGGTCATGACCGGTGTTCTGGGGGGAATCCGGGTCATTGATCTCACGACAGGGATCTCTGGCCCCATGACAACGATGCTGCTGGCGGATAACGGCGCGGACGTCGTGAAGGTCGAGCCACCCGGTGGCGACCCGACCCGCTTGACCGAATCAGGCGCCCGAGTGTGGGCCCGCGGCAAACGCAGCATCGAACTCGATGCCAACGAAGCTGCGCAACGCGAACAACTCCTCGCGCTCATCGACCGAGCCGATGTGCTCGTCGAAAATTTCGATCTCGGTATCACCGAAACCCTTGGCCTCAACTGGGAATCACTGAAGGCGCGCAATCCGCGACTTGTGATGTGTTCGATCACGCCTTATGGCCGCCATGTCGATTTCAAAGATCGTCCCGGCATTGATGCACTCGTTGCTGCGCGCACCGGCCTGCACTGGGAACAACGCGGTTGGGTCGGAACCGCAATCGGACGGCTCTGCAACCTTCCCGTTGAACTCGAGGACCTCGACATTCCTCCCGGCTGTTTCGATGGACCGAATCGGGAAGGTCCGCTTTTTCCACAATCGAAGTGGCCAAGTCTTGGCGCAATGTTTTTGGCGGTGACAGGAATCAGTGCGGCACTACGCGCACGGCTGCACACTGGTCGCGGCCAGTGGGTCGAGACGTCACTGTTGCAGGGTGTTCTCGTCAGCACCGCCGGCGGTTGGCAACGTCCCGAACATCCCGAAGCCGACGGTTACATGTGTTGGATCTTTGATCCGCGTGGCAGTAAAGGCCACTTTGAATGCGCCGACGGCAACTGGATCCAAAATTGGGTGCCGAATCCGTCATTCGCGCTTGGCGTTTCGCAGGGCGACACCATCAGCGTCGACGATCGCATCGCCAAGCCCACCGACGATCCTTCTCGTATCGGTCCGGACTACAGCGAACTTGTGGTTCTCGCCCACTATCACCCGCAGATGAAAGAGGCCTACGCGAAGTACCCGGCCCAGGACTGGCTTGACGCTGCAGCTCAGGTCGGCATCCCCATGCAACCCGCGCGCCGACCCGAAGATGCGTTGAACGATCAGGCGCTGATCGATGAAGGAATCGTTGTCACCGTTGACGATCCCGAAGTTGGCCCGATTCGCCACGTTGGTCTTGTCTACGAAATGTCGAAGACTCCAGGAAAGGTGCAGGGGCCCGCACCAACCGTTGGTCAACACACCGATGAACTCCTCGCCGAACTCAACATTCCTTTTGAGCGACCAAATGGTGATGTATCGAAATCGTTGAAGAGCCCACTCGAAGGCATCCTCGTTCTCGATCTCGGCTTGGCCATCGCCGGTCCATTCAGCACACAGTTGCTTTCCGATCTGGGCGCCACTGTCGTAAAAATCAACACCACCTACGACACGTTCTGGCATTCGACTCATATTGCGTTCACCGCAAACCGTGGCAAACAATCGATCTCGATCAATCTGAAAGATCCACGTGGCCTTGCCGTTTTGCATGAACTGGTGAAGCGCGCCGATGTCGTCCAACACAACATGCGGTACGAGGCCGCAGTTCGTCTTGGTGTCGATTACGAATCACTCGTCGAGATCAAACCCGACCTCATCTATTGCCACAGTTCCGGTTTCGATAAGAGCCGTGCCCACCTGCCGGGCAACGACCAGACCGGTGCGTGCCTCGCTGGGGTCGAATACGAAGACGGCGGCATGGCCGATGGGGGCAAACCCATCTGGAGCCTCACGTCATTCGGTGACACTGGCAACGGATTCCTCGCTGCCATCGCAATTATCCAAGCCATCACTCACCGCGAGGTCACCGGCGAAGGGCAGTTCATTTCCACCTCGATCCTCGCAGCCTGCCTTCTCAACACGTCCTACGCGTGGGTCGACGCCGAAAGTGGCGAAGGTGTCGATCGCCCAAAGGTCGACAGCCTCATGTACGGAACCAGTCCACGAACACGCCTTTACGAAACTGCCGATCAATGGATTTGCCTAGCAGTACAGAACGATGCGCAATGGTTAGCGCTCGAGGCCGCAACCGGCGTTACTGGACTCACAACGATGACCGATGCAGAAACGATCGCTGCACTCGTCGACACATTCCGCAAACGCACTGCGGCCGAATGGTTCAACCTTTTCGATGACGTCGGCGTCCCGTGCGAAATTGAAGACGACCAATTCTGTTTGCGCTTGTTCGATGATCCACAGTTCCGTGACGCAGGGCTCGTCACCATCATGCAACAAGCACAGGTCGGCAGCTTCGATCACTTCGCTCACATGTGGACGTTCTCGGAAACCCCAACTCGCATAGCGGGCCCGCCGCTCATCGTGGGCCACGACACTGTCGACATCATGACGGAACTCGGCATCAACCAATCCGAGATCGACGCTCTGATCGCCGATGGCGTCGTCCTTCAATCCACCCTCCGTCAGGAGCGTGCTCTATGACCTCTGTTCGTCCGCCAATCTTCGACTTCGATGATGCCTTCTTTTGGGAAGGTGCCAACGAACACAAACTCCTGATTCAATGCTGCGGAGACTGCAACACGCTGCGCCATCCGCCCACCCCGATGTGCGCCAACTGCGGGTCGACCAATAATCAAACGACCGAGTCGGCAGGGAACGGAACGATCCTCACCTGGATCATTTCCCAACACCCCACAGAACCCGATGCGGAACCTCGCATCGTGATCCTCGTGCAACTCGATGAAGGCACTCGAATTGTTTCGAACCTCATCGATGTTGAACCAACCCATGATCAAGTGCTGAACGACAAACCAGTCAGCGTTTGTTTCGTTGACTATGGAGGCACCGTTCTTCCACAGTTCCGTTTGGCCGAGGTGCAGAAATGAACGGCACACGCGCGGTCATTGCTGGTGTTGGTCACACCGAGTTCTCACAGAACTCGGGACGCTCAACGCTGCAACTCGCCGCCGAAGCCTCTCGCGATGCGATTAGCGACGCTGGCTTCTCCCCCACCGAGGTCGATGGCACTGTCACGTTCTCGTTGGACACCAACGATGAACTCGCACTCATCCGAACGATTGGCGTTCCGATGCTTCGCTTCTGTGCTCGCACCCGAGGTGGCGGAGGCGGGGCAAGCGCCACAGTGCAGTTGGCTGCCGCCGCCGTCGAAAGCGGTCAGGCCGATGCCGTGCTTGTGTACCGAGCCTTTAACGAGCGTTCGGCCCACCGATTCGGTCAACCCGTGCAGGCCAATCCCGATCCTGCTTGGAATTGGGCCAGCCCCTTCAGTCTCAACACGCCGGCCAAGGTCTATTCGCTGACCTTCCAGCGCTACATGTACGAATTCGGACTCACCAACGAGGACTTCGGCCGCTACACCGTCGTTGCCCGCGATTGGGCGTCAACAAATCCCAACGCTCAGTTCTTTGAGCGGCCGATCACGCTGCAGGACCACCAAGACTCACGATGGATTGTCGAACCAATCCTTCGAAAGCTTGACTGCTGTCTTGAATCCGACGGCGGTGTCGCGCTCCTCATCACTTCAGCCGAACGCGCCGCAGATCATGGCGCAGACGCTGTTCCGATCCTTGCGTCCTCAGCGATCCAACTCGAAGGCGGCCACGAGATGTTCGCCTACTACCACGAAGATCTTTGTGGATACCCGGAAGGCCGCTCACTTGCCGAACAGCTTTACCGCCAAGCCGACATCACTTCTGACGACATCGACGTCGCAATGATCTACGAGAACTTCAGCCCCATCGTGTTTCTCCAACTCGAAGCCTTTGGCTTCTGCGGACGCGGCGAGGCAAGCGACTTCATCAAAGACGGCCACATCGGACGCGGCGGTTCCCTGCCGGTCAACACCAATGGCGGCCTCTTAGGCGAGGGCTACATCCATGGCATGAACAACATCGTCGAAGGCGTGCGTCAATTGCGGGGCACGTCAGCAAACCAAATCTCCGGAGCTGAGCATGTTCTCGTCAGCGCCGGCCGTAGCGGCATCATTCTTGGCCGCTGAGCGAAAGGAACACCGATGACCATTACCGAATCCAACATCGTCCTGAACCGCACCGGCGAACGCATCATCTCCGCCGATTCACATGTGTCGATTTCGCAAGATCAGGTCAAAGCCAACCTTGATCCAAAATTTCATCCCGATTACGACAAAGCACAGCAGGCCTTCGCAGCACGTGTCGCTGCCAACATGAGTTCGGCAAAGGTGAACGCCGACGCCATGAAACGCAACCCACACGCGGCGTTCAGCCGTCCCGGCTATCACACCGCTTCCGACCGGCTTGCCGACATGGACGCCGACGGTATCGATATCGAAGTCATCTATTCCGAAGTGAGCGCCTTCCGCTACATCGGCAATATGGAGCGCGGCGCGGCGGAAGCCACACGCGCGTTCAACGACGTTCTGACCCAATTCGCTTCTGCCGATCCGCGTCGACTCGTCGTCAGTTACCAGATCCCCATTCACGACATCGATGCAGCAGTTGCTGAGGTTCAGCGAGTTGCGGCAATGGGTGCGAAATCGCTTCAGATTCCCGTCTTCCCAACCGAACTCGGCCAACCCGACTATTTCGACGACCGATACGCGCCGCTCTGGTCGGCCGTTCAGGAAACCGGCCTTCCAATGTGCTGCCACATCGGCATCAACACCAACCTCGACGAACTCACCCGTCGTGACCCAACTCCGCAGAAGGGCATCATGGTCACAATGACTGCGTTGTCCACCGCAGAGGCGTTGGGCATGTGGATTCTCACCGGCACGCTCGAGAAGTTCCCTGATCTCAAACTTGTCTTCGTCGAGCCCGGCATTGGCTGGATCGCCTACTACCTCGACCTCATCGACGACATGGTCGTTCGCCAGGGGTACGTCTACGAAAACATCAGCGAACTCCCGAGTTTTTATTTTCGACGCAATATGTGGACCACGTTCATCGACGAACCCCGTTCCATCGAGGCACTTCGGTACGACGTCGGCGTCGATAACATTTTGTGGTCCACCGACTTCCCTCACCCGGTCACAAGCTGGCCCGATTCTCAGGACGTCATCGAACACGCATTCGCCGGAATTCCCGCAGATGAAAAGCGCAAGATTGTGTGCGAGAACGCCGTCAAAGTCTGGAACCTGTGAGCACTCCCACTCGAACCCGTTCGGTAGGCCAGTACCTCGACCGCGACACGCTCATCGCAACTGCGGCCGATCTTGCCGACGCAATTGGCTGGAACGAACTCACGTTGTCGAAAGTCGCCGAAGCAGTCGACCGGCACGTGAGTTCGCTCTACTCACATGTCAATGGTCTTGATGCGCTTCGGCGCGACATCGCTGTGCTCGCCGTTACCGAAGTCGCCGATGTCGTTTGGGAAGCGAGCGTCGGACGAAGCGGTGCTGACGCGTTGACAGCGATTGCCGAGGCCGAGCGTGACTTCGCTCGTTTGCATCCTGGGCGCATGGCCGCACTTCGCGGTCATCTCGGCTCTGAAGACAACGAGTTCACGAATCAAGCAAAACGCATTGCTCAACCAATCCGAACGGTGCTCGGCTCATTCGGACTGGACGAACAGAAAGTCGCCATTGCCCACCGCGTCTTCAGCGCGACGGTGCGAGGTCTCATCGAACCAGGCACTCCTCTGGGACGCGCCGACGACGATATCGCCCTTCAAGCCACTGTGACCCTCTTTGTTACCGCTCTTGAAAGCGGAAACTGGCCAACGGTCTAACGATCCGCCGCTAAGCGGGCGTGCCGGATCGAACCATCGTTGTGGTCGTTGTCGAACCAGAGGATCCGCTCGCTCCGGAACTTGACGAGGTTCCGTTCGGAAGTGTCTGCGCTTGATTGATAAGCGTTTGCGCTTCCTTGACCTTCGACTGATAGCCAGCGAGATCACCATTTCGAAGTGCAGTATCGGCATCAGTCAAGGCCTTCGCCGCCTGATCAATCAACTGATCCTTCGTCGCATTTCCGGTTGAGGGAATCGTGGTCGTTGTCGTGGAACTGCCCGATGACGACCCGTTGTTCGCTGAACCATTGCCACCGGTGTCGTCCTGCGTGATTGTTCCCGACTCGAAGGTTTGCGGATTTGCACCGGGGAAGAGCGTCTGCAGAGCCTCGCGGAGGGTGGGCTTCATTACGACCTGACCACCGAACACGGCGATGACCTGCTTCAACTCTGGAATCTGCGTGTTGTTGTCTGAAGACACATACAACGGACGCACATAAATAATCGAGTTGTTCACCGGAGTGAGCATCAGGCTGCCGAACTGCGTACGCGAACCCTGCTGATTCAAAAGTGTCGTGTACTTGCTGACCTCAGGATCGGACAGGATGTTGGCGTTGACGATTGCCGGGCCGTCGATATTGAAACCTGCCGGCATTTCGTACACGGTCAATTTGCCGTACTGGGCAGGATCGCTATTCGCAACCATGAACGACGTAAGAGTCTTCTTTGAGTCATCCTCGGAGTACGGAACAAACGGCCGCAACATCACGAACGATTCCGTGTTCTGTCCCGGGAGTCGCATCAAGGAATACACCGGGCTAATTCGTGCTTCCTTCGTGCGCACAATGGTTGTCCCGTTCAAGGTCTGATTCGTCGTGATAATCGGTGCTGCACCATTTACCGTTGAACCCGGATCCTGAGCGACCGACCAGCTTGATGACTTTTCGTAGAACGACTTTGCATCGGTGATGTGATAGCGACCGAACATGTTGGTCTGGACTCGGAAGAGATCCTCTGGGTAACGCCAATGTGCCTTGAGATCGGCCGGCATTTCGTCGACGCCAGCGAACAACGCTGGGAATGCCTTTTGATATGCGGTCACGATCGGATCAGAAGGATCGACGATATAGAGCTTCACCGTGCCGTCGTAGGTATCGACGACAGCCTTGACGGAGTTCCGGATGTAGTTGAACCGTTTGCCACCAAGATCGCTTCCGGCAGGCAGACCACTCGAATCGGCACGCTGTGCGTTGGGATAACGATCTGACGTTGTGTAACCGTCGAAGATGTAGACGACACGACCACCCTGAATAACGGGATAGGGATCGTTGTCGAACTGCATGAACGGCGCGACTGCCTCGATGCGCTGACGGATATCGCGCTGATACACAATGCGTGAATCGGACTTCACGAAGTTCGACACCAGGAGGTTCCAGTCCGAGAACTTCAGACCGTAGGCAGCCTTCTTCATGAAGGAATCAAGCTTCACGCCGCCAGAACCGGAGTACTGGGTGAACTTCGTCTGACCGTCGGCCTGGACGTAATCAATTTCTTCGCGTGTCGCGTTGGTGATCGCATAGCCCGTGACATTCTCGCCGTAGTACAGCTGCGGCGTTGAAATATCGGTACTCATGCGTGTCGTATCGATGATTTGGGGAACGTTCTTGATCAAGAAATCGGGTCGACCTTGCGTGGTCGTCGCATTCGCAGGGGCAAGGGCCACGCCGTAGCCGTGGGTATAGGCAAGGTGCTGACCTTCCCATGAATTCTGGGGGATCTGCCCAACGTTGAGATCACGGGTACCCACAACCACCTGTGTATTGGCGATATCGCCGGACGGAGTTTTGATCGGATAACGATCAACATCCAGCTCATTGAAGCGAAGCTGTGAGTACTGACTCTGCAAACGCTGGTAGGTCGGTTCAACAATTGTCGGATCAAGCAAACGAATGTTGCGAATCGTTCCGGGGTTGTCGTTGACATTTTGCGTTGCAACAGTTTTGTCTTGGTTAAAGAGGAACGGTTGAGTGTCGATCGCGCTCAAGCCCATCGCTGTTCGGGTCGCCGTGATGTTGTGATCGATATAGGGCATCTCTCGAGTTGATTCCTCGGGCTCGACAACGAAACGTTGGATAAACGCTGGATAACCGACACCAGCAACGATCGAAACAAGCGCCCATAGACCGACAGCAACCACCGGCAGAGTCCAACCGCGACGCCAAATGTTCACAATGAACAACCCAAATGACAACAGCGCAATGAACAGCAAGAGGTAGATAGCGGGAAGTTGCGCTTTCACATCGGTATAGGTCGCGCCATCGACCGTGCCACGAGTCGAATAGGTAAGCGCATAACGCTGCAACCAATAATCAGCGGCTTTCACTAACGCCAACAGCCCAAGCAGTACAGAAATATGTGCCTTAACCTGCGGGGTCACGCGCTGACCTGGAGTCTGCAGGCGAATGCCGCCATTGAGGTAATGGGCGACGACCGTCACGATCAAGATGATGATGCCGGAGGCGAACAACCAATTAACGACCGATGAGTAGAACGGGAGTTTGAAGATGTAGAAGCCAACATCGGTCTGGAACGTTTGATCGTTCACTCCGAAGCTTCCGCCGTTACGGAAAAGGATCCACTGATTCCAGTCGCCCGACATTCCAAGACCGGCGACAAGCGCAAGTACGAGTGACACCACGACTCGGACTGTCTTGGTGCGGCGACCGATTGTCGCGTGGTACCGATCGAGCAGGTCGTCCTCTGGTCCGGTCTGGCGTACCTTCGGTGCGATGCGATCGGCGATCACCAAGTTGATCAGCACCATGACGAAAAACGCGGCAGTGAAAATTGCGCCCAATGCGATCTTGGCTCCGAGCACGCCTGTAAACACCGAGCCCAAGCCCAACGAATCGAACCACATCCAGTCGGTCCAGAAGCCGGCGAGGCCGCGTAACGACATGAACAGCGCAAAGAGCACCGCCACAGTCACGATGATGGCAAGACGGCCTCGCGAAAGGCGGCGTCGTTGTGGCATGTCAGTAGGGGTGCGCATGAATCCCCAGCCTACGGGTGTTCAGCGATTGTTACGGTGTCGCCCTCTTCAGGGGACGGGAAGTACGACGCAGTGGCAACCAGGGTGCAGAGGTGGAACCTTGTGACCAGTCGGGAATGCCCCACCTCGCTCAATTGGCCCACCAAGGGCATTGTCTTCACAATCGGGCGAGGGACCATCACCGGCAGCAACGACCCAGCGCACCTTTGAGGCCTTGGGCAGCCGATCGAGGATGCCCCGATTCGCTGCGGCCAGCACGGCAAAAGTGACGGCATCGTCGACGCGCTGACCCTTCCACTCACGGAAGGTGGAACGAATTCGCTGGGCAAGATCATCGCGATCGCCCGAAGATTCCGACACTGCTCGCTCAAGACGATCTCGCAGGGGGCTCACGATTGCCGCGGCCATGTCAGCAGCGAGATCGCCGACCGACGCACGAGCCGAACTCCGGCCCTTCACCGGCGCGATTGCCGCGCCAGCCTCGGCCGCGTCGGCAAGCGCCGGGAGTGCGATGTCTTCATAGCGTTCGAGTTGCGACTCAGGCGTGGGAAGGAATGCAATCGCCGTCATATTGCCCTTGATCGATCGCAATGTAGAAAGCAATTCGTTCTGCTCGTCGGACAATTCGCGCTTAACGCGTCGGGCCAACGAACTCTCGAACGATGCGACCGCAGCGTTGCGTGTCGCGATGAAAGCTTGGTCGACGTCGTCGTTCTCTACAACTTCGACTGCACCTTCGATAACAACAACCTCGACGACCTCTTCGGTGCTCTCAATGACGACTTCTTCAATGGATTCGAGCACCGTCTCGGCCGCGCCTTCAGAATCGTCTCCGGCAGAAGAAACCTCGTCTTCGCCTTCTTGGCGGAGACGAGCGAACACGTCGGCGGCTTTACCGCTCGAGGTCCGCACCACACGCACGGACGACGAATGCCGGCCCTCGCGTGGATCTTCCGGGGGAACGACGGTGTCTGCTGGCGCTTCTGGCTCAACTTCGACGGGTGCCTCAGCCTCAACGATTTCCTCGACTGATTCCTCGACAGGAGGAACCACGGTGAGTTTCGGGGCAACTGAGCGTTCTTGAGCTGGCGTTTCGACATTGCGGGATTGCGGCGCAGGGAACACATCGATGGTTGGTGCATCGGGTTCTTCCGCAGGAACGATCGGCGTGATTGTCGCTTCGAGTTCGGCGTCGACGCTTTGCAACGCGGTTACTTCAGCAGAAAGTCGCGCCTCGGGTAATGCGACGTGAAGTTCTTCAGTTGCGACTGCCAACGTTTCGCGAACGACGTCGTACGCAGCGGAAAGGCGATCACGTCCGGCTTGCAACTGTTCGATTTGTTGACGAAGAGTTTGCCGACGGTTCGCGAGGTCGTCGAGCATGCGCTGGCGAACGTCCTTCGCCTCTTGCACCATCTCGCGGCCCTGCTGTTTGCTCGCTTCGATGATCGCAGCGGCTTCAGCTTCTGCGTTGGCTCGTTGCGTTTCGGCGTACTCGCGAATCTGCGCAGTTGCTTGTTCGGCTTCCTGGGTGCGTCGAGAAACCAGCGTCTCGGCATCTTCACGCAGGCGGAGCGATTCTTCACGCGCCTCACGGAGAAGGCGGGCCACGTTTTCCTCGGCCTTTGCTCGAATTTCGGCTGCGGCAGACTGAGCGGCGTCGAGAACCCGAGTGGTTTCCTCACCCAGTAATTTCGTGAGATTGGAAGGATCGATCGGATCGTGCTCGGCACTCTGACGACGGGCCTCTTCGAGCTGACGCTCAAGTTCCGCAGCGCGAGTTTGCGAGGACTTCAACTGGTTCGAGACCTGGAGGAGGTAACGCTGGACCTCTACGGGGTCGACGCCCTTCTTTACGGTCGCGAAGGTTTTATCGAGGATGCGGTCGGGATCGATCGGCCCGGACGAGTCGGTTGCCATCGGCGTCAAGGCTACTGACGAAACGCCGACGTGCCGGTGATACCAACGAGTTCAGTTGACGGTGATTGCAGTACCAACGGGAGGAAGCACCAAGTTGCCGCCACCAACTGTCGTGAGAACTTCCAATGCCTGGGTTAGCGACTCGACTGGCTCAATACGTAAATCGCCGGCGTACTTACGAGCTTCGTCGACCTCGCTCGCAGGGACGAGCATCAAATCGACACCGGCCCGACGAGACGCCATGACTTTCTGGTGGATGCCCCCGATTGGTCCCACTGTTCCGTCGATGGCCATCGTGCCGGTCGCCGACACCTTGAGCCCGCCAGTGAGGCTGCCGGGCGTCATGACATCGAGGATTCCAAGAGTGAAGGCCAGGCCTGCTGACGGGCCTCCGACTCGGCCCGAGTCGATCGAAATCTGCACCGGGTACTTGAACGAGAGGTCACGAGTAAACGTGGAGACGCCAAGAAAGCCCTTCGTCGGATCACTTTCACGGGCACCAAGCACGATCTGCACCTCCCGAGCCGGACGTGCGCCATCAATCGTCGAATCAAACGGTTCAACGTCCAACGTGATTGTCGATCCCGGTGCCGTCGCGCTGATCACATTGATGAGTTCCTGACTAAACGAGATCTGTTGACCATTCACGCGAACGATGACGTCGCCTGGCACAAGCGCGTTGACCGACGGTCCGGAATCGACAACCGATGCAACGACAGCGCCTGTTCCTTTTGATTCGACGATGTAGCCAAGTCGCGTAAGCGCTTGATACTGGGCTGCATCTTTTGAATCCGACATCATTCGCAAGTTGAGATCGCGATTTTGATCAGGAGTTTGTTTACCAAGGATGTCTTCCTCTGGAGTGAGGTCAAGATCGGGGTTCACCCAAGCAGCGAACGCTTCGATTGGTGTCGCTTGTCGAAGAGACACCGTCAGGAAATCGACCGCGCCGCCGGTTTCATAGGTCTGCGCGCCGCTCACTGAAATCAGACTCTCAGTCGGTCGTGAAGATCCGGGCGACATCACGTAATACGGAAGCCGAACAACCAATCCGAGGGTGATGACCACGATCGCGAGCAGAAACCCAATTGAGGTGAGCCACCGACGGCGCCGGCTCCAGTGCCGAGGCTCCTCCCCCACGACCTCAGGGGTGGGCACAAGTTCTTCTTCGTTGTGCTCGGCCACGATGCTCCATCGACAGAACGCGATGGATTGAGCTCCATCGACCGAGTCAGCCTGCCATGTCCAGGGCGATGAATCGGCGCGCCTGTCGACGGAGTGCGAGGATGTGGGAGGTGACTGCGAACAACCAATGGCAACCGATCTACGGCGATGACATCGGCCCTACCACCTCCGACCGCATCCGATCAGGGGTGGTCCTTGGCGTGATCCTGGTGATTCTTGGCACCGCGCTCGCTGCCGGTCTCGTCATTTCGGTCGTTGCTCTGTTCGGCCTCTTCGGCGCTGCAGTCCGCTGATCATGCCCGACCGTCAACTCGACGACACCGTCGCTCGGCGACGAGACGCTGCACTCGCGGGCCATACCGGCGATGTGGATGCAGCCCGATCGTTCCTTGACGATGTCGACGCAAACGTGCGCGCCACTGCACTTGGCGCGCTCAACCGGCTTGGCGTCCTGACTCAAGAGGAACTTGTTCACGCAACGCTTGACGCCGATCCGATCATGCGTCGACGCGCATGCACTGAATCAACATCGTGGAACGGAAGTGTTGGCGAACCAACCACCGCCAACGTTGCCGCTGCGATTGCTGCGCTCCTTACCGATAACGATGACTCCGTCACCGAAGTTGCTGCATGGGCATGCGGAGAACGCCCTCCGGCTTCGGCATCGACGATCGAGCAGTTGAGCAAGATTGCGACGAGCCACGACGATGCGTTGTGCCGTGAATCTGCAGTCGCTGCGCTAGGGGCACTCGGCGACCCTGAAGGACTTCCCGCGATTCTCGCCGCGACTGAAGACAAGGCAACGGTCCGACGTCGGGCTGTTATTGCACTGGCGCCATTTGATGGCCCCGAGGTCGATGCAGCCCTTCAACGAGCAACAAACGATCGAGATTGGCAGGTCCGGCAAGCTGCCGAAGACCTCAGTCCATGAACATGACCTTGAGTGCGTCGAAGGATTCGACGCAATGGCCTGCACCAAGCACGACCGATTCGAGCGGTGCCTCGACGAGGTGAACTGGAACGTCGGTTTCGGATTCGATCCGGAGATCGAGACCGCGCAACATGCCGCCTCCACCAACCAAGTAAATGCCTTGTTCGATGAGGTCCTGCGCCAATTCAGGCGGGGCCTGACCCAAGCATGCGATGACGGCATCGACCATCGCAGAGACGGGCTCGTCGATTGCTTCGCGGACTTCTTCAGCAGTGAGTACAACGGTCTTGGGAAGTCCGCTCATGAGTTCGCGACCGCGAACTTCAGCGGCAAACTCATTTTCGGTCGGCCACGCCGAACCGATCGTGACTTTGATTTCTTCAGCGGTGCGTTCGCCAATGGCAATGCCGTATTCACGACGGATGTAAGTCTGGATCGCAGCGTCGATGTCGAAACTTCCGACGCGGACTGCTTCGAGTGCGACGACACCGCCAAGCGAAATGAGTGCAACTTCGGAGGTTCCGCCGCCAATATCGATCACCATGTTGCCGAGCGGTTCGTTGATGGGAAGACCCGAACCGATCGCAGCAGCCATGGGCTGTTCGATGAGATGCGCTTCGGCAGCACCTGCGCGACGAGCAGCTTCGGTAACAGCGCGCTGTTCGACAGCGGTGATTGCAGAGGGAACACAGATGACGACACGTGGACGATTGAACCGGTTGACACCAACACGTTGAAGAAGCAAGCGGATCATTCGCTGCGTGACTTCGAAGTCGGTGATCGCACCTTTGCGCAGTGGACGCACCGCCACGATGTAACTGGGCGTACGACCAATCATTTGCCACGCTTCATGACCCATCGCAAGAACGTCTTGGGTACGACTATTTAATGCGATTACTGAAGGCTCATTCAGCACGATGCCTTCGCCACGCACATAGACGAGCGTGTTTGCAGTTCCGAGATCAATCGCAATATCGCGTGCCATTTCAACGACCACCCAATCGACGCTTTTCTGCGTCTTGCACGCCGCGCACTGGACGCGGAGGAGTTGACGGAACTGGCGGCGTACTCAACGCATCCATCTCGCGTTGAAAGTCGTCGACGCTTGACATGAAGTGTGTGGGCTTGCGATGACGGATCCAGACGATGAGCGAACCAACAGCGGCAACGACAACAGCGAGAAGGAGAAACGCGACGCCACTCATGCGAGCACTCCACGTTCGTCGACATCAGTGATGTGCTGAGCCGCACGCGCCCACTGAGACCCACCATCGAAGAATTCTTTCTTCCAGATCGGGACGGATTCTTTCAAGGTGTCAATCGCGAATTCGCAGGCATCGAATGCCGCACCGCGATGAGGTGCTGACACTGCGACAACAACCGATGACTCGCTAAGGAGGACTCGGCCCTCACGGTGCCAAATCGCGATGCGGCCAAGTTCAGGCCAACGCTCACGGGCCTGGCCAGCAACGGCTACCA
>Ga0136641_1000435_pt1 | contig 18012 bp, 16 predicted proteins | sample EliLak1302023Y_FD_115312 | JGI IMG/M metagenome (GOLD analysis project Ga0136641, IMG submission 115312) | Freshwater microbial communities from Elizabeth Lake, Yosemite National Park, California, USA - 13020-23Y | ecosystem: Environmental > Aquatic > Freshwater > Lake ...
CACCCTCCATTGCCCAGCCGCTGGACGGCTGCCTGCCACCCGGGCACCGCTCCCGGTCGCACGGCGCGCCACGGTCTACCCACGAATACCTCGACCTCGATGGTCGCCTCCGCGGGCAGACACCCATGCTGAATCTCCAAGGTCATCGCGCTCGACTTTCCTGCGACGGCGGTGACTCCATCGAGGTCGATGATGGCGTGAGCAGAGGCCGGTGCAGCCAACAGGACGACGGGCACGAACGCCCCCAGCGCAATGCCTATCCCGGCGGTCGTGAGGTGTCGTCGCACAACCACCACGGTATCTGGGCGCCTCACCCCGCCACCACGGCCAGGCAGTGGACGAGACTCGTTCTCGAAACGCGGTACACGGGTCCCTTCGCCGATCACCCCGGTACGGTGGAGCGGTGGCTGATCCGGTCGACCCCGAATTCGCGGACCTGTTTCGTCCTGATGAGGACGAGATCGCCTTCGCCGATGCCTACGCGGAACCGGCCGGCGTGGGCGACGTCGCCCGAGATGACATCGCAGATGCCTCGAACGAGAACGGCCGTCTCTTCCGCAGCCAAGGGGTCATGGCATTCCCCAACGCCGAATTGGCCATCCCCATCGGCTCGCGGCTCAAAACTCTGGCCCGCACAGGTGGCGATCCCGACGACCTTCTTCCAGACGACGACTTCGCTGACGTGTCACCGTCAGGTGCTTCACCAGCGCTCGCCGCTTCGCTGGCCTCACAGCGCGACCGGGTTGTGCCAGTTACCTCGACTTCGGACTCAAGTCGCTCCGCCGCGGCGCCTCGCATGCCCGATGCCCAGGACACCGGCGCTTCGTCGCGCGGTTCGACGGGCGAGGGAGAGGACACTGCAAGCGTGTTTGGTCCCCGCTCAATTCCCGCCGTTGCGATCTGGCTCATCATTGGCGGGCTGACCGTGGTGGTCGGATTCATCAATTCGATCGTCGGCGGTGGTCACCTCGGCTGGCCCACCGGTCTTGCCCTCTTCGCGAGCACCATCGCGTGCGCACTCGCCGCGCGGCGCAGCGATCTCATTTACGTGATCGTTGCCCCGCCGTTGATGTTCCTGCTTGCGACCCTCACCGCCGGACAGCTGTCGATCAGCGGCAGCGGATTACTCGATCGCATCGTGCAGGTGTTCTTCATGCTCGGCGACAACTGGATCTGGATCGTGGGCGCTGTTGTTGCTGCCATCGCCTTGACGGCTTTCCGTCGGGTTGGTCTTCAGCGCTGACCTCGCTGAGCCGCCTTGATGTCGCGCCTGAGTTCTGGTGGGAGCGCGAAGACCAGATGCTCTTCCTCCGTGCGCACTTCCTCGACATCGGTGAAACCGCGCTGCGCCAGCCACACGAGAACCTCGTCGACAAGCAGCTCAGGCACCGAGGCGCCGCTGGTCAGGCCCACCACTGATGCGTCCGCGAACCAGTTCTCCTCAAGTTCGTCGGCGAAGTCGACGCGGTAGGACGTTGACGCGCCGGCCTCGAGTGCCACTTCGCGAAGCCGGACAGAGTTGGAGGAATTTCCCGAGCCCACGACGATCATGACATCGCAACGTTCCGCAATCGCCTTGACCGCGCCCTGACGATTCTGAGTGGCGTAGCAGATGTCATCGCTTGGCGGACTGATGAGCGTGGGGAAGCGTTCCCGCAAGGTCTCGACCGTCGACATGGTTTCGTCGACAGACAGGGTCGTCTGCGAAAGCCAGACGAGGCGATCCGGATCCTTGATCTCCACCGTGCTCGCGTGCGCGGGATCCTGAACCAAGGTCATGACATCGGGAGCCTCACCCATCGTGCCCACAACTTCTTCGTGACCCTCATGACCCACCAAGAGGATCTGGTAGCCCTCGCTTGCAAAGCGGCGGGCTTCGGCATGAACCTTGGTCACCAACGGGCACGTTGCATCAATGGTCTTCAGATCGCGATCCGCGGAATCGGTGTGCACCTCGGGGGCGACTCCGTGCGCGGAAAAGACGACGGTCGATCCCTCCGGGATCTCGGCGACTTCGTCGACGAAGATCGCGCCGCGCTTCTGTAGGGACTGCACGACAAACTTGTTGTGCACGATCTCCTTGCGCACATACACCGGAGCGCCATAGAGCTCGAGGGCCTTCTCGACCGTTTCGACCGCGCGGTCTACTCCGGCGCAGTACCCGCGGGGTGCGGCGAGCAGGACCTTCTTCGCGGCAGTCATGACCCCATCGTAAGTGCCGACGTAGGCTCCGGCCATGGCGCAGGAGTCCAGCCCCGAGGAACCGCTGCCGGTACGCACCGTTTCCCGCATGCTGGCTGACTGGATCGGCCGGCTGGGCACCGTGTGGATTGACGGCCAGGTCGCCGAATATCGGCCTCGCCCGGGAGCCCGAAACCACTACTTCGTGCTTCGCGATACCGACGCAGACATGTCCTTGACCGTCATGGCTGACGTCTCCGTCATCGGTCGGCTTGAGCCGCCCTTGGCCGAGGGCCAGCGACTTCTCGTCAACGCCCGCGCAGACTTCTACACGGGGCGCGGCAGCCTGTCGATGCGAGCACGCGAAATCCGCGCCGTGGGCTTGGGACAACTTCTCGAGCAGCTCGAACGGCTGCGCGCGACGCTGGCTGCTGAGGGACTGTTCGAACCCTCGCGCAAGAAGCCACTGCCCTTCCTTCCCCGTCGCATCGGCCTCATCTGTGGACGTGCGAGTGCGGCAATGGAGGACGTTCTAGTCAATGCACGAGAGCGCTGGCCCGGCATGGCGTTCGAGATTCGAGAGGTGCCGGTGCAGGGAACTCAGGCTGTCTCCGCGGTCATGGGTGCGCTCAGCGATCTCGAGGCGATGCCCGACGTCGACGTCATCATCCTGGCGCGCGGTGGCGGAAGCGTCGAGGACCTGCTTCCGTTCAGCAACGAGGCACTCGTGCGTGCCGTGGCCGCCTGCCGCACGCCGATCGTGAGTGCGATTGGTCACGAGCAAGATGCACCGCTGGTCGATTACGTGGCAGACCTCCGCGCCTCCACACCCACTGATGCTGCCAAACGCGTCGTGCCATCGCTGGCCGAGCAGACCGACGTGGTTGCGCGGCTGCGTCACCGAACCTCCACTGTGGTGCGCAACCTTCTTGATCGCGAGGTGGTGTCTCTCGACAGCCGACGCTCACGGGCCCGAGTCATAGTGACGTCTCGCGTGGATGCCGCCCACAGTGACATCACCCACCTCGCGGCGCGGGTCCGTGCGCTCAGCCCTGCAGCCACCCTCGATCGCGGCTACGCAATCGTTCTGGCACCTGACGGATCCATCGTGCGCTCAGGCAGTGACGCGGTATCGGGTGACCTGCTGGACATTCGGGTCGCGGCTGGGCGTCTGCAGGCCCAGGTCACCTCGTCGGATGCGCACTAGGCTCATTGACATGGCTGAACCCACATACGAGCAGTCGCGCGACGAACTCGCCGATGTCGTCAAGCAGCTCGAGACCGGCGGTCTCACACTTGAGCAGTCCCTTGCACTGTGGCAGCGCGGCGAAGTTCTGGCCGCGCAATGTGAGACGTTTCTCGCGGCTGCAAAGGCCCGCCTCGAGGAGTCGTCCGCTCCGACCGAGTGACGCAGGTCAGTCGAGCACGTCAGATCAATTCGAAGCCGGCGCTCGCAGCGCCGTGGCCAGCGCATCGATTTCATCCTGAGCACCGGTGCCGCTGACGACTACCGAGTGTGTGGAATCCACAAAGACCAAACTGCGGCGCTGATCTGCCGCCCACTCCTGCCAGGTGATCGCCCCCACCTGGCGACTGGTGGTCACCGCGCCATGGTCGGTGGACTCGGCCAAGAATCCTGCAGACGTCGACAACGACTCCTCCACCTGTGCGTAGCTCCCGGTCGGTGTGACGTAGCCAAGATGAAAGACCGGGCGACCTTCGGACTTGGCGGTGGGTTCGAATCGCGCGCTGGTGATCACCCAACCTTCGGGGAGGCCCGAGGGGACCAACGGCGGGAAGACCTTCTGCATGGTGACAAGCGTCACGGCGACTGCAGGATCGACAGGCTTCACCGCGTCCGGCTTGGGCCGCCAGGTGATGAACAAGATGACGCCCACGACCAGAAGCACGAGGGCCAGTGATCGGACCATGTCGCCCACGGATTGGCGAAGCCGAGCATTGGGTCGACCGGTCGGCTGCGGGGACGTCACGGTCCCATCATGGGCCATGGATCTCCGTCGAGCATGGCTAGGCTTCTGTCATGAATCCGGCCGTTGAAGTGCCCGATCGCAACCTGGCCATGGAGCTTGTCCGGGTCACCGAAGCGGCCGCCATGGCCTCCGCCCGGTGGGTCGGGCGCGGCGATAAGAACGGCGCCGACGGAGCCGCGGTCAATGCGATGCGGATGCTCATCGGAACGGTGTCCATGGACGGCGTCGTCGTGAGCGGCGAGGGCGAGAAGGACGACGCCCCCATGCTGTTCAACGGCGAGCGGGTCGGTGATGGCACCGGAGCTGAAGCAGATGTTGCTGTGGATCCCATCGACGGAACGACTCTTGCCGCCAAGGGGATGTCCAACGCCATCTCGGTCATCGCCGTCGCCGAACGCGGAGCGATGTACGACCCGAGCGCGGTCTTTTACATGGAGAAGCTGGTGGTTGGTGCAGCCGCCGCAGACTCCATCGACATCACTGCCCCCATTGAGTGGAACCTCGCGCAGGTCGCCAAAGCCAAGGGCACCAAGGTCGCTGACCTCACCGTGTGCATTCTCGATCGCCCGCGTCACGACGCATTGGTGGAGCAGGTCCGCGAGGCAGGTGCGCGCATCAAATTCATTTCTGACGGAGACGTCGCCGGCGCCATCATGGCGGCACGCGAGGGAACGGGCATAGATCTGCTGGCCGGCATCGGCGGCACACCCGAGGGCATCATCGCGGCTTGCGCGATGCGGTGCCTTGGGGGCAGCATCCAGGGCCGTCTGTGGCCGCGTGACGACGCCGAGCGACGCCGAGCCTTGGACGCCGGTCACGATCTCGGTCGGGTTCTCACCACCGCAGACCTCGTCACGGGTGACAACATCTTCTTCTGCGCCACGGGCATAACCGATGGTGAACTCATGGAGGGTGTGCGGTACACAGCCGACGGTCCGACCACGCACTCCATCGTGATGCGCAGCAAGAGCGGCACGATTCGCGACGTGCGAAGTGAGCACCGCATCGAGAAGCTTTCCGGTTATGCCTCGGTTGATTTCCGCGGCGCTCACCTCTAAGGAGTCCCGTGCCTGAGTTCGAGTACACAGACATGCTGCCTGTCGGTCAGGACCGTACGTCCTACCGAAGACTGACCAGCGAAGGTGTGTCGACAGTGGAGGCAGCCGGCCGCTCGATTCTGGCCGTCGAACCCGAGGCGCTACGACTGCTCGCCTACGAGGGCATCAAGGACATCTCCCACCTGCTGCGCACCGCGCACCTCGAGCAGCTCGCCCGCATTCTGGGTGACCCCGAGGCCAGCCCCAATGATCGGTTCGTCGCCCTTGATCTGCTCAAGAACGCCAACGTCGCCGCCGGTGGTGTCCTGCCGATGTGCCAGGACACCGGCACCGCCATCATCATGGGCAAGAAGGGGCAGCACGTCTGGACGACCGGTGAGGACGAGGAGCACCTCTCGCACGGTGTGTACGACGCCTACTCCAAGCTGAACCTTCGCTATTCGCAGATGGCTCCGATGTCGATGTGGGACGAGCGCAACACCGGCACCAATCTGCCGGCGCAAATCGAGCTCTACGTCAATACGCACGCCGGCCGCGAGGCGATGTATGAGTTCCTCATCATGGCCAAGGGTGGCGGCAGCGCGAACAAGAGCTACCTGTATCAGCAGACTGCCGCACTGCTCAATCCCACGAGCTTCACGAACTTCCTGGACGAGAAGCTGCGGGAGCTCGGCACCGCCGCCTGCCCGCCCTACCACCTCGCGATCGTCGTGGGTGGCACCAGCGCGGAGTACGCGCTCAAGGTGGCGAAGTACGCGAGTGCCAAGTACCTCGACGACCTTCCGGTCCATGGGTCAGCGGGAGGTCACGCGTTCCGCGACCTCGAGATGGAAGCCGAGGTCTGGGTGCAGACGCAGAAGTTCGGGATCGGTGCCCAGTTCGGCGGCAAGTACTTCTGCCACGACGTGCGCGTGATCCGTCTGCCACGTCACGGGGCCTCCTGCCCGGTGGCCATCGCGGTGTCATGCTCGGCCGACCGTCAGGCCCGAGGACTCATCAGCGCCGATGGCGTGTTCCTCGAGGACCTCGACCATGACCCTGCGCGGTTCCTGCCCGACATCACCGACGAGCACCTTGATGACGACGTGGTGCACATCGACCTGAACCGACCGATGGATGAGGTGCGCGCCACGTTGGCTCAGCTGCCCGTGCGCACCCGAGTCAGTCTCACCGGCTCGCTCATCGTGGCGCGAGATCTCGCACACAAGCGGGTCAAGGAGATGCTCGATCGCGGTGAGCCGTTGCCGCAGTACTTCCGCGACCACGCGGTCTACTACGCGGGACCGGCCAAGACTCCCCAGGGTTACGCCTCCGGGTCGTTCGGTCCGACGACAGCGGGGCGCATGGATTCCTATGTCGATCAGTTCCAGAAAGCTGGTGGAAGTTTCGTCATGCTCGCCAAGGGCAATCGAAGTAAGGCCGTCACGGAAGCCTGCAAAGCCAACGGCGGTTTCTACCTGGGCTCCATTGGTGGACCTGCCGCAGTCCTCGCGCAGGACAACATCCGTAAGGTCGATGTGCTCGACTTTGCCGAGCTTGGCATGGAAGCGGTGTGGAAGATCGAGGTCGAGAATTTTCCGGCGTTCGTGGTCGTGGACGACAAGGGCAACGACTTCTTTGCCGAGACGATGAAGCCGACAGTCCTGACTATCCCCGTGGGGCAGCCGAAGTAATCCCCTCGCGTCGGTCGACTTTGCCCAGGATCAGGCCTTCGCGAAGCGCATAGGACGCCGCGGCCGCTCGATTAGGTGCCTCGAGCTTGTCGAGCACATGCTCCACGTGGGTGGCCACGGTGCGATCGCTGATCACCAAGGCATCCGCGATCTCGTGATTGGACAGTCCTTCGGCGGCCAATGTGAGAACTTCCAACTCACGCCGAGTCAGCGGTCCGATGTCGGTTGAATCCAGACTCACCACACTGGCGAGCAGCTCGTCGCCACGACAAGGCACGACACGCACGCGGTACCAATCGTTCTCATCCGGCCACATGAAGGATCCCCACGACCCGCGCACCGAGGTGCGCTGGGCCACGCGGATCAGTTCGCTGTCGCGCGTCAGGAGGTGATGACTTTGAAGTCCCGGCAATGCCACGGTGTCGCCTGATGGGTCCAGCCCGATAGCCATGCTGCCCCTGCCCAGCAGCATTGAGATCCACTTGCTGGACTGACCGGGGTCCACCATGTTTCCCAGGGCGACGCACAGTTGCGCAATGGCGTCCTTGGCGAGGTCACTGGGATGGTCCGGCGACGTTGTCGACAGGTTGATCGCGCCCACGAATCGCCCGTCGGACGTCCTCAGCGCCATGGTCATGCCCTCGCGAAATCCCGCCGGAAGCAGCATGTCGCTGACCGCCCAGTTGTCGAGGGGATCACCGGGCAGGTCCTTCATCCGTGTGGGGCGACCCGTGTCGGGAAGGTCAAGGGCATACATGAGTTCTACGAACGCCTGACTGTGCAACCCGTCCAACACTTCCGGGCTGTACCCCTCGCCAGCCACCAAGGTCAACTCGCCGGTAACGGGATGCCGAATGCCGACCTCTGCGGCGTCAAAGGGCACGAGCGACCTGAGTTCTTCCAGAGCTGTGGCGGCGCGCTCGCCTGGCGAGCCGGCGGCTGAGGCTATGGCGCCCACTCGCGCCACCGTCGCCATGGCCTCGCTCCAGCCCTTTGCGCTCACGCCGGAATGTTTCCAGTCGGCAGCGGGTCGTGTAGGTCAGTGCGCAACTCTTAATTCATTTGAGACCAAAGAAAGGATTTGTGCCTATTTGCCCCCATTCGCACGAAGAGATCGGCAGATTTACTGATTGCCAACCAGCGGCTACTGGTATTTGGCTGCACACACGTGTTGGGACTCACCCATCACACTCTGCGGAGGTTCCATGAATCGTTCTCGTCTAACCGTGTCGGTGGTTCTTGTCGCCGCCATGGCCACGCTCGTGACGGCTTGCAGCAGCAGCTCGTCATCCACCTCATCCTCGGCTGCGGCTCCCGCGTCCGATGGGCCGGCAGCCTCAGCTCCTGCAGAGGCCACCGGTGAGCCCATCACCATCGGCATGCCGATCGCTCAGTCCGGACCGGCCGGTATCGCCGACCACAAGGACTGCTGGAACGGCGCGATCCTGGCTTCTGACCAGATCAATGCCAACGGCGGTGTCAACGGTCGCCCCATCAAGCTTGATGTGACCGACATCGACATTCTCAGTCCCGAGGGCATCACGGCCGGCTTCCAGAAGCTGACCGGTGACGGAGTCCAGGCCATCGTGAGCCCGTTCGTCATCATTCCTCCGCCGGCGCTCGATGCGGCTGCGGCTTACGGGGCTCCCTACATGAGCGGCGACACCAACATCGACGCGCAGAAGATCGCCCAGGGTGACACCGCGAAGTACGCCAACTACTTCACCGATCCTGCTGAGACCTACTACGGCTCAGGGTTCATCACGTTCCTGACCCAACTGTCGGACTCGGGCAAGTGGAAGCCGACCAACAACGTCGTTGACATCGTCCGCGGTGACACGGCCTACAACAAGAACATCGCGCAGGCGACTGTCGATGCCATCAATGCTTCCGGTGGAAAGTGGAAGCTTGGCAAGGTCATCGACATCACGGCCGGCACGAAGGACTGGGCTCCCGTGCTGCAGAAGCTCAAGGCTGACAACCCTGGCGTGATCATGGTCGATCACTGGATCGGCGCCGAGTTGGCTTCCTTCTCGCAGCAGTTCGCCGCCAACCCCGTACCGAACGCTCTGGTGTACCTCCAGTACGGCCCCTCACAGCCGGAGTACCTGCAGATTGCAGGCGCCGGGGCCGAGGGCTTCGTGTGGGGCACCGTCATCGGTACCGGCAACACGACGGATACCGAGAAGGCGTTCCGTTCGGCCTACCAGGCCAAGTTCAACGTGGATGACAAGACCATGGGATTCGTGTACCCGGCGTGGTGCTACGACATGGTCAACGTCCTCGCGAATGCTTGGAAGAGCACCGATCCGACGGACTTCGCCGCGGTGAACAAGTTCATCGCGTCTAACCCGACGTCAGGCGTCACCGGCTACCTGGACTTCGCCAAGGGCGCCGTGCCGATCTACCCGGATGTCGTGGCCGAAGCCTCACAGGGCGTCGTCCACTACTTCTACCAGGTGCAGGGTGGCAAGCACACAGCCATCGCGCCTCAAGGCAGCAACGAGGCAGACTTCATGCCACAGCCTTGGATGAAGTAGGCATCGCAAAGAATGACACTGCTGTCCTGCTCTGACATCACGCTCGATCTGGGCGGGCGACGCATTCTCGAAGGTGTGTCGCTGCAGGTAGGACAGGCAGAGGTTGTAGGTCTTGCCGGCCCCAATGGGGCCGGCAAGACCAGCCTGTTTGAGGTTCTCTCGGGGCGCCAGTTGCGTCACGGTGGCGACGTCACCTTGGCCGGCACCTCGATTCGACAGCTCCCTATGCGCAAGCGCGTCGAGCTCGGGCTCGTGCGCTCCTATCAGCGTCCCATCGTCCCGGCAGCACTTACGGTGGTGGAGACACTCAAGGCCGCACGTAAGGCCTATAACCCCAAGCCTTCGCGCCTCAAAGTTGAATGGGCCTACGAATTCGTGCGGATGCGTGCGCACCTAGATGCACCCACAGGGTCACTGGAGACACTCGAGCGCCGCAAATTGATGCTGGCCTGCCTTCTGCTTCGCGACCCGCGTGTTGTGCTGCTCGATGAGCCAGCCTCTGGACTCACAGGCTCCGAGATCGACGAGATCGATCTGGTCGTCCGCAAACTCGCGCAGGAATATGGCGTCTCAGTTCTCCTCATCGAACATCGATTGGAGCTCTTGTCGATGGTCGCGTCGCGCGTTCTTGTGCTGGACGTCGGACAGATCATCGCCGAGGGTCCGCCCGAGTCGGTCTTTCTCACTCCTCAGGTGCGACAGGCGTACTTTGACGTGCCTGTGACAGCAACACTTGCCGACCTTGAGGACGCCTGATGGCCATCCTCGACCTTGTCGGCGTCAGTGCGGGCTACGGGCCGGTGCGAGTGCTGCATGACATCAACCTGCAGATCAATGCGGGGGAACGCGTCGGGCTGGTCGGCCTGAACGGCCACGGAAAGTCCACGTTGCTCAGCACAATCGTCGGGCTCACCGGCTGGCAGGACGGCTCGATCCTGTTCGAAGGACGCGAAATCGGCGGCCGTCGAACCCACGGCGTCGGCCGACGCACACCGGGGATCGTCCGTCAGGGAATCGCGCTCGCCCCGCAAGGCGACGCGATCTTTCCCGGCCTGTCAGTCAAGGACAATCTCGACTCCGGCGCCTACACCGGTCCGTCGTGGCGATCCCGCAAACGCCGGCGCGATCACGTGCTTGATGTGTTCCCCCCCTTGGCAAAGCTGCTCGGCCAGAGTGCAGGAACCCTGTCCGGCGGCGAGAGGCGAATGGTCTCGGTAGGTCGAGCCTTGATGAGCGACTCCAAGGTGTACCTGGTCGACGAACCATCCTTGGGGCTCGCACCCAAAATCTCGTTGAGCCTGGTCACGGCACTGTGCAACATCGACCTGGGTGAGGGGGCGATGATCATCGCCGAGCAGAATCTGCCGCTCCTGGATGGCAAAGTCGATCGAGTTCTGGGCATGCACGCCGGCGAACTCAAGCTTGACGTCGGCGAGGCACTCGGCGACATCCCTCCCTCGTCGGGGGGGCACTACTGATGGTCGAAGTCCTGATCAGTGCATTCGTGCTGGCCTCGATGTACGGGTTGGTGGCCATCGGCATCTCCTTCACCTGGGCGAGCATCGGCATGCTCAACCTGGCGCAAGGCTTCATCTTCACCGCCGGCGGTTACACGGCATTCCTGTTCGCGCAGATTGCATCCAGTGCCCAGCTGACCGGCCCGCTGCTGTCTATCGGCGTGATCGTGTCAGGAATGGTCGGTTCGGCGGTCGCCGGCCTGATCGTCGGCGCGATCGCCTTCCTGCCGCTCCAGGATCGACAGAACTTCCGCACCCGAAGCCTGATCGCCACCTTGGCCATCAGCCTCATCGGCACCCAAGTGTGGCTGCTGATCTTCGGGCCACAGAGCAAGCCCCTCCCACCCATCTTCGGCGACGGACGCATCAATTTCGGGGACACCGGAATCGGCGTGGGACAACTGGGCACAATCATCGTGGCGAGCCTCATGCTCGCACTTGTGATCATGTGGATGCGGTCGAGTCGATCAGGACTGCAGATGCGCGCCATGATGATGAATCCCCTTGGGGCCGCAGTGGTGGGCGTATCGGTGCGCACGACGGGCATGAGGGTGCTGGCGATCTCCGGCGCACTCTCGGGCCTTGCCTCTGTGCTGCTCGCTCAGATCTTCTTTGTCAGTCCGACATCTGGCGTTCAGCCGTTGACCGTCGGACTGATCATCAGTCTTGCCGGCGGACTCGGGTCGATTCCCGGCACCGTGGCCGCTGCTGGTCTGATCGGGTTAGCTGAAGCAGTCACGGCCAGGTACCTACAGCAGTCGCTCGTGCCGTTCGTGCAATTCGCGATTGTCGTGCTGATTCTCATCTTCCGTCCGCGCGGCCTCGGTGGCTTGTTGGAGGACGTCCGTGAGTAACGAGACCACGTCAAAGAAGCTCATCGGACGCCGCGCTGTACGGCCAGCCTGGCCGGTCAATACCGCACGCGTGATGCATCGACGGCGGTGGCCATGGAGCAAGCGCGCCATGCTGCGTCTGCAGGGTCAGTACAACCCCAAGACCCTCAAGCGCGAGATGGTGCTCAGGGACAAGAAGCCCCTGTTCTGGGTCGTTGGACTTGCCGCGCTGTTGCTCCTGCCCCTGGGGGTCGGCAATCAGAGGTTCCTCGCACTTTTCGGCATCGTGTGCATCTATGCCGCCATCAATGTGATGTGGACCCTCATCATTGGCACGGCCGGACTTCAGTCCTTCGCGACACTCGCAACCGTTGGAGTGGGCGCTTATGGCGGCGCCTATCTCGCCATCACATACGGCGTGCCGTGGCCCCTCATGCTCATAGTCGGAGGCATCTTTGGCGGCCTCATGGGATTTCTGATTTCTTTGCCCGCGCGTCGACTTGATGGCCTCTACTACGCCCTGTTGACCCTCGGACTTTCGGAGTTCATGCGCAACTTCGTCACGCAGTCCGATGCACTTGGTGGCAAGTTCAACGGCGCTCTCTTCGGCGTTCCGACCATCATCAAGTCGAGCATGATGCAAAGTCGGCTCGGGCAGAGCCTTGCGTTCGTGACGACCTTCATCCTGTTGCTCGGTGCCCTAGCGGTATTTAGATGGATTAACGGCGGTCGTATCGGCCTGATGCTCAAGACAGCCGCCACAAGTAAGGAGGACGAAGCTTTTGCCTCCGCTATTGGCATTGACTTCACTCGGGCGCGGACGTGGGTCTTCATCGTGGCCTCAGCCGCCCTTGGTTTCATTGGCGCGTTCTACGCCTCGCACATTGGTGGCACGTCTCTGCAGATCTTCAGCATCGATCTGCTCCTGCTCCTACTAGCCATGATCGTGATCGGCGGGCTCGGCAAGGCGGAGGGCGCGGTCGTCGGAACAGTGATCGTGGTGTTCATCACCCAGTGGTTCGTCGACTGGGGTCCGTGGCGCATCATCGTCGTCGGTGTACTGGCCCTGGTGTCGGTCCTCTACACCCGCAACGGCATTTTCGGCCTGCGCGACCAGATCCGAGAGATTCGCGAGCGCCGACAGGCGTTGTATCGAGCGTCCATCACCAGCCGCTATGCAGAGTTCCTGCCTCAACAGGCACCTGAGATCCTCGACAAGAGCCTGATCGCTGGGCGCGTATTCGAGCGCGGACTTCGTGATCGCCTCCGCGACTGGATCACACCTGATGTCATTGCCGAGCACGAGGCAAAGCCACTCGGGCAGCACTCCGATCACCTTGAGCGCATGCTCAACTACTTCCGCAAGGCGCCGATTCCCGACAAGTACGCGGTGTACTGCACCAAGCCTTTCGAGTCATACCGAGTTGTGGCTCTGAGCGGCATCCCTGGCGTGCCTCCGCGCGTCGTGGATGACCGGATCTACCCGTCCCTGGATGCCGCGTACCACGCGGTCTTCCTTCGTCGCGTCAACGATCTTCGATCCTCATGAGGAGGAGCTGACTATGGCAACGATCGCGATCAGTGGCTACACCGACAAGGTGAGCGTCGCACCCGGCGAGGAGATCGCCATTCTGGCGACAGTCGAGAACTCGACCACGGCGCAGGTGCAGATAGTGCGCCTCATCCACGGCGACGAGCATCCCGACGGCCCCGGATTCATCGAGGAGCTCATCTCGGCCGATATCAATGGGACTCATGCCGTGCGTAAGCAGTTCGTTGACACCGGCAATGCCGTTGTGGTCGATGACGCACAAGGCAAGCTCGCCATCACCGGTCCTCTTACTGCTTGGGGCTACGTCTTCCCGACGACACCCACCAAGGGGCGTCAGGTCATCCTCGGTCGTTTTTCGTTGTCTGAAACAGCCGGCTATGCGCTTGGCTTGACGCACGACGGCCGGTTGACATTCTGGGTGGGCGACGGTCAGGACACTGACGAAATCATCGGCGATGTTCCACTCATGCATCACACGTGGTACTTCGTCGCGGTCTCTTTCGACCCTTCGTCCGGTCGCGCGATCCTTCACCAAGAAGCGGTCGTGAATCCCTACAACGGTCGACTTGGACGGGTCGCTCCGTTTGACCATACGTCAACGATCGAGCAGAAGCTTCGCCTGAAAGTGTCGATACCTGCTTCGCCATTTATGTGGGCTGCCGCGCATAACTCCGCAGCTATGCGCGGTGACTTCAAGGACTTCGTGTACAACGGCAAGATCGATCGCTGCGGCGTGCTGGCTTCTGCGCTCTCCGCCACCGAGCTCAAGCAGCTTCGCGAGGGCACCTACACCGGTGCATCGGCCGTGGCCGACTGGGACACGACCGATGGCTACGGCCCCGACGGTATCGACGATGTGGTTCGCGACATGAGCGACAACAAGCTCCATGGTCGCGGCATCAACAGGCCCGTGCGGGCCATGACCGGTTACAACTGGTCGGGCAAGCACGACGACTGGCGAGTGGCGCCACGCGAGTACGGCGGTGTCTCATTTCATGAGGACGCGGTCATGGACTGCGACTGGGAACCCACAGTGGTGTGGAAGGTTCCCGCGGGTACCCGAAGTGGCGCGTATGCCGCCCGCATCACCGCTGGCGACGCGCAGGATCACATTCCCTTCTTCGTGCGTCCGGCAACTGCTTCCGGTCCGATCCTGTACCTGATGCCCACCAATTCTTACCTGGCATACGCCAACGAGATGATCGTGCATCACGTGCCCGTCGGACAGGCAATTCTGAGCCACGCTGCTGTGCTCAATGACCTGGAGGCCGATTACTTCCAGGATCCGCGCTACGGACGGTCCACCTACGATCTCTACACGGACGGAGCAGGCGTCTGTTACACGTCGTGGAAGCGTCCCATCATCAACATGCGGCCGAAGTGGCGGTCGTCGGCGATCGGCACGACGTGGCAGTTCCCTCGCGATCTTTCGCTGATCGCCTGGCTTGAACATCACAACTACGCCTACGACGTCGCCACCGACCATGACCTTGCGGCGAACCCTGACCTGCTCAAGGACTACAAGGTTGTCCTCACCGGCTCGCATCCGGAGTACTGGAGTGAGAAGGGGCTCAACCAGCTTGAGGACTACATCGCCGACGGTGGGCGCCTGATGTACCTCGGCGGAAACGGCTTCTACTGGGTGGTGTCCTACCGAGACGGCGAACCGGAGTTCATGGAGGTTCGCAAGGGTGAGGCCGGCATGCGCGCCTGGCAGGCGGAACCTGGCGAGTACTACCACCAGACGAGCGCCGAGCGCGGTGGTATCTGGCGCAATCGGGCGCGACCTCCGCAGAAGCTCACGGGCGTGGGATTCACAACCCAGGGCTTTGACGAATGTCACCCCTACCGTCGTATGCCGGACAGTTACCACCGGAGCGTGTCGTGGATCTTCGACGGCGTCGAGGGCGAGGTGTTCGGTGACTTCGGTTTGGCCCTTGGCGGTGCAGCCGGCCTTGAGACCGAGCGCTATGACCTTGAACTGGGTACCCCGCCACACACGAAGTTGCTGGCGTCCTCAACGGGCTACTCCGACAACTACGCCGGAGTTGTGGAAGACATCCTGTTCAACCACCCGGGAACGTTGGGAACTCAGAGCGAGACCGTTCGCGCCGACATGACCTACTTCACCGCGGCGAATGACGGTGCCGTGTTCAGTACCGGATCCATTGCCTGGATCAGTGCACTCCCCTGCTTCGGCTTCAGCAACAACGTTTCGCAGATCATGAAGAACGTCCTGGACGCGTTCCAAAAGCCGGGTGCGTTGCCCGGTGGAGCGTGGAACCAGGAGGAGAAGTCCTGGACATAACACACACCACGGAGGTAGTCATGAGCACGGGATACGTCTGGCACGAGCTGTATGGCTGGCACGACACCGGTACGCACGGCGGGTTCATCCCCGCAAGTGCCAAGACACAGCCGCACCACCACTTCGAGTCTGCAGAATCCAAGACGCGGTTCAACTCACTCGTTGAGGTTTCTGGCCTGTCCAAGCACCTCGTTCGCATTGAAGCCACTCCCGCAATGGACGAGGACATCCTCCGCGTTCACACACCGGAGCACCTGGCCAGCATCAAGGAGCAAAGCGAGAACATTCGCGGTGGCGACGCCGGCGACGGCACCACGCCCTTTGGTCATCAAGGGTTCGTCATCGCCGCCCTTGCTGCTGGCGGAAGTATCGCGGCTCTCGAGGCTGTGCTTGACGGTCGGGTGAAGAACGCCTACGCACTCGTCCGCCCGCCGGGTCACCATGCTCGTCCTGAGATCGGCATGGGCTTTTGCATGTTCGGAAATGCCGCTATCGCGATCAAGAAGGCACAGGCCGCCAACCCTGACCTCCGCGTGGCCACGGTGGACTGGGATGTGCACCATGGCAACGGAACCCAGGCAATCTTCTACGACGATCCGTCCGTGCTCACGATCTCGTTACACCAGAACGATCTCTACCCCCGCGGTACCGGAGCGGTGTTCGAGCGTGGCGAAGGTGCCGGCGATGGGTACTGCATCAACATTCCACTCCCGGCCGGTACCGGGAATGGGGGGTACCAATACGCCATGGCAGAGGTGGTCATTCCGGCGCTTCGCCGATTCCAGCCAGATGTCATCGTCGTCCCATCCGGGTTCGACGCCAGCATCTTCGATCCTCTGGCGCGTATGTCGGTCACAGCGTCGGGCTACCGCATCATGACTCGCATGCTCATGGATGCGGCAGAAGAATTGTGCGGCGGTCGGTTGATGATGACGCACGAGGGCGGCTACTCGGCTTCGTACGTTCCCGTCTGTGGCGTCGAAGTGCTCAGCGAGATGTCGGGCGTCCCGGTGGACGTGATTCACGAGTTCCACGCGGACTTCGACACGATGCCCGAGCATGAGCTGACTCCGTGGCAGGTGGAGGCTGTCAAGGCAGTCCTCGCGGAGCATTCGCTCTAGCTAGGACTTCTTCGACGTCACCGAGTGCTTGCCAAAGCACTTGACTGCGCCACCGCGCCAGTGACTCTTGCCTTTGCCCTTGCGCCAGATCGTCCAGAATGCACGGTCCTGCCAATAGCGGTTCCACTTGACCACGGGTGTGTGCATGAGCTCATTGAGCTTGGCTATGCCCCGCGCACCCATCTCGGCTTTGATCTCGGGCTTCATCATCCAGAGAGCGCCTCGCGCGAGGGCGCCACTCATTTGATAGGCACCTCGGTAATGACCGTTGTCTGCGCGGTAATTGAAGTGACTCTCCCGATCCATGATGCACTTGCGGACGTCCTCGCGAGCCGGCATGTACCACGAGCCCTGGTACAGGCTCAGTTCGTAGCCCATGCGGTCATTTGACAGCGGATGCCCCAAGGCCAGATCGGTCTCTCGCACGATCCGAGCTGCCTCATCTGACGGGGCGGCCTGGGTGGCTGCAGCGGGAGCAGTCGCGTCGCCGTCGGCCGCCCATGCGGACGAAGCCGGCCCGGTCACCAGAAGGAGAAGGACGGCAGCGGACGTGAGAGCTCGACGCATTGCGGTCAACGGTGCCCTGAGATGGCCCATCTGTCACCTCCGACAGGAGCTGGCCCCTCACGGGAGTGACGCACGTCACAGGCATGCATGTCCCCCTTGCGGAGGCCACTAGGACTGAATGTCCTCGAGCATCTCGGTCACGAGAGCCGCAATCGGCGAGCGCTCCGAACGCGTCAGGGTGATGTGTGCGAAGAGCGGATGGCCCTTGAGCTTTTCCACCACCGCCACCACGCCGTCGTGCCGGCCCACGCGTAGGTTGTCGCGCTGGGCCACGTCATGGGTGAGGACGACCCGGCTGTCCCGCCCGATGCGCGACAGCACTGTCAGCAGGACGTTGCGCTCTAGCGACTGGGCCTCATCGACGATGACAAACGCGTCGTGCAGCGAACGACCACGAATGTGCGTCAGTGGCAGCACCTCCAGCATGCCGCGGTCGACGATCTCCTCCACGACTTCCTGCGTGGTCACGGCCCCGAGGGTGTCGAACACGGCCTGGCCCCACGGCGACATCTTCTCCGCCTCGGTACCCGGCAGGTAGCCGAGTTCCTGACCGCCCACCGCAAACAGCGGTCGAAAGACGATGACCTTGCGATGCTGGCGACGTTCGAGGACCGCCTCGAGTCCGGCGCACAAGGCGAGTGCGCTCTTGCCGGTACCCGCTCGGCCACCCA
>Ga0136641_1000436_pt1 | contig 18011 bp, 17 predicted proteins | sample EliLak1302023Y_FD_115312 | JGI IMG/M metagenome (GOLD analysis project Ga0136641, IMG submission 115312) | Freshwater microbial communities from Elizabeth Lake, Yosemite National Park, California, USA - 13020-23Y | ecosystem: Environmental > Aquatic > Freshwater > Lake ...
ACTCATCCAAAGCTGATCATGGCGTTCACAAAGACCTGGAAGGGTCTTTGTAGTGTGACCCATCAACAGCTAAGCCCTAAAGGCCCTTAGGCCCTTAGGCCCTTAGGCCCTGAAGCTTCAGAGGCTAAGAATACTTAATCCGATTCAAGTGCCTAAGCGTGAGCTCAAATGGGTGAACACGTCTTGGACAGGGACTTGTGTGGCCGATGCGTCTCTTCGGTGTTGGTATTCAAGCATACCCTCCTTTAAGCCACGATCTCCTATGACCAAACGGTGGGGCACACCAATGAGCTCCCAGTCGGCAAACATCACGCCCGGCCTCTCCCCCCTGTCATCCAACATCACATCCCAGCCCTTGGCCAGGGCTTGGTCGTAGATGTCTTGCGCTTTGTCTTTGACGGCTTGACTTCGGTCGGCGCCTATCGGGCAGATGACCAAAACAAATGGAGCGATGGCATCTGGCCAAATGATGCCCCGCTCATCGTGGTTTTGTTCGATGGCGGCGGCTGGCAAGCGAGTGATGCCAATACCATAACAACCCATTTCAAGAGCTTGTGGCTTGCCGTTTTCATCCAAGAAGGTGGCGTTCATGGCTTTGGAGTATTTGGTACCGAGATAAAAAATATGTCCAACCTCAATGCCTCGCTCAATGCTCAATTCACCTTGGCCGTCGGGTGACAAATCACCAGCGCGCACACAGCGCAAATCAAAAACCTGTTCTTCACTGGGGCTTGGAAGATCTCTCTCCCAGTTCACGCCCATCCAATGATGGTCTTTTTCATTGGCACCACACACCCAGTCCGACATGACCGCCACGTCTCGGTCCACCAACAGACGAATACCCTTTTGTTGAAGATCCAAGCCCACTGGCCCCAAAAACCCTGGCACACAAGAAAAAGCCCCTTGAATCTCCTCTGCAGAGGCCAGCCTCAATGCGCCATTCATCCCAGGCACTTTACCCAATTTGACTTCATTGAGCTCATGGTCTCCCCTTAGAAGAATCAAGATCAACTGAGGCGTAGTCGCTTGAACTGCCAACTCTGTATGGGCTTGGCTTGCAGCAAGTTCGGGCTCAAGCACCCAGACCAAAGACTTGACGGTTTGGCTCAAGGTTTGGCTCAAGGTTTGGCTCAAGGTTTGGCTCAAAAAATCACTCACTTGTTCACACGATTGAAGACCAGGCGTCAAGACCTTCTCCATAGACTTGAGCGCTTGTGGAGGCGGGCCGAGGGGTGCCAAACTTTGCGCTTTTTCCATGTTGGCTGCATAGTCGCTGTTTGCACAAAACACAATGGCATCCTCACCTGTGGCAGCAATGACCTGGAACTCTTCGCTCAAGTCTCCGCCGATGGCACCGCTGTCGGCAGAGACTGCGCGGTATTGCAAACCAAATCGATCAAAAATTCGACGGTACGTTTGAGCCATGTTTTGATAACTGGATTTGGCATCTTGCATGTTTTTATCAAAACTATAAGCATCTTTCATGACAAATTCACGCCCCCTCATGAGTCCAAATCGAGGACGACGCTCATCTCTGAATTTAATTTGAATTTGATAAAAGTTCTTTGGCAACTGTTTGTAACTTTTGAGTTCTTGCCGTGCAAGATCGGTGACCACCTCCTCGCTGGTGGGTTGAATGACAAAATCCCGGTCGTGACGGTCCTTGATCCTTAACAGTTCCGGCCCCATTTTCTCAAAGCGCGAGGTCTCTTGCCAGAGTTCGGCGGGTTGAACGAGTGGCATGGACAACTCAATGGCGCCTGCACGGTTCATCTCTTCTCGAACAATGGCCTCCACTTTTTTGATCACACGCAGGCCCATGGGCATGTAGGTGTAGATTCCAGCCCCCAACTTTTTGATCATCCCAGATCGAATCATCAGCTTATGGGAGGCGATTTCAGCGTCAACAGGCGCCTCTTTGAGAGTAGAGATGAAAAATTGCGAGGCTTTCATAAGCGAGTGGGTCCGTTCTTAAATTGAAAAATAAAAAATCTGAAAAGTTTTATGAAAAATTGGCACCTTCCCCCTTGAAACATCAAAAGGACTGTGCATAATGAACTCAGTTGTAAAAATTGAGAGTTGATTATGCTTGACAGAGATGGCTTTAGGCCGAATGTGGGCATCATCTTAGTGAATCAAAAAAATCAGGTTTTCTGGGGTAAACGCCTTCGTTCTCACAGTTGGCAATTTCCCCAAGGCGGTATCGATCGAGGTGAAAACCCCGAGCAAGCCATGTTTCGCGAGTTGCATGAAGAGGTGGGTCTTCAACCCGAGCACGTTCGAATACTGGCCAGAACCCGAGATTGGTTGCGCTATGAGGTGCCAGATCGATATATTAGACGAGATGCGCGTGGTCATTACAAAGGCCAGAAACAAATTTGGTTTTTGTTGCAACTGGTCGCACAAGACTGGCAACTGAACCTAAGGGCAACCGATCACCCTGAATTCGACGCTTGGCGTTGGAATGATTATTGGGTGCCATTGGATGTTGTGGTTGAGTTCAAGCGCGGGGTTTATGAATTGGCATTGACTGAATTGGCTCATTTTTTACCTAGCGTTGAATTCAAGAATCGCCTGATCCGAACAAAACTGACCCGCAGGTCCATGGACATGACCAGTTTTCAGGCCAGCGATCGACCCGAGGTCCTGAGTGAATTGAACCTGGACATGTCCAAGCACATGCTGCGCGTGCCTTACACCACAGCCAAAAACATTGAGTTGCCACCAGACGGATCCCTTGAAGCCTAGAGCGACCAGGGTCAACTCAGCCTCTCACGAGAACCATGTTGTCTCTGTGGACCATTTCAGGCTCGCCCGTGTAACCCAGCAAGCGCTCAAACTCACTGGAAGGCTTCTTACAGAGCAATCTAGCTTCAGCAGAGGCGTAATTGGCCAAGCCCCTGGCTACCTCCACGCCTTGCGTGTCCTTGATCAAAACCACCTCTCCTCTGGAGAACTCGCCCTCTACGCCCAGCATCCCAATTGGCAAAAGACTGCTGCCCGTGTCGCGCAGCCTGGTGCATGCCCCTTCATCAATGGTCAGTGAGCCCTTGAGCTGCAGGTGATCTGCCATCCATTGCTTTTTTGCTTGTTGCTTCAAGGTGCTTGCCCACAGCAAGGTTCCCAGTGACTCTCCGCTCGCCAAACGAAGCAAAGCATTGGGCTCTCGCCCCCAAGCAATGACGGTGGACGCACCCGAGCCGGCGGCTCTTTGAGCGGCCAAGACTTTGGTGATCATGCCGCCTTTGCCAATGCTTGATCCCGCTCCTCCCGCCATCGTTTCCAAACTGGGATCCAAGGCCTTGGCCACTTCAATGAAATTGGCACCTGGATGGGCTCGTGGATCCGACTCAAAAAGACCTTTTTGGTCGGTCAAAATCACCAAGGCATCGGCTTCAACCAAATTGGCCACCAGGGCGGCCAAGGTATCGTTGTCACCAAATTTGATTTCATCGTTCACCACGGTGTCGTTCTCGTTGATCACCGGCAACACACCCATTTTCAAGAGTGTTAAAAGCGTTGATTTGGCGTTCAAATAGCGCTCTCGGTCGGCCAAATCCGCATGCGTCAAAAGCACTTGTGCACTGCCCAAGCCATTTTCCCTCAACTTGGTTTCATAAATTTGGGCCAAACCCATTTGACCCACGGCCGCCGCAGCTTGAAGCTCGTGGATGGCCTTGGGTCGGTTTTGCCAACCCAAGCGTTTCATGCCCTCTGCAATCGCGCCAGAAGAGACCATGATCAGCTCTCTTGGCGGCGCATGCCCATCCCCTTTGATGAGGAGCGCCATTTGACGACACCACTCCCCAATGGCCTGCTCATCCAAGCCCCGACCCTCGTTGGTGACCAAGCTCGAGCCGACTTTGATCACCAACCTGCGAGCGTCTTTGAGCGTAGAGCGCGCTTTGGCCAAGGAGGTTTCATCTCCTAGCAAGTTGATTTTATGCAAGTCTGGGTCCATCGAGCTGCGCTGTAGGCTTGTCATACGAAGTGCGTGTTGGAATCCTGGTAAAAGAACGCTGACCGTCTAACGATCATCTGAAGGAACTTCAGACAACTCGATGAAGCGAGGATCGACATACTCTGGCTCTTGCTCGGCGGTTTGTTGCGCTTGAATGTGCTTGAAAACCGCTTGGACCAAGCTTTCACAACCTTCCCGATTCAAGGCCGAAATTTCAAAAACAGGCCCCTTGAACTTGAACGCTTTTAAGAAAGCTTTGACGCGCAAGGCACGCTCCTCTGAGGGCACCATGTCCATCTTGTTGAGCACCAGCCATCTGGGTTTTGCAAACAAAGCAGGATCGTATTTTTTGAGCTCTGCCACAATCGCCTTGGCCTGTGCTGCCGGATCAACCGCATCGTCAAAGGGCGCCATATCGACCAAATGCAAGAGCAAGCGTGTTCTTTGCAGATGCCTTAAAAATTGATGCCCCAAACCCGCGCCATCTGAGGCGCCTTCAATCAAACCCGGCACATCGGCGACCACAAAACTTTGACTGGGCCCGACCCTCACCACCCCCAAATTGGGATGCAAGGTGGTGAAAGGATAATCGGCTATTTTGGGCTTGGCATTGGAGATGGCGGTGATCAAGGTCGATTTGCCTGCATTGGGCATCCCAAGCAGGCCCACGTCGGCCAAAACCTTCAGCTCGAGTTGAAGTTGTTTTTTATCGCCTGGCTCGCCCATGGTCTTTTGTCTTGGAGCTCGGTTGATGGAGCTTTTAAAGCGCATGTTGCCGTATCCGCCCTCGCCACCTTTGCAGACCAAAACCACCTCCCCGGGCACGAGCAATTCATGCAAGACCTCGCCCGTCTCAGCATCGCTGATGATGGTGCCCACGGGCATTTTGAGCGTGATGTCCTCACCCGCAGCACCGAACATGTCTGAGCCCATGCCATGCTGGCCCTTTTTGGCTTCGTGACGCCTAGCAAAACGAAAGTCGACCAACGTGTTCAAGGCCACATCGGCCACGGCATAAACATTGCCACCGCGACCGCCATCGCCGCCGTTGGGACCGCCAAACTCTTTGTACTTTTCGTGCCTAAAAGAGACGCATCCATTTCCCCCGTCGCCAGCGCACACGTCTATCAGGGCTTCATCAACGAATTTCATGGCTGTCTTTTTTGAGAATAAATAAAAGAAACATCTCTTTGCGAAATGATAGTGCAATTGATGCTGGCTTGGACATCTTCAACAGCGGATAGAACAATTGGATGCAAGCAAGCAACAGGCAAGCCTTCAATTGTTCAAGGCCTAAACAATTAAGCCCCGACAAGTCGGGGCTTAAGGCAAGAACTTGCTTGGAAAATCAATGCCGCATCAAGCCGGCGTGATGTTGACCATGTGCTTGTTCAATGCGCCCTTGGTTGAAAAGGAGACTTGACCGTCCACCAATGCAAACAAAGTGTGGTCTTTGCCAATGCCTACATTCACGCCTGGGTGAAACTTGGTTCCACGTTGACGAACGATGATAGCGCCAGCGGTAATTTTTTCACCACCAAACGCTTTAACACCCAACATCTTTGGCTTGGAATCGCGTCCATTTCGCGTAGAGCCGCCGCCTTTTTTCTGTGCCATTTCAACTGCTCCTTGTCTTAAGCGTGGATTGAAGCAATGTGCAATTCAGTGAACTGCTGACGATGCCCTTGGCGCTTTTGATAGTGTTTACGACGACGCATTTTAAAAATACGAACCTTGTCGTGTTTGCCGTGAGCCACAACCGTGACTTTGACAGTCGCACCGGACACCAAGGGAGTTCCAATCTTGATCGTAGCGCCGTCGCCGACAGCTAATACTTGATCGAAAACAATCTCTTGGCCAACGTCCGCAGCAATCTGTTCTACTTTAATTTTTTCACCAGCAGCAACACGATACTGTTTGCCACCGGTTTTTATGACCGCGTACATATGAACCTCTTGGAATACAAAGTAATCTTTGACCCCTATGGACGAATTTCCACAGAGCCCTAGATTATAGCATTCAGCCCCTGATCGTGGCAAGCTCTCCACATGTAATCTCTTTTGTGTGATTCAAAGTCGAACAAATCAGATGGCCAATACTTAAAAAGTACTCACTATTTTAAACCGATCGTCTTTTTTTATTCTGGGTTTGAACTGAGCACCAACCGAGCGCTTGCCTAGAGGGTAAGCAAAGGGCCCAAGCAACAATCGTGGCACAAGCTCAGAAAGCACAACTTATAATCAGACCCTTAACGACCGACGCATTTATTTTGACCAAAGACACCACTCCAACACCTGGCTTTGCTGAACTCATCAGTGAGGAAATGGAAGAGGTTGATCGGGTCATTTCAAGACGACTGAGCTCAGACGTTCCGCTTGTAGGGGAGGTCGCAAAATACATCATCTCCGCAGGTGGCAAAAGGATTCGACCAGCTCTGCTGCTTTTATTTTCTGGGGCCTTGTCCTACAACAACAGCGCAAAGTATGAGATGGCTGCCGTCGTTGAATTCATCCATACCGCCACCCTTTTGCACGATGACGTGGTGGACGACTCCACTTTAAGAAGAGGTCGTGCCACAGCCAATGTCTCCTTTGGTAACCCAGCCAGTGTTTTGGTAGGTGACTTCTTGTACTCCCGGGCATTTCAAATGATGGTGGACTGTGACAACATGAAGATCATGCAGGTCTTGGCCAACGCCACCAACGTCATTGCTGAGGGCGAAGTACAACAACTCATGAACTTGCACGATGCAACCCTCACGGAGGAAGGCTACTTGGAAGTCATTCGCTCCAAAACGGCCAAACTTTTTGAAGCCAGCGCTCGAATTCCTGCGATTTTGTCTCAACAGCCCCAAGAGATTGAAACGGCCTGTGCAGAGTTTGGTCTGGCCCTTGGAACGGCCTTCCAAGTCATTGATGATGTCTTGGACTACGAGGGTGAAAGCGCTGTCTTGGGCAAAAACTTAGGGGATGACCTCAGAGAAGGCAAGACCACTTTACCCTTGATTTTTGCCATGCAAAATTGCTCCCCTGAGGAGAAAATCCTGATTCAAAAAGCCATTGAACAAAATGAAGAGGTTGAATTGGCACCGATTTTGTCCATTCTTCAAAAAACTGGGGCGATGCAAGCCACCAAAGAAATGGCACACCACCAAGCACTGCAGGCCATTGCGTCGATCGCCCCTTTGAAAGACTCAGTTTATAAATCGGTGCTTGTTCAACTGGCCTCTCAGTTGTTGCTGCGATCGACGTGATCCTTTTTCCCAAAAGCACGCTTTGCTCTTGGTTCATCCCCTCCAACCCTTTTCCCTTAAAGCATGCACTCCATGAAAAAAATCCTTCTTCTTTCTTTTTTGTTTTTAAATTTTCAAGCGAGCTGGGCCGACTCAGGAGGATTTTTAGGGATTGACCATAAACTGCCTCTTGACAACAGCGGTATCTGGTCTCGAGACAATCAAAAAGCCGTCGAACTCGGTTCCGCAGGTCTTTTGGTCTTGGGTGCGCTGTACGAGGGCAGTGAAAGCAAGCTAGGTAAAACTTATTGGCAATCCATCGACGCCATGGTGAGTGCGGATTTGACAGCGGCCCTTGCAAAGTCCGTTTTCAAGCGTCAACGCCCCATTGACGGCAACAATCCCAACGCCTTCTACAACAACCCCAATGACAAGAGCTTTCCCAGTGGTGAGGTCACGCACATCACCGCCATCGTCACCCCCTTCATCCTGAACTTCAAAGATGAGAACACCATGGTTTGGGGCTTGGCCGCACTTCCTGCCTACGTGGGCATGGCCAGGCTGAAATCACAAGCTCATTGGCAAACCGATGTTTTGGCAGGCTTGGCTCTGGGCTCCGGCATGGGCTACCTTGCAAGCAACCGAAGCAACCCTTGGAGCTTGGCTTTGTTGCCCTCAGGCGTCAGCGTTGGGTTCAAAAAGAACTTCAATTGATGCAGAGCAAAACAGCTCTTCAATCCATTTTTGCGCCAGACAGCTTGATCAGTTTTTCCCATTTGTCCGTCTCGCTTTGAATGTATTTGGACAAGTCCTCTTTGCTGCCCCCCAAGGCGTCGATCCCTTGAGCTAAAAGTTGTCCCTTGACCTCGGAGGACTGGAGTGAGAGGTTGATACTGGCGTTCAATTTATCCAAGATTTCTTTGGGTGTGGACACCGGCGCCAAAATACCAAACCAAACGGAGGTTTCATAACCCTTCAGCCCCGACTCACTGACCGTCGGAATCTTGGGATCCACGGCACTTCTTTGCGAACTGGTAACAGCCAGCGCCTTCAATGCGCCGCTGTTGATGTGGGCAATGGCTGTGGATGATGGCGAGAACATCACAGGCACCAAGCCGGACAACACATCTGTGATGGCCTGCGAACTCCCCTTGTAAGGCACGTGGGTCATTTTGATGTTCGCCATTAAATTAAACAATTCGCCAGAAAGATGGGGGGAGGTCCCATTGCCCGAGGAAGCATAGTTGATGAAGTTGGGCTTGGACTTGCCCAAATTCACCAACTCTTGAACGCTGGAGACGCCAAGAGAGGGATGCACGACCAAAATATTGGGCAAGCTGGTGATGAGTGCGACAGGCGCCAAATCACTTGAAAAGTTAAAGGGCAAACTCTTCCCCATACCAGAATTGATCGTGTTGGCAACAGAGCCGACCAGCAAGGTGTAGCCATCTCCTGGTGCTCGCACGACCAACTCAGTTGCAATGTTGCTGCTAGCTCCTGGTTTGTTCTCAATCACCACGGGCTGAAGTAAAATTTCACCCAGTTTTTTCGCCACAATCCTGGCTGTCACATCGGCGGAACTTGCACTTGGAAAACCGACAAGCAATTTGATGGGCTTACTTGGGTAACTCATGTCTGCTGCCCAACAACTTGACTCCAACCAAGAAAACATACAGGCCATGAGCAAGACAAAGGATCTGGATATATTTGGATGCTGCATCATTTTGTTCCCAAATTTAGGTGAAAATATTTGTTGATTATCACCTCAAATACTTCCCTACATGTCTAAATTAAAAATCACCCAATGCAGAGCCTTTATACAAGCCGTCACAGAAAAAGCACTTGACATGCAAGTCCCCGTGGCCATCGCTTTGGTCAATGCTGAAGGTCATTTGCTCGCTTTAGAGCGAATGGACGAGGCAGGATTTATCACCCCTGACATCGCTCAAAGCAAGGCGTTTACAGTAGCCGCCTTTCGTTCCATGAGCCCAAGGTTTCCAGATGGGTTGACCATTCAACAATGGTTCAAGGAGAGAAACCCCCAAATGCTCATCAATGCATCCATTTTTACTGGGGGCAAGGTGGTGGTCTCTGGTGGATGCGCCCCTATTTTTATAGGAGACGAGATGGTTGGCGCCTACGGTATCAGCGGGGGCACATCCGATCAAGACGAGGAGATGGCCATCTATGCCAGAGAAAAATTAGGCCTGGCCCACCGACCTGTCAACGACTCTACACCGGATGAAGTCAAAAAGCACATTGAGGAGCTTTACACAAAAGCTGGCATCAGCACCCACAAACTCTAGGTCGCATTTCATCGCTTTGAGCCTTTGGCCAAGCGCTTGACCAAATCGGTGGCTTGGGGCCTTTCTTTTTGAAGTCGCTAGCAACGACCTGCCTCAGCGGTAAACCCTAGGACGATTGACCGCAAAAGGTCGGAAAATATGAACTTACCTTAAACATATTTTCCTGATGGGTCAGCACATGGATGTGAATCAAAATCGCCGCAAGTTCTTTCACGCTTCGGTCGCTGCCGCTAGCCTTGCGCCCGCCTTTGGCTCTGCAGCGGACGCTTCCCCAGCAGCAGCCTCAGCTGCTCACGAAGCGGGTCGCAAAGGTCAAGCCCAACAACAGACCAAAACTTTGGCCGCTTTTGCCAGCGGCTTACAGTTTGATCAAATTCCCAAAGAGGTGGTCCAAAGGGCCAAAGACACCCTTTGTGACACCTTGGCTGTTGCCATGTTCGGAAGCTCCTTGCCATGGAGTCGAACGATGACTGAATTTGCCCAAGAATCTGGCAAAGCGGGCCGTGCCCAAGTGCTGGGCGTGAAGGGACTTCAACTCGAGCCCAATGCGGCGTCTTTGGCCAATGGCGCCTTCACCCACGCATTTGAACTCGACAACCTCACCAAGCCCAATTCCGGCTCTCATCCAGGGGCCACGGTTTACGTGCCCTTGATTGCACTGGCTCAAACCCATCAATCGACGGGGCGAGAATTGATCACCTCCTACATTGCTGGCACCGAGCTCATGATCCGAATTGGTCGGGCCGCTCAACACAGCCAAGAGGAGCACGGTTTTCATGCGCCGGGCACCACGGGCCCCTTTGGCTCTGCCGCGGCATGCTCTAGGCTACTGGGTCTGAATGCCGAGCAAACCACCAACGCTTTGGGTTTGGCTGCATCTTGCGCCAGCGGCATTCTTGAGTTTGCCAAATCTGGCACAGGCGCCATGGTCAAAAGAATGCACATGGGCCGAGCAGCGCAAGCAGGCGTCATGGCAGCAAGCTTGGCTCAAAAAGGTTACACCGGACCCAACACCGCGCTTGAAGGGCATTTTGGTTTTATGAACGTCTTTTGCCCTTCTCACGATTTGAACCAATTGACCTTGAACCTCAAGGCCGATTGGCTGACCATGACCACGATGCATAAACGTTATGCCTGTCACATCACCGCTCACACGCCCGTCGAGTCTGCGGTCTCGCTCAAAGAGGAGTACAAGTTTTCTGCTGAGGACATTGATGAGTTGACCATTGAGTGCAATGAGCGTTCCATGCGAGCCAACAACATCCCAAGCCCCAAGGACATCTTGCTCGCCCAGTACAGCGTGCCCTTTTGCGTGGCCTTGAGCATGTTCAGAAACCCAGTAGACCCCAGATCGTTTGATGAAGCGGCGGTGAAGGACGAAAAAATCATGTCGCTTTCTGCTCGCATCGTGATGAAAACCATTGCAGCACCAGACCACAAGTCTGACATGACCAGCATCGTGAGAATCAAACTTAAAAACGGTCAAGACATCTCCAAGCGCACCACCGCTTTCTTGGGTACACCAGAAAGACCACTTGATACAAAAGCACTGAGAGAAAAGTTTCTCATGCTCACCGTTGACACCTCTTTGACTCGCACCCAGCAGCAAATGGCCCAAGAGAAGAAACAAATGAATGGGTGGTTTGATCGGATTCAAAACATTGAAAACGAAAAAAATCTAAGCTGGATAAAGAGCTGATCAACCCATTTTATCCAAGGAGCCTCCCATGTTCAAACGCACTCGACCCCAAACACGCGCACTTCTGGCCTTCTTTCTATTAACGGCCCTCGGTCTTGACTGCGCATGGGCAGCCAAAGCGCAAGCACCCCAATCGATGAACATGCGTCTGGTCGGCTACAGCGACCTTCAAGGCCGAACGGCTTATCAACCCACCATTCAAAAGCAAGGCAACCGTTGGATTGCCTACATTGGTCACCATGGGGACAAGAAGATCAATCCTTTGACCAACAAATTGGAAGACAACGGCACATCGATCCTTGATGTGACGGATCCCAAACACCCTCAATATTTGGCGCATTTGCCTGGTGAGGAGGGCAAGGCTGAACAAGGTGGCGCGCAAATGGTGAGAATTTGCAGTGGTGCAAGCTTGCCCAAAGCCGATAAAAACCGTTTCTACATGCTTCGCGTCTTTGGCAACCAAGCACATGAAGTCTGGGACGTGACCGATCCCGCAAAACCCTCCTTGATCACCACCATTGGCAAAGGCCTCAAAGGTACGCACAAAAATTTCTGGGAATGTGACACGGGCATTGCCTACTTGGTTTCTGGCAATCCCCAGTGGAGAACCAACCGCATGACCCAGATTTATGATCTCTCAGATCCAGCCAAGCCCGTGTTCATTCGCGACTTTGGACTGATCGGTCAACAACCCGGCGCTGGTGGTCCGGTTCCGATTTCTTTGCATGGCCCCATCTCAACGGGCCCCAAGGGCAACCGTGTTTTCTTTGGCTATGGCACCAACACCGAAGGTGTTTTACAAATTGTGGACCGTGAGAAGTTGCTCAACGGCCCCAAGGAGCCCACGCCTGAGAACTTGCTTTACCCCCAAGTAGCTCGTCTTGACCTTCCACCCATGCATGGTGCTCACACCGTGTTTCCCATGTTCGGCGTTGATATTCCCGAATTCGCACACAATTATCTGGGCCGAGTGCGTGACTTCATCGTGGTCACCGATGAAGCGATCCAAAAGGAATGCTTGGAAGGCCGTCAAATGGTCTGGTTCGTCGATATCACCACCGAGACCAAACCCTTTGGTGTCGCGAGTTGGACCGTGCCCGAAACCCAAGAGAACTTTTGCGCAAAGGGCGGTCGTTTTGGTACACACTCCTCCAATGAAAACATGACGCCCATTTATTATAAAAAAGTCATGTTCTTTGCTCACTTTAACGCTGGTGTGAGAGCCCTGGACGTCAGAAATCCGATGAGCCCCAAAGAAATTGCCTACTTCATCCCTCCCATCAATGCCAACACCGTGGCCCTTTTGGCGCCTCCTGGCATGGAGGCGCCTTTGCCTTTCACCGAAGCCTCCAAAAAACGGGCGATTCAAACCAACAACGTCGAGGTCGATGAGCGAGGCCTCATCTACATCGTGGACCGCGCCAACTCCGGCATGCACATTTTGGAGTTAACAGGCTCTGCCAGAGGCCTTGCGGACTGGAGCCAAGTTCAAAAATAACTGAGCGCCTAAAACCCTAAGTGGTCTTGATCGCTCAAGACCACTTTTTTTTGTGTCCGAGATCCCTGAACACCAAGAATGGAGCATGACCATGACGCCCTCAACGACACCTTCAGTCTACAAGCAAATCGCTTTGATCGGACTTGTCGCTTTGGTGCCCTTGGTACCTTTGGGGGCCTTGGGGCAAAGGAGCTTGGGAGCCACAAACTCTAAGGCCCAAGAAGCTCAGACCTCGCTCATCTCCGACACAGACGTGCGTTTGGGGTTGAACATCGTCAGTGACAACACCAACAAACAGACCCAAGTTCTCAAAGTACCGCAAAACGCCTGGGTCAAGCTTCAAGTCACGAGCGACACGCCAGGCGAGTTGCACATCCACGCGTACCGCTTGAAACTGACGATGCAGTCCCCGGGTACGCAAACGCTCAGCTTTCAAGCCAAGGCGAGTGGAAAATTCAACATCGAGTGGCACCCCAAAAAGAAAGAGCGGCCTGACGCCAACACACACAGCCAGGCTCATGCGCATGCTCCCCCCTTGGCCAGTCTTCAGGTTGAACCACCACCATGAAACCCAAAGATGCTCCCATGCGCTTACCGAAGGCGCTCTTGGCGTGCCTGTGGGTGCTCCTTGTGGCCAGTCCCCACTTGGTGTTTGCACATGGCTTTGGTGAGCGCTACGATCTCCCCGTTCCTATGAGATGGATCACCGTGGCCGCTTGCACAGTGGTTTTGATCAGCTTTTTGTGGACGCCCTTTCTCCAACCCCAAGCCAGCAAGGTCTCCTCTTTTACCTTTAAACTGAGCCCCAAAGATGCACGGTTTCAGCATGCCCCTCAAGCCAGCGCGCTAGAGCGCTTGCTCCTCACTGCATCCAGCGCCTTGCTGGCATTGACTTGGGGGTGCGCCTCTTTTGGCTCTCAGGACGCCTTGATGAATTTTTCACCAACCTTCATTTGGATCGTTTGGTGGCTCGGGATGTCTTTTGGCTGCATGATTTTTGGAAATTTTTGGTACAAGGTCGATCCTTGGAGGGGCATGTTCCTTGGCGTCCAACACATCAAAGAGGCCATCAGCTCCAAACTCTTGAAAGCAAAGCCCAAAGGTGCATCTGCAAGGTGGATAGCGTGGCCCCCGTCTTGGGGACTGTGGCCAGCGGCACTAACGCTCATCATTTGGTGTGGGCTCGAAATCGTTTACCCCATTGCCGCCATGCCTGAGCGCCTGGGCCTTTTCATTGCGCTTTACAGCGCTTACATGTGGTTGGGCATGTCCCTTTTCGGACCCGCTCAATGGTCTGCGCGCGCAGACGGTTTTGCTTTGTATTTCGAATGGATTGGACAAACCAGAGACATGCTGATCCAGGGCTTCATGACCAAGCCCATGAAGGCGTCAAGGCATGAGGCACTTGAACGCGCTGAAGCCTTTTGTGATGCACCCTCTGAGCCTCAATTGCACATGAGCATCGTCGCTTTCGGGATTGCCATGTTCACCAGCGTTCTTTTTGATGGCTTGCATGCAGGACAAGCCTGGGGTGGATTTGAACAACTGATCTCTCGACTTGCACCCAAGCACGCAGACGTGAATGGCTACCTCACCGGCTGGATCGGTCTCATCGGTTTATGGCTTGGGTTGCTCATGATGTACCTGTTGACGTGCTATCTGACGAAACAATTGTTTTTATTGGTTGAGCAGTTCAAGCACCAACAAGTTGACTTCAAGATCAGCACACTGGGCTTGGCCCATTCATTTCTAAGCAGCCTCATCCCCATCGCTGCAGCGTACATGGTTGCACATAATTTTTCAGCATTTTTCATTCAAGGCCAAAACATCATCGCCTTGGCCTCAGACCCTTTTGGCTTTCACTGGGATCTTTGGGGAACGGCACACTTTTATCCTGACATCAGCTTGATCGACGCCAAGGTGACCTGGTATGTGGCAAGCATCTCCATTGTGCTGGGTCATGTGGTCTCTATTTTCATGGCGCACAAAGTGGCTTCGAATTACAGCCTTGAGCTTCACCAACTGAGCTTCAACGCCATGCTGGAGGACCCCACGCTTCAGTTGGAGGTGACCACCATCAAACCATGGATTTTAAATTTACCCATGACGCTTGTGATGATCGTCTTGACTTGTCTGAGCTTGTCGATCATTGCTGAGCCGTTGACCAATCCGCCGTCTGCCGAATGGGTCACCAAGGCTCTCGAATGGACCGATGTTTTTTATAGGGGTCTGAGGCCTTGCTCAGACAGCAACTTCTTTGCTTGTGGCCCCTGAAGCCAAGCGACTAAACGCTTCATCACCACTGAATCAGGTGTTTTGATCCACAAAGCATAGTGGGTCGAGAGGTCAAACTCCTCAGGAAATGGACCCACCAGTGTTTGGGGTGCGGCTTGAACGATTTCACTGACCTGTGTCACGCCCAATTCGACTTGTCGCTCCTTGACCCACTGCATCGTTTGAAGACCTTCGCGTGCTTTTTTGGACTTGGCCAAGACCTCAGACTCGATGCCTAGAGCGCGAATCACTTTGATGAAATGCAAGCCCACCGTTGCACCTCGATCAGGGTCTGAGAACGCCACGCTACGAACACGCAAGAGCAAAGCCTTTAAATCCTCCTTGGTCTTGACCACAGGTAAGGGCTCCATCGAAGATGCAAGGCCCGCCACGGTTGCAGCGAAGGGGAACATTTGGCCTGCTTTTAATTCGCCCTTCAATTGAGACTGCTCAATTCTTTCTTGGGCCGTGATCAAAATCTCTGCCCTTGGATCAGCCAAGTACTGGGCCTGAGCCGCGCCTGCCGTGTCAAAATTCAATTCAAAACGCTGCTCGGTTTGGCGCTCAAACGCTTCCAAGATGTTTTCGATAGGACTTTTAACTCCCGCAGCAGCATAAAGACGAATGGGTTGAGCCAGCACCTCTTGCGACATCAACTTCAAAAGCAACAACAAAACAAATAGCAAATTTTTCATGTCAACCCTTTTTCTCTGCAAGCTTTGAAGGCGCTTACTTGACTAAAAATAACTTGGCCCACTGCTGGGCCCATTTGTCCGACTCCTCCACCACCAAAGCGGGGTCGGTCAACACATAGTTGAAATTGTTCAATTCTGTTTTGATGAGTTTACTGGCAGGTGGGCGACCCATGTTGTTCAACAGCTGTTGCGCCTCTGGTGACAATAAAAAATCAGCAAACAACAAAGCGCTGTAGGGATGGGGTGCATTTTTCATCAAAGCCACGCCCTGTGGCCTGGCCAAGGTGGGTTCAATCGGCAGCCAATCGATGGCCGCCCCTCTTTGTTTTAAAGACTGCGCATTGGCGTTGTAAACGGTCAAACCCACTTGAATTTCGCCTGAAGCAATCATTTGCGCCAAAAGAATATGGCCCTTTCTCACATCGGGTTTCATCTCGGAGAGTCTTTTAAAAAACACGCTCCCGCGCTGGTCTCCCAAAGCGTTCATCACGCCACCCATCCACTCTGCATCGGTGGCTTCCAGCCCCAATTTGTCCTTCCACTTTGGATTTAAAAATCCCTCCAAATGCGTGGGCAGCTCATCTCTTTTGACCTTTTGCGTGTTGAAGGCGACCACAAAAAAATTCAAACGATCGGGCATCCACAATCGGTGCTTGGGGATCATCGCCAAAGGCAAGTCTGCTTGATGGGGACTGTAGAACTCTGCAAACATGCGCTCTTTGGCAAGGATCTCCATCTCTGGGCCATTGGTCTCCACCACATCGGCTGAAAATCGTCTAGCCCGAGATTCATTCAAAACCCTTTGCAGCACGCCTTCGCTCAAACCTCGCCACACTTCAACTCGAATGCCGTATTTGCGCTCGAACTCTTTGGTGAGTGGTGTGGCCTCCGTCGGCGCCAAAGAGGTGTACAGCGTCAAACTGCCCTCTTTTTTAGCTCGCTCCAACACCAAGGCCGATCTGTCGGCTGCTTTGTATTGAAAAATCTGCTCAAGGCTTAACGCCGTTTGAGCCTGCAGCGGCAGAAAGTTTGCATCCAAGATAAGCATGCAAGACAAGTAGAAAAAAAGCGTCCTCATTGGCCGACAAAATCTCCCCCAAAGAGGACCGTTGAAACACCGAACTGCGATTTCACTCATGAACGTTTGAACCTTCAACATGGCACGCCTTTGCTGCTGTATCTGCTACTGTATCTGCAACTGTATGAGGAGACTTAAAAAACCCAAGCGTCCAAAACCTTGACCAACGCACCGGCCAGTTCAGGGTCGCTGCTGGCATGCCCCGCTTGACGCACCAATTGAAGCTGGCAGTTTTTGAGCGTTTGCCTCAACCTCCATGCGGTCTGCGTGGGTGTGACCACATCAAATTGACCTTGAACGATGGTGCAGTCCAGGGATTCAATCGCTGGCATGCCTTCCCATAGCTTGTTGCTGTTAAGCACAGGATCGTTTAGAAACAAATGACAAGAAATCATGCCCATGTCATGGTTGCGCTTGTGATCGGCAACACTTGTGCCTGGCACACCTTGCAGACTCATGATCGATTGCTCCCACCCCCCCCAAGCAAGCGCTGCTCGCTCTTGAGTCTGGCGCTCTTCATGACGAAGTGCGAGATCAAACACTTGCAAGATGTCTTGCCATTTCAATGCCGCTTTTTCAGGACCAGCTCCCAAATGGCAAGCCTCCCTGAGCGCTTGAAGGTGCTCTAGAAAAGTATCCCACTCCTTGGGAAAGATTTGTGCGGCTCCATGAGGAGAGTACAACCAATTGATTTCACTGGGCGTTGCAGTAAACACACCTCTCAAGAGCATTTTTTTGACCCTCAAGGGGTGCGCTTGCGCGTAGCCCAAGGCCAAGGTGGTGCCCCAAGAGCCGCCAAAAATACTCCATTGCTCGATCTTCAAATGCGCTCTGAGTGCCTCCATGTCTTCGATCATGCCTGAGAAGCTCAAATGCTTGAGCATGCTTTGCCTTTGCTCACGCGTTGTTGTGCTGGGAGAGGAGCGTGCTCCTCCTCTTTGGTCCCAAAGAATGACCCGGTATTTTTTCAAATCAAAAAATCGTCTCGACATGGCCGAACAACCCGCACCCGGGCCGCCATGCAGCATCACGATGGGCTCTCCATGGACGTTGCCACACTCTTCAAAATAAATCCGCCCCCCCTCTCCTCGATCCAGGAAAGCGTGATGGTAGGGTTCTGTAGGGGGATAAAGCATGGGAGAACGGTTCAAATCGATTGAAAACCAGTTTTACCAAGACCAGAGGTCACTGGGAACACCAAGGATTTGATGACCACGGGCACTGCACCTGAAGTCTCAAGCAGGGCACCAATGTCCACAAAGTCCAAC
>Ga0136641_1000437_pt1 | contig 18000 bp, 15 predicted proteins | sample EliLak1302023Y_FD_115312 | JGI IMG/M metagenome (GOLD analysis project Ga0136641, IMG submission 115312) | Freshwater microbial communities from Elizabeth Lake, Yosemite National Park, California, USA - 13020-23Y | ecosystem: Environmental > Aquatic > Freshwater > Lake ...
CCAAGGTTTAATGACCGAGGCGCTCGGAGCACTGATGCGCTATGCCTTTGACGGACTCGGTGCGCAGCGCGTAGAGGCCTTTACCGAAGAACAGAATCTTGCTAGCAGATTACTGTGCGAGAAATTCGGCATGCAGCTTGAAGGCATTATGCGCAAGGACCGCATCACGCCCAGTGGATCAGTGCGCAATACCTGTATTTACGCGGCAGTCGCGTCAGACCAATAGCGCGGCTATCTCCACCACATTTCGCGGGATGGCGCGCTGTGGACGCTGGCCCGCCCTTAAGCCGCCGCCTTCTGCCGCTTCGCCAAGACCTCGTCCAACCAATCGACGCGCATTTCGGGCACGGCGGTGATCAGCTTTTGGGTGTAAGGGTGTTCGGGGTTTTCGAAGATTTTGTCGGTGGTATCAAAGGCCACAAACTGGCCTTGCAGCATGACGGCGGTGCGGTGGGCGATGCGGTGCACCACGTCCAGGTCGTGGGTGATCAGGATATAGGACAGGCCTAGCTCGCGTTGCAATTTGCGCAGCAGCGTCAAGATTTCTTCGGCGACCAGCGGGTCCAGGGCTGAGGTGGGCTCGTCCAGGATGATGAGGTCGGGCTTGGCCGCCAGCGCGCGGGCGATGCAGACGCGCTGCTTTTGCCCGCCGGACAACTGGCCCGGGCGGCGCTCCAGATAGTCATGGGGTAACTCCACCAAGGTCATGAGTTCTTGCGCACGCGCGTTGACTTCGGCGCGACCGGCACCGAAATAAAACTCCACCGGCCGCCCGATGATTTCGCGTAAGGTCTGGCGCGGGTTGATCGCCACATCCGGGATTTGGTAGACCAGCTGAATCGTGCGTTTAAGCTCTTTGCTGCGTTGTTTGAGCGTGGCGGGAAGCGCCTTGTCCTGAAACAAAATCTTCCCGCTGCGTGGTGGCAGCAGGCCAGTAATGATGCGCGCCAGCGTCGATTTACCCGAACCCGATTCGCCGACCACGGCCACGGTTTCGCCGCGCTGCACGTCCAGCGATACGCCGCGCACCACATGGAAATCGCCGTAATAGGCGTGGCAGTCTTGTACTTTCAATACCGTTTCGGGCTGTACCGTGGCGCCGACGGCGCGCTCGCTGGCGGCCGCGCCGCGCACTGCCACCAGGCGTGCGGTGTAGTCCTGCCGCGCCTCGTGCAGGATTTGCTGCGTCAGGCCTTCTTCGACTTCTTTGCCGTGGCGCAGCACCTTGATGCGGTCGGCCACTTGGGCTACAACGGCCAAATCGTGCGTGATATACAAAGCCGCTGTACCGTACTGGCGTATCAGGGACTTGAGCAAAATCAGCACTTCAATTTGCGTGGTCACATCCAGCGCGGTGGTGGGCTCGTCCAGCACCAGCACATCAGGCCGGCAGGACATAGCCATGGCCGCCATGGCACGCTGCAATTGCCCGCCCGAGACCTGGTGCGGGTGGCGGCTGCCAAAGTTCTGGGCGTCAGGCAGGTCCAGCGCCACAAACAATTCGCGTGCCCAGGCCTCCGCCTGAGGGCGGGTCATTAGCTTATGCAGCACCGGCGCCTCGCAGACCTGGTCCATCAGGCTGTGGGCCGGGTTGAAGGCGGCGGCGGCCGATTGGGCGATATAGGCAATGCGTTTGCCACGCACCTGGCGGCGGCCTTCGGCATCTAAGGCCCGGATGTTGACGCCATCCAGCACCACTTCGCCGCCCGCAATATGCAAACCGGCACGGGCGTAGCACATGCTGGACAAGCCGATGGTGGATTTACCAGCACCGCTCTCGCCGATCAGGCCGAGCACCTCGCCGCGCTGCAATTGCAGATCCACATTGTCCACAATGACATTGCCTGTGACGCTGACCAGCCGCAAGCCGCTGATTCGCAAAATAGTGGAGTCTTCCATACCCTTCGGTCTTTCTTAGAGTTCAGCCTGAGCGCCAGAGGGGCGGGCATCAATCGACAGCATCCAGTCCACCACCAGATTGACCGACACCGTCAGCAGCGCAATCGCGGTGGCGGGGTAAATCGGCGCCATCATGCCGAAGTTGATCGCGGCAGCGTTCTCGCGCACCATGCCACCCAAATCGGCATAAGGAGGCTGAATACCCAGACCCAGAAAAGACAGGCCGGCGATAAACAAAAAATTAAAGCAAAAACGCAGGCCGAATTCGGAGACCAGCGGCGCCCACGCATTGGGCAGTATTTCGCGGGTAATGACCCACCACAGGCCTTCGCCGCGTAGGCGCGCCGCTTCCACATACTCCATGACCGTCAGGTTCATGCCCAGGGCCCGGGACAGACGGAATACGCGTGTCGAGTCCAGCACCGCAATCGTCAAGATCAAGGTGGGAATGCTGGAGCCAAAGACGCCCAAAATAATCAGCGCAAAAATCAGGCTGGGGATAGATAGCATCACATCCACTAAGCGGGTGAAAAACACATCTACCCCGCCGCCCACGACCGCACTGACTAGGCCGGTCAGGATGCCGATCAAAAAAGACAATGCGGTAATGGCCAGCGCCACGCCTATCGTCATCCGGCTGCCGTACATCATTCGGGTCAGCATATCCCGACCAATCTGGTCGGCGCCGAAAAGCATCTTCACCGAGGGCTCATCCCAAGTGCCGCCGACATTGGCCGACTCAGAGTAGGGCGCGATCCAGGGTGTGAAAACCGAGATAACAATAAACAGGGTCACCACGGCGATGCCAAAGGCTGCAGAGGCGGTAAGTCTGTGTCCGAAGAGTTTCATGGTGGTCGGAATTCGAGATGGGATTAGCGCTGGTGGCGCAAACGCGGGTTGACCAGGATGACCAGGATGTCGGCCAGCGTATTGAGCAACACAAACACCGTCGCAAAAGTGAGGCCACAGGCCTGGATCACCGGCACATCGCGTTTGGACACACCATCGACCATGTACTGCCCCAGGCCCGGATAGACGAACACCGCTTCGATTACCACCACACCCACCACCAAATAGGCCATATTGAGTGCGATGACGGTAATGATGGGCGCAGCCGCATTGGGCAAGGCGTGGGTCACGATGACCCTTTTACGCGGTGCACCTTTGAGAAAAGCCATTTCGATATAGGGCGTGGACATGACCGACAGTACCGAACTGCGCGTCATGCGCAACATGTGCGCGGCCACCAGCAGCGTCAAGGTAATCGCAGGCAGCGTGGTCTGGAAAACGCGGTCACCGAAGCTCATGCTGTTGGACACCATGGCCAAGGAAGGGAACCAGTGGAACTGCACCGAGAAAAAGATGATCAGCAAGTAGGCGATAAAAAACTCGGGCAGGGAAATGGCTATCAAGGTCAGGATATTGGACAGGCGGTCCGATAACTTGCCTTCGTTGATCGCTGCCAGGACGCCTAAACCGACCGACAGCGGGATGGCAATGACGGCGGCATAGCCTGCCAAAAACAAGGTATTGCGCAGGCGTGGCAACAAGTCGTCAATGATGACCCGCTTATTGGTCAGGGCCACACCGAGGTCGCCGTGCAGCGCGCCGACCAGCCAATTCCAGTAGCGCAGGTGGGCGGGGACGTCCAAGCCCAGTTCGCGGCGAAACACAATCAGTGCCTCGGGGGTTGCGCCTTGCCCCAGCACGGCCGAAGCTACATCGCCTGGCAAAATTTGCGTACACACAAATATCAAGACCGAAACTGCAAACAGGGTCAGTATCCCCAAAAGCAGCCGGTTCACAATCAACTTGGCCATGAAGTGCTATCGGTAGTTAAAAAGTAAGGCAGTGTCATTGCACCGCCTTGTGTAGCATAACGCCATGACAAGCTTACCAAATAAAACATTAAAAAAAGGACCCGGGCGCAAGCCCAAGCCCTTTTTTAAGATTCACAAGACAACGCCCTCTGTTGCTAGACCGGCGCCCTTGTAAATTTAGGCAAACCAGCCTTTTTCAGGGATACGGTCATCGCCCATATCGTAACGGCCAGAAGGTGTCAGACCTTGTAGCTTGGTGCTATGCGCGTCCAGGTAGTCCTGCACTGCATAGTTCACCATACCAGCGTTTTGCGAGACCAGGTCCTGGCAGGTGTTGTACAGGGCTTGGCGCTTCTTGGCGTCGATTTCCACGCGCGCTGCTTCCAGCGCTTTGCTGAACTCGGCGTTCTCAAAGTGGCTGTCGTTCCAAGGATTGCTCTTGCCACCGTAGAAGATGGAGGTGAGTTGGTTGTCGATGGTAGGACGGTTACCCCAGTACACCGCGCAGAAAGGCTGCTTGAGCCATACGTTATCCCAGTAACCGTCGCCCGAGACGCGCTTGAGGTCCATATTGATACCGGCCTTGGAGAGCGACTCTTGGAATATCTGACCGGCGTCAGTGGCGCCCGAGAAAGCACCTTCGGACACTTGTAATTCGATCGCGCCGCTGTGGCCCGACTTCTTATAGTGGAACTTGGCCTTGTCCGGGTCGAAGCGGTTCATGGTCTGGTTGGGGTTGTAGAACTTCATCTTCGGTCCGACACAGTTATCGTTACCAATGGAAGCGTAGCCGCTGTAGACGTTGTCCACAATTTTCTGGCGGTCGATACCGTACTTGAGCGCCAGCATGACATCGTTGTTGTTGAACGGCACTTTGTCACTGTGCGCGACAAAGCAAAAACGGTTGCCCATGCCCGGGGTACGCGAGACTTTGAGCGCTGGATTTTTGGCCAGCAGTGCAGCGGTCTTGGGGTTGACGCGGTTGATGATGTCCACGGTACCGGTTTGCAGCGCGGTGGTGCGCTGGTTGGCGTCGCCAATGTAGATCAGCTCGACACGGTCAAAGTTGCCGCGGTTGGGCTTCCAGTAGTTGCCGGGCTTGCGCTTGAAAGTAGCGCGCACACCAGGCTGGAATTCGTCCAGCACGAAGGCGCCAGTTCCGTCGGGTTTGCTGAAATCTTTGAAGCCATTGGGAACGACGATGATGTGATAGTCGCTCAGGTTGTAAGGCAAGTCCACATTGCCTTTGCCCATCGAGATCTGCACCTGGGTGGCCGAGAGCTTCTTGATTTCCTTGATGTCGGCCAGCAACGCTTTGGCAGGCGACTTGGTCTCACCGCGGTGCATATTGAGTGAATAAATCACATCATCCGCATCCAGGGTTTTGCCGGAGGTAAAGGTAATGCCTTTGCGCACATTGAAAACCCACTCGGCCGCACCGGGCTTGACTTCCCAGCTCTCAAACAATTCGCCTACGGCATCGCCGTTGTCGGCCACCTCGACCAAATTGTTCCAGAGCATCAGGCTCATGGTGATGGGGATGGAGTCCGCATAGGTCAAGGGGTCCAGGCTGTCCGAAGGCGAGCCGCCTTCCATACCCATGCGCAAGGTGCCGCCTTTTTTCGGGGCGCTTTGTGCCATGGCGGGAGAGACACCCAGGGTGCTTGCCAGGCCTACCGCGGAAGCTCCGAGAATGATTTGGCGACGGTCCAGGATGATGCCCGAGTCGCTGTGGTGTTCGACATTTGCCATTTTTGAAGTTCTCCAATCCAAGCAGATTTATTAACAGGTTTCCTCAGGCCGAGCAAAAGATACAGGCCATGGGAAATCGGAGTGCAATAAGCTTTGCGCTCTGCGGGCATAGTAATGCAATATTTGGCCCCGCTCAAGCCAAACCCATTGGCATATTCCCTAGGTTTTTGCTAATCCGGCGCTGCTTGGACAATTCCTGAAATTGAGTCCTAGGCGCAACTGCACCACCGCAGTGCTTAGCGACCGGCCAAGCGGGGAGGGCGCTTTTCCCCGAAGGCGCGCGGGCCTTCGGCGGCATCTTGCGAGCGCAGCATGCGCTGGTACACCGGCAAAGCACCTGCGCGCAGCACTTGGTAGGCCTGCGGTATCGGCATGCCTGCCGTGGCTTTCACAATTTCTATCACCGCCCCGACCGCCAGCGGCGCCGCCTGCACAATCTGCTGCGCCAGTGCATTTGCCGCTGCCATCAAGGCGTCCTGCGCCACCACTTGATTGACCAGACCCCAGCGCGCCGCTTCTTGCGCCCCCATGCGCCGACCGGTCAGCAGCAGCTCCAGGGCAATGGTGCGAGGCAGGCGCTGGGGCAGGCGCAGCACGCCGCCCGAGTCGGCCACCATACCGAGTTTGACCTCGGTCAGCGCAAATTCTGCGCTTTCGCTGGCCACGATCAGGTCGGCTGCCAGTGCCAACTCAAAGCCACCCCCTATCGCCAGGCCGTTGACCGCGGCGATCACCGGCTTGCCCAAATCAAAAAACTCGGTCAGCCCGGCAAAGCCGCCCGGCCCGTGGTCGGCATCAATGGCCTCGCCCTCGGTGGCCCCGGCCAAGTCCCAGCCCGCCGAGAAAAAGCGTCCGGTACCGGTGATGATGCCCACGCGCAGCGCCGGATCATCCCGCAGTTGCTCAAAGGCGGCGAACAAAGCCAGGCTGGTGGCCACGTTGATGGCATTGGCCTTGGGCCGGTCCAGGGTGATGGTGAGCACGCCGCCTTCGGCGACGCAAGTAAGAGCTTCAGCCATGGGCTTCTCCCGCTAAACGAATCAATACATCGACCGCCAGCACGCCCTGGCCTGCGGGCAACACCAGTACCGGGTTCACGTCCAGCTCCAGCAGCGTGTGTGCGTGGGCCTGGGCATAGGCGGCGATGGCAAGCACGGCATCGAGCAGCGCCTCTATATCGCCCGCCGCCTTGCCCCGAAAACCGGCCAGCAGCGGCCAGGACTTGAGTGCCCGTAAGGCCTGCAGCACCTCATTCCGGGCTACCGGGAACAGCAGCGTTTGCGCGTCTTGCAGCAATTCCACCAGAATGCCGCCTGCGCCTACCGTGAGCGACAGGCCGAACTGCGCATCGCGCTGCACACCGACAATGATTTCAGCGACTACCTGCGCAGCCATTTGCTCGACCAAAAAGCGGTCGGACAGGGCGCCCATGCGCGCCACGGCGGCGCGCACAGCCTCGGCGTTTTGCACATGGAGTTGCACACCGCCAACCTCGGTTTTGTGTGCGAATTGGGCCGACACCGCTTTGACCACCACTGGGTAGCCCAGGCTGTCGGCGAAATCTGGCGCTTGGGCGGCGCTGACTACTTGGCCACGCGGAACCGGCAGCCCGAACGCCGCCAGCGCCTGCTTGCCCGCTGCTTCGTTCAGCGTGTGCGATGACGCGGTGCTTGCTGCGTACTTTGGCGCGGTAGGCGAGTGGTCCATGGTTGCGCTCGGACCTGTCCCGGTCAGCGGCACCAGATCGGCCAAGGGCTGCAAGTGCGCCAAGCGCGTGCGCGCGTCGCCGATGTGCGCAGCGTGGGCGATGGCGTCCAGACAATCGGGGATGCCGTGCATGGGGGCAATGCCTTGCGCTATGAGCGCATTGGCGTAATCCTCGGGCAAGTCTTCGGGTAAGGAGGCGACCACGGTCGCCCCATGGCTGCGATTGCGGGCCGCCGCCACAAAGGCGTCTACCGTCGTGCCCCAGCTGTCGGCGCTGCAACGGTCCAGGCGCGGATAGTCCAACACCAGCAGGCTGGCGTCAAACCCACAATCCATCAGACCGGAAAAACATTCGGTTTGCGCGGCCAGATCGCCCCAGATGTAGGTGTGGTAATCCAGTGGATTGGCCACCTTCACTTTGTCGCCCAGCACCGCGCGCAGGCGCGCGTCTGCGCCGGGCGGGATGGCCGGCATCTCCAGGCCGCGCGGCTGCGCCAGATCGGCCACCAGCGAAGCTTCGCCGCCGGAGCAACTGGCCGAAATAATGCGCTTACCCGAAAGCGGCCCGTGCACATGCAAAAACTTGCAAGTCTCGATCAGGCCCGCCGGGTCGCGCACGCGGGCGATGCCACAGCGGGCAAACAGCGCGTCATAGAGCGTGTCCGGCCCGGCCAGCGAACTGGTGTGGCTCATGGCGGTTTGCGCGCCCAGCGCGGAGGAACCGGCTTTCAAAGCGACCAGCGGCACGCCCTGGCGCAAGGCTTTCAGGGCCACGCGGGAAAACGCGGCCACATCGTCCAGGCCTTCAATATGCATGCCTATGACCGTCACCCGCGGGTCTGACAGCAGGCTCTCAACCAGGCTCTCCATGCTGTTACCCGCTTTGTTGCCAACCGTAATCAGATAGGCCAGCGGCAGGCCCCGGGTTTGCATGGTCAGGTTCAGGCCGATGTTGCCGCTTTGGGTGATCAAGGCCACGCCCTGGCTTTGGCGCTGGCCGCCATGCTGGTCCGGCCACAGCGCCACGCCATCCAGATAATTGAGCATGCCGTAGCAATTAGGGCCTATCAGCGCCATGCCGCCTGCTGCCTGTACCAAAGCGGCTTGCAGTGCGACGCCATCGCCGCCGACCTCGGCAAAGCCTGAGGCATAGCAAATCGCCCCGCCGGCGCCGCGCGCGGCCAGTTGGCGCACTACCTCGACCGTGGCCTGGCGCGGCACAGCCACAAAGCTGGCGTCCGGCGCCTCGGGCAGGTCGTGCACACCGCTAAAACAGGCTAGGCCCTCCATCTCTTTGCGGGTGGGGTGCACTGGCCAAATCTGCCCGGCAAAGCCCAGGGCTTGGCACTGGCGCACCGCCTCTTGGGCCGATGCGCCACCAAACACCGCAATATGGCGCGGCGAAAACAAACGCCGCAGCGCTTTGGACTCGGCCACCGTGGCCATGCTCAACCGCCGTACACGCGCAACATGGCGCGCGAAATAATGTGGCGTTGGATTTCACTGGTGCCGTCCCAAATACGTTCCACCCGGGCATCGCGCCAGAAGCGTTCGATGGGCAATTGGCTCATCAGGCCCATGCCACCAAAAATTTGCAGCGCGTTATCGGTCACACGCGCCAGCGCCTCCGATGCAAACAACTTGGCCATGGCCGCGTCCGAATCGCTCATAGTGCCTTGGTCGCATTTCCAGGCCGCTTGCAGGGTCAGTAACTCGGCAGCAGCCAGCTCGGTCGCCATATCGGCCAATTTGAAGCCGGTACCCTGAAACTTGCCAATCGCCTGGCCAAATTGCTTACGCGTCGCCGCCCATTGGGTGGCCATTTCCATCACCCGCTGGCCGCGCCCTACGCTGGTGGCAGCCACTGTCAGCCGGGTGGCGCCCAGCCACTCGCCCATCAAATCGAAGCCCTTGCCCTCTTCGCCCAGTCGCTTATAAGCGGGTACGCGGCAGTCGGTAAAAAACAATTCGCACTGGTGGTAGCCCCGGTGCGACACGCAAGCGGGGCCGCGCCGCACTGTCAGGCCAGGCGAGTTCAGGTCCACCAGAAAACCGGTGATTTTCTTTTTCGGCCCATGGCTGGTGTCTTCAATGCTGGTGGCGGCAAACAGCACCACAAAGTCGCTCATGTCGGCGTGGCTGATGAAGTGCTTGGTGCCGTTGATCAGGTAGTCGGCGTGCTCGCCGCTGCCGTCACGGGCGGCGCGGGTTTGCATGCCGCGCACGTCGGACCCGGCGTTGGGCTCGGTCATGGCCAGGCAATCGTGGCGTTCGCCGCGTATCGCGGGCAGCAGGTATTCCTCGATTTGCGCGCCCTGGCAGGCACGCAAAATATTACTGGGCCGCGCCACCAACATTTGCAAGCCGTAGGACGCGCGTCCCAGCTCGCGCTCGAGCAGCGCCACGGTGAAATTGTCCAGCCCGCCGCCGCCTAATTCAGCGGGCATATTGGCCGCGTACAAACCCACGTCTATGGCTTTGGCCTGGATGGACTGCGCCAGTTCGGGCGGTATGGCATCGGTGCGCTCTACCAGGTCTTCGTGTGGGTACAACTCGTTTTCCACAAAGGCGCGGACGGTGTCCACGATCATGGTCTGTTCATGGCTCAGGGCAAATTGCATGGGGGACCTTTCAGCAGGGATAAATTCTTTTTCATTCGGGTTGCAGACTTGTGGGGGCGCACCCCATCAGGCGGGGGCTTTGCGCCGTATGCCCAGGGGCTGGCCCGCCTGCGCAGGGCGGGGCAGGGCAGTGTGCGCGCGGTGCACCGCGGCGACGCGCTGGTACAGCGCCTCTGGCATGGGCGCGACACGGCCTTGCTCCATGTCCACATGCACCAGCATTTGTTCGCCAGTGGCGAGCAAATGGCCTTGTGTGCCGTGGTACATCGCATGAAAAATATGCATGCGTTTGTCGTCCATGTCCAGCACTTGCAGCGTCAAGCGCAAAGGCGCGCCCTCGGCCACTTCGCGGATGTTGTGAATATGGGTTTGTACGGTGTAAAAGGATTGCTTGTCCACATCGCGGTAGCTTTCATCGAGACCGATATAGCGGAAATACGCATCTGAGTTGTCGCCGAACACCAGCAAAAAGCAGGATTCACTCATATGCCCGTTGTAGTCCACCCATTCGGCCAGAACATGCGGTTGATGCAAACACAAAGGCGCGTCAATCGGGGCGTTGGCGTCCCAGACCTTGGCAGGTGTTCCTTCGAGCGGCGTGCTCAGGCGTTTAGGGGGGATGGACATGGTGCGTAGGATTACAGGATGTAGTCAATGGCAAAAAAGCGATACTTTCAATTGCGCTTAAGGAATTTTCAGCGCAATCTTGCCGACAAAGCGTTTGGCCACAAACGCAGCCTGTGCTTGGGCGATGTCACGTAAATCGTAGGTATGCGCCAGCAGGGGTGTCAGTTGCCCACGCGCTACATATCCTAGCAATTGTTCAAACACCGTCTCATCTTGCCAGGTGCAGCCCAGCAATTGCAAATCTTTGAGGTAGAGCGTGCGCAAATCCAAAGTCACCATCGGTCCGGCAATCGCACCGGCTGTGGCGTAACGCCCGCCGCGCTGAAGTAACTCTAAGCGCGATGGCCAGGTGGGCCCGCCCACCAGATCAATGACCACCGCCACGCTTTCTTTGCCTAGGGCCTGCACCACATCGATATCGCGGCCCAGGGTGTGGCTTGCGCCGATGGCGTCTAAGGCGGCGTGTTTGCTGGCATCGGCCTGCGCAATAACGTGCGCGCCGCGCATGTGCGCCAGTTGCACCGCTGCGCTGCCTACGCCGCCCGATGCGCCAGTAATCAGCACGCGCTCCCCCGCTTGTACGCGGGCGCGTGTCAGCAGGTTCTCGGCGGTGGAATAGGCGCAGGGCAGGCAGGCCAGTTCGGCATCGCTCAGTTGGCTTTGCACTGCCATGGCGGCGCTGTCGGCAACGCGCGCGTACTGCGCAAAACCACCGTCGCATTCCGAGCCGAAGTAGTCAAAGTCATAGGGCGCAGCACCTGGCTTGCGCAGCACCGGGCGTACCAGGACGCGCTGGCCTATGCGCGCGCTGTCCGCGCCCGCACCCACGGCCACGATATGCCCGCAGCAATCGGCGCCTTGGATGCGTGGAAACTGCAGGGCTGCTCCACCCCATGAAGGCGCTGCGTCACGGTCGGCATCAAAGCCCACCGACGCATGTTGCGTCGGGCCGTCCACGGTTTTGGAATACCAGCCTACGCGCGTGTTGATATCGGTGTTGTTGACGGAGCTGGCGGACACGCGGATGAGCACCTCACCCGCACGGGGTAGCGGCACGGGCAGGTCCTCGCGGTATTGCAATTGCTCGGGGCCGCCAAAGCCGGTCAAGAGCACGCCGTGCATGCGGTCCGGTAGCGCGGCGGCTGCGGCCATGGCCTAGGCGGTTTTGGCCGCAGGCAGACTGATCACCCGCCCCACATAGGCCGGGCGCGGCAGACTGCGGTGCGCCGTGGCCAGCATCTGCACCCGCGCTGCAACGGTCGGAACAAAGGGGCTGGCGCGCGGCCCGCCCATGTCCATGCTCAGCAGCATTTGTTCGCTGTAGGCCATCACGGTGTCATTGCCTTTGATGTGTAAGGCCAGGCCGACATGCAGGCGTTTGGCGTCATGGCCGAGTACTTGGCAATACACCTGCACTTGGGCTCCGAGCTTGACCTCACGCAAAAAATTCACGTGCGCTTCCAGCGTAAAGAGGGAGTGCCCGGTGGCTTCGCGCCCGGCTTCGTCCAGACCGATTTGGTCCATCAGACCATCGACACCATAACTGAACAAGACCATATAAAAACCATCGCGTAAATGGCCGTTGAAGTCCACCCAGTCCGCAATGACTGGGGTTTCGTAGGTGAGCAGGGTCTCAGGCATCGGGCGCGATACCGTGTTTGAGTTTGGTGGCTTTGATGGCTGCTTGCACCGCCATCAGGCAGTCGTCGCGGTAGCGCTCCCAGTCGGCAATGCTGCGCCCGTCGAGTTGCACTTCGCTGCCGCCGGCCACTGCGTCGAGCAAGCTGTCAGTCAGCTCGGGGGCTTCCAGCTTGGTCCAGGGCAGTTTGAGCGCCGGGCCGAATTGCGCCATAAAGTGACGCATACCCGCGTCGCCACCGGCCAGCGTATAAATCAAAAAACTTCCCATAAATGACCAGCGCATACCGGCACCAAAGCGGATAGCGTCGTCAATTTCGCCGGTAGTGGCCACGCCGTCATTGACCAAATGCAGCGACTCGCGCCACATGGCTTCTAAAAGGCGGTCGGCGATAAAGCCGGGCACCTCTTTGCGCACATGCAAGGGGCGCATGCCCAAAGCGCGGTAGACCTGCATGGCCGCCTGTATCGCCTCGGGCGCGGTGTTTACGCCGCCCACCACTTCCACCAAAGGCAGCAAATACACCGGGTTAAACGGGTGGCCTACGACGCAGCGCTCGGGGTGCTCAGCATCCGCAAAAAAATCGCTGGGCAACAGTCCCGAGGTGCTGGAGCCAATCAGTATATTCGGGCGCGTTGCAGCGGTGATTTGCGCGTGCAGCGCCAGCTTCAAGTCTTGGCGCTCGGGCGCGCTTTCTTGGATGAAGTCGGCGTGGGCCACACATTCCTCCACCGTGGCCACAAACTTCAGGCGCGACTGCGAGGCGCCAGGGGCCAGCCCTTGGGCGGTCAGCGCGCCCCAGGCTTTGGCGGTGCGCTCGCGCAGCGCCGCTTCAGCGCCGGGAGCTGGATCCCAGGCGATCACGTCCAGGCCGTGGGCCAGCGCACGCGCGACCCAGCCGCTGCCGATGACGCCGGTGCCTAAAGCAGCGAAGGTTTTGATTTCAGTGACAAACGGCATAGCAATCCTTGGCTTGAAAAAATTAAACAGTTTCTAGAAGCGGTACCTGGCCCGCGGACACTTGCTGAGCGCACCGCAGCGCGGTGGCTCGGGTCTGGTTGCGCTTAGCCGCGCTTTTTCAAGCCCATGGCTACGCGGCCTTCGGCAGGTGTCATGGGCTTGCCGCCCAGGCGGGTGATGATTTCTACGGCCCGCTCGGTGAGCGAGCCATTGCTGGCGGGCACGCCTTTGTCCAGCCACAGGTTGTCTTCCAGCCCGACGCGTACATTGCCGCCCAAAATTACTGATTGCGCCAGCATAGGCATTTGCGCGCGGCCAATGCCAAAAGCCGACCACACCGCGCCCGGCGGCAGGTTATCAACCATGGCTTTCATGGTGGTGGTGTCCGCGGGTGCGCCCCAGGGAATGCCCAGGCAGAGCTGGAATAGCGGGTTGTCTAGCAGGCCCTCTTTCATCATTTGCTTGGCAAACCAGAGGTGGCCGGTGTCAAAGATTTCGAGTTCGGCTTTCACACCCAGCTCGGTGATGCGCTTAGCCCCGGCACGCAAGGCCATGGGGGTGGAGACATAAATCGTGTCGCCGTCGCCAAAATTGAGCGTACCGCAGTCCAGGGTGCAAATTTCGGGTAACAATTGTTCTACATGGATCAGGCGCGCCATCGGGCCTATCAGGTCGGTGTTGGGGCCAAACTGCGTAGGGTGCTCGCCGGGGCCGATTTCTAGGTCGCCGCCCATGCCGGCGGTCAGGTTGACGATGACATCGATGCCCGAATCGCGGATGCGGTCCATCACCTCGGCATACAGCGCGGGGTCGCGGCTGAATTGCCCGGTCGCGGGGTTGCGCACATGGCAGTGCACCGCGGTGGCGCCGGCCTTGGCCGCCTCCACCGCCGCCGCCGCGATCTGCGTAGGCGTGACAGGGATAGCCGGATGCTTGCCGACGGTGTCGCCCGCACCCGTGAGTGCGCAGGTAATGATGACGTTGGGGTTCATAGCGCGTAGTCCGTTTCTTCGAGGTCAAGGATGGCTTTGAGCGCCTGCAAGTGCAGGGCACAGGAGTCGGTAGGGTAATCGTTCCACTGGGCGCAGGCCTGGCGTGCTACCGCGTCCGGTATCAAGGCCAGCGGGCGGCCGGTGGACAGGGCCAGCACCTGCACTTTGGCAGCTTTTTCCAGGTAATAGAGTTCGTCCAGGGCCTGCGCCACGCTAGGGCCCATGACCATCACGCCGTGGTTACCCAAAAACAGCACGCTTTTGCCGTCCTGCATCAGGGCGGCGACGCGCTCGCCTTCGGAGGCCTCCAGCGCCATACCCGCATAGTGCCGGTCATAGGCGATACGGCCATAAAAGCGACAGGCGTTTTGGTCTAGCGCCAGCCATTCAAAGTCTTGCAGGCAGCACAGCGCAGTGGCATAGGGCATGTGGGTGTGCAATATGCAGCGCGCTTGCGGCAATCGCTGGTGCAGTGTGGCGTGCAGATTCCAAGCCGTGGGGTCGGCGCCCAGGGAGGCGATCCCCTCGCCGCTATGGTCCGCATCGAGCAGTAGCAGGTCGCTGGCCCGGATGCGCGAAAAATGGCTACCCACCGGGTTGAGCAAAAATTGCTTGCCGCCTTGGGAGGTCGCCAGGCTGAAGTGATTTGCAATGGACTCATGCATATCCCAGCGCGCGGCCCAGCGAAAGGCAGCGGCCAGATCGATGCGATCTTGCATCAAAGGGTTGTGTGGGTACATGCAGGAGATTCCGTCGAAATGCCACTGTAGGGCGACTGTTTGCACTAAGGTGATTAGGTTGCGACGCATTTTCCGCCAAAAGCGACCTGCGCCTGTGTGGCCTTTTCCCCTTGTGCCAATCGAAAGAATTGTCCCGCTTAAGCAGCAATACGTCGTCTTTTTGGGGCTGGGCCTTGCGCGGCTGTGTCACCATCAAGGCTTCGCCGTTTTGCTGCGGCTTGCACGTGTGTTTGATTATGCAACTCCCCCGTTTTTCCCGACTCACGCTGCCCCTGGCCTCCTTGCTGTCGGGCGTCAGCATGCTAGTGGTGGGCATTGCCCTGTTAACGGTGGCTATTGGCGCGCAGGCCGGTCTGGCTAAGTATTCGGGCCTGGTCACCGGCATGATCATGTCGGCCTATTTCGCTGGCTTTGTGTACGGCACCTATGCCTGTCCCGGCTTGATCCGCCGCGTGGGCTATATCCGCGCCTTTGCCGTCATGGCCTCGGTGGCCTCGGCCCTGCCGGTACTGCATGCGCTGTGGACCAACCCCTGGTTTTGGGGCTTGCTGCGCTTTACCACCGGTTTGTGCATTGTGGGCTTGTACATGGTGATAGAAAGCTGGCTCAATGTGGTGGCCGGGCGCGAAAGCCGGGGCAAGGTGTTCGCGGCCTATATGGCGGTTAGCGGCGTGTCCACTGCACTGGGACAGTGGCTGATTCTGGCAGGCGACCGCTTCGGCTTTATGCCCTTTGCGCTTGCTTCCGTCCTGTTTTCCTTCGCCTTGGTGCCTACCACCATGACGACCATCCGCGAGCCCAAGCAAACCCATGCGCCGTCCATGAGCCTGGTGCGCTTGTTCGCCATCTCGCCTATTGGCGCCATTGCCTCCATGGGCTCGGGCCTGATCAGCGGCACGTTTTATAGCCTGGGCAACGTGTTTGGCAAGGGCGTAGGCTTTAGCGACAGTCACACTGCCACCTTTATGGCAGCCACGATTTTGAGTGGCGCTGCGTTTCAGTACCCGGTGGGCCATTTGTCCGATCGCTACGACCGGCGCTGGATGTTGATCTGGGTCTGCCTGATTTCGTCTTTGCTCGCGGCCGTGGGCTTTTACTTGGCGCGCGAATATGAAAACCTGCTGGTGATGCTGGGCATCTTGTACGGCGCGCTCTCGTTTTCGATTTACGGCCTGAGCGTGGCACACACCAATGATTTGATCGAACCTTCCAAAGTATTGGAAACCACCGGCGGCCTCTTGCTGCTCTACGGCATAGGCGCCACCCTAGGCCCGACCATGGCCGGCGGCATGATGGACTATTTGGGCCCTGAGAGTTTGATGCTGTATTTCGCGCTGGTTTTGTTGGCCTTGGCAGGCACGGTGTGGTACTTCATGCTGGGCCAGACCAAGCGCGTCGATATGCCCGCGCCGCGTTCGGACTACGTGATCATGGACGCCAGCTCCCAAGCTGCCTTGCAAATGGACCCGCGCGCTTTGCCACAGGATGCCGAATAAGCGCACGTCCTACGCTAGCGTGGGTGCACAATCGCGCGAGACCCCCAAGCCCCCACCTGAAAGACGCGCATGCAACACGTGACATTCACCCAAATGCAAGATGGCACGCAAGAGGACTACCAGCTGCTGCACAGCTTGGAGCATGCCTATATCCAAGCGCTGCCCGACCGACTGCTCGCTGCATTGCAAGATTTGAGTGAATCCTTGCCCGGCTACCAGATCAGCCGCCTAGAGCATTCGCTGCAAAGCGCTACACGCGCAGAGGATGATGGCGCAGACATCGACATGGTGGTCGCCGCGCTTTTGCACGACATCGGCGACGCACTGGCGCCAGACAACCATTCGCAAATGGCCGCCGCTATTTTGAGGCCCTATGTGCGCGCCGAAGTGACCTGGGTGGTGGAAATGCACGGCTTGTTTCAAATGCAGTTTTATGCGCACCACCTGGGCAAACCCAATGACGGTCACTTGGCCTATGCGCAACACCCTTGGTTTGCCAGTTGCCAGCGTTTTTGCGCGCTGTACGATCAGACAGCTTTCGACCCCGCCTACCCCAGTCGTCCGCTGGGGCACTTTGCGCCTAGGTTGCGCAGTGTGTTTGCGCGCCAGCCCTTTGACCCGGCGGTGTTGCAGGAGCCGGGCAAGGCTTGACTGCAGGTCGGCATTTGCCTAGTCCGAAACCTTGCAAAAGTAGGTCATCGCGAGGCGCTCAGCGACATGCGGTTAATCCACACAAGCGCTTTTGCTTCTGTAAGGCGAGCTGCCCTCACACCACCAAAGGCGCCTCCTGCATCGCTTCGCATTGCTCTTGCAGCATCAGCACCTGGCCCTGCCAGTAGTCGCTAGAACCAAACCAGGGGAAGTTCTGCACAAAGGTCGGGTCACTCCAGCGCCGGGCCAGCCAAGCGCTGTAGTGGATCAGGCGCAAGGTGCGCAGCGGTTCTATCAGCGCCAACTCATCGCGGTCAAATTCACGGAACTGCTCGTAACCGTCCACCAAAAATCCCAATTGCCGGCTGCGCTGGCGGCGGTCGCCGCTGGCAAGCATCCACAAGTCTTGCACCGCCGGGCCGGTGCGCGCATCATCCAGGTCCACAAAATGCGGCCCTGGCCCGGCGCTTTGCGCAGCGTCGGTCGGCGTCCACAAAATATTGCCCGGATGGCAGTCCCCGTGCAAGCGCAACAGGCGAATTTGCGCTTCGCCGCTGGCGGCGCTCTTGCCACACAGCGCCGGGTGCGCCGCCACCATAGCCAGCGCCTCCTCGCAGTGGCGGGCCCAGGCGCTTTGTACGTCTAGGGGAATCATGTCCTGGCCCAGCAGCCAGTCGCGCGAATCTTGCCCAAAGCTTTGTAAGTCCAGCGCCGGGCGGCTGGCAAAAGGCTTGCGTGCGCCCACGGTGTGGATGCGCGCAAGAAAGCGGCCAATCCATTCCAGCACTTCCTCCTCGTCCAGCTCGGGCGGGCGCCCGCCCCGGCGTGGGCTGACGCTAAACCAAAATCCGCCAAAGCGGTGCAGCGTGGTTCCAGCCAGCCGCAGCGGTCCGATGGCCGGAATCTCCGCCTCCATCAACTCCTCTGCAAAACTGTGCTCCTCCAAAATCTGCGTCTCGCTCCAGCGCTCAGGTCGGTAAAACTTGGCCACCACCGCGCTGCCGTCCTCCAATTGCACCTGGTACACCCGATTTTCATAGGAGGACAAAGCGGTCAAACGGCCGTCGCCCCGCAGGCCGACCGATTCCAAGGCGTC
>Ga0136641_1000438_pt1 | contig 17988 bp, 19 predicted proteins | sample EliLak1302023Y_FD_115312 | JGI IMG/M metagenome (GOLD analysis project Ga0136641, IMG submission 115312) | Freshwater microbial communities from Elizabeth Lake, Yosemite National Park, California, USA - 13020-23Y | ecosystem: Environmental > Aquatic > Freshwater > Lake ...
TATTCCATGCTCACGCGCAGCCAACGCATCAGCCACGAAAACTTGCGCTTGCGAGACGCGGGCTGGCTGGAGGGCTATGAGCGCTGGTTCGCGGGGCGCAGCGACATCCATGACGGGCGTCCGTCCATGTTTACGCCTTTTACGCTGCGCTCTGTGACCCTAAAAAACCGCGTGGTGGTGTCCCCCATGGCGCAGTACCAATGTGTCGAGGGGCGGGTGGCCGATTACCACTTGGTACACCTGGGCGCACGCGCCATGGGCGGCGCGGCTATGGTGATGGCGGAGATGACCTGCACCAGCCCGGATGCGCGCATCACGCTTGGCTGCCCTGGCTTGTGGACCGATCAGCAAATGCAGGACTGGCGCCGCATTGTCGATTGGGTGCACAGCCATACCGACGCCAAAATCGCCTTGCAAATTGGCCACGCCGGCGCCAAAGCCTCGACCTGCGTACCCTGGCAGGGTGCTGGCATGGACCAGCCTTTGCCTGAGGGCAACTGGCCCTTGCTGGCAGCTAGCGCCCGGCCCTATCTGGACGAAGGCCCGGTGCCGCGCGCCATGGACCGCGCGGACATGGAGAGGGTCAAAGCCGACTTTGTAGCGGCCACCTTACGCGCCGTGCAAGCGGGCTTTGACTGGCTGGAGTTGCACTGTGCACACGGCTATTTGCTCTCGGGCTTTATCTCGCCTTTGACCAACCGGCGCACCGACGACTACGGCGGCACGCTGGGCAATCGCTTGCGCTACCCGCTCGAAGTTTTTGCAGCCGTGCGCGCCGCCTGGCCGCAGCATCTGCCCATGTCGGTACGTATTTCTGCGCACGATTGGGTGGAAGGCGGCATTAGCCCGGCGGACGCGGTGCAGATTGCGCAGGCCTTCAAAGCGGCGGGCGCGGACATGATCGACTGCTCCAGCGGCCAGGTCAGCCCGCACCAAAAGCCCAGCTATGGCCGCATGTACCAAACCCCGTTTGCCGACCGCATCCGCCAAGAGGCGCGCATCGCCACCATGGCCGTGGGGGCGATTAGCGAAGCCGACCATGTCAATAGCGTCATCGCCGCTGGGCGCGCGGACCTGTGCGCGGTGGCCAGACCGCATTTGGCTAACCCGGCCTGGACCTTGACCGAAGCCGCACGGATTGGCTACACCGGCCTATCCTGGCCCCAGTCCTATGTGTCTGGCAAGCCGCAACTCGAAGCCGGTTTTGCGCGCGAACGCGCCCTGCAAGCCCAGGCCCAAAATGTCAACGAGGAGCGCGCCGCGTGAACGCACGGCAAAACACCGATATGGAGCAGCGTGCGCATGCGGACCACCATGCGTCGCTGCGCTTGTGGCTGCGACTGCTCTCCTGCACCACACGCGTGGAGGACACCATACGCCAGCGCTTGCGCGAGCAGTTTGGTATCACGCTGCCACGTTTTGATTTGATGGCCCAACTCGAGCGCGAGCCCGAGGGCCTGGCCATGGGTGAAGTTTCGCGCCGCATGATGGTCACGGGCGGCAATGTCACCACCATCGTGGACCAGCTAGAACGCGAACAACTGGTGCAACGCCTGCCGGTGCCGGGCGATCGGCGTTCCTACCGCTTGACATTGACCAAAGCCGGGCGCAGCACCTTTGCCACCATGGCCCAAGCGCACCAGGCCTGGGTACGCGAACTTTTGTCCCCGTTAAGCACCAAAGAGCAAAGCCAACTCGCCGCGCTTTTAGGCACCCTAAAAACCGCCAACCCCCGCCCCACGCGCAGCAGCGCCCGCAAGGAGACACTATGAGCACCCACTACCTGCCCGGTCAGCCCCAGCAATTGCCCGGCCATAACCACGCGCTGCACAACTACCAGGCGCAACATTTCAAGTTCAGCGTGCAAGACCAGGTGGCCACGATTAGCCTGAACCGGCCCGAGCGCAAAAACCCGCTGTCTTTTGAGTCCTATGCCGAATTGCGCGACCTGTTCCGCGCATTGGTCTATGCACCGGACGTGCATGCCGTGGTGCTGACAGGCGAGGGCAGTAATTTTTGTTCCGGTGGCGATGTGCATGAAATCATTGGTCCGCTGACGAAGTTGGACATGCCCGGTTTGCTGACCTTTACCCGCATGACCGGCGACTTGGTCAAAGCCATGCGCGCTTGTCCGCAACCCATCGTCGCGGCGATTGACGGTATTTGCGCAGGTGCAGGCGCTTTGCTGGCGCTGGCATCGGATATGCGCTTTGGCACGGCGCGCAGCAAAACCTATTTTTTGTTCAACAAAGTGGGTCTGGCCGGTTGCGACATGGGCGCTTGCGCCTTGCTGCCCCGCATGATCGGCCAGGGCCGGGCCAGCGAATTGCTGTTCACCGGGCGCGGCTTGGGCGGAGAAGAAGCTGAGCGCTGGGGCTTTTACAACCGCGTGTGTAGCCCCAAAGAACTGCATGCGCAAGCCCAGGCCATAGCTGCGCAACTGGCCAGCGGTCCGACTTTTGCCAACAGCATGACCAAAAAAATGCTGCAGCAAGAATGGAATATGGGTGTCGATGAAGCCATCGAGGCCGAAGCCCAGGCCCAGGCGATCTGCATGTCGACCAATGATTTCCACCGCGCCTACCACGCCTTTGTAGCCAAGCAAACGCCGGTGTTTGAGGGGAACTGACATGGACGCCCATGCGCACAGCCATTTGCACTGGCCATTTTTTGAGGACAGCCACCGCAGTTTCAAAGCCGGGCTGGATACTTGGTGCGACACCCAACTCCAAGATGCCACCCATGATGAAAGCCGCGCGGCGGTCGATGCGCGTTGCATCACGCTGGTTGACCGCATGGGGCAGGGCGGTTGGCTGGCGCATGCGGTGGCAGGCAGCGCGCACGGTGGCTTTGCGGAGCAAATTGACACGCGCCGCCTGTGCCTGTTGCGAGAAACCCTGGCCTACCACGAAGGCCTGGCCGACTTTGCTTTCGCCATGCAGGGCCTGGGCAGCGGTGCCATCAGCCTGATGGGGTCGCCAGCGCAACAAGCCACCTACCTTCCCAGGGTGGTGCGCGGGAACAGTTTGGCCGCGTTTGCGCTGAGCGAGCCCGATGCAGGCTCGGACGTGGCCGCTATGCAATGCAGCGCTACTGCGGTGCAGGGCGGCTACGAACTGAACGGACGCAAGACCTGGATTTCTAATGGCGGCATCGCCGGGTTTTATGTGGTGTTCGCCCGCACTGGCGAGGCGCCGGGTGCGCGCGGTATTTCGGCCTTTATCGTGGATGCCGACACACCCGGCTTAGTGATTGAAGAGCGCATCGATGTGATGGCGCCGCACCCTTTGGCCACCCTGCGCTTTGACGCCGCGCGCCTGCCCGAAAGCGCGCGCATTGGTAAAGCCGGTGAGGGTTTCAAAGTGGCGATGGCAACCCTCGATGTGTTTCGCACCTCGGTGGCTGCAGCTTCGCTGGGCTTTGCACGCAGGGCGCTGGACGCATCCTTGGACTGGGCACGCCAGCGCAAGATGTTTGGCCAAAGCCTGGCAGATTTTCAAATCACCCAATGCAAGCTGGCTGATATGGCAACGCTGCTGGACGCTGCCGCCTTGTTGACCTACCGCGCTGCCTGGCTGCGCGACCAAGGCCAGCGCGTCACCCGCGAAGCAGCCATGGCCAAGATGAACGCTACCGAAAGCGCACAAACCATTATCGATATGGCAGTGCAAATGCACGGCGGTATGGGCGTGAAAAAAGGCTGCATTGTTGAATCCTTGTACCGCGAGATTCGCGCCTTGCGTATTTACGAAGGCGCTACCGAAGTGCAGCAACTCATTATTGGCCGCGACCTGATCAAGGGGTAATCTGTATGCAAGACTGGAATGTTTTAACGCCCAGCAGCCATACCGACACCTTCGCCCGCGACCACTTGCCGCCCAGGAGTGCATGGCCGGTGTTTCAAGCGGACTTACCCGAACTGCACTACCCCGCCATCCTTAATTGCGGCGCTGAACTGGTAGACCGCCATGTGGCACAGGGTAGGGGTAATCGCATTGCCATTCGCGGGATGGCGCCGGGGCCTGCGGGGCTGGTGGAAATCGCTTGGACCTATGCCCAGCTGAGCGACCACTGCCATCGCATCGCGCAAGTGCTGACCCAAGACATGGCTCTGGTGCCGGGAAATCGGCTCTTGCTGCGCGGCGCCAACACCCCCATGATGGCGGCCTGCTTCTTGGGCGCGTTGCAAGCGGGTTTGGTGGTGGTGCCTACCATGCCGATGTTGCGCGCTATCGAGCTGGCCACGATCATTGCCAAAGCCCAGGTCAGCGCCGCGTTGTGCGACGCAGCGCTTCTGGAGGAATTGCAGTTTTGCCAAACACCGGGCCACGCGCAATACCAAGCGCTCTTGCAGCAAGTACTCGCGTTTCGCAGCGACGCGCCCGACGCATTAGAAGCGCGCATGCAGGCGTACAGCATTGATTGGATGCCTCACCCCACGAGCCGCGACGATGTGTGCCTGATTGCGTTTACCAGTGGCACCACTGGCAAGCCCAAAGGCACTATGCATTTTCATCGCGATGTGCTGGCTATGTGCGACTTGTTTCCGCGCCATGTGCTGCATATGACCGCGGATGACGTGGTGTGCGGTACGCCGCCGGTGGCATTTACCTTCGGACTGGGTGGTCTGCTAGCTTTCCCCTTGCGATATGGCGCTAGCACCGTGCTGCTGGAGCGGCATACGCCTGAGTCGCTTTTGCAGACCATCGCCAAGTACCGGGCCACGCAGTGCTACACCGCGCCGACTATGTACCGGCAAATGGCGGCGTTGGCGGGGGAGCATAATCTGTCGAGCCTGCAGTACCCAGTCAGTGCCGGTGAAGCCCTACCCGATGCCACGCGCCAGGTCTGGAAGCAGGCCACCGGGCTGCAAATTGCCGACGGCATCGGCGGTACCGAAGTCATGCATATTTACATCGCCAGCGCAGGCGCAGAGGTGCGCGATGGCAGTATCGGCAAAGTCGTGCCCGGCTATGAGGCGCGGGTGGTGGATGCACAGATGCAGCCAGTGCCGCCGGGCACCCCGGGGCGGTTGGCAGTGCGCGGCGCCACGGGTTGCCGCTATTTGGATGACCCGCGCCAGCGCGACTATGTGGTGGCGGGTTGGAACCTGCCAGGCGATACCTTTGTGATGGATGCCGATGGGTACTTCAGCTACTGCGCGCGCAATGACGACATGATTATTTCGGCCGGCTACAACATCGCCGGACCCGAGGTGGAAAGCGCCTTGCTACTGCACGCGGCAGTGCTTGAATGTGCCGTAGTCGGTATGCCCGATTCCGAACGCGGCCACATTGTGCAGGCCTTCGTGGTGCTCAAGCCGGGGCACCTTGCTGACGCGGCGATGGCCCTCGCACTGCAAGAGCATGTCAAGCACCGCATTGCGCCCTTCAAATATCCGCGCAGAGTAGAGTTTTTGTCATCGCTCCCGCGGACCGAAACCGGCAAATTGCAGCGTTTCAAGCTGCGTCAACTCCAAAGTTAGGACAAGCCATGTTTCAAACCTTGCAACCGCCCGGATGGGTGCCGGCCAAAGGCTATTCCAACGGCATTGTGGCTAGTGGTCGTACGATATTTTTGGCCGGCATGATCGGCTGGAATGGTCAGTGCCACTTCGAGAGCGATGACTTTGTCGCCCAGTGCCGCCAGGCCTTGCAAAACATTGTTGACACGCTGGCTTGCGCCCAGGCCGGGCCGCAGCATGTGGTGCGTATGACATGGTATGTGACGGACAAGCAAGAATACCTGCGGCGTGCCCGTGAGTTAGGCCGGGTGTACCAAGAGCTCCTAGGCCGCCATTACCCGGTAATGACTTTGGTACAAGTCACGGCCCTGCTGGAAGACCGCGCCCAAGTGGAAATAGAAGCGACTGCCGTATTGCCAGACTGAGCGCACCACAAATTGCTTTGCACTCCGAGGCTAGCCACTGGCCTCTGCGTCACGCTAACATGGTTTCCTACCAAGCCTTCCAAGGATGCGTTTACGCTCGCGAGTTGGGGCCAATGCACACAGTGATGAAAGGTTTTTTGCGCCATGCCAGATTCCAATACGCGCGCCGCATTTCGTTTCTTCCACCGCTTGCGCGTGCGTTGGGCGGAAGTGGATTTGCAAAAAATTGTCTTCAACCCGCATTACCTGATGTATGTGGACACCGCCCTGGCCGACTATTGGCGCGCGCTTGCCTTGCCCTATGAACAGAGCTTGCACGCCATGGGCGGCGATTTGTTTGTCCGCAAATCCACCCTGGAGTTTCATGCCTCGGCGGTCTATGACGATGTGCTCGATGTGGGCTTGCGCTGCGCGCGTGTCGGCAACAGTTCCCTGCAACTGGTAAGTGGCATTTTTCGGGGTGAGGAATTACTGGTGGGCGCAGAATTGGTCTATGTGTTTGCGGACCCGGTAGCCAAAGCATCCTTACCCGTGCCCCAGGTTTTGCGCAATCTGCTGACGACCTTTGAGCAGGGTCAATCACCCGTGCGCGCAGTGCTGGGGGATTGGCACAGTCTGCATGAAGCAGTAGGCAGTTTGCGTGCTTCTGAGCCGCAGGATGCGAATGCGCAGCACTGCGTGCTCTACAACGCTCTGAACGAGGTGGTGGCCTGTGGACGACTTTCCCCTGGTCCGCAAGCGCAGGTGGAGGGCTTATTCGTCAGCCCTTTGCTGCGCGGCGCCGGATGGTCGCGTGTGGTGCGTCAACATCTCATGGCAGCCAAGGCCTGAACCCCTCCACTAGGCTTAAATGTCTTCCAGCAAAGGGTAAGGCAGGGCCAATAAGTGCAGCGCGGGACCAGCGGGGCTGCCTGCGTGCAGTACCCCGCTGTCTGCCGCTTGGGTTTGCAAACTGGCGATGCACAGCCAGCGGCCGTCGGGGTCATAAGCGGTTTGCACCACCGTGCCGCAAGATTGCTCGGTATCCAAGGCGGCAAATAGTTCCTGCCCAGACACCAGAGGCGCGCCCCCCGCTTGCGGCCAGGCATCTGCCGTGCGCAAGATGTAGGCGCGCCTTTTGAGCGTGCCCCGGAACTGGCTGCGCGCCACTACCTCCTGGCCGGGGTAGCAACCTTTTTTGAAGTTCACACCGCCGACGGATTCGTAGTTGAGCATCTGCGGTACAAAAGCTTCGAACACCGGCGTGCTGATGGTGGCAATGCCGGACAGCACTTCGCCCAATGCCCAGTCGGCTGCGCTATTTAACTGCGCGTGTGGCGGCGCGCTGTTGGCAGCGCCTATCCAGAGCTGGCGCTGGCTTTCTTGGGCGGGGTAAAGATTGATGACATGCGCACCATCGACTTGGGCAGCGGCCCAGGCGGCGCTGTCCTGCAAGGCCATACAGGCCGAGCCCGTTAAGCCCCATAAAGCATATTCGGCACTGGCGTCGTGCAACTTGACTTTGGCGCGCAACACAAACATAGCCAAGCGCTTGAGGGTTGCGGCGAGCAGGTCACGGCTGCAAATAAGCAGTAGCTGTTCGGACTGACCGCGCAAGCCTATGAAGCTGGCTTGCATGCGCCCCTTGGCGCTGCAAAAGGCCGCCAGGCGGGCGTGCTGCGCGTCCAGCAGCAGAAAGTCGTTGGTCAGTTGGTTGTGGATAAAGCTGGCCGCGTCCGGGCCGTTCAGGGCGATGATGCCGAGGTGGTCTAAGGGTGCAGCGCCTGCGGGGAGGGCATAGTCGCCAGTGGGCAAAGCGGTGGGATGGTCAGTGGCGGATGGGACAAACAGCATGGACGCAATTATGCGTGCCACGCCGGTAACCGCGCACCTAGGCGGGCTATGGCGCGCTAGATGCCGCCAGCGGATTGACTAAGCGCGGGGAGCCTAGTCCACAATCAAGCTGCAGCGCGCCTTGATCTTTAAAAAGTCGGCCCGCTCATTGCACAGCTTGACTGCCAGGCGGGCGCCTTGGGCCGATGAGCGCACATAGATAGAGCAGCTCAGGGCCATTTTCAGGCCATCGGTGCGGCTGTCAAAACCCGCTGCGCAATGGCCGTATTGACCCAAACCGGGCTGTTCGCGCGCATACAGCTCTTGCAAAGAGCCGGGAAGTTGCGTTGGGGCAATTGTAGGGAACTGTTCGGCACCTGCCGCCAGGGGCATGGCGGCGACGCAAAGACAAGCGACCAGCCGCGCGAGACTGCTTGACAGTGCGCCAACCATGCATCGCTTCGCTGCGTTCGCCATGACCCGGTCAGGCGTGCGCTGGGTTTGCCGGTTCGGATGATCCATAGGAGTGAGTGGCATAGAGGACATGTCGCTTGCCTAGGTGGATGAAGGCCCCAGACCGATAGGCGCCGGAGCGTGCATAGTAATACGGGTGAACAATCGATCGTACAAAGGCTCGCGCGGGCCACTGTTTGGATGATATGCGCAGGGCGCTTGATCCTGGTCAAGTTTTAGGGCCGCAGGGCATCCTTTATCATCGAACGCTTCAAAGCTTTTGGGTGTTTGCAGCGTGCGTTTTTCCTTTTTCCGTTGGTTTGGCGCCCTGTTGCTTATGCTGTTGCTCGCAGGCGGCGCCGGGGCGTGGTGGCTTTGGGCGCCAAGCACCTTGATGCAGCCAGTGGCAGAAGTCTCGATAGAGCCTGGAACCAGTCCCAAAGAAGTGGCCGCAGCGGTCGCGCGCAGCGGCATACCGGTCAATGCCAGTTTGCTCTATCTTTGGTTTCGGCTGTCGGGCCAGTCGCGCCAGATACGCGCAGGCAGCTATGAATGGAGTGGACAGGTCAGCCCCTGGGAAATTTTGCAAAAGCTGGTACGGGGAGACACCACGTCAGGCAGTGTGACGCTGGTGGAAGGTTGGAACATCCGCCAAGTGCGCGAGGCCTTGCGCAAGGCGGATAACTTAAAGCCAGATACCGCTGCGCTGAACGACGCCCAATTGATGCAAGCGCTGGAGCGCTCCGGTGTCCATCCGGAAGGGCGCTTTTTCCCCGACACCTATACCTATTCCAAAGGCTCCAGCGATACGGCGGTATTGCGCCGCGCGCTGCGGGCGATGGACAGTCACCTGGCTGCTGCCTGGGCGCAGCGCAACCCGAAAATTCCGCTGCAATCGCCCGAGCAGGCTTTGATACTGGCCAGCATCATTGAAAAAGAAACAGGGCAACGAAGCGATCAGTCGGAAATTTCGGCGGTGTTTCACAATCGATTGGTATTGGGTATGCGCTTGCAAACCGATCCTACGGTGATCTACGGCATGGGCACCCACTTTGACGGCAATATCCGCAGGTCGGACCTGAGCGCTGATACGCCCTACAACACCTATACGCGGGGCGGCCTGCCACCCACACCGATTTCCATGCCGGGCAAGGCGGCGCTTTACGCCGCATTGCATCCAGCACCCTCTAAAGCCTTGTATTTTGTGGCGCGCGGCGATGGGAGCAGTGAATTTAGCGCGACACTGGACGCGCACAATCGCGCGGTCAACAAATACCAGCGCGCGCCTTAAGACCACGGCCCCTCATTTCCCATGCAAAACAGCACAGGACTTTTTATCAGCTTTGAAGGCATCGACGGTGCCGGCAAGTCCACGCATATCGAGGCAGTGGCGCAGGCCTTTGAAGCCCAGGGCAGAAGCGTCACCCGTACCCGCGAACCTGGCGGCACGCCCTTGGCCGAAACCTTGCGGCAGTTGGTGCTGAACGACGCCATGGACGCCTTGACCGAGTCACTGCTGGTTTTTGCCGCGCGGCGTGACCATATTCATCGTGTTATTGCTCCCGCATTAGCGCAGGGCCAGGTGGTTTTGTCCGACCGGTTTAGCGATGCCACGTTTGCCTACCAAGGGTCCGGGCGAGGCTTTGACCTTCAGGTATTAAAAACCTTGGAGCAGTGGGTGCAAAGCCGTAGCGACGATACCCAAGCCTTGTTGCAACCCCACTTGACCATCTGGTTTGACTTGCCGCCTGCCGTCGCCGCCGCGCGCCTGGTCAGCGCCCGCGTGCCGGACAAATTTGAATCACAACCTGTGGCCTTTTTTGAGGCCGTCGCTGGCGGCTACGCTGCGCGCTGCGCGCAAGACCCCGCGCGCTTTGCCCGTATCTACGCAGACCAAAGCCCGCAGGCGGTGCGCGAGCAGGTGATGGCGGCTTTGCGTGCCAAGGCGTTCATAAGTGGAGCGCCCGCCGTATGAACGCAGACACGCCCGCCTGGATCGCGGAGCAAACGCGCAATTTGCTGGCGCAGCGTGGACACGCCTGGTTGCTGTCCGGGCCCGCCGGCCTGGGGCAATATGAATTAGCGCTGGGCTTGGTGAAAGCCTGGCTGTGCGAACAGCCACATGCAGACGGCGCTTGCGGCCAGTGCGGCAGTTGCCATGCGATCGATGTCCGTACCCACGCCGACCTGTGTGTCTTGATGCCAGAGACCTGGATGCTGGAATTGGGTTGGCCGCTGTCGGAGAAAGCGCAAGCCGACTTGGACGATAAAAAGCGCAAACCCAGTAAAGAAATCCGCATCGAAGCTATGCGCGACGCAGTCGATTTTTCGCAGCGCACCAGCGCGCGGGGTCGCGGCAAAGCGGTGCTGGTCTATCCCGCAGAGGATATGAACGCCTTCACCGCCAATGCCTTGCTCAAAACATTGGAAGAACCACCGGGCGATGTCCGCTTTGTGTTAGCCAGCGAAGCGGCGCACCAACTGCTGCCCACCATCCGCAGCCGCTGCCTGGTGCACACCATGGTATGGCCCGACACCGGCAGCAGTCTGGCGTGGCTGGACGCTCAGGGACTGGATGCTGCGCAGGCCGCCATTGCACTTCGGGCGCGAGGCGGTCGTCCCCAAGCCGCGCTGGCTTGGGCGCAATCGGGACAAGACCCCACCCATTGGGCCGCACTACCGCAGGCGCTGGCGCGCGGTGATCTGCAAGCGGTGCGCGACTGGACGCCCCAAGCGGTGCTTGGCGTGCAGCAGCAACTCTGCCATGACCTGATGGCGCTGGAAGTGGCCGCACAGCCCCGGTTTTTCAATGAAAAAGACTTGCAAGCTGGGGTTCCGCTGGCGGTTTTGTCACAATGGGGAAAGTCTTTGCAGGCGCACCGGCGCACCATGGACCACCCGTTTAACCCCGGCTTATTTATCGAAGCGCTGATGGCAGAAGCCCATAGCGTGCTTGCGCAAAACGGCGTTTAAACCTTGCCAAAAGAATTTGGACATGGCATCTTCGTTCCCTTCAAGTTTGGCCGAAACCAGCAGGTGGGAAGAGTCCGCATGGTCCGGCGGCAGCGCACGGCCCGGGGTCTTGCAATTGCGCATGGATACGCCGATGGACTTGTACCAAGCCTACATCCCGGTTTTTACCGAAGGTGGTTTGTTTGTGCCAAGCAGCCGCGATTACCAGTTGGGTGACGAACTTTACGGTTTGCTCACGCTACCGCAGGAGACCAAACGCTATCCCCTGATTGGGTATGTGGCCTGGATTACGCCAGCCAATGCACCTGCGGGGCGCCCGCAAGGCGTTGGCCTTCGTTTCGCCGCCGATGCGCACGGTGTGAGCTTGAAAAAGAAAATTGAAACCGCTTTAGGGCCGCTGTTGGCTAGCAAGCGCACGAACTACACGGTGTGATGATGCTATTTTTCCCTCACCCTGCCTGATAAAGCGACCATGCCCTATGTTTACTGATTCGCACTGCCACCTGGCATTTCCCGAACTACGCTGCCAGGTGCTGGAGATACGCACGGCGATGGAACAGGCGCAAGTAGAGCGCGCCTTATGCATTTGCACCACGCTCGAAGAATTCCCGCTTGTCCATGGCCTGGCCTTGGACTTCGCTAACTTTTGGGCTACGGCGGGTGTGCATCCAGACAATGAGGGTGTGCGTGAGCCCAGCCTGCAAGACCTGCTCGCGCTGGGCGCCATGCACAAAGTGCTGGCGATTGGTGAGACGGGATTGGACTACTACCGGCTCAATGGGCGCACGGTGGCGGATATGCATTGGCAGCGGGAGCGCTTTCGGGTCCATATCCGCGCTGCGCGCGCTTTGGGCAAACCGCTAGTCATCCATACCCGCAGTGCCTCGCAAGATACCTTGGCTTTGCTGGACGAGGAGGGCGAAGACGGCTCATCGGGTAGCGCTGGAGGCGTGTTCCATTGCTTTACGGAAACTGCCGAGGTGGCCCGCGCCGCACTGGAGCGCGGGTTTTATATCTCTTTTTCCGGCATCGTGACCTTCAAAACCGCGCAGGATTTGCGCGATATTGCGGCTTGGATACCGCTGGACCGCCTGCTGATAGAGACCGATAGCCCCTATTTGGCACCCGTGCCGCACCGGGGAAAAACCAACAATCCTTCTTTCGTGCCGCTGGTGGCCCAGCAGATCGCCCAAGTGCGCGGCTGCAGTGTGGAGGAAGTGGGCCGTGCCAGTAGCGATAATTTTTCTCGCCTGTTCAAGCCGCAAGCGCAGCCACAGGCTGAGTCAGCGCTGTAGGAATGATTTATGTTTAACTTGAAGTATATTGTTTATATTGTTGTTTTTATTGTTAATTTTTCAGTATCCGCGGGAACTTATGATGATTTTTTCGAGGCGCTCAAAAACGATGAGGCCCAGAAAGTTGCCAATGTGTTGGCGCGCGGTTTCGACCCAAATACCCTTAGTGCCGATGGGCAATACCCCCTGGTTTTGGCAATACGGCGCCCCTCGCCATCGGTGCTAGACCTGCTGCTGCGCGCTAAGGGCTTGCGCGCAGAGGTGCGCAACGCCCAAGATGAAAGTCCATTGATGCTGGCATCGATAGCCGGGCTGATCGAAGTGTGTAAGCGCTTGATCGCCCTGGACGCTGACGTCAACAAGACGGGCTGGACGCCTCTGCATTACGCCGCGTCGGGTGGACATGTCGAGGTGGTCAAATTGCTTTTGAGTCATTCCGCCTACATTGACGCTGAATCGCCAAATAGGACTACGCCTTTAATGATGGCGGCGATGTACGGTAACTCGCAAACCGTGGAGCTTTTATTAGCAGAAGGCGCTGATGCCAGTCCGAGGAACGATAAAGGCATGAGCGCCTTGGATTTTGCGGAATCTGCGGGCAAGCAGGCGTCTGCGAAGCTGTTAGCGCGGCACCTGGGTTCCAGGCCCGAGCCTTAGTCGGCCATGTTCAATCCGGCGCCGTGACGGTAATTCGCGCGAAGCGTGTCTAGGAAAGCCTCCTGAAGAATCAGTAGTACGTCGCTGCAAGGCTTGTTATCGCTTCATACGATGTATATTATGTTAATAAAAATATTCTGCCTCACGAACCAGCGATGTGGGTTTGCCACCGAGCGCTCACAGGCGCTATAAATGGCCCCAGGCCATCAGGGCTTCCTGCCCTTGCAGCACTAAGTCCACCTTGGCACCCACTGGCAGTAGCACCTTGGTCGGCACATGCCCCATGGGTAAACCGGTGACGACCGGTATAGACACTTGGGTATGCAACCATTGCACCACGGTGTCGAGTTTGAAGCCCTTGTCGTGTGGCACCAGTTTGTAGTTGGAAAATTGGCCAAGCACCAGCGCTTTTTGCTGGCCCAGCACGCCGCTGTGGAGCAACTGGGTCAACATACGTTCCAGTCGGTACGGATGCTCGCCCACATCTTCCAAGAACAAAACGCCGCCGCGCACTTTCGGGAAATACGGCGTCCCCAACAGCGACACCAGTACCGATAAATTGCCGCCCCAGAGTTTGGCTCCATGGATCTCATGGTCTGGTTGCATCGCCTGTGCGCGCGGCAAGCGCCAACCGACGCCTTCGCCCTGGGCCAGCAATAAATCATCAAGGCAAGCTTGCATGATCTCGTCGGGCTCGGCTTCGGTCCCGAAGTCGTCCAAGAGGCAGGGGCCTTGCCAAGTAATAGCGCCGGTCTTGGCCATCAGGCCCAGCTGCAAAGCGGTGAAGTCGCTCAAGCCCACAAACTGCGTGCCCGCCTCGATGGCTTTGGCCAGCGCGGCATAGGGCAAGTCCGCCAGGATGCGGGTCAGCCCGTAGCCGCCGCGAGAAATCATCGCCAGATCGGCGCCGCTGGCCGCTGCACGGGAGATAGCCGCCAAGCGGCTTGCGTCATCACCCGCAAAGCGCTGGTGGCTAGCCAGCGCATCGGCGTCGATTTCCACCTCATGGCCCAAGGCCCGCAAGCGCTTAATGCCCAGGCGAAAGACCGCTTTATCGCGCACCGCGCTGGAGGGGGAATAAATGTAAATATGGCTCATGGACGGGTATTACGCGCTGATGGAAATTGGGTCTCAATGACTAACTGTAAGCGCTTATTGGGGCTACAAACCGGCACCTGACAATGTCTGGTCGCCAACCTTAGGCCAAAGGCGGATCGGAAAAGAATGCAATTGCCGCTTGCGCAATCGCCTGCCCATGCTCCTGCACAAAATGCCCGGCCTCGGGCAACAGCATCACTTTTTCACAGCCGCGAATCTGGCTTTGCAATGCGCGCATCACCGGCTCGCCCAATACCGGGTCTTGCTGACCGATGGCTAGAAAACTGCGCCCTGCCCAGTCGTTTTTCCAAAAATCACGGGCTTGCCGCGCAATCGCCGCGCCTGGACTATCCGAGAATTCAGGCACCATATTGGGAAAAACACGCAAGGCGGCGCGGTGTCCAGCGTCCGGAAAAGGCGCGTTATAGGCTTGCCACTCGGGTTCTGTCACGTGGCTGTTGCCACGGGCAAAAAGCTTACCCACGTCAAATTCCACATTTTTTGCGCACCAGGCGCGCCAAGCCAAAAAGCCGGGGGACAAGGGCGCATCACCACAGGCCAACAACGTGTTCATGGCCAACAGTCCACGGTAGCGCTGCGGCGCCTCCATCGGCAGGGTAAGACCAAATATGCCGCCCCAGTCCTGCACTACCAAAACCACGTTTTTCAAATCCAGGCGCTCCACAAACTCCAGTAATAGGTGTCGGTGGAACTCAAACTGGTGTGCGCTGTCTTTCTTGAGTTTGTCGCTCTTGCCAAAGCCGATCAGGTCCGGGGCCACGACCCGATGCCCTGCTCCGGTAAAGACTGGGATCATCTTGCGGTAGAGGTAGCTCCACGCCGGGTTACCGTGCAAACACAGATAGGTCAGACCGGCGTCCCGCGGGCCTTCGTCCAAATAATGCATGCGCAAGCCATTCAGACTCGGCAAGTCACTCAAGTACTGCGGGGGCCACGGGTAATTCGGTACATGGGCGAAACGTTCTTCGGGAATGCGCAGGGCATCTTCACGCAAAGGGCTCATATTGGCTCGCTTGGGCTTAAAAAAATCACGCAAGGCTTTGGCGCACTCCTGTGCCAGCAATCCGCCCTGAACGCGTGTGTGGTGGTTAAGGGCGGCCATGGCAAATACATCTAGCACCGACCCGGCAGCTCCAGCGCGGGCGTCGCTGGCCCCGAAAACCACTTTTTGAAGCCGCGCATTGATCAATGCACCGCTGCACATCGCGCAGGGTTCTAGTGTCACATAGAGGATGCAGTCATCCAGGCGGTAATTGCCCAGGGCCAGCGCTGCGGCCCTTAGCGCTACGACTTCGGCATGGGCGGTTGGGTCGCTATCGGCGATACATCGGTTGTGGCCGCTGGCGATAAGTCGCCCCTGATAGGTGACTACCGCGCCTACCGGGACCTCACCTGCCTGCGCAGCCAGGTCCGCCTGCTCCAAAGCCAGGCGCATCCAGTGCGCGTCATCAGGCTGGGGAACATCCATTGGCAAACTTTATCGCGACGCGCCGGTCAGGCCCATTTTGCGCATCCAGGCGCCCAGCGCCTGGTCATCCGGGCCGCCGGCATCGTATATTTCTAGCATACGGGCATGCGCCTCTGGGCGGTGTTGATTCACTTTAACTTTGCACTGCATACTAATGATTTTTAATGAAAAAGCCACGATGGCGCTCAGCATCTTGGTGGTGTAATCCTCGGATAAACCCCTCCACTGGTCGGCATAGGCGGGCTCATGGTCAGCGATGAGTTGCTTGAGCAAAGCATTTTTGGCATCGTGCCCGTCCAGCACCTCGGCCTGGACCACACAATGCACCGCCACATAGTTCCAGGTCGGCACGCGCGCCAGGTCCGGATAGACCTTGGGCGACATATACGCATGCGGCCCCATGAAAGTGACTACCGCCTGCGGGCGCTGCGCCAGGTATTTCCAATGCGGGTTACCGCGTGCGCAATGGCCAAGCAATATGCCGTGTTCTGCGCCCTGCTCGGGTTGCGCTTCCCAATGAACCGGCAAGTGCGTGACAAAGGGCAGGCCAGTATCGTCCGTCGAAATCAGGCTGGCAAATGGATGCGCTTGCATGATGTCGATCGCCACTTGCGGGTCTTTGGGATCGAATTGGCTGGGTAGGTACATGGTTTTGAGTTCGCTTAGCCGGTTTATTCCCATTCAGACATTAAGGAGAGTGAAAATACCAACGAAATAAATGCCTGGGTATGGATCGAGGCATTTGATGCCATAAAAAATGTCATGTTGATTGGTAAGTATCAAATGCAGTCCGCCTTTCGGCGCTAGGCATACATTACGCTTGCTCAATCACGGACCAATGGCCATTGGCGAGCAGTGTGTACCAGGGCCAGCACCCACACGGTTTCGCCGTTGATTTCGTACACCAAACGATAGCTTTCATGCGTAACAAGCTCACGGGTTCCTTGAATCTTTCCCGGCCGCCCCAGCTTTGGGTGATCTGCCAGCCTGGCGACCGCATGGCTGAAAACTTCATCCATGCGGGCTGCTGCTGACGGATTGTCAGCAGCTATGTAGTCCCAAACGTCAGCGCGATCCTGAAGCGCTTGTGGCGTCCACAGGACCTTCACGCCTGGTTAGCCACAACTGCACGGCGAGCGGCAAACATTGCTTCCACTTCATCATTAGCGTGACCGACACCCGCACGCATGGAGGCGCGACCAGCATCGACCTTGCGGCCCAAGAACTCGTCATATCCCCGCTCCTCTCGCTGACGCGTAACGAATTCGCGCATCAACTCACGCAGCACCTGCGACGCTGGCCTATGTGCGGCCTGCGCTTCGGCCATGAAATCGGCGCGCAACTCCGGCTCTAGCTTCATCGTGAAAACGGCTTCCTTGGACATGACTTAACCTTCTTGCAATATACCAACGAAGTATATACGTTTTCATCACCTTCCCTTGTCGCTAGCTCAAATTTCCCCGGCCAAAAGTTCATACAGTGACGGTTCGGCGTAGGTAGCGATACGTGCTGCGGCTGTTTTTTAGCGGCATTTTGTTTCGGGTCATTACGTTTTTGAACGGCTATATCATTACGAAGCTTTACGTGTAACTTTGATGGCCCGGCCCAAGTAAATCAACAACTTGGCTGGGCATATCTTTGTTTTTTGTAGCTAAAAAACATATATAAATCAACAGCTTATGTAAGAGTTTCTATTCCCACTCAATAGTAGCCGGCGGCTTGCTAGAAACGTCGTAAGTCACCCGGTTGATCCCGCGCACTTCATTGATGATGCGGCCGGATACTTTTTTCAGCAAAGCGTAAGGTAGTTCGGCCCAGTCGGCGGTCATGAAGTCGCTGGTTTGTACGGCGCGCAGCGCCACCACATAGTCATAGGTGCGCCCGTCGCCCATCACGCCCACGCTTTTGACGGGCAGGAATACGGCAAAAGCCTGGCTCGTCAGTTCGTACCAATTCTTGCCGCTTTCGTCATCCCGGAAATTGCGCAGTTCTTCGATGAAGATCGCATCGGCGCGGCGTAGCAGGTCTGCATATTCTTTTTTTACCTCACCCAAAATGCGTACGCCTAGGCCTGGGCCGGGGAATGGGTGGCGATACACCATAGCGGCTGGCAGGCCTAGCGCCACGCCGAGTTCGCGCACTTCGTCTTTGAACAAATCGCGCAAGGGCTCGAGCAGCTTCAGGCCCAATTGCTCCGGCAGGCCGCCTACGTTGTGGTGGCTCTTAATCGTGACCGCTTTTTTGCTCTTAGCACCGCCTGACTCGATAACGTCCGGGTATATCGTGCCCTGGGCTAGAAAGGTCGCGCCTTTCACGAACGCA
>Ga0136641_1000439_pt1 | contig 17967 bp, 14 predicted proteins | sample EliLak1302023Y_FD_115312 | JGI IMG/M metagenome (GOLD analysis project Ga0136641, IMG submission 115312) | Freshwater microbial communities from Elizabeth Lake, Yosemite National Park, California, USA - 13020-23Y | ecosystem: Environmental > Aquatic > Freshwater > Lake ...
ATTGCCGACGCTGGCCTTGATGCTGCCAAGCTTGGCGCGTCCGCCGCGTGGAGTTCCGTTGTCGACTTTGCGGCACGTCCGCCGAAGGCTGCGGGTGTTGTCACCACCGACGAGGGGGACGGCGGCGTCAAGATCGCCCAGTTCCTCGCTGACCAAAAGTTCATCTGAGAAGGGGTATGTCCCATGAGTGAAGTTCTCGTCCTCGTTGAGCAGCAGGATGGCGTCGTCAAGAAGGTCACCGGAGAACTCCTGACCCTGGCACGCTCCCTGGGCACGCCCAGCGCCGTGTGGGTAGGACCCGGATACGGCGATGCGGCCGCCGCCGCGCTGGCAGAGTTCGGTGCGGCAACGGTCTACGTCGCGGGCGATGCATCGTTTGCGGACCATCCTGTGGCGCCAAAGTCTGATGTTCTCGCGCAGCTGGTGTCGGAGAAGGCCCCTTGTGCAGTGCTGGTGGCGTCCACCGCCGATGGCAAGGAAGCCGCTGGGCGACTTGCTGTGCGCACGAACTCCGGTGTGATCACCGATGCGGTAGCAGTGTCGGCCGATCTGATCGCTACCCAGAGCGTCTTCGGTGGATCCACCGTGGTGCACTCACAGGTCACCAGCGGCACGCCGATATTCACCGTCCGCCCCAACAGTGTGGCCCCCGAGGCAGCCACGGGTGCGGCGGTGCGAGTTGATGTCACTGTTGCGCTGTCTGCCTCGACGACCAAGGCCAAGGTCATCGGTCGTACCGCTGCGGTCAAGGGCGGACGGCCAGAGCTTGCTGAGGCCGCGATCGTGGTCTCCGGTGGACGTGGCGTGGGTTCTGCCGAGGGATTCGGGGTCATCGAGGGATTGGCCGATGCATTGCACGCCGCGGTTGGAGCTTCGCGAGCGGCAACCGACGCCGGCTGGTACCCGCACCAGTATCAGGTGGGCCAGACGGGTAAGACCGTGTCGCCGCAGTTGTACATCGCCAACGGCATCTCCGGCGCCATCCAGCATCGCGCCGGCATGCAGACCTCCAAGACCATCGTGGTCGTCAACAAGGATCCTGAGGCGCCGATCTTCGAGCTCGCTGACTACGCGGTCGTGGGGGACCTGTTCCAGGTCGTTCCGCAGTTGACCGAGGAGATCAGTAAGCGCGCCTGATCATGGCTAGCATGGCGGCTATGGCCAGCCGGGTGTACGTGGATCATGCCGCCACAACCCCGATGATCCCGGCGGCCCGTGAGGCGTGGCTCGAAGCCAGCCGGCACATCGGAAACCCCTCCTCTTTGCATGCCTCGGGTCGCCACGCCAGACGACTGGTCGAGGAGGCTCGCGAAAGAATTGCGGCTGCCTTGCATGTACGACCCAGCGCCGTCATCTTCACCGCGGGTGGGACCGAGTCAGACAATCTCGCGATCAAGGGCCTGTACTGGTCGCGACGACGGGCCACGGGGGCCAGCCGCATTCTGCTGTCGACGATCGAGCATCACGCCGTGCTGGACCCGGTGCAGTGGTTGGTCGACGACCAGGGCGCACAGGCGAACTGGCTCGCGGTGAACGCGCTGGGTCGGGTGGATGTCGACGAAGTCGAGCGCGCCCTGTCCGAAGGCGAGGTCGCTCTCTGCACCGTCATGTGGGCGAATAACGAGGTGGGCACCGTTCAACCCGTGGCACATCTGGCTGAGATCTGTCGTGCCGCGGGAGTGCCTTTCCACACGGACGCTGTGCAGGCTCTGGGACATCTTCCGATGGATCTGACGGCGGTGGGTGCCGATGCCGTCACCATCAGCAGCCACAAGGTGGGCGGACCTTTCGGCGCCGGCGCGCTGATTGCGAACCCCACAACGATGCTCACGCCTGTCGCGCATGGTGGCGGACAGGAGCGTGAAGTGCGCTCGGGAACATTGGATGCCCCCGCGGTGTCGGCCTTTGCGACCGCTGTCGAGCATGCGGTGGCCGGCCAGGCTGCTCGGGCACGCCATCTGGCAGCCCTGCGCAGCGAACTCGTCGACGCGATCACGTCGGTGGTGCCTGATGCGATTCTCAACGGTGACCCGGGAGTTGGCGCCGACGTTCGTCTCCCCGGCAATGTGCACATGTCCTTCCCCGGATGCGAAGGCGATCTGCTGTTGATGCTGCTGGATGCGTCGGGCGTGGATTGTTCCACCGGGTCTGCGTGCACCGCCGGCATCCCCGAGCCCAGCCACGTGCTGCTCGCGATGGGTGTGGATACCAAGACGGCCCGATCCTCGCTGCGCTTCAGCCTAGGAGAGTTGAGCACAGCCGACGACGTGAGTGCCATTGTCAGCGCGTTGCCGTCTGCCGTCGAACGTGCCAAGCGCGCTGGCTCCTCGGTAGTCCGGACCCTTTGACATGCGTGTCATTGCCGCCATGTCGGGCGGTGTGGATTCCTCGGTCGCTGCAGCTCGCCTGGTCGATGCGGGCCACGAGGTTGTCGGGGTACACCTGGCGCTTGCCCGAGCACAGTCCAATGGCCGCTCACGGGGCTGCTGCACGCTTGATGATGCGCGTGACGCACGGCGAGTGGCCGACATGCTCGGGATCCCGTTCTACGTATGGGACCTGTCGGAGCAGTTCGCTAGCGCCGTCATCGAGGACTTCCTCGCGGAGTACAGCATCGGACGCACGCCTAATCCGTGCGTGCGCTGCAACCAGGCCATCAAGTTTCGAGCCGTGCTCGACCGAGCACTCGCCATGGACTTCGACGCCATTGCGACGGGCCACTACGCACGCATCGTCACAGGCGTTGATGGACCAGAGCTGCATCGAGCAGTCGACCCAGCCAAGGATCAGTCGTACGTCCTGGCCGTCATGCCCACCGACGCCCTTGCGCGGACACTGCTGCCGCTTGGCGATGACATCAAGGACACCGTGCGCGAAGAAGCGGATCAGCGCGGACTGCTGGTGGCCCGCAAGCCCGACAGTCACGACATCTGCTTCATCCCCGATGGTGACACGGCCGGGTTTGTGGCCCGTCGTATCGGAGTGCAGCCCGGGGTGATGGTTGATGCGGTGAGCGGCGAGGTCCTTGGGGAGCACGAAGGCACCTTCGGCTACACGATCGGGCAACGCCGGGGGCTGGGAATCGCCGGTGGACCACCGCGTTATGTCGTCGACATCGATGCGCCCACGCGCGTGGTCACCCTGGGTCCACCCACGCTTCTAGACATCGATCGCATAGAGGCGATCGATCCGGTGTGGCACGGGAAGCCTGCGGACGAAGTTCTGATCCAGGTTCGCGCGCACGCGCAACCAGTGCCGGGTCGAGTAACCACGGTGGACGACCGCGTGGTGATAGATCTGCTTGAGCCAATTCGCGGTCTGGCCGCCGGGCAGTGCGTTGTGATCTACAACGACTCTCGGGTCGTGGGGGCCGCGACGGTTGACCGCACGCGGCGGTTGGCGTCCGCGTGAGGTCATGACGGTCTGGCTGCCTGCCATTGCCACCGGCGTGGGATCAATGCCGGGCTCGTCGGCTCAGGAAGCCATGCGCATCGTCGCGGGAGAGCTCCCGGATTTTCTTCATGTTGTCGAACTGCCCGAACGTGGCCCGGGCGCAGACATGGTCGGTCGCACGGCTGCGCTGCTCGCGACCGTGGATGTGGGTTTTGGCGTGGAGACCACCCCTGATGGCTGGCGCATCAGCAGATCGGTCGGTCGACAGGTCCGGCGTGCGCAGTCGTGGTTGAGCGAGGACCTCGATGCTCTGGAGGATTGTGCACGGGACTACAACGGTCCCATCAAGGCGGCCATCTGCGGGCCGTGGACCTTGGCCGCGCAGATCGAATTGCCGACGGGTGAGCGGCTGCTCCGTGACCCCAGTGCAGTTCGCGATCTTGTCCAGGCGTTGGCCGAGGCCGCTCGACTGCATGTCGCCGACATAAGGCGGCGGGTTCCCGGTTCCACGGTTGTGCTGCAGGTGGATGAGCCAGCACTGCCCACTGTTCTGGCTGGTCGCATCGGCACATCAAGCGGGCTGTCGACGTACAAGGCGGTCGATGAACAGCACGCAGAAAAGGTGCTTCGCGAAATTCTCTTCGATGGTGCAGGGGTGCACTGCTGTGCGGAGCAGCCGCCGGTGGATTTGCTGCGAAGAGCTGGCGCCGCGTTCGTCAGCGTTGACCTCTTGTCATTAGGCCAAGCATGCGATGACGACCTTGGTCGAGCATTCGACGACGGGGTCGGGGTGTTCGCCGGGTGTGTGGCGTCGACCGGAGAAGGGCCGGTGGGAGATACCCGGGCGAGCGCCCCTGTGCGTGATCTCCTGCATCGCCTAGGACTGACCGATGCCCGATGGCTTGCCCAGGTTGCTGTCACGCCTGCCTGCGGATTGGCGGCAGCCAGCCCGACCTGGACACGAACTGCTTTGGCGGCATGTCGCGCCGTGGGTCGGGTGGTTCGCCATGATGAGTCCGACGAGGAGGATCAGCGGTGACCAAGGTTCCGGCCAAGGCGCGGGCGCGCTGGGCTGAGCTCGTTGATGTGATCAATCGCGCCCGTGCCGAGTACTACCAGGCGGATGCTCCACACCTCTCGGACGTTGACTACGACTTTCTGTTTGCCGAACTTGTCGAGTTGGAGCAGGCGTACCCCGAACTGCAGAGCGGTGAGTCCCCGACTCAGTCGGTGGGCGGTGAGCGCTCGGACATGTTTGAGCCCGTCGAGCACCTGCAGCGCATGTACTCCCTTGACAACGCCTTCAGCAACGATGAACTCAATGCGTGGGTGGATCGGGTGGAGAAGGGGCTTGGCTCGATCCCGTCTCTCCTGTGCGAGTTGAAGATTGACGGTTTGGCGATCGATGCGGTCTATGTCGATGGTCGACTCAAGAGTCTTGCCACCCGCGGCGATGGTCGTGTGGGTGAGGACGTGACGTATAACGCTCAGTACATCTCCGCTATCCCGCAGGTGTTGAGCGGCACTCCGCCGAAACTTCTCGAGGTTCGTGGCGAGGTGTTCATTGCGGTGGTGGACTTCGATCGAATCAACTCGGAGCAGCAGGACCTTGGCCTGCCGGCGTTTGCCAATCCGCGCAACACCGCGGCAGGGTCGCTTCGGCAGCGCATCGATCGCCGCCAGGATGAATTACGGCTCGCACGCGCGGAATCCAAGGGCGACCGCGGAGCCGGCAAGGTCGCCCGGCTGGAGGCCGAACTCGAGCGCGCGCTCGCCCGCCTGCAGGCGCTCGACCTCACCGTCCATGGCATCGGCGCGGTTGATGGCGTCACCCTCGATCGACAGAGCCAGGGGTACGAGGTTCTCGCCTCGTATGGCCTACCGGTGAGTGATCGAGTACGCGTGCACGACAGCGCTGCGGGCGTGCGCGAGTTCATCACCTATCACGGTGCGCATCGACACGACATCGAGCACGAGATCGACGGTGTGGTGGTCAAGGTTGATCGCCTCGATCTGCAGTTGCAACTTGGAGAGACCTCGCGCGCACCGCGGTGGGCTATCGCCTTCAAGTACCCGCCGGAGGTCGTACGCACTCGTCTTGTGGACATCCAGGTCAACGTGGGCCGCACAGGTCGCGTCACCCCATTTGCGGTGATGGAGCCGGTCAAGGTTGCCGGTTCGACCGTGGCCATGGCGACGCTGCACAACGCGCACGAGGTTGAACGCAAGGGCGTCTTGATTGGTGACATGGTGTTTCTGCGCAAGGCGGGCGATGTGATCCCCGAGGTGCTCGGCCCGGTGCTGGAGTCGCGTGATGGTACGCAACGGGCTTTCGTCATGCCCACGCATTGCCCTGACTGCGGCAGCGAGTTGCGGCCCGAGAAGGAGGGCGACAAGGACATCCGTTGCCCCAATGCTCGTTCGTGCCCCGCGCAGATGCGCGAGCGGCTGTCGCATGTGGCGTCACGCGGCGCCCTCGATATCGAGGGACTTGGCGACAAGGCAGCGCGGGCGTTGCTGGATGAAGATCTCGTCGAAGACGAAGGCGATCTGTTCCTCCTCACCGCAGGCGACCTGCTGCGTGGGTCTTTCTTCACTCGCGATCCTGGCAAGGACGAAACCGGCCCGCAGCTATCTGAGAATGCCAAAGGGATGCTGGCCGCGATTGATGGTGCACGCACTCGGCCGTTGTGGCGCGTACTCGTGGCGCTGTCGATCCGCCATGTCGGCCCCTCGGCGGCGCAGTCACTGGCGCGCGCCTTCGGCTCGATTGACGCCATCGCAGGTGCGAGCCCCGAGGATCTTGCTGTCACCGACGGCGTAGGCGCGATCATCGCCGAGGCTGTGCAGGAATGGTTTGAGGAGCCGTGGCACCGCGAGGTGGTCGAGAAGTGGCGGCGCGGTGGCGTGTCACTTGCGGATGCAGCGGTCGAGGTGGGGCCACAGCCGCTTGCCGGCCTCACCTTTGTCATCACCGGTTCGCTCGAAGGATTCACGCGTGACGGCGCCACCGAAGCTGTGACCGCGTTGGGCGGCAAGGTCGCGAGCTCCGTGTCGAAGAAGACTGACCTTGTTGTGGCGGGGGAGAGCGCCGGGTCCAAGCTCGACAAGGCGATCTCGCTGGGGGTTCCGGTGGTCGGGCTCGAGGGATTTCACGCGCTTCTGGGTACGGGGTTCGATGCCGCCCTGACCTATCAAAAGCCGTCGTAGTCGCGCTCAATAGGATTGGACCATGATCACGCGCGACGAGGTGGCGCATCTGGCCCGGTTGGCGCGGTTGGAGCTCACGGAGACCGAACTGGACCACTACGCCGGGCAGCTCGACGTGATCTTGCAGTCCGTGGCCCGGGTGTCCGAGGTGGCCGGCGCCGATGTGCCCCCGACCTCACACCCCATCCCCATGCAGAACGTGTACCGCGACGACATTGCCCGCCCGAGCCTGCCGCGCGAGGACCTCGCCGCGGGTGCGCCCGCGTGGGAAGACGACCGCTTTCGTGTGCCTCGCATCCTGGACGAGGAGTAGCGGCCGTGTCCGACCTCATCCGCCAATCCGCGGCCACATTGGCGTCCGCCATCGCCGAAGGCGAAGTCTCGGCTGTTGACGTTGCGCAGGCGCATCTGGATCGCATCACAGCGGTCGACGAGCGGGTGCATGCGTTCCTTCACGTCACTGCAGAGTCGGCGATCGCACAGGCCAAGGCTGTAGATGCCAAGCGTGCGTCGGGTGACACGCTCGGACCCCTCGCCGGTGTGCCGCTGGCGCTCAAGGACATCCTCGCGATGAAGGGGGAGCCCACCACGTGCGGCTCCAAGATTCTCGAAGGGTGGCGCCCGCCCTACGACGCCACCGTGGTGGAGCGTCTGCGCGCGAACGACATCGTCATCCTCGGCAAGACAAACATGGACGAGTTCGCGATGGGTTCTTCAACCGAACACTCGGCGTATGGACCCACCCGTAATCCCTGGGACCTCGATCGCATCCCCGGTGGTTCCGGTGGCGGATCGGCTGCGGCTCTCGCAGCCTTCGAGGCTCCGCTGGCGATCGGCACCGACACGGGTGGTTCCATCCGCCAGCCCGCATCGGTCACCGGCACCGTCGGCACCAAGCCCACCTACGGCGCCGTGTCGCGGTACGGCCTCGTGGCGTTGGCGTCGAGCCTTGATCAGGCGGGTCCCTGTGCGCGCAACGTGCTTGATACAGCGCTGCTGCATGCGGCTATCGCCGGTCACGATCCGCGCGACTCCACCTCGATCAATGCGGCAGTGCCTGATGTCGTCGCGGCTGCCCGCCGCGCGGATGTGCGCGGTATGCGCATCGGCATCGTCAAGGAACTGAGCGGGGATGGTTACCAGAGCGGTGTCGCCCAGCGCTTCACCGAGGCTCTGGCCATCCTCGAGCACCTGGGCGCGGAGATTGTCGAGGTGTCGTGCCCGCACTTCGAGTACGCGCTCGGCGCCTACTACCTGATTCTTCCGTCCGAAGCCTCCAGCAACCTGGCGCGCTTCGACGGCATGCGTTACGGCCTGCGTGCAGGCGACGACGGCCAGCACTCGGTCGAGCAGGTTATGGCACTCACACGTGAAGCCGGATTCGGTCCCGAGGTCAAGCGCCGCATCATGCTCGGCACCTACGCGCTGTCGAGCGGCTACTACGACGCGTACTACGGCTCGGCACAGAAGGTCCGCACGCTCATCGGTCGCGACTTTGAGTCCGCGTTCGACCAGGTCGACGTTCTTGTCTCACCGACGTGCCCGACGACGGCCTTCAAGATCGGCGAGAAGGTCGACGATCCGCTGGCGATGTACCTCAACGACGTCGCCACAATTCCGATCAACCTCGCCGGCAATGCAGCCATGTCGCTGCCGGTGGGTCTTGCTCCCGAGGACGGCCTGCCCGTCGGACTCCAGATCATTGCGCCGCCCATGGGAGATGACCGCCTTTACAACGTTGGCGCGGCCCTCGAAGGCGCGCTCGTCGATCGCATCGGTCACCTGTTCATTGAGGAGGCTCCGGCGCTATGAGCACCGACGAATTCATGCCGTATGAGCAGGCGATTTCCCTCTTCGAGCCGGTGCTCGGTCTTGAGACGCACGTGGAGCTCGGCACCAACTCCAAGATGTTCTGCGCCTGCTCGACGTCATTCGGTAGCGACGCCAACACGCAGGTGTGCCCCACGTGCCTGGGCCTGCCCGGATCCATGCCGGTGGTGAATCGTGTTGCTGTCGAGTCCACCATCCGCATCGGCCTCGCGCTCAACTGCAGCATTGCCAGCTGGTGCCGGTTCGCGCGCAAGAACTACTTCTATCCCGACATGCCCAAGGACTATCAGGTCTCGCAATACGACGAGCCCCTGTGCTCCGACGGCTATCTCGATGTCACCGTTGAGACCGGCGAGGGCCCCCGCGAGTTCCGGGTCGAGATCGAGCGCGTGCACATGGAGGAGGACACCGGAAAGCTCACGCACACCGGTGGTGCGACCGGTCGCATCCATGGCGCCGACTACTCGCTCGTCGACTACAACCGTGCTGGCATCCCGCTCATCGAGATCGTCACCAAGCCGGTGGCCGGTACCGGTGCGCTGGCGCCAGAGGTAGCGAAGGCCTATGTCACCGAGCTGCGCGACGTGCTGCGCTCGCTGGGTGTCAGTGACGTGCGCATGGAGGAGGGTTCGCTGCGGTGCGACGTCAACCTCTCACTCAACAAAGCGGGCGACCCGTGGGGTACGCGCAGTGAGACCAAGAACGTCAACTCCTTACGTAGTGTCGAGCGCGCAATGCGCTCAGAGATCGAGCGTCAGGCGGAGGTACTCAGCACGGGTGGTCGCGTGATTCAGGAGACGCGTCACTTCCATGAGGACACCGGAAGGTCAACGAGCGGTCGGTCCAAGGAGCAGGCAGAGGATTACCGCTATTTCCCGGAGCCTGACCTTGTTCCTGTGGCACCGAGTCTGGAGTGGATCGAGGAACTCCGCGCCACGCTGCCCGAGCTCCCCAAGCTCAAGCGGACACGTCTGCAGGATGAATGGCAGATCAGCGCGTTCGATCTCGCATCCGTCGTCAATGCCGGGGCGCTGGAGCTTGTGGAGCTCACCGTCGCGGCCGGTGTCGACCCGGCGGCTGCACGCAAGTGGTGGACAGGGGAGTTGCTCCGCACCGCCAATGAGCGCGAAGTGGAACTGGACGCTCTTGGTGTCACGCCCCAGCACATTGCTCGCATCGAGGCTCTCATTGCGGACGGCTCGTTGAACGACAAGCTTGCACGCCAGGTGTTCGAAGGCGTTATCGCGGGCGACGGCGATGTCGACGCGGTGATCGCAGCGCGGGGCCTGGCGGTTGTGAGCGACGACGGGGCATTGCTCGCGGCGATCGACGAGGCACTTGCCGCACAGCCCGACGTCGCCGAGAAGATCCGCAGCGGCAAGGTGCAGGCCGCCGGTGCGGTGGTGGGCGCCGTCATGAAGGCGACCAAGGGTCAGGCCGACGCGGCCAAGGTGCGGGCTCTGCTGCTGGAGCGGCTGGGCGTTTCCGAGTAGTAGTCCGCCTCGCGAATAGAGTGGGGCTATGACCAACATGAAGCCGCGTAGCTCCGATGTGACCGACGGACTCGAGAGGGCGGCTGCCCGCGGCATGCTCCGCGCGGTCGGTATGGGCGACGAGGACTTCCCCAAGCCGCAGATCGGCATCGCTTCGTCGTGGAACGAGATCACTCCGTGCAACCTCTCGCTGGAGCGCTTGGCGCGCTCGGCCAAGGAAGGCGTGCATGCCGCGGGCGGCTACCCGCTGCAGTTCGGCACCATCTCGGTGTCCGACGGCATCTCCATGGGTCACGAGGGCATGCACTTCTCGCTGGTGAGTCGCGAGATCATCGCGGACTCTGTCGAAGCGGTGATGCAGGCTGAGCGGCTGGACGGCATGGTCACGTTCGCGGGTTGTGACAAGTCACTGCCAGGCATGCTCATGGCGGCCGCGCGCATCGACGTCGCTTCGGTGTTTGTGTATGCAGGATCGATCCTGCCGGGCCACGTCAAGCTGTCGGACGGTACGGAGAAGGACGTCACCATCATCGACGCCTTCGAGGCAGTGGGCGCATGTGCACGCGGCCTGATGTCTCGCGAAGATGTTGACGCTATCGAGCGCGCCATCTGCCCGGGCGAAGGTGCGTGCGGTGGCATGTACACCGCCAACACGATGGCCAGTGCTGCCGAGGCCATGGGCATGTCGCTGCCAGGGTCCGCTGCACCGCCCGCTGTCGATCGACGTCGTGACGGGTTCGCGCGGCAGTCCGGGGAAGCCGTCGTGGAACTGATCCGCCAGGGCACCACCACTCGGGACATCATCACCAAGCAGTCACTGGAGAACGCGATCGCCGTGGTCATGGCGTTCGGTGGTTCCACCAACGCAGTGCTGCATCTGCTGGCTCTTGCCCACGAGGCGCACATCGACCTCTCGATGGATGACTTCCACCGCATCGGCTCCAAGGTGCCGTTGCTCGCCGACGTCAAGCCGTTCGGCCGCTACGTGATGAGTGACGTTGACCGGGTAGGTGGTGTGCCGGTCATCATGCGTGCGCTGCTCGATGCGGGTCTCATGCACGGCGACTGCCTCACCGTCACGGGCCGCACAGTCGCCGAGAACCTCGCCGACATCAATCCGCCTGATCCAGACGGCACGATCCTGCACGCGTCCAAGAATGCGATCGCATCCACCGGCGGCATCACCATCCTTGGAGGATCGCTTGTTCCCGAGGGTGCCGTGGTCAAGAACGCCGGCGTTCCCGTCGAGTCTTTCGAGGGCACCGCGCGCGTGTTCGAGCGAGAGCAGGCCGCCATGGCAGCCCTTGAGGACGGCACCATCACCAAGGGCGACGTCATCATCATTCGCTACGAAGGCCCCAAGGGTGGCCCGGGCATGCGCGAGATGCTGATGATCACCGGCGCCATCAAGGGTGCAGGGCTGGGCAAGGACGTCATGCTCATCACCGACGGCCGGTTCAGCGGTGGCACCACGGGCCTGTGCGTGGGCCACGTCGCGCCCGAGGCCGCCGACGGCGGGCCGATCGGGCTCGTGGCCAATGGCGATCGCATTCGCATCGACCTGACCACCCGCACCCTGGACCTGCTGGTCGAGCCAGCCGAGCTGGAACGTCGCCGGGCGGTGTGGCAGCCACTGCCCCCGCGCTATACCCGCGGTGTGTTGGCCAAGTACGTCAAGCTCGTCGGCTCGGCCTCCAAGGGAGCTGTCTGCGACTGAGGTGAAGGGTGACTAGCGACCCTCGTATGCATCCCAGTCCGCACCACTGAGGATGCCCCCCTCGATTGTGATCGCCTGACCCGTGACGTAGCTCGCCGCATCGCTTGCGAGATAGATCACTGCGCCCACCAGCTCGTCCGGGCGGGCAAGGCGCCCCAGCGGCTGCGTCTCCTCGAACCAGCGCATGCGGTGCTCGGCGCCCCACAGCGGCTTGGTGAACTCTGTCTGCACAACTGCAGGCTCGATGCAGTTCACCCTGATGCCGTCGGCAGCCCACTCCTGCGCGAAGGAGCGCGTCATCGAGGACACGGCGGCCTTTGTTGCGGCGTAGACGCTGATGGTCTGGTAACTGAACTTCGCGCTGAGCGAGGAGATGTTGACGATTGCGCCATGACCTGACGCGGCCAGCGCCGCGTGAGCCGCCTGGCTGACGAAGTAAACCGCCCGCATGTTGACGGCGACGATGGCGTCGAAGTCCTCGGATGTCACGTCGTCGATGCGCTTGCGTCTGTTGATGCCAGCACAGTTGACCACGATGTCCAGGCCGCCCATCGTCGCGATTGCGTCGGCGACGAGTTGCCGGCACGCCTGCGGATCGGAGAGGTCGGCGGCAAGAGCATGCGGTGTGCCCACTGCTTCTGCGCGATCGAGGGTGATGTCCTGCGCGGTCACGATCGCGCCTGCCGCGGCCATCCCATGTGCGAGCTCGGTGCCGATCACTCCACCCGCGCCAGTGATGAGAGTGCGGCGACCGGCGAGGGAGAACAGGTCCGTGCTCATGCGGGGCCTCCAACAGGGATGGTGACGATGGCGTAGGGATCGAGGTCGACAGTACGGCCGGCGATCAGCACCGATTGCGCCTGCTCGGTGGCATTGATGACGAAGGCGGTGCCGTCAACGATCAGCGCATCCACCGCATCGGGTTCGCTCGACATGCACGGCCGCACCGTGGTGGCGCCGGCGAGTGCCGCGAGCAGGTGGTAGACGGGAAATGGCTCGCCCGGTGTGGACGCGAAGTCCTTTGGCTGGGGTGTGCCGCCCGTGCGCTCCATGAGCCCCTCCCACCCCGTCGCCTCGAAGTACGTGACGGCATCGATGCAGCCGGACTCGGCGATGGCCTTGATGGATAACGCGGTCCATGCTGCGGCGAACGGCAGACACTGGCGAGCATCGACGCGGCTGGGCAGTGGTGTCGAGCTCACGGCGAGCTCCGGCATCGTTGCGTTGGGATTGAAGCGTGGCCGCAGAGTGATGGGGGAGATCACCAGCCGGGAGTCGGGGTAGAGGTCGCGAGCATTGCGCGCAATCACCCCCTGTGTCATGGCGTTCTGCATCACGGACTGGTCGTCTGATGCATGCACCTGCGGGTTGACGGAGAAGGCCATGAGGTCCGATGCCGCGGGCCGAGCCCGGTTCAACTCGGTGAAGTACAGGTTGGTACCCCCGCCCACCATCGCGCCCAGAACCTGTTCGGCGAATCGCACACGGCGTGGGTCGGCGACCTTGACCTGCGCGTCGAAGGCCAGCCACTCGCGAATGCGCAAGTCACCGTGAGAGGACATGAACGCGCCAGGGTCAGCGCCGTCGAGCACCACCACGGCCGGAGCGCCGATCGCGTGCGTCTGTACCAGCATGCGCTCAAGATCGGCCGGGCTGTGAAGAGGTGTGACAGTGACGCGCACATGGTCCAAGTGCAGTGCACGCAGCCGGGTGATCTCGTCAGGCGACAGCACGTGACCGTCAGTGTCGAGCTGGATGCCAAGCCCTGGCATCGGCACCTCGCGGTCGCTCATCGTGATGGTCATGGGCTCGTCGGGAGAAGTCGAAGCCGCAACGCGTGACTCCGATCCGCTGAGTGTCAGGGTGATCTCTTGCTCGATTACGTCGCCAGGCTCAACCACCACGGGAAATGGAAGCGAGATCGGAGTGCAGTAGTGCTTGTAGGACGCGTCGCTCCAGTTGCGATGATCCTCGGTCTCGAAGGTTTCGCCCGTCATGCACACGGTGGCTCGCAGGCCTGGCGCGACTTCATGGCTAAGTGCACGCATCTGCATGAATGGCATCCCGGGGTCGATTTCGTCGGGAAAGGACGTCGGGACGATTGTTCCGTCGACGTGTTCAAGAACGGCTGGCTGTCCCGCGGTCTCGCGGATGGGATGAAGGACGCAAAGGCCTAGCCGATTGCGCAGGAAGGGCGCGGAAGCCTCACCGTGCACCCGGGAGGTGATGCGTCCATCGGCCCTGCCCTGGAGTTCGCCTTGCCACGTGAACGGCTGCGCGTCAGAGGTGCCGCGCGCGCTGATGCGAATATCGAACGAGTCGTGACGCGCGTCGACCTGCTCGTCCGTGATGACCCAGGGGCGCGCCGTCCAGTTGCGATCCTGAAACACCATGTAGATGCGGCGGACGATCTCCGGCCCATGGTCCCCGAGTCGGATATCCCGCAGGTCGCCGTCGACGTAACGCACGGTCAGGGGGCCGGCCTGGAGCCTCAGCTCATGCTCCCGACGACATAGCGTCCGCGCGACTCCAGCGACGCGTAGGCGCCGAGCGTGACGTCGAGCAGCCGCAGCGTGCGCGCACCCGATGTCTCCGGCTCGTTCCCGGTGCGAAGGCAGTCGATCCAATGCTGCTGCGTTGTGACCACCGAGTCCTGGATGGCGTTCCACGGCACGCTGGTCCAACCGTGATCGGGGATCTGGAGATCCTCATCGGTCACACGGCCGCGACTGACCACCTGCAGGTGATAGTCGGGGCCCAAGATGATGGTGCCCTCCGTTCCTTCGAGGGTGACGAAAGTCTGCGGGTAGGTGTTGTGATCCGAGCACGTCTCATAACTCGCATCGACAATGCAGGTGCCCTCGTTCATCCGCATCATGACGGTGGCGACATCCTCGCCGGCGATACGCGGGTTCACGCGCAGGGCGTCGGTGACCAAGCTGGTGGGTTCACCCATGAAGCACATGGCTAGATCGAATAGGTGCACGGCCACGTCGACGATGATCATGCGCTCGCTGTCGACCAGCCACGGCTGAGCCGAATAGACGTCGTGCGAGGTACGGAAGGAGACCCGGCCGAAGAACGGACGCCCGATCACGCCGTCGTCCAGCAGGGCCTTGATGCGGCGCATCGGGTACTGGAAGCGGAAGTTCTCGTGCACCATGAACGGGAGGCCGCGGGCGGAGCACGCCTCGACCATCGCACGCGCGTCGGCCATTTCCCAGGCCAGCGGCTTCTGGCAGATCGGTGCGACCCCGTGCGCGGCGGCCAGCTCGACCATCATGCGATGGGTCGGCGGCGTTGTCGCAATGTCGACGAAGTCAAGTTGCTCCTTCGCGAAGAGCTCTTCTGCATCGGTGTAAGGCTTGCCACCAAACTGGTCAGCCGCCGCCTGCACGCGCACGGGATCGACATCGCAGACGGCGACGAGCTCGACGTCGGGAATCTGTGCCCATGCGTGAAGGTGGTTCTGTGCGAAGAAGCCGGTGCCAATAACCGCGAATCGATACGTCACAGCTCGATCTCCCTTGCGGGGTCGGTGATCCACTCGCTCCACGAGCCCACATACATACGAGAGCCTGAGAGCCCGGCAAGCTCCATCGCGAGAACGTTCTGGGCAGCCGTGACGCCGGAGCCGCAGTAGAAGATGACGTGGTCGGCGGGCACATCCGCCAGCAGGGCATCGAAATGCTCCCGAAGTTCAGCGGCGGGACGAAAGCCCCCGCCCGGGGCAATGGTGAGTGCCCGGTCGGCGAGCCCGGCGCCCGCAATGTGTCCGCGCACAGGGTCCTGATACTTGCCACCCCCGTGGTAGCCCTCCTCGGAGCGTGAGTCGAAGACGCACCAATCTGCATCGAGACGCAAGGCGTCGACGTCGTCGACGACGGCGAGCATCTGAGGTCTCATGTGCGCGGTGAACACCGCAGGGGCGGGCGTGGGCGCGACATCAGTGAGGGGGAGCCCGGCAGCAATCCATGACTGAATGCCGCCGTCAAGAACCGCGACGTCGTCGTGGCCCATCCATCGGAGCATGAACCACGTGCGCGCGGCGGCCATCAGGCCGTTGTCTGCGTCGTAGGTGACGACCTGTGTGCCGGGTCCGATGCCCCAGGCCGACAGCGTTGCGGCGAACTCGGCCGGGTCGGGGAAGGGTCGGCGACCCGTGACTCCGGGGATGATCGGGCCGGCGAGGTGCGTGGCGAGATTGGCGTACTGCGCTCCCGGGAGGTGGCTCCCGGCGTATGCCCTGGCGCCCCACTCCTCATCGTCGAGGGTGAAGCGAGCGTCGAGGATCACGAGGTCCGGCTCGTGCGCGCGATCGGCAAGTTGATTCGCCGAGATCGTCGTCCGGTAGCTCGTCATGGCCCATTCCTTCCTCGGGCTGCCTAGGGTACGGGGATGACGATGACCCCACGCAGTTTCCTGGTGACCCAGGGCCGCGACCGCTCACCCAATCGAGGCATGCTGCGGGCACTGGGCATGGGCGATGCTGACTTCAGCAAGCCGCAGATCGGCATCGCTTCGTCGTACAACGCCATCACGCCGTGCAACATGTCGCTGCGCGACATAGCCGCGTCAGTGGGCGAGGGCGTTCATGCAGCCGGGGGATTCCCGATGGAATTCGGCACGATCACCGTGTCGGACGTGATCTCCATGGGGCATGAGGGCATGCACTTCTCACTCGTCTCGCGCGAGGTCATCGCAGATTCGGTGGAGACCGTGATGCAGGCCGAGCGGCTGGACGGCGTGGTCACGCTGGCCGGCTGTGACAAGAGCATCCCGGCAATGCTCATGGCGGCAGCACGGATCGACGTGGCAAGCGTGCTCCTGTATGCCGGATCGCTCCTGCCGGGGCATGTGCGGCTGGAGGATGGTTCGGAGCACACCGTCAACATCGTTACGTCGTTCGAGGCAGTCGGCGCCAATGCACGAGGGCTCATGTCCGATGCTGATCTCGACACCATCGAGCGCGCGGTATGTCCGAGCGCGGGAACCTGCGGCGGCATGTACACCGCCAACACGATGGCCTCGGCAGCCGAGGCGATGGGCATGGCACTGCCCGGGTCGTCGTCGCCGTCTGCGGTCGATGCGCGACGGGCGGGGCTGGCGCGGCGAGCGGGGGAGACGGTCATCGGCCTCATCGCCCGAGGCATCACCACGCGCGACATCATCACGCGCGAGTCACTCGAGAACGCCATCACGGTCGTCATGGCGCTTGGGGGATCGACCAATGCCGTCCTGCATCTGCCGGCGATCGCCCACGAGTGCGGATTCGAGCTCGACCTCGACGACTTCCAGCGCATCAGCGCCCGCACGCCGCTGCTCGCCGACCTCAAGCCGTTCGGCGAGCACGTCATGTTCGACCTCGATCAGGTGGGCGGCGTGCCCGTGGTCATGCGCATGCTGCTGGACGCCGGGTTGCTGCACGGTGACTGCCTGACCGTGACCGGCCGCACGATGGCTGAGAACCTCGCTGACATTGCACCGCCTGGTCCTGATGGTCGCGTTGTGCGCGCGTGGGCGACTCCGCTGGCTCCCACCGGCGGCATCACCATCCTGGGGGGATCTCTGGCTCCTGAAGGTGCCGTAGTGAAGAACGCGGGCGTCGAGCTCGACGTGTTCGAGGGGGCCGCCCGCGTGTTCGAGCGCGAGCAGGCCGCCATGGCCGCGCTGGCTGACGGCACCATCGCGGCGGGTGACGTGGTCGTGATCCGGCACGAGGGCCCCAAGGGCGGGCCGGGCATGCGCGAGATGCTCATGATCACGGCCGCGATCAAGGGGGCAGGGCTCGGACAGGACGTCTTGCTCATCACCGATGGTCGGTTCAGCGGGGGCACGACCGGGCTGTGTGTGGGCCACGTGGCACCTGAGGCAGCCGATGGTGGGCCGATCGCGCTCGTGGCCGACGGCGACCGAGTGCGAATCGACCTCCGGGCACGAACCCTGGACCTGCTGGTCGAGCCGGCCGAGCTTGACCGCCGCCGAGCCGTCTGGCAGCCGTTGCCCCCGCGCTATACCCGCGGCGTGTTAGCCAAGTACGTCAAGCTCGTCGGCTCGGCCTCCAAAGGCGCGGTCTGCGACTGACTGGCGCGATTGCACGGACAGATCGGCCCTATCCCCAGACCGTTACGACGTGGGCTGGGGTCGACTGGTCGTGCGCGCGTCTGAATGGCAGGTGGGGTATCCCCGTGTCCTAGCCCCATAAAGGTCGAGGCGAGAAGGACAGACACGTCCTTGACTCAAATAAGACTAGTATCTAGTCTGAATTTCATGGCGCCCGTGTCTGAGCGAAACGAGGTAGGCGTGTACGACCTCAAGACCCAC
>Ga0136641_1000440_pt1 | contig 17965 bp, 20 predicted proteins | sample EliLak1302023Y_FD_115312 | JGI IMG/M metagenome (GOLD analysis project Ga0136641, IMG submission 115312) | Freshwater microbial communities from Elizabeth Lake, Yosemite National Park, California, USA - 13020-23Y | ecosystem: Environmental > Aquatic > Freshwater > Lake ...
GCTTCTCTCACCAGCCTGTTTTGCACAGAGTATTTATCCCAATAAACCGATTAACTTTATCGTACCCTATGGCGCAGGTGGAGGAGCTGACTCCCGCAGCCGTCAGATCGCCCTTAAAATGAGTGTGATCCTTAGGCAGCCCATCATTGTGGATAACAAACCTGGTGCCGGGGGTAATATTGGTACAGAGTTTATTTCTCGAGCTGCACCTGATGGCTACACTATTGGTATGGGTAACTTTGCGCCCATGGCAGTAAACAAAACTCTCTTTGGTAATTTGCGTTACGACCCTGAAATAGATATCACTCCAATTGTATTAATTGAAAAGGGTCCATTGGTTTTAGTAGTGAACCCAAGCTCGCCCTATAAAACTGTGCAGGAAATTGTGGCGGCAGCTAAAGCAAAACCAGGTACGCTTACTTTTTCATCCGGAGGGATTGGTGGTAGTCATCATCTCTCCGCCGAACTCTTTGAGCAAAATGCAGGCATTGAAATGATTCATGTTCCATACAAGAGTGGCTCTGCAGGATTAACGGATCTAATGGCTGGTAATGTCACCATGATGTTTGACCAAATGTATTCAGCTATGCCGAGCATCAAAGCTGACAAAATCCGAGCCATTGCCATTACTAGTAAAAAACGCTCCCCTCTTCTGCCTAATATTCCGAGTTTTTCTGAAATTGGCTATCCAAAGGTTGAGGTATTGAATTGGCAGGGACTGATCGCGCCTAAAGGGACGCCTAAGATAATTATTGATCAATTGAATGCTGCAGCCAATGAAGCCCTGAAGGATCCAGCATTGCGGGAACTCATGCTCTCACAAGGAAATGAAATTGGTGGTGGCACTCCAGCAGATTTTGCTGCACTGATTAAAGCCGAATCTGCAAAGTGGAGTGCTGTAGTTAAAACAGCCAATATCAAGCCAGAGTAAATTGATTGAATCTTTACTTCAAGGCTTGATAAGTGAGGATTCCTAAAAAGGTTAAAGCTAACGAGCCGATTAAGTGAAGCAAGGCCGTACCTAATGCCCAAGTAAATTCTCCACGCTGCATGAGCGTTACCACCTCAGCAGAAAAACTAGAGAAGGTAGTCAGGCCACCAAGGAAACCAGTAATCACAAACAACTTCCATTCGGGAGAGAGGTTAGGATTATTTCCAAAAAATGCAATGGCGATACCAATCAGGTATCCACCCACCAAATTAGATAGCAGCGTACCCAGGGGGATCATTGATACCGTACCAGCGGCTAGGAAATTAAACCCCGCTCTTAGTAAAGCACCAAAGCCTGCGCCGAAGAAAATTGCAAAAATGGATGGCCACATAATTAGTATTTATTGAATTGAGAAACCAAGCATGCTGATGGAGCTCATCTCAATGCCATCTGTGTAGACTTTCGCATGCTCACCCTCTTCTTGTAAAGCTAAAGTGTACAGAGCAGGCCAATAATGCTCTGCTGTCGGGATGGACATATGAGCAGCCTCACCATATTTTTCCCACTCAATTAATGTCTCGTGGTGATTGGCGCGAATCTCTGAAATAAAGAAGTCATTAAACTCCTTTGCCCAAGAGTAAGGTTCAGCACCCTCTTGCCAATGAATAGTCCGCAAGTTATGCACCACATTGCCACTAGCCAAAATTAAAATATTTTCATCACGCAAAGGGCGCAACTGCTTCGCCAACTCATAGTGCTCGTGGGCTGACTTTGAACCATCTAGACTTAATTGCACAACAGGCACATCAGCATTAGGGTACATATATTTTAGGACTGACCAAGCGCCGTGATCAATGCCCCACTCATTCTCTTCCATGACGATGGGAACATTGAGTAATTCTTGAACACGATCTGCTAGAGCGGGGCTACCTGGAGCCGGATACTGAATTTCAAAGAGTGCTTCCGAAAAGCCACCGAAGTCATGAATAGTTTTGGGTTTAGACATTGCGGTAACCCAAACACCCCGAGTTACCCAATGTGCCGAGATCACTAAGATCGCGTCTGGGCGTTTTAATGATTTACCGAGGGTAGCCCATGCTGCCGTAAAACGGTTGGGCTCAATGGCATACATTGGACTGCCATGGCCAGCAAATACTGCAGGTTGGCGATGGCTAGTCATGAATACTGGTTAACCGAATACGTAACCAGTATGAGCAGCAACTAAGGCAAACAAAATGGCCAAGCTGGTAGCTGCGGCCAGCATGACAACCAGAGTAATAATCTTTTTGTTAATTTCTTCTTTAGATTCTTTATGCCATTCGTTCACGCTAAATCCTTTGTAGATACATTTATTAGTGGGATAATTATCCACTATCGTCCGCGGCCGGCCTTACGCATCATGCCTTTTCCGCCACCAAAGCCAGCTTGAGGCCTTCCAGCTGGACCGGATGGACCTTTGGGCACTGGTGGTCTAGCTGGTGGCTTGGCAACTACTGGCTTAGCCGGGTTTTTTGGGTCTGGTTTCTTATCTTCAGTCACTTTTAGCTCCTATGGATATCATATTGCCATGATTACTGACTATTCTATCCAAGCTGTCGCCATTAATGCGATTCCCTTGATTTTTGCCATCACCATTCATGAGGCAGCCCATGGCTATGCTGCCCGTAAGTTCGGGGATAACACTGCCTATATGCTGGGTAGGGTCACCTTAAATCCCGTCAAGCATATTGATCCCGTGGGCACCATCTTGATTCCACTAGCACTGATTTTGACTGGATCACCCTTTTTAGTGGGATATGCCAAACCAGTACCAGTGAACTTTGGCCGCCTCCGTAACCCCAGAATCGACTCCATTTGGGTGGCCTTAGCTGGTCCAGGATCTAATTTTATTCAGGCAATCATTTGGGCAATATTTTGGGTTCTCTTACTAGGCTTTGCTTTTCAAGAGCCCTTCCTCACTTCAATGGCCAAAGCAGGCGTGATGTGGAATATTGGGCTCTTGGTATTTAATCTCTTCCCACTACCCCCTTTGGATGGCGGGCGCATTCTTGCTAGCCTACTACCAGCTCGTGAATCTATTGCTCTTGGAAGATTGGAGCCCTGGGGCTTTTTTATTGTTCTAGGTCTAGTTTTTACCGGCATTATCGGCAGCTTCTGGATGGAACCCCTAAGTAGCCTTTTTCTGGGAATAATTAATCTGATGATGACCCCATTGAAGATGATTTTCTAGGTCAAGTAAGAAATTTTATTCTGGGATACTGTGTTTGCAAGCAACCCCAATAGATCAATGGAGAACTTTAATGAAATTACAAAAAATTGTTTTAGCAAATACCGCCATAGTCCTAGCGCTTAGTACAGGCTTTGCTTTTGCTCAATTCCAAAAACCGGAAGATTCGATCCACTATCGCCAGAGCGTATACACCGTGATGGCTAACTCGTTTGGGAAAATTGGCGCAGTGGTCAAAGGTGAAGCCCCGTTCAACAAAGATGAAGTGGCGAAGAACGCTGCCATCGTTGCGATGATGTCTACCTTGCCATGGCAAGCATTTGGTCCTGGCACTGAGGGTGGCAAAGCTCAACCTGCTATTTGGTCAGATAGCGCTAAATTCAAAGCTGCTTCTGAAAAGATGCAACTAGCTGTGGTAGATCTTAATAAAGCCGCTCAATCTGGCGACTTAGAAAGTATTAAGAAAACTTTTGGCACAGCAGGGGCAAGTTGCAAAAATTGTCATGATGACTTCAAGAAGAAGTAATCAAATAACCAAGCGCTGTTGCGATTAGACTCAAGAGTACTAAAGCTATACCGCGTTGTAAGGCTCCATCCTTGGATGCATGACCCAAGTCAGCAGGCAAGTAACTTGCTTCCTCACTTGGGTTTATTTCTGCATCCCCGCTGATCATTGGTGTGATGAGATCTTCACCTTTAAATTTCTGGTAATAAATGATGGCAGCAATATGGATAGCAATTAAGGTGTAGATCACTACCTGATTGCTCTCATGAATCTTAGAAAGTATTGAAACAAACGAGTTTGATACATATTTCGATAAGGGGCCCTGGAAGGCAATCTCGTCATCTGCAAATAAGCCAGTGAGTACTTGAACACTCAGAGCAAAAAGTAGTGCAAATACAGACACTGCTCCTAATGGGTTATGCCCTAGGGTGCGTGGCGCCTTACCTTGAAGATAATCAAGTATCTTTTTACGATTAGGAAAGAACGAACTAAAACGTGCGTGCGTCGAACCTACAAAACCCCAAGTCACTCGGAAGATCAACAGGGTTAATACGCTATATCCAAAGTAGCCATGCCACTCCATAGCATTGCCGCCAAGATTGACACTAACTATGCTGCCGATAATGCAAAGCACCAATAACCAATGAAAGAGGCGAATTGGTAAATCCCAAACACGAATGATTTTCTTCATGTCTTAAGAATAAGGCAAAATAATTATATTTATTTGATCTGCGGCAAGTCTTTTTGGATAATTTTCAATCCCGCACGTAAGGCATCTTGATAACGCTTACGTTCTTCTTTGATAGTTTCAGCAGTCCAAGGAAAGAATCCTTCACCGGTTTTCATGCCGAACTTTCCACTAGCTACCCGCTCACTTACGCACTTAGCAATATGAGCTGAGTTATTCAAAGTAGGGTAAATCTTCGTGCCGCCAGCTGCATGAATCTCAAGTCCTGCATGATCTCGTTGCATTGCTGGTCCAGCCGCAATGTAGCGAAAGCCAAAACCAAAGCGTACCGCTTTATCGATATCTTCAAGACTACAGATGCCTTCATCAACCATTGAAAAAGCTTCGCGTGATAAAGCATGTTGCAAACGATTGGCTAGGAAGCCCGGTAAGTCCTTTTTAACAATCACTGGAACCATTCCGCAAGCTGTCATCAATCTGGATAAACTCTCACCCACCATCGGTGAAGTTTTTTCACCATAGACTACTTCTACACAGGGTACTAAATGCGCCGGCATAAAGAAATGTAAGCCGATCATGCGCGCACGGGTTTTTAAACCTTCCACAATTTCACTAATTGGAAAGCTAGTGCTGTTGCTAGCCAATACTGTTTCAGGCTTGGCATATTTTTCTAGCTTCGCAAATAATTCCTGTTTAATATCTAAGCGCTCTGGTACGCACTCAATAACCAAATCAATATCAGACCAATCTACCTCTTCAAGAGAGCCCGCCACACTTAATAGGTGAATACGGTTTTCATAACCAAGCTCAGTCATCGTGTTGCTAAAGTAATCTGGCAATAGTGCACGGCGCTCTGTGGTTGGCTCCACAACTTGGACAGCGCAGCCGCCTCGCGCGCAGACTGCAGCTACGTCCGCACCCATCGTGCCTCCGCCGACGATCACTACTTTGGTTTCAGCTGGGGTAAACAACATCACACATTCTCCTAAAGGGACAGACTTTTACCTAAAAATCCACATACAATGGAGCTCATTATTCAACATAAAACATAGTGAGACATGATCCCCGTCAATTCGGTGCTGCAGGTAGGCCATTTCCCTGAATTAATGCAGGCAGAAATTGATCGCCGCTTTACACCCACTCACCACCCAGATCCTCAAGCTCCTGCGCCTACTGGTCACTTTGAGGCCATCCTGCTTCGGTCTAATACCAAGCTACCTGAGGCCCTAGTCAAGCAAATTTCCAGTATTCGCATGGTTGCTACCTGCGGCGTTGGTTATGACAATCTCCCTCTGGCATATCTTAAAGAGCGAGGTATCAAAGTCTCCAATACCCCTGGCGTCCTCAACGATGCGGTCTGTGAACTGGCTATTGGCATGATGCTGGGGCTTCTTCGCCGTATTCCCGAGTCTGAAGCCTTCGTCAAAAGTGGTGCCTGGTCAAAAGCCCCCTTCAAGTTAGCAACTACTTTGGCTGGGAAGACAGTCGGTATTGCAGGAATGGGACGGATTGGCCAGGATTTAGCCAAACGACTTGAGCCTTTTAAGGTTGAGATTGCCTACAGCGGACCCAGCTCAAAACAGGTGCCCTATACCTACTATCAAAACATCAAGGACTTAGCCCAGAAAAGCGATGTGCTTTTTTTAGCCTGCCCCGCTACTCCTGATACAGAGAAGATGGTGAATGCGGAGATTTTGGATGCTATGGGGCCTACCGCTTTTTTAATCAATATTGCCCGTGGCAGTGTAGTAGATGAGGAGGCTCTTTTATATGCACTGCAACATAAAAAGATTGCTGGTGCCGCTCTAGATGTTTTTGAGAATGAACCAAATCTCAATCCAGCCTTCTTAAGGCTTGATAATGTTTTACTAACACCTCACATTGGCAGCGCCACCACAGAAACACGGATAGCCATGACCAATTTAGCGGTAGATAATTTAGAAGCTTTTTTTACACAACAACCACTTCTATCAGAAGTGCCTAATTAAAACGGAGTCAGTATGAGCATTTCTTTAATTCCATCCACCCTACCAGCGGTGTTATCTCCTGTGTTAACACCATTCAAAGCAGATAGCACTCCAGATGCACAAAAATTGCTCAAGCAATGTAAGTGGCTAGAAGCAAATGGTGTTGGTCAGGCGATCTTTGGAACCAATTCCGAAGCAAACTCGATGTCTGCTACTCAAAAGATGAATACGCTTACCGCACTGATTGAAGGCGGTTTAAACCCAGGACATATGATGCCCGGTACTGGCTCTACTTCTGTCGAAAGCACTTATCGAATGACTGCCCATGCCTTGAGCCATAAATGTGCTGGCGTATTGATGTTGCCACCCTTTTACTACAAAGATATTACCGATGATGGTCTGTTTGCTTACTTCTCTGAAGTGATTCAAAGGATGGGTAACTCAGCATTGCAAATTTATATTTACAACATACCTCCAGTCACCAAAATCAATTTAAGCCTTGCATTACTAGAGCGCTTAATTAAAGAGTACCCAAAAACGGTGGTTGGCATGAAAGATAGCTCTGGTGATTGGGAATATACAGAGTCTGTAATTAAGCTCTTGGCCTCCACGGGCTTCCGCGTTTATGCTGGTAGTGAAACATTTCTCTTGCGCACCTTACGTGCCGGTGGTGTTGGCTGTATTTCTGCGACTGCAAACGTCAATCCCAAAGCGATTGCTGATATGGCGACGCATTGGAGAGAATCCAATGCTGATGAACACCAAGCAGAACTTGATCGCGTGCGCGGTATTTTTGCAAAGTATCAAATGATTGCTGGAATGAAAACTGCAGTTGCCCATTTCAGTAAAGATCCTGAATGGTTAAGAGTTCGCCCGCCACTCATGCAATTGACTGCTGATCAACAAGCTAAATTGTTGAGTGAGCTCAAAGCGGCTAATTTCAGCATGCCAGGCCTTTAGTTCCATCTACTACAACAATATCAGGAGACAAAATGAAACTTCTTAAAGTCATTGTGCTTTCTCTCAGTTTTTTATGGGCAAGTGCACAAGCACAGAATATTTCTATTGCAACCGGTGGTACTGGTGGCGTTTATTACCCAATGGGTGGAGGCCTAGCCTCGGTCTTATCTAAGCATGTACCGGGAATGTCAGCAACTGCTGAAGTGACAGGCGGTTCAGTTGATAACTTAAAACTGATTGGTACTGGCAAACCTTACGTTGGCTTCTCAATGGCTGATGCTGCTAAAGATGCATTAGTTGGTGAGGATAAATTTAAGGACAAGCCAATAGATTTGCGCAATTTGCTCATACTGTATCCAAACCTCATGCATGTCGCCACGGTTGAATCAACTGGTATTAAAACGATGAAGGATTTAAAAGGTAAACGCATCAGTACAGGCGCGCCAGGAAGTGCTACTGAAGTCATGGCTTTTCGCTTGTTAGAAGCTGCAGGTCTTGATAAAGATAAAGATGTAAAACGTGAGCGCCTAAGTGTTGCAGAATCTGTCAATGCAGTAAAAGATCGCAAGATTGATGCTCTCTTCTGGGTGGGTGGTTTACCAACTGCGGCGGTTACTGATCTTGCCAATAGTCCTGGCATGAAAATTGTGATGATAGATACTGCTGCTGAAGTTCCTGCCATGAATAAAAAATATGGCAACCTTTACTTTAAGGATATCATTACCAAACAAACTTATAGCGGCATGGCAAAAGACAACAATGTTGCAGCGGTTGCCAACCTTTTGGTTGTAAATGCTTCTATGTCTGATGCAGAGGCATACAAAATCGTTAAAGCTATTTTTGATAATCAGCTCGAACTGGTCCGCTCACATGCTGAGTACAGAAATATTAAGCTAGAGAACCAAAAAGCGAATGCCTCACCGATTGCCTATCATCCAGGCGCATTAAAGTACTTTAAAGAAAAGGGTGCCAAGGTAAATTAAGTCATATCGGGGTGAGTTAATCTCACCCCTTCTGTTTTAGTGCAGCACATAAATATAAATATAGACAGGCTGGGATATGAACCAAAACGTGATTGACAACGAAACCCAAGAAAAATTAGATGCCTTTATTAAGCAAGAAGAAGGCGATTCTAATGATTACAAAGGTCTATTAGCCAAGTTCATTACCTTAGTTGCTGTTGGCATGTCTTTGTTTCATTTGTATGCAGCGTATTCCATTGTTCCAACACAGCAATTACGTGTAATCCACGTTGCCTTAGTTTTATTTTTAGTATTCCTAAGTTTTCCAATCGCTGCTCGCTTTAAAAACAAGTTGATGTTTTGGGATGTTTTTTTTGCCATAGGCTCAGTTGCTATTGCTTATTACATCCTGAGTGGCGGCGACGATTTTATGGATAGAAATACTGCCCCAAACTCTACTGATGTCATGGTGGGTATTTTCCTCATCCTACTCATCCTAGAGAGTGTTAGAAGAACTAATGGCATGGTCTTAGTGACCGTTACCGTACTTTTTTTGCTTTACGCATTCTTTGGCAATTACCTGCCTGCACCATGGACTCACAAAGGCTATGATCTCGATCGCCTAGTGGGTTATATGTATATGAGTCTCGAGGGTATCTATGGCACTGCTGTTGATGTCTCTGCAACTCTGATTATTCTTTTCACCATCTTTGGTGCCTTCTTACAATTTACTGGTGCTGGTAAATTCTTTATCGACTTTTCCTTTGCTGCAATGGGCGGCAAATCCTCAGGGGTTGGTAGAACTATTGTGCTGTCCTCATTCTTAATGGGTGGCCCATCTGGCTCGGGTGTCGCAACCACGGTTACCGTAGGTTCAGTTGCCGCACCCATGCTAGAAAAAGTTGGCTATGAAAAGAATGCTGCTGGCGGTCTTTTAGCAGCAGGAGGTCTTGGCGCCATCATCTCGCCACCAGTTTTGGGTGCCGCTGCATTCCTAATTGCAGACTTTCTCAAGATTTCCTATTTAGATGTGCTGCTGATGGCAACTATCCCAACCATTCTGTTCTACCTTGGCTTATTTGTCATGGTAGAAATCGACGTACGTAAATATGGCATGAAGAACATTCATTTCGAAACGGCAGAAAGTGCCTGGTCACTAACCAAAAAATATTGGTTCCATTTCTTTTCCCTCATCTCTATTGTGGTATTCATGATGTATGGCTTCTCGCCTGTGATGTCGGTGTTTTGGGCAACAGTGGTATCTGCTTTTTCGAGCATGTTGCGTGAAGATACTGCAATTATTCCTTGGGCTTGGTTTAGAGGTAAGGAGCCTATTCTCTCGGGACTCTACAACTCGAACTTGACTAAAGCCCTGGCATCAGGATCGACTGGTGTTTTGGCTATCGCTGCAACCTGTGCGGGCGCTGGCTTAATTGTTGGTACTGTCACCCTAACTGGCCTTGGTTTGAAATTTAGCTCCATTGTGATTCAGTATGCAGGTGGCTCCCTATTACTCACTGCCATCTTTACAGCCTTAATTGTTTGGATTGTGGGCCTCGCTGTTCCAGTAACTGCCTCATACATTATTTGTGCAGTTATCGCAGCACCAGCATTGATCAATTTAGGTGTACCCGCCTTTGCAGCGCATATGTTTATTTTTTACTACGCCGTTCTCTCAGAGGTATCTCCACCGACAGCGCTCTCTCCATTTGCGGCTGCCGCAATTTGTAAGGGCAACCCCTATAAGACGACTTTGCAAACCTGGAAATATGTAGCGCCAGCAATTCTGGTGCCATTCATGTTTGTCTTAGATAAGTCTGGGGTCAGCTTGCTTTTGATGGGATCAAGCAGCGCTTTAGAGCAAGCAGATTGGTTGCAAATCGGCTGGATATCTTTTACTGCAGTCATTGGCATTATTTGCTTGGCAGGTGGCCTCCAAGGCTGGTTTATTGAAAAGACCAAAATCTTTGAGCGCATCATCATGATCGTCTCTGGTGTTGCTTTAGCTTACCCATCTACCGAGGCTGATCTGATTGGCTTTATTGGTTTTGGTTTAGTGCTCATTACGCAAACGATGACCCATTTAAAATTAAGCCGCAAGCCTTCCTAGGTAAAACGATCAGCAGTACAGGCATTTAGAATAAAGCCCGCGTTGCGGGTCTTATCTATTGAGAACTTAACTTATCTTTGTCCATGCTGCTTTACCGGCATATTTTTTAACCGCAGCCTCATCAAACTCAAATCCTAATCCTGGTGTTTTATGTAAGATCAAATCACCGTTCTTAAAAGTAAGTTGCTTATTGATTAATCTGCGGAAATTTAGCACTTGATCATCTAAGAAGAACTCTACAAAACGGGCATTAGGTGTAGCAGCAACTAATGGGGCATGCAAATCATGCATCCAATGGGGGCAAACCGTGACACCCTTCAAATCTGCATATGCAGAGATCCTGCGCCACTCGGTAATGCCACCACAAACAGCAGCATCTGATTGCAGGATTCTTGCCCCACCTGCATCAATTAACTCCCTAAAACGCCAGCGTCCAGCTTCCATTTCACCGGTGGCAACATTGATAGTCGTTAGCCGTGCGAGAGCTGCGTGTAAATCAATCGCATCTGGTGAGAAAGGCTCTTCAATCCAGTATGGGTTATAGGCTTCAAAGCGTCGCACATACTCTAGCGCAGTTGGTAAATCACGCCATGCATTGTTGGCATCTAAGGTGAGTAAAATATCACCGCCAATGGCTTTGCGAGCAGCCTTCACCCGAGCCTCTTCTTGGGCGGGGGATAAGCGCCCTACTTTCATCTTGACGGCTTTAAATCCTTGTTTAACGTAAGACTCCATTTCCTGGCCAAGCTTGGCTGGAGTTTTACCCTCTAGGTAATAGCCACCACTTGCATATGCAGGAACCCGATCATCTACTACTGATCCAAGGTATTGATGTAAAGGCAGGCCAACAGAGCGAGCATTGAGATCCCAGAGCGCTGTATCTAGAATAGAGATGCCACGCATGACGGCCCCAGTGCGCCCCTGCAAGATAGATTCGTTATACATCTCCATCCACAAGCCTTCACTACGATGGCTATTGTGCCCAATCAATATTGGCGCCAATAATTGCTCTACAGCAATTTTGGCAATATCGCCGCCAGCACTGCCAACATAACAAAAGCCAATTCCCTCATTACCATCCTCACCACGAACCTTAACCAGGCAATAGTGGCGCTCTGAAACGGTGCGAGTGGAAAATGAAGTGACTTTATCTAAAGGCACTGCTACTGAAGCAACTTGAATAGATTCAATAATTGGCATCTGGACTCCTTATTTCAAAAAATGATTGTATCGACAATTTAAATGGCTGGCATCTGCCCGAATAGGGAATAATTAAGCTATTGAGTAATTCACTGGTGAATAGAGCATGAGCAACGTTATCGTTATTGGAAGCGGCACTATGGGTGTAGGCATAGCAGCAGGATTTTTAGCCTACGGTACAGATACCGTCATTCTTGGGCGTACTCAAGAGAGAGCTAAAAAGTGCTTTGAGGCAATTCAAGCATGTGCCACCTCAATTAATCCTCAATGGCAAAAACTTGGAGGAAGTCTTCTTGCTGGCAGTATTTCAGAATGGAATAACTGGCAAGATACCGTCTTGGTGATCGAAACTATTTCTGAGCGCTTAGATCTTAAAAAAGAGATCTTCGCCGATCTCGATCAAAGAGTGCCGTCACATATTCCGATTGGGAGCAATAGCTCAGGCTTTCCAATCACTGATATCGCTGGCGATCTGAAGACTTCCCATCGCATGCTCAATACACACTATTTCATGCCAGCGCATATCGTGCCCTTGGTAGAAATTGTTTTAGGAAAATACTCTGATCCAGCAATAGCTAATCAGGTTTGCGAACTTTATCGAGCTCATGATAAAAAACCGGTGCTGGTAAAAAAGGATATTCCTGGATTTTTAGCTAATCGCATTCAGCATGCATTGATGCGAGAAGCCTTGTCTTTAGTAGAAGATGGGATTGCTACCCCTGAAGATATTGATACCGCAGTGAGATTTAGTTTTGGCTTTCGTTATGCTGCCGTTGGCCCAATGACGCAAAAAGAAATTTCTGGATGGGAAGGCATGACCCTGGCTGCAGAACTGATATACCCCTCCCTGTCCAATATCACAGCCCCACCAGCGTGCATTACCAATCTAGTCAGAAATGGCAAAACTGGCATTAATAAAGGTGAAGGCTTTCGGAGTTGGAGCCCCGAGGAGGCAGCAATTACCAAAAGGAAATACGAGGAGCGACTCAAAGCTGCATTTGCAGTACTGAAGATCGCGCCAGATCAAGGTTAAATTGAATTTGTTGCGCTACAACATAATTATCCGAGTGTCATCTCACATTATTAGATAATTACGGGGTGAACAAAAAAGTAACTTGTCGCTCGCTATCGCATAGAGCATTCATTCTGATTGGATTTATCTGTCTTAGCTTGCTGCCTAGGTTTATATCCATAGCTAATGCCCAAACTAACCAAGCTCGTAAAAAGGTGGTTGTTCAGAATACAAAACCTGTTGGCTTTAAAGATAATGCGACAAAAGGAGCTTCAAAAAATAATAGCCTCAACCCCGCCCTCTTTCAGCGTAAAGACCCTAATGAAGTAGATCTTGATAGTGCTAGTAATCTCGACTACCGTATTACTCAAGGCTGTCTGCGACGTAACTTTAACGAAGATAATTTGCCTGCTAGTGTCGGCATCGATAACCGTCAGTTTTCTGAATTCTTCAAAACGCAGACCAAAACATTCTTTGACCGCATGCGCGGTGATTGCATTCCTTATGCAGCTGCATTTGGTAGTCGTAATCGCTTTGACTCTCTGAGCATCATGAATGGTCCACTGCAAGATAACAAAACGGAGGTATGGACATTTACACCATCTGCATTCGGTGGCTTTTTAATTCAACAAGACTATTTGAAAAATGAATCCAAAAATCTCACTGAAATACGAATTCCATTAAGAGATGTTTTATATGACCCCCGTAAGGTAGGTGACCTACTACCAGTCGAATTGGTTTGGGAGCTCAATTCTCTTATTAAGCAGATCTACCCAGAAGAAAATAGCTCATTAGAAAATACCAATAGCATTGTCCGTTTAATTGTGGACTTTGGTGATCGCGAGAGGTGGGCTCAAATCTGGGCTACTGAAATCATTGACCCCGTCGATAAAGAAGTCTTTGCAAGTGCCTACTGGGTAGACCGCAATGACATCCCTGGTGGATTTTTTACTGGTAGCGGTGAATCGCTAGAGCGTTCATTCTGGACTAATCCACTGAGCTATCGCCGTATTTCACGAGGCGTTGGTAGTGTACGTGCTTCCAGTAAGCGCCCCAGTAGCAATATAAGCGCTACCCAAGCACCGCCCAAGCAGCGCTATCGCACCCACATGGGCATTGATTATGCCGCTCCAATCGGCACACCCATCTTTAGCGTAGCTAATGGCAGAGTTGTTCATATAGGCTATAGCGGCGCTTTTGGTAACCTCATTATCTTGGAGCACCCTGGCAACTATCTCACCTACTATGCCCACTTGAGTAACTACAACGTTGAACTTGGAGTGGGTAATGAAGTGCGTCGTGGCTTAGAGATTGGTTATGTGGGATCAACTGGAAGATCAACCGGTCCACACCTTCATTTTGAATTGAGAAAAAATAGTATCTATGTTGATCCATATGGGTTGAAGACTCAGCTAGATTTATGGTCCATGCGTGACAACGAAAGTGGTCAGCTAACGAGAGAAATTCTTTTACTAGGAAGTCCTATCAAACCGAATTAATCTAGTTCTTTAGAAACAAAAATAGGGTCCTCACAGACCCTACTTCTTTAACTAACTAAACATCCTTTAATCAGCCAAGCACTAGTACCGGTAACTTCGAGTGCACAATGACCTCATGTGTCTCGCTACCAAGCAGCATACCTTTGATGCCTGTGCGCTTATGGGATGCCATCACAATGACATCAGCTTTTGATTTTTTAGCACCATCTAAAATACCTTCAGATAAATTGGAATTGGAGATATGCAATGTTTTTGCTTTGGCGCCTGCGCCAAGTGCAGATATCGCTTTTTTAAATACATCTTTCGCATAAACCTCACAAGCCTTCTGGTGATCCTTTTGGGTCACTCCATAACCCATAGTGCTATCGGAATAGACCATTGGGGGTAAAGAGTCAGATACATATACTAGAGTCACATCAGCGCCATCAGCTTTTGCAAGTTCAGCCACTTTCTTCAAAGATTTTTTGCTGACATCTGAGCCATCGACTGGCACCAATAAATGCTTAAACATATTGACTCCCTTTAAATTGAACTACTGATCTATACTTTCCATCATATGCTTATTATTAGTCTGTAATAGTTCATAAAGGGGACTTAATTGCTCAAGTATTTTTCTATCTACTGTTCATTTCTAATCACCATGCTTGCAATCGATTTAGTATGGCTCTTAGGTATAGCTAAAAGCCTTTATCGAGACGAAATGGGTGACTTGATGGCCACTGAGCCCAAACTGATTGCAGGGCTCGCCTTCTACCTGCTATATGCATTAGGAGCCATTATTTTTGTTGTCATTCCAGCCCTATCAAAACAGTCTTTGATATATGCACTGCAATACGGCGCTTTATTTGGTCTATTCTGCTATATGACTTACGACCTCACTAACCTGGCTGTAATTAGAGACTTTCCAACACGACTGGCATTTATCGATATGGCCTGGGGAAGTTTTGTTACCGCACTGTCTGCCAGCATTGCTTATTGGGTTGGTAACCGTTTTTCATAAACAGTTTTTATCGAACGTCTTTATCGACCCAACCATTACGGCGCTCATACAAGACAAATAGAACGCCCCATATCACTACGGCAACATATGCCCAAATCCAAGCAATTTGTGATGAACGTGATCCTGAAATATCTAATACAAATCCGAAGATTGCGGGACCTACCATGCCACCGCCAAACCCCATCAAAGAATGCAAGCCCATAGCCGCACCTTTAATATTTTCTTGTGCACTAATGACAAGACCTGCAGTTAAGGTAGCAGAGTCGGCCATGATAAAAATAGCGTGCCCAATTGCAAGGGCAACAATCAGCCACCATGATTGACCCGTAGAGGAAGCTAAGGCAATTCCTAACACCGCACTAGTGAGCATTACAGTGCAGACCCACTTTTGACGCCCTACTCGAAGGGCAATTTCATTACCCAAGATAGAAGCAGGTACGCCGAAGAAGTTAATGACTCCTGCCAACGTAGTCGCTGCCAAGATAAAAGCGTCTCCAGACACTGCACCACAAAATACAAAAAAGGCTACGAGCCAGCTTCTTGAGGCAAATAACTCTAATGAGTGTGCGGTATAACCAAGAATAAATCCTGACGCTTTTTTGTCCTGTAAGACTAATTGCCACTTTTCCACCGGAAATATGTCACGTAAACGAATTTGAATTGCACCCTTCCACTTTTCATGCTGCAAAGGGGGTATCAGAAGTAGAACAATTAAAAATGCAGTGAAGGGTCCCAGTGCGATGATGCTAAATACATAATGCCAACCAAGCGCACTTAAGATCCAGCCTGAACATATATAAGAAAATCCGGTCCCAATACCAAAGAAAGCTGTATAGAAAGAAATGTGCCTAGTAATCTCACCAGACTGAATGCGATCAGACAAGATTTTGAGGCCAGGCATATAGGTGCCAGCAAGACCCGCACCATTAAGCGCCATAAAAAATAGAGCAGTCCAAAAGTTGAATGCCAACAGGCCCATACCCAATAGACCACATGTAGCCAAGAGACCACCAACTAAGTAGACTTTTCGTGCATCGACTCGATCAGTAAGTGCTGTGGCCAAAGGAACAGCCAACATGTAACCAAAGAAAAACGCGCTAGCAATTAATCCTGACTGTAGATTCGTTAAATGCCACTCTTCCTGCAAAGTGGTTAGTACTACTGCATAGCATGCAAAGCCCAATAAAGCACAGGTTTGTGCCATGAGCATAAGAGGGGTGTAACCAGACAATCGAAAGCGCATAAGGTATCAGTGAAAACGTGAACTTATTCTACTCGCCCCAAGGGGAAAGACCCGCTACACTGTTGGAAACACGATGGAGACAGTATGAGAAATAAAGATATTTCAGGTCATTTAATCCAGTTATGCGGCGGTCTGTTACTTGCCATTGCTTGCACTCTATCGGTAGCTGATAGCTATCCCTCCAAACCAATTAGAGCCATAGTGCCCTTTGCAGCAGGTAGTGCAACCGATCAAATTGGACGGGCTTTTGCAGTAAAAATGGCAGAATCCTTGGGACAGCCTGTTGTCATTGAAAATCGTCCTGGAGCAAATGGGATGATTGGTGCCGAAGTAGTTGCCAAATCGCCGGCAGACGGTTACACCCTTTTATTTGGGACCAACAGTACTAATGCGGCTCTCAAAAGCTTAGTAAAAAATCTTCCTTATAACCAAGATACGGCATTCACACCAATCGGCTACTTTGGCTCAGTACCTCTGATCGTTGCAATCAACAATGATGTGCCTGCCAAATCACTGAATGGCTTCGTCTCACTTGCAAAAGCTGATCCTAGCAAAATGACCTTTGCTTATGCAAGCACTTCTCAGCGAGTTTCCTCAGAAATGATCGCGAGTGTAGCGGATATCAAAATGACTGGTGTTTCCTATAAGAGCGGCCCTAATGCCATGACAGATCTGATTGGTGGTCAGGTCAATATGTTTACCGCAGACTTTGCGGTCACTCTGCCGAAAGTACAAGCAGGAAAAATTAGGGGTTTAGCTGTCACTTCACTAAAGCGCTCACCAGCTATTCCAGAATTGCCAACCGTGAATGAAGCACTGGGTATTAAGGGTTATGAGCTTATCGCGTTTTTCGCGGCGTTTGGCCCCGCAGGTATGCCTACAGATGCTGTTACGAAGCTCAATAAAGCAATTAATGACGCCGCTAAATCTAAAGACTTAGTTGAGAAATTTTCTACAATGGGTTTTGAATCTCAGCCCGGCACTCCTGAAGCTCTTGGTCAAAAAATTAAACTGGAAACAGTGAAATGGGCTAAAGCTATCAAAGAAGCAGGAATGCAGCCAGAGTAGTTAGTAATTTACTTTAGCTTGCATCAATTTCCATAGCTAAGAGCCAATAAGAAAGGCTTTTGCCGTGAGAATCAAGATTTAAAGAGAGATTGACGCCACCATCTAATACATCGTCAATTACAAAATTGAGAGCATTTAGGTTTTCTAGGTCATAACGCTTTACAGTACTAGGCTTCCGAAAACTAAAGTGGTCTTTTACCTTTTCTGTAGTCAACTCCCTCACAAGAATGGGGAAGTCCTCTGCCCGATAGGCAATCACACTGATATTAGAAAGATTACCTTTATCACCTGTTCTTGCATGAGCAAGTTCATATAAAGGAATTTTTTTAGTCATCATGCAGACTCCTTAGGCTCAAAAAATTCATAGGAAGCATGAATTAAATCTCGTGGAATAAAACAGGCTAAGGTACTCAAGCGAGGCTTCAAGCTAGTTCGGACTCCGCCACCTCCCGCAGGGCCACAGGTGTAAAGTGCCGTCATTTCACGACATACCCTCATAGCCTGGTACTTATCTTGATTTGTAGTGGCCACCCGTAAACGAATATCCTCTGAACCTACTTGTGATTTAAATTGAGGACCCTCCCCCGAATCAC
>Ga0136641_1000442_pt1 | contig 17945 bp, 16 predicted proteins | sample EliLak1302023Y_FD_115312 | JGI IMG/M metagenome (GOLD analysis project Ga0136641, IMG submission 115312) | Freshwater microbial communities from Elizabeth Lake, Yosemite National Park, California, USA - 13020-23Y | ecosystem: Environmental > Aquatic > Freshwater > Lake ...
CTATGATTATTGGTGTGTGCGGTTTTATTGGTTCTGGCAAAGATACTATTGCCGATTATCTTACTAACTTTCACGGTTTTCGACGAGAATCGTTTGCAAACTCCCTTAAAGATGCTGTGGCACAAGTGTTTGGTTGGGACCGTACTATGTTAGAAGGCCGTACAAAACAAGCTCGCGAATGGCGTGAACAAGTAGATCCATGGTGGGCAGAACGTTTAGACATGCCGAACCTTACTCCACGTTGGATCTTACAATACTGGGGTACTGAAGTTTGTCGTAAGGGATTCCACGATGATATTTGGATTGCGGCCCTAGAGCACAAACTACTAAACAGTCGAGACAATATTGTTATTAGTGATTGCCGTTTTCCTAATGAAATTAAATCAATTAAAAATGCCGGCGGTATGGTAATTCGTGTAGTCCGTGGCCCTGAACCTGAATGGTATGCCGCCGCAATTAGTGTAAATCGTGGCCCAGATAGTAATGTAACTTGGGCATTAAGCAAACAAAAATTAGAAGAATTAAAAATTCATGCTAGCGAAACAGCCTGGGTTGGAACTAATTTTGATGCAGTTATGGATAATAACGGAACTATAGACGATTTATATGCCCAAGTAAAAGCTCTTATAGATCTGGAACAAGATCCCCTTGACGCCATGTCACGCCTTCTCGCTGAAGAATCCTTTGACAGTTTGAACACACTGTCTTAAGATTTGTATGACGGCAGTTGTCTAAATTGCCGTCAGCATGAAATACATTAAACACTACCGAATGTGGGCTTTTGAAGCCACATTTATCGCAAGTATTTTTTATTTTATAACCAGCACTAGCCCAACGAGGTAATTTTACACCTCGAATACACACACCGCATTGACTTCTATAATACGGTTTATTGTTTTTATAATAATTAACTGCTACCGGGTGTAGCCCGCATGTGCAAAGTGGTCTCATATTTTATTTAAGCCTTTTTACAGCCTTTTCTCGGCTGTATATTAGCTACAATTATCCAAAATACCATAAATACATTAAGAACATGTACTCATGGAGATAACACAATGGCTCAATTAAGTTCACCAGGAATTAGCGTAACAGTAGTAGACGAATCGTTCTACACTCCTGCCGCTCCCGGAACCGTACCCCTAATTATTGTTGCAAGTCAACAAGACAAAAAGAATTCAGCTGGAACAGGTATTGCTCCAGGCACACTAAAAGCTAATGCAGGTATAGTATACTTGCTAACAAGCCAAGCAGATCTTGGTGCTACTTTCGGTGTTCCTTACTTCCAAACTGACGCAAGTAACAATCCTGTACACGCAGGCGAATTAAACGAATATGGTCTAGAAGCTGCCTATAGTTTCTTAGGTGTGAGCAATCGCGCTTATGTTGTACGTGCAGATGTAAACACTCAGCAACTAATTGGCACGTCAACAATTCCAACAAGTCCGTCAGCGGATGGAACTTACTGGTGGGATATTGCCGATACACACTTTGGTGTTTTCCAATGGAACAGCCAACCAGCAACAACAACTGGCGGACAGTTGTTTACAGATCAAGGCTCACTTGGTAATGTAACAGTAATTACAGACACTACTTTGTTAAACTCTGGAGTTCCTCTAGCAAGTTATGGTAATTTAGGCGATTATGCTATCGTAGCAACTACCACATTAAACAAGTTATATTTGAAAAAATTCCAAACAGACACCGCCGCTGGTACATGGGTTGAAGTTGGCACAGCTAACTGGACCAAAGCCTGGCCAACAGTGACTGGCACAGTGACTGGTACCATCACAAGTAACACATTTACCATTAACGGTTCCACAATTACTACCGGTATAAGTATTTCAGCAGCCGTAACAGCAATTAACACCGCTGCAATTACGGGTATTACCGCAGCCGTAATCAACGGCTATTTACAAATTTATTCAACTGGCGCAAACGTCGTTATTGCTGGCACAAGTCCAAGCACAGTTGGTTTAACAGCTGGTACATTTGTTGCACCTAAAGTACGCATTGCTCCACACTATCAGGTCCCACAGTATGGAATTTTTGAAACGGGTGATTTTGGCGCAAGCAGTGGTGGCGCTCCAACTGGCAGTTTGTGGATCAAAACAACGAATGTAAACTTAGGTGCAGACTGGGTAGTTAAAAAATACAACGCAGATACAAGTGCATACATTTTACAACAAACTGGATTGTATGGCACTCCGGAAGCGGCGCTATACGGGTTAGATCCAGTTGGCGGTGGTATCAATTTGGCATTAGGTCGTGTATTTGTAAAATACAACGATGCTGAACTAGCGTATACAACAACTAGTTCACCAAGTGCTAATTTTAAATTATACATACGTACTGGTGTAGGTGCAACTAATATCGTATCAAATGCTATTTCAGATAGCACATTTACAGCTGGTGCAAATACATTTACATTCCAACAAAGTGTTGTAGGCAGTGCTTCATCGGCAACTGCAACTACAGTGACATTTACTGCTACAACTGGTGCTGGAAGTGGTGCATCTAACGCACAGGCATTGTTAACTGCATTTAGTCAAGCAAATACTGATGCTAACATTGTTATTAGTTTGAATACTAGTACAAGCGTAATTACAATTACACATTTAACAGGCGGTGATATCCGTTTGTCAGACAGTACAAATCTCCCATTAAGCAAATTGTTCGGCGTAGGTACAACAAGTAATTTCTATGCAAGTCCAACAGGTACTGCTAATACGTATGTTGCTACATTGTGGAGTTCGACTGTAAATGGCAGTTCTTTCTACACTGGAAGTACAACACCTCCAACTACAATACCAGCAGATGGTACATTGTGGTACGATAGCGTTATCACTGATGTGGATATCATGGTTCACAATGGTACAACATGGGTTGGCTACTTGAACTATACACAAAATGCTGTTGGCGGTACAGCGACTAGTGCCGCTGGGCCTTATATTTCAGCAACACAGCCAACAGGTACATTTGCCAATGGCGACTTGTGGATTAACACAAGCGATTTAGAAAACTTCCCAAGAATTTACAAGTACAACTACTTGACTAAGAAATGGGTGTTGTTAGACAATTCGGATCAAACTAGCGGTATGGGTGTATTATTTGCCGATGCACGTTGGTCAACAGCTGGTGCTAACTCAGCTCCAGCAAGTATTACAACATTACTAAGCAGTAATTACTTAGACCCAGATGCTCCAGATCCTGCACTGTATCCAAAAGGCATGTTGCTATGGAACACACGTCGTAGCGGATTCAATGTAAAATACTATGATGTAGGTTATATCGACACAACTGCTAAGAATTTACGTGCAAGTAGCGAATCAATGACTGGTTACTATCCTAATCGTTGGGTCACAGCAAGTCCAAACAATATTGACGGTTCTGGTTCTTTTGGACGTAAAGCTCAACGTGCTGTAGTTCTAAAAGCGATCAATGCGTTGATTCAAAGCAATCAACAAATTCGTCAACCAGATACAGTTATCTATAACTTGTTAAGTTGCCCAGGCTATTTGGAAACAGCTAGCGAGTTGGTTGGCTTGAATGTGGACAATGGAGAAACAGCATTTATTATTGCAGATGCTCCCGCCCGTTTGGCACCAGATGCCACAACATTAAGCAACTGGGGTAACAATACCGCAGGTGCCGCAGTTGATGGCGAGCAAGGATTAATTGCTACCAGTTCAGACCTAGCTGTTTACTATCCTTGGGGTTACACAACTGATCTAAGAGGCAACAACATTTGTGTTCCTCCAAGTCACATCATGTTACGTACAATCGCTCTGAGCGACAACGTTTCTTATCCATGGTTTGCACCGGCTGGTGTACGTCGTGGCGGTGTTACAAATGCCAGTTCAGTTGGATATGTCAATGCCGCAACAGGTGAATTTGAAACAGTGGCTTTGAATGTGGGTCAGCGTGATACACTTGCCGCGATCCATGTCAACCCAATTACATATATTGCTGGTACAGGTCTCGTATGTTACGGACAGAAAACACGTCAGTTGATTGCAAGCAGTTTAGATCGTATTAACGTGGCACGTTTGGTAATATATCTACGCTACCAGTTGAATCAGTTGGCCAAACCATTTGTGTTTGAACCAAATGATACAATTACACGTAATGAAATGAAACAAAAAGTTGAAAAACTAATGTTGGAATTAACAGCAGAACGTGCATTGTATGATTACCTGGTAGTTTGTGACACAAGTAACAACACACCGGCTCGCATCGATAGAAACGAATTACACGTTGATATCGCAATTGAACCAGTTAAAGCAGTTGAATTCATTTACATTCCGCTACGCTTAGAAAACACTGGGGCAATTAAAGGCCTTGGAAAATAATTAGGAGAACACAATGGCAATCGCAGCCTTATCAAACTTTACAGTACCGTTAGCATCCGATCAAAGCGCAACCACGCAGGGTATGCTAATGCCCAAGTTGCAATACAGATTTCGTATCAACTTTGAAAACTTTGGTGTAAGTACTCCAACAACAGAACTGACCAAGCAAGTAGCAGAAGCGTTCCGTCCAACAGTTGAGATGGAAGAACAATCTATTGATATCTATAACAGCAGAATCTACATGGCCGGTAAAGCCAAGTGGAGCGTAGGAACTATCAAATTACGTGATGATGTAACTGGTCAAGTCAGCAAGTTAGTTGGCGAGCAAATGCAACGTCAATTTGACTTCTTTGAACAAAGTACAGCGGCGGCCGCTGGTGACTACAAGTTTACCATGCGTATAGAAATGCTGGATGGCGGTAATGGTACAAATACACCCACAGTGTTAGAAACATGGGAGCTGTACGGATGCTTTGTGCAGAAAACTGAATACGGTACGTTGGCATACAAAACACAAGAGCCAGTACAAATTACATTGACAATACGTTATGATAATGCTGTACAAACAGTTGGTGGATCACTTGGTAGCCCAACTAGTGTACAGAAAGTACGCGGTGCAAGTACATTAGGTAGTTAATAATAAAACCCACTTAGGTGGGTTTTATTACGAGTTTTCATAAACTGCGCACATAATAAATGCGATAAATAATTGTATGTCATTTACAGCTACTAATCATTTAAAATCAGATCCTTATCAAAGTCTTAAAGGCCAGAATCACGCCGGTAAGATGTTTACAACCCAGCAACATAGACTGGCTCCTAAGTTTGATTTTCAATTCCATGTAGCATTTGGTATCAATCAAGCGGCATTAAAAAATGCAAATATTGTCACTAGATACGGTAACGAAATTAATATGTTGGTTAAGAGCGTATCGCTACCGTCGTTTGAAGTGCAAATGGACGATGTAAATCAGTATAATAGACATAAACGAATTCAATATAGACACAATTACGGCGAAGTATCAATTAAATTCCACGATGATAATATGGGTTTAATTAATCAAATGTGGCAAAACTACTATAGCTATTACTATGCAGATAGTACAAGTGCTAAACAAACAGGTGCGTATGCTCGTAATGCTACACGTAGTAGCGACTATATAAAAACTCCGTACGGCCTAGATAATTCCAGTACAGAACCATTTTTAAAATATATTAAAATATATCAAATGGCCCGACATGAATATGTTATGGTACAATTACATAATCCCCTTATTAAAAAATGGGACGGTAATGGATTAGATTATAGTAAAAGTACTACACATGAATTTACTCTGAGCATAGTATACGAAGCCGCTAGCTATGAAGTAGGTGAAGTATCGGCAGGCAATCCAGAAGGGTTTGCAATGGAGCATTATGATTTGACTCCTAGTCCGTTACAGGGTATTAATCCAGATCCAACGATCAAAGATCCAAGTTTTGTACAAGCATTGGATATCGAAGCAGCCGCACCTGGAATCCTTAATAATACAATTAATACACTTAACGCATATCAAAATACTAAAAAATCAACAGCACCAGTTGTTAGTAATGGTGTTGCTACATTAACCACTACTCAGACAGTTGGCGGATTGCAGGGAATTACTTTCCCGCAAGCATCCACATCTAACTCAACTCCTGCTACTAAAATAAATTTAGGATAATCTTATGAGTACAAATATTCCTGTACAAGCAACAGCTAAGACAGATGTTAGAAGTTTCTTTGACAACTACTTTAAAAGTGTTGTAAGTTTTCCTGCCGCAGAAATTGATGCAACTGTTGGCTTTTTTCTTAAACGAGGTTTTGATCAAGTTGGTGCTGGAAGTATAGCTATTACATTATTAAATCAAGCTAGAGCAGAAAGTGTTAGTGTTTTTACTTTATTAGATACTCTTAAAAGTCTAACCGATGTACAACTAAGTCAGATCGTTGCACAGGTATTAAATAGTAGTCGTCAAAAGACTAGTTTGTTAGGTTATAGAATACAACCTGTAACTGATACTTACGAAAGTCGTAATATTCTAGTATAACATGTCCAGCAAGTTTGCTCGTGGTAAATTCACAATGCGTCACCCAGAAAAGTATGTAGGTACTAAGACACCTACATATCGTTCTAGTTGGGAATTCACCTTCATGAATTTTTGCGACAATAATCCAAGTGTGCAAAAATGGGCAAGCGAAGCAATTCAGATTCCTTATAGAGATCCTTTGACTAATAAAAACACAGTATATGTTCCAGATTTTTTTATCCAGTATGTGGATAAAAGAGGAACTGTATTAACTGAATTAATTGAAATCAAGCCTAGTACTCAGACTATTTTAGAACGTGTTGGCAAAAATAAGTATAACCAAGCACAGTATGTGAAAAATCAAGCCAAATGGGCCGCGGCTTCTGTATGGTGTAAACAGCAGGGTATCAAGTTTAGAATTCTAAATGAAAATGATATATTCAGTCACACCTAAGCATAAGTATAGTTATGACTAAGAAACTTGAAGAAATCCTTAACTTGCCCGAAAGCAAGAAAATAGTTAAAGCTGAAGAAAAAGAACAGCGCAAAGCTGAAGTAGCTCAACCATTCTTACGAAGCATGGATGAATTTGATAAAATTTCAGCGGCTCTTCCACAAGTTAAAGGGCTAGGAGATGCAGGTGATGCTGAGCTAGATGAGCTGGCAAAAAAAGCTACAGAAGCCTATGACGATATTATGGACTTAGGTATGAACGTAGAAGCACGTTATAGTGCCCGTATGTTTGAAGTAGCCGCTAGTATGCTAAAAAATGCTATTGATGCTAAAACAGCTAAACTAGATAAAAAGCTAAAGATGATTGATTTACAGCTGAAAAAACAAAAAATAGACCAGGATGCTAATGGCGCTGATGATAGTGTAACACTTCAGGGCGATGGTGTTATTATTACAGATCGTAATAGTTTGCTGGAAAAACTCAAGCAAATGAAATAAATACAGTACTGGGATCACACTATGAAATCATTTAAAGAATACTTAACAGAAAGCAAACGAGTTTACGAATTTAAAGTTAAAGTCGCGGGCGATCATGCTAAAGATGCTGTAGAACAGCTCAAAGCCGCATTATCAGAGTTTCACGTAGCTAAGGTAAGTGCAGGCCGCTCTACACCAATCCAAGAGCGTCAAACAGATTTTCCTGAACATAAAAATACACAAATGACAGTGTATGAAATTACTACAGATTATCCAGCAACTAGTTTACAAATTCGCGATTGTGTTGCCGCTGGATTAGGAACAACACACAACTGTATTAAAGTACATAGTGCCCTGGAAGAAAAAGAACATGAAATTAATCATCAGTATGACGAGCGTACCGGCGAAGCACTAATTGGCAAAATGCAAGACCCAAGTGATAACAGTGACCTAGCCAGCGAAAGTCAAAAGATGAATTTCTTAAAAGATCTAAACAAGCAACCAAGAAAAACTGGTGAGCAGGTTACAGGTTACAATGATGCTATCCTAGCATCGGCACCACCAAAGCATGTTAAAGAAACTCCTGGTAAGCAAGTAAAAGTTGAAACAAAGAAATTTGCCAACATTTTTACCAAACAGGTTAAATTGCCAAAAGGAGCACTATAATGAATTTACAAGACTTGATGACAAAATTAAAAAGCATTGATGAGAATGCTCCACCAGTAGCACCAGTACACACTGACGGTGCTGGCGCAGTCGACAGTATTGAAGCAGAGTGTGGGATGCCTATTGCAATCGGAGGTGCTCCTAAGCAACAAGACAATGTTACTATGAATGTCAGCATGAATGGCAGCGGTGCAGGCGGTATCAGCGATTTGATGAAAATACTACGCAATATTGAACAAAGCGATAATTTAGATCCACACCAGCATGATGTTAGCAAAATGTTTGCTCAACCTGGTCATGCTGAACCGTTGATGGGTCAAGAAGAAGAGATGGCTGAAACTATTGATGACGATGAAGAAGACTGGGGCAATAGTGTTTCAGGCGCAAGCGGACATCATACACACGGTGTAAATGCAGTTACATTCAGCGGTGATGACATGAATAGTAAAGGCAAATCTAGTCCGTTGCAACGTGCTCCAGGTACAAATACACTACGTGAGCCAACTAATGTTAGTGAAGAATTAGTAAACCGCTTGTCACAAATGTACAAAGCGATTAAAGAAGATAGTACAGACGAAGGCGTTGTAGATGTTGCAAACACAGTAGGACAAGGTGTTGGTAGTATTGTTGGCACTGCAAAAGATGCATGGAATGCCGCTAAACAAGGTTACAATCAAACTTCAACCGGATCTAGTACACCAGCAAACAATGTACCTGCTCCAATGACACCAAAAGGTAGCTTAGGTTTGCCACCAGGCGCTGGCGCAAAAACACCAGCACCGTCCGCAAGACCTAATACACCAAATGCTTCTAGCATGCCACAGCCAGATATGCAACCCAATGCGACAGACCCTAGCACAGCGCCAAATCCTGCGCCAGGTCAAACAGCAGATAGTTTAGGACCAAATGTTGATGAAGAGTGGTCAGCTCCCCCGATGCCCGGCGGCTATCAAGATCAAGCGGAGAAACAACTGAATAAATTTATGGGTGACCAGTCTAAATTAGATGTTATTGATCAACTTAAAAATAGTCCAGAACTGTTAGCTAGGATGGGATTAGCTATTGTTGGATCACCATTTGGTCGGATCGCTGATAATCTTGGATTTGGGCCAGGTGCCGCTAAAGCTAAAGCTGATGCTGAAGCCAACGCTAATCCTGAAAAAATGCAAGAAAGCGCAGATTTAACAGCAATGTTAAAAATTGCAGGACTAAGATAATTCGTCGCAGTTAGCACTCTGTAAACCAGTGCCAAATAGCTCCTTCGGGAGCTATTTTTTTGTGTAAATAACAGTATGGCAAAATCACTAGACGGCGTCTTAACCAAAAAGTCGCATACAAAGGAAAAGTTCACAGAAGAACAAGTACAAAACTTGTTGTTGTGTTCTGACCCCAAGGATGGGTATTTGCATTTTGCAAAAAACTTTTTCCATATACAGCATCCTGTAAAAGGTAAAGTTAAATTTGAGCCTTACGAATATCAGGAAAGATTACTGCAAGCATATCACGATTTTCGTTTTAACATTAATATGTTACCACGTCAAAGTGGTAAAACAACTTGTGCTTCTAGTTACTTATTGTGGTACGCAATGTTCCATCCAGATCAAACTATTCTGGTTGCCGCACACAAATACACAGGCTCGCAGGAAATTATGCAACGTATCCGTTATGGATACGAATTATGTCCTGACTATATCAGAGCAGGGGTGGTAAGTTATAACAAAGGGAGTATAGACTTTGACAACGGATCAAGAATTGTATCAGCTACTACTACTGGCAACACCGGTCGTGGTATGTCCATATCCTTATTATATTGCGATGAGTTTGCTTTCGTACAGCCTAACATTGCTACAGAGTTTTGGACATCAATATCGCCAACACTAGCAACTGGTGGTCGTGCAATTATTACCAGCACACCCAATAGTGACGAAGATGAATTTGCTATTATCTGGAAAGATAGTCAGGACAAATTTGACGAGTATGGCAATACTAAAGAAGACGGCACTGGTCGCAACGGGTTCCATGGGTTCCGTGCTGAATGGCATGAGCATCCGGATCGTGATGACAACTGGAAGAAAACTGAGATGGGTCGTATTGGTGAGGAAAGATTCCGCCGCGAATACGGATGCGAGTTCTTAGTATTTGACGAAACACTAATTAACAGTATTAAACTATCAGAGCTTAACGGAAGAGAACCTATACTTAAAATGGGTCAAGTTCGCTGGTATAAAAAGCCCGAGCCTGGCAATGTATATTTGTGTGCATTGGATCCTAGTTTAGGTACCGGAGGAGACTATGGTGCTATCGAAGTATTTGAAATGCCCAGTATGATACAGGTAGCAGAATGGCAACATAATATTACACCTATTCAGCAACAAGTTAAGATATTTAGAGATGTGCTGAAATATATCGCAGATGAAATTGGCGGAGAAAGTTTTAACCAACTTTACTGGAGCGTGGAAAACAACACAGTAGGCGAAAGTGCTCTTGTAGTTATTGACAATTTAGGCGAAGAAACATTCCCAGGGTTGTTTATGAGCGAGCCCATGCGCAAGGGACACGTTAAAAAGTTCCGCAAAGGATTCAACACTACATTTGGCACTAAAATCAGTACTTGCGCCAAGGTTAAATTCCTTATAGAAGAAGACAAAATGCGGCTGAACAGCAGAGCATTGATCAGCGAACTTAAGACATTTATTGCCGCTGGCACTAGTTTTAAAGCTAAAGAAGGCCAACACGATGACTTAGTTTCTGCCCTACTGCTAATTATACGCATGAGTATTTTGCTGTCAGAATGGGATCCGCAGGTGTTTGAACAGCTAAAAGTAACTAGCGACTGGGTCACAGAAGAGAACATAGAAATGCCCTTGCCTATATTCATATCCTCGGGCTTCGGATAAATATAACATGAACACGAATTTAGATAAAATTGCATTAGATCTCTACGGAAAGATTGAAACCCGCTTTAAAAACATTAAAATGGGCGACGAACACGGCGAAGTTTTAAGCAAAAAAACAGACATTCCAAAGGCTCGTTTCTTTGAATTTGAATACAAAGAAGAAGGCGAGCGTTTAGGAACCATAGCAATTACTCTAGATGAGGACGACGGGATTATAATAGAAATCAGTGGAGACTTAGCTGATAGTCGTCATCGTGGTGCGTTTAGATTTATCCGTAGTTTCAGACAATTTGCAAAAAATCGTCTATTAAACTTTGATGTACAAAACATAGGTAAGGATAATTTAGACAAACGAGATTACGAATTTAAAGCAAAACCCAAGGAAGAAACGATGTTCCCAATAATGGAAAATAAATTATATGGTAATGCTCGCATGAGCTACCAAGATTTAGGCGAAGCAAGACTAATTGTCAAACACAGTCAGCCTATCAATACTGAGCTAGCTGCCGGACGTAGTATGCACATTGAAGCTATCTATGTTGAAAATGCAGATGGTGAACGTTTCAAGTATCCTTACAAACATTTGAATGGTGCTCGTGCTCTTGCCGAACATATCAAAGCAGGCGGTAATCCTTATGACAGTATTGGGCAATACATCAGCAGTTTAAGCGAAGAACTAGTACAATTACGTAAATTTAAAAGCTATGTTGGCCGTAATGATACATTGTCAGAAGCGATGGATGATATCAATATGCAGGTAGCAGAACGTATTGAAACAGTTAAAAAAGAAGTTAGTATGTTACAGCGTCCATCATACTACCAATCATTTGCAGAATCATTTGAAGCAAATGAATCTCAAGACATCCCAGAAGAAATTTTAAATGACTGGATTGATCGTTTAACAATCCGTACATTCAATGAAGAATTAAAAACAGCGTTCCCGTATATCTATCGTCTAGTAGGTGAAGCTGGAGTGCCAGTGGTAGGGTTAAGCCCAGATGATATTTTAAGCGAACTACGTTCGGAAGAAAAAGACGAAAAAGGTAATGTAGTTCGCTGGAAAGAAGAAGGCGAATGGCGCAAAGCTGAAAAGAAAGATGGTCGTGGTAAAGTTACTAATTTAAGTGATAAGGCTCGCCGCGAAACAGAAAAATTAACAAAAGAAGAAATTGCATTAGAAAGTTTCTTTAATAATTTAATGGAAGACGACGAATACGGTAATGGAATTTTTGATGAAAATCCAAGTGTTAAGAAAGATGCACTACAAACTCTTAACGACTGTTTCAAAGGCGACGAATACACACCGGGCATGGGTGGGATTAATTTAGACAAATTAACAAAACTAGTTCCTGATCCTGTATTCATACAAAAAATTGAAACACTGAAACAAGAAACTAAAGACAGTTCAGACAAAGATGTTACTGCGGCCATTGAATATATTATGGGCGAGGTAGCACTAGAAAACGACGAGTTAGCTGAAATTTTAGAAAACGGCATGATTAATTTCAACGGATCGGGAGATGATATAGGCGGTGAAGAACCAGCAGAACCGCCAGCAGACATTGCCCCAGCACCTGAAGCTCCTCCAGCGGACGCAACAGCGGCACCTGCTCCAGATGCTGTACCACCGACACCTGCACCAGTTGCTGAAGATACAGGATCTGCTAGTCCATTAAGTAGAAGTCCATTGAGCAAAATCAAAGCTAAATTGATTCAAGCTAAAGAATGTGGTGCAACACTAGAAACAGAAATGGATTTTGGCCATAAGGCAATGACCCTACACGATGCAATGCGTGAATGTGGTATTGATCCTAGAGAATGTGGATTCGAAGAAGATGATGTTTTCCAACAAATGAAAGATCTTGCTAGTGGATTCTTTAATAGAGAAGCAGGCAATACTACTATTGGCCCAACACGTATTTTAATTAAAGCGGCTAAAGAATTTCCAGATCATTTTGACGAAGCTGGAAATCCAGTTACTCCAGAAGCACAGCAGTTTGCAGAATTAGTTAATAAAATTGATCCAATGCAGTCTACTCCAAAACATGGTGATCTAGATCGTATTAAACATCTAGCCGGTGTTGGACACAACATAGATGAAACTCCAGAGGAAGATGATTTTTCTGGAATGATGAAACAATTTATGGATAAGCATCAAGGAACTGACATTAATCAAATGTTAGCTAGTTTTGCAAAAACTCATCCAGATGCTAAGATTACACAATCAAATACAAGTTCCGGTACTGTCAACGGCAAACCAGCTAGTTATGATGATGCTATGAATCAATTTAAAAACATGAAACTTAAATTTGGCGATCAAGAGATTGATCCCAGCAATCCACAGGCAATGCAAGGGCAAATTGGTAATATGATGAAAGGTATGATGAGCAAAGCTCAAGGGCAAGTGCCTAATCAAAACGTTCAGTTCCCCGGTGGACAAATGAATCCAGCTGACATGATGAAGAACATCATGGGCAAAATTAACTTTGGAAATTAATATGAAAAAAATTACAGAATCACAACTCATCGAACAAGCTCGCGGACTAAGAGCATACATGTCAGAAGCAGATCCAGCGGTAGCTTCTGCTCCAATGGCAAGTACTAATCCTTGGGAAGGTAAAGATCCTGCTAAGGCAGCGGCCTGGGCTAAACTAAGTCCACAGGTACAAAAGAAAATTGGCATGGCTGATCCAACTGATAATATCATTGTTGGTAGAATGGCTAAAGGCGAGTTTGGTGGGTTGTTTGGCGGCGGCGCTTCTGATGCTAACCCAGACGGCACTGCTAATCAAGCTACGCAAGTAGCACAAGCTAGCACTGCGGCAAATGCACAAGTTGATGCAAGCCTTGCTAGATTTAAAGAACTATTAGCTAAAGCGGCAGGTCCTGCTGCCGCTCAAAGTGCAAAAGTTCCAGCTGGCGATGCCGCAAAGAATCCAGTAGGTACCACCAACGCGTCAACTGCAATTCCAACAGGCGGATTAGAGAATCCTGCAAATCAAGTAAAAGAAAGTACATCATATTTCTTAGAAAAATTAAGATTATTAGACTCAACACAAGTCAACGAAGCACTTTCTCCAGAAGAATCAGCAGAGTTAGATAAACTAGCCCGGTCATACGGTGATAGCGAAGATCCAGCAATTATGGCATTGATGAAGCAGTACAGCGATGTTAAAAATGCCGCGATTAAGGCAGCTCCTGCACCAACACCCGACGGTGCCGCAAAGGTTCCAGTAAATCGTGATTCTATGTCGTTTAATCAAGCATTTGCTGATGCTCGTGCTAAGGGTGAAAAACAATTTACATGGAAAGGTAAACCATATACTACTGAGTTGGCTAAACCTACAACTGCTGGGACTCAGCCAGCGCCACAAAAAGCTGGACCACCGCCAGAATTACAGAAAAGCGACCCAGTGGAGATGATGGCTGGTAGAGATGCGGCCGGGAAACCTGTTATGAAAGGTAGTCCAGCTGATGTTACATCTAAGGTTCCTCCCAAAAATCCAATTGAAATGCCAGCACTACCAAAGCGAGAATCAGTTACATTTAGTAATGATGTAGAAAGTTTGGCTAGAATTGTAGATTTGGCTCGTAGATAATCGAGTAAACTAGTCGTATTTCAGGCAAGATTTCTCTTGCAAACATAAATAAAAGTGCGTATACTTAGGTATATGCACTTTTTGTTTTACAGGGTGTAAAACAAATATAGGCAAAACACAAAAGCACATAGGCATATAAAAGGAGAAATATTATGGCAACTTTGGCTGAAATTAGAGCAAAACTAAAACAATCTGAACAACGTGGTTCAGAAAACAAATCAGGTGGGGACAAATCAATTTACCCATTCTGGAATCTTAAAGAAGGTGGCGAATCCGTTCTGCGATTCTTACCAGATGGTAACACCGATAACACTTTTTTCTGGGTAGAACGTGCAATGATCAAATTGCCATTCGCTGGAATTAAAGGTGAATCAGAAAGCAAACCAATCACAGTACAAGTACCATGCGTTGAAATGTATGGCGACACTTGCCCAATCTTGGCAGAAGTACGTGGATGGTTTAAAGATCCTGCGCTAGAAGACATGGGTCGTAAATACTGGAAAAAGCGTTCTTATATTTTCCAAGGGTTCGTTGCAGAAGACGGACTTGGTGAAAAAAACGAAGAGCAACCAGAAAACCCAATCCGTCGTTTCATTATCGGACCTCAAATCTTTACAAGTATTCGTGCGGCCTTGGTCGATCCAGAATTGGAAGATTTGCCAACTGACTATGTGCATGGTCTAGACTATCGTATGAAGAAAGGTAGCAAAGGCGGTTATGCTGACTACTCAACAAGTAGTTGGGCACGTCGTGAGCGTCCACTAAACGATAGTGAACAAGCGGCCATCAAACAACATGGCTTATACAACTTATCAGACTTCTTACCTAAGAAGCCAACTGAAGTAGAGCTGAAAGTCATGAAGGAAATGTTTGAAGCATCAGTTGACGGCGAACCATACGACATGGAACGTTGGGGACAATATTTCAAACCAGCCGGTATGTCACAAAATACAGGCGATCCTAACAAGTCAACTCCTAAAGCAAGTGCTCCAGTAGCACACGATGATAGTGATGACGAACCAGCACCTGTAGCAAAAGCTACTCCTGCTCCAGCACCAAAAGCTGAAGCACCAGCAGGTGGTGATTCACGTGCTCAAGACATCTTGGCAATGATTCGCAATCGTCAGAAGTAATAAGCAAGGGGACTTCGGTCCCCTACATCATTTAGGAGAATTAATTTATGGCTACAAAGGCCTTTGATTTATCAAAGTTTAGAAAAACTTTGACCAAGTCTATCGACGGACTTGGCGTAGGATTTAACGATCCTACCGATTGGGTTAGTACAGGCAACTATACACTTAACTACTTAATCAGTGGTGACTTCCACAAAGGAATCCCCTTAGGTAAAGTTACTGTATTTGCAGGCGAATCTGGTGCAGGGAAATCGTTTATCTGCTCCGGTAACCTAGTACGCAACGCCCAAGCACAAGGCATTTATGTTATCTTGATTGATAGCGAAAATGCACTTGACGAAAGCTGGTTACACGCATTAGGTGTAGACACTAGCGAAGATAAACTACTCAAGCTCAATATGGCTATGATTGACGATGTGGCTAAAACTATCCACGAATTCATGAAAGAGTACAAAGAAATGGCAGAACGTCCTAAGGTCTTATTTGTCATAGACTCATTGGGTATGTTGCTTACCCCTACCGATATCAATCAGTTTGAAGCGGGAGATCTAAAGGGCGACATGGGTCGTAAACCTAAAGCACTTACAGCTCTAGTGCGTAATTGTGTTAATATGTTTGGATCCTATAATGTCGGAATGGTATGTACTAACCACACATACGCAAGTCAGGATATGTTTGATCCAGATGACAAGATCTCTGGCGGGCAAGGATTTGTATATGCTTCTAGTATTGTTGTTGCTATGAAAAAACTCAAACTCAAGGAGGATGAGGATGGCAATAAGGTATCAGACGTAATGGGTATTCGTGCTTCATGTAAGATTATGAAGACTCGTTATAGTAAGCCTTTTGAAACTGTACAGATTAAGATTCCATACGAAACAGGTATGAATCCTTATAGTGGTATGGTTGATATGCTTGAGAAACAAGGCATACTAAAACAAGAAGGCAACAGACTCAAGTATGTTGATCCTACTACTGGTGAGGAATTCAAATTCTACCGAAAAGAATGGAAAGATGATAAATTAGATATGGTAATGAACAATTATCACATTAAACCTTTAACAACTACTATTCCCGAGGAGACTGAAGAGAATGTTGAATGAAACTCAAATAGGCGACGTCTGGTTGCTGTTCGCAGATTATATTGACAAAAAAGTTATTGATAGTGTAGCAGAGCGGTATGTAGAACTATTAGCAGACTTTGGAGTTACTGATCGTATATTGAATGGTGCTACCGGAATTGACGGTGCATTAGACAGTGCAATCGAGTACTACCTCGACGAGGAAAGTGACGACGACGAAATCGACGACGACGACTGTAACGAAGAAGAAGAGGATTATTAATGGGTTGGTATTCTGATATTGCCAAAGACATTAGCAACATTCCAGATGCTGTGCTGTATTTTGAAGCAGAACTAGTAGAGGCTCGAAAAGAGGTTAAACTCTACGGCAATGTAGAAAAAGCCAGTGCGGCATTGCCCGGAGTTGTTGAACATCGATTTGGGCAACTACAAGAAATTGAAGCAATATTAGAATACCTTAATATTGAATTGCGTCGACTAAAAAGTAGTCATTTTCGAAAATACTTAGAAAGCTATCAACGTGCTCTAAGCAGTAGAGATTGTGAAAAGTTTGTCGAAGGCGAAGCAGATGTTATTGACTTTGAAAAAATCATCAATGAATTTGCTCTACTTAGAAACAAATGGTTAGGTATTACTAAAGGACTAGACCAGAAACAATGGCAAATTACTAATATTGTAAAATTGCGTATTGCCGGGATGGAAGACGCTAGTATTTGATCAATTCGCCCAATCTCGAGACCGTAGGCCTTAAATAATATTGAGGCCTATTTTTTTCTAAGAGGTTGACCTTTGAAGAAAGTTAGTTTATACTTACTATATGATAACAGTTGATGATCTACTAATAAAAATTGTAAACAATTCTTCGCCCACAATTGAAGAATTAATCAGTACCAAAGATGCTAGAGTACTACGCAGTCTGGCATCCTCTATTGGTAGTAATTTTTTCATAACAGAAAATCAGTCAAGGCTATTGATTAAAATTCTACGTGAAAATGCCAAAAAAATAACAGTTTTTTCCGAAGAACTTGTGAACAGTTTGTCTAGTCCAAATTGGTCTAGGAAGTTTAGACAAATAGAACAAGTAAAAAAATTGTTTATCGACAACAATGCCGACGGCGATTTAGTCTTAGTAATTGAATTCACGTACAGTTCACAGTTCCGTAAAATTTTACAAGAAATAACAAAAAAATGTGAAAATTTAGTCAATGTAACACCTGGAAAAAAATATACTGCTGACCTA
>Ga0136641_1000443_pt1 | contig 17944 bp, 18 predicted proteins | sample EliLak1302023Y_FD_115312 | JGI IMG/M metagenome (GOLD analysis project Ga0136641, IMG submission 115312) | Freshwater microbial communities from Elizabeth Lake, Yosemite National Park, California, USA - 13020-23Y | ecosystem: Environmental > Aquatic > Freshwater > Lake ...
GTATTATTGCTTGTCAACCATGCATCGCTGCAAGCCTAAAATCCTCGTATGACCAAACCCGCCTCCCCTGCCACACCCGAAGAACACAAAATCAGCAACTTCCTGCGCCAGATCATCCAAGCCGATTTGGACAAAGGCACATATGCCAGCCGCCTCTGGGCGGGCAGCCCAGGAGACGCAGCCCACCACGCCAAGGGCGAGCCAGACCCCGCCAAAATCCGCACCCGCTTTCCGCCCGAACCCAATGGCTATTTGCATGTGGGCCACGCCAAAAGCATTTGCATCAACTTTGGCCTCGCCCAAGAGTACGGCGGCGTGTGCCACCTGCGCTTTGACGACACCAACCCCGAAAAAGAAGACACCGAATACGTCAACGCCATCATCGACGCGGTGAAGTGGCTGGGCTTCAGCTGGAGCCAGCCGGGCAACGACAAGCCCTACCAGGCCAGTGACTATTTTGACTTCATGTACCGTGCTGCCGAACACTTGATCGAAGCCGGCCACGCCTATGTGGATGAACAAACACCTGAAGAGATGCGCAACAACCGAGGCGACTTTGGCAAGCCCGGCGTGAACAGCCCGTTTCGCAGCCGCTCCCCTGCTGAAAACCTCGCCCGCTTTCGCGAGATGCGCGATGGCAAGCTGGTCGATGGGGCTGCTGTGCTGCGTGCCAAGATCGACATGGCCTCTCCCAACATCAATATGCGCGACCCGGCCATCTACCGCATCCGCCGCGCCACCCACCACCACACGGGTGACCGCTGGTGCATCTACCCGATGTACACCTTTGCCCACCCGATAGAAGACGCGCTGGAGCAAATCACGCACAGCATTTGCACCTTGGAGTTCGAGGACCAACGTCCGTTTTACGACTGGCTGATGGAACGCTTGTGCGAAGGAGGTCTTCTGGCTGCGCCCTCACCCAAACAGTACGAATTTGCACGCCTCAACCTCACCTATGTCATCACCAGCAAACGCAAGTTGGCGCAATTGGTGAATGAGGGCAAAGTCAGCGGATGGGACGACCCGCGCATGCCCACCATCGTTGGCCTGCGCCGCCGTGGCTACACGCCTGAGAGCCTGCGCCTGTTTGCCGAACGCATAGGCGTGACCAAAAGCGACAGTTGGATTGACTACAGCACCTTAGAGGGCTGTTTGCGAGAAGACTTGGAACTCAAAGCCCACCGCGCCATGGCTGTGCTCGACCCCGTCAAACTGGTGCTCTCCAATTGGGACGAAGCATTTGGCGCTGGCCATTTAGAGCCCTGTACCCTGCCCGCCTTGCCTCATTCGCACGACAGCCAACAAGAAATCGCAGCACGTCATTTTTCTATTGGCAAAGAGGTATGGATCGAACGCGATGACTTTGCAGAATTACCGCCCAAAGGCTATAAGCGCCTGAGCCCGCCGTTGACCAACGCAGATGGCAGCATCACCCCAGGCTCGGTGGTGCGACTCAAAGGCGGTTTCATCATCCAATGCACTGGTTGTTTGAAAGATCACCACGGCGCAGTCACTGAAGTTCATGCCACTGTTTTTGCAGATACCAAGAGCGGTACATCAGGCGCTGACAGCATCAAGGCCAAAGGTGTGATTACTTGGGTAGGCGTGGTTGATGGTTTACAAGCCGAGGTACGTTTGTATGACCGTTTGTTCAGCGAAGAACACCCAGACGCAGGCGGACGCGATTTTCTGAGCGTACTCAATCCCCACAGTCTGAAAACCACCACTGCCTATGTCGAGCCGTCATTGTCAAATGCCAAAGCAGACGATAAATTTCAATTCGAACGCATGGGCTATTTTGTGGCTGACCGCGTGGATCACCGCCCCGGACACTTGGTATTCAACCGGGCGGTCGGTTTGAAAGACAGCTGGGGGGCTTGAATTTATTTCAAAAACACATTGAGCTAACCGAGCTCAGCCGATCCATATTTTTTCTCTATGTCACATGGGTTTACTGCACGCTTCCCACCTCAAGTACGCCTGTGATAATCAAACTTTTTGGAAATTCATATGTCACAACTATTAGACCTATTGCAGTGGCGTTATGCCACCAAAAAAATGGATCCCAGCAAAGTGGTTGCGCAAGACAAAGTTGATCGAATCGTAGAAGCTGCCAGGTTATCACCCAGCTCCAGCGGACTGCAACCTTACGAGGTCATTGTGGTGAGTAACTCAGAAGTTCGTTCACGCATTCAAGCTGTGGCACACAAACAATCGCAAGTCTCAGATGGTTCTCATCTGTTGGTATTTGCTGCTTGGGACAATTACACACCCGAGCGTATCAATCACATGTTTGACTTGAATGTTTCTATGCGAGGCGGCACCAATGAGGGCTGGGAAAACTACAGACAAATGTTGCTGAAAAACTATCCATCGCGCTCAGCCCAAGAAAATTTCGAGCACGCCGCTAGACAAGCCTATATTGCATTGGGCGCGAGTTTGATCGCAGCTGCATTTGAACAAGTCGATTGCACGCCCATGGAGGGCTTTGAGCCTGAGGCCGTGGATACCATTTTGAATTTGAATGCCAAAGGGCTTCGCAGTGTCGCTATCATGCCTTTGGGGTACCGATTGAGTGGACAGGACTGGCTGGAAAAACTGGTCAAAGTTCGTCGCCCCTTATCTGCATTTGTGACTGAAGTAAAGTAGGCCAAATGCTGCGCTTCATCCGTGCAGCAACATACACATCAGGAGAATGACATGGCTAAAGGTGAACAACGCAGCAACAAAATGGCGAAGAAACCGAAAAAAGATACATCACCACCCAAGGTGATCGTGCCTGGTGACAGGCCTAGCGCTCCTGTGACTTTTGTTGCGCCGCGCGGCAAGTTGAAAAATAAATAAGCCCTCGTCAGTTCTAGGCGGTTCTCAGAGGGCTGATTTTTCAACGCCACACGTGTCGGCAATTAATTGGTAGCGATAGATCAGCCTAAGGCTCAATGCACAGATCCTTTAAGCGCGGCGGGCATGGGCAGTGGCATCACTGGTATGCCCTCTTCTAATAAAGCCTGTCCTTCTTCAGCAGAGACTTGGCCGCGAATATTTCGCTCCTCGGCTTCACCGTAGTGCATTTTTCGGGCTTCTTCAGCAAAACTTTGTCCCACATCTTCGGTATTTGCAATCACTTGCTGAACCATTTGCAGCCAAGCCACTTGGGCTTGAGGAGGCACACTCAATGAAGTTTCAGTCGTTTCTGTGGCAACAGGAGGGATGCTCCCTTTGGTATCAGAGGGCGGTGTTTCTATTCTGGACGTAAGCAGATTGAGCCTAGGTGCACTTGGCATTTTGTGGATAGTGTTATCTCCGCATACAGGACACTCCACCAAATCGCGCAAGCGTTGTGACTGATAGTCATCTTCCGAAGCAAACCAACCCTCAAAAGGGTGTTGGTGCTGACAAAGCAGGTTGAGGACTTTCATGAACGCATTATGACCAAGCAATGAAAATCAGGTGCCTAGTGCTTTGACTACCGCTACAGCGCATAAGGACATCAATCCTCCGGGAAGTAAGCCCAGGACCAACACCATGACCCCGTTGATGGCCAACACGGCTTTGACATGCTTTTCTGCTGACACTGTGGACGCAGTCAGTGGAGGGTCAAAGTACATGACCTTGATCACACGCAAATAATAAAAAGCACCGATCAACGACATCATGACAGCAAATATCGCGAGCATGAGCGCACTTATTTGCTCTGAAGCAATCAGGGCCTGCAACACAGACAACTTGGCAAAGAAACCTACCAATGGCGGGACACCTGCCAAAGAAAAAAGGCAGATGGCCATGACTGCAGCAAACAGTGGGCTGCGCTGATTCAAGCCTGACAAGTCTGAAATTTCTTCACTCTCAAAGCCTTCGCGTGCCAGTAAAAGCATGACGCCAAACACGCCCAGGGTTGTCAATACATAACTGATCATGTAGAACATGGCAGAACTGTAAGCATTTGCTGCCGACAAAGTGTTGCCGTTGGTCACGCCTGAAAGCATACCTATCAAAACAAAACCCATCTGTGAAATAGTTGAAAAAGCCAACATGCGTTTGAGATTGGTTTGCGCAATAGCAGTGACATTTCCAACCAACAAAGACAAGACGGCCAGAACCATCAACATCTGTTGCCAGTCAATGGCCAATGGCAACATACCATCCACCAAAAGTCGCATCATCATGGCAAAAGCTGCCAATTTAGGCGCGCCTGCAATCATCAAGGTCACGGCAGTAGGTGCGCCTTGGTATACATCCGGCACCCACATATGAAAAGGGGCTGCGCCCAATTTGAAAGCAATCCCACAAACCACAAACACCACCCCAAGCACCAGCACTTGATGTTTGATATGCCCCGTGGAGGTTGCCTGAAATATAGAGGTGAGATCCAGTGTTCCGGTCGCGCCGTACATCATGGATAAACCATACAAAAGAAAACCGCTGGCCAGTGCGCCCAAGACAAAATATTTCATGGCGGCCTCGGTGGCGTTGCCATTGTCTCTGCGCAAAGCAACTAAGGCATAGCTAGACAAGGTCAACAACTCAAGTCCCAAATACAGGACCAAAAAGTTATTGCCTGAGATCATGACAAACATACCTAACAGCGAGAACAAACTTAGAATGAATAATTCTCCGCCTTCAAGCATTTTTCTGTCTGCGGCGTACGGTCTGCTGTATACCAAGGTCATCATCATGGCCACACACGCAAAGCATTTCAACCAATTGCCCATGGCATCAGACACCACCATATGGCCAAACCCATACACTGTCTCACCCGTAGAAGCGTAAAAAGCTTGAAGCACTGCGACCACGCCCAAAGTCAGCAGAGTTAAAACATAGGTCAAATTTCTTCGGGCAGATGTGACACCTAAGTCGACCAGTGTGATGACACATGCCATCACAAGCAAGAATATTTCAGGATAAGCAGTCATCCAGTTGAAGTTATTCATCATGGTCGACTTCCCAGCGGTGGTGTGGTTTGTGTATTCATAGCGGTAATTTACCCATGGCAACATGTGCCAATAACTGCGTGACCGATGCATTCATCACATCAGTGAAAGGTTTGGGGTAGATGCCCATCCACAATACCGCCGCAGCCAGCAAACTCAACATCAAAAATTCACGGGCGTTGATGTCTTTCAGCGCTTTGACATCGTCATTCACAACAGGCCCTAAGTAAACACGCTTGACCATCCATAAGGTGTAGGCAGCACCAAAAACCAAAGCTGATGCAGACAACATACCGAGCCAGAAATTGAATTTCACAGCCGCAAGAATGACCATCCACTCGCCCACAAAACCTGCAGTGCCCGGCAAGCCGCAATTGGCCATGGCAAACAGCAAGGCAAATGCAGCAAACTTAGGCATAGTGTTGACTACACCGCCGTAACTGGCGATTTCACGCGAGTGCACGCGGTCATAAAGTACGCCAATGCAAAGAAACATGGCCGCGGATACAAATCCGTGCGCAATCATTTGAATGATGCCGCCGCTGACGCCGAGTTCGCTGAAGATAAAAAAACCAATGGTGACAAAACCCATGTGCGCGACAGATGAGTAAGCCACCAGCTTTTTCATGTCCTGTTGAACGATAGCGACCAAGCCGACATACACCACAGCGATCGATGACAGGGCCAGCATCAACCACGCCCATTCATGCGCTGCATCTGGCGCAATCGGTAATGAAAACCTGAGAAAACCATAGGCGCCCAGTTTCAGCATGATGGCAGCGAGCACCGCAGAACCACCGGTGGGAGCCTCAACGTGCACATCCGGCAACCAGGTATGGACTGGCCACATGGGCACCTTGACCGCGAAAGCCGCAAAGAATGCAAAGAACAACAAAGTCTGCGGCGTGGCAGCCAAAGGTAATTGCTGCCAAGTGGCCAAATCAAAGCTTCCTTCGGACGTTATGTACAAATAAATCAGCGCCACCAACATCAGTAGCGAGCCAAGCAAGGTGTACAAAAAGAATTTAAATGCTGCGTATATTTTGTTCGGTCCGCCCCAAATACCAATGATTAAATACATGGGGATCAGTGTGGCTTCAAAAAACACATAAAAAAGCATGCCGTCAAGCGCACAAAAAACACCGATCATCAGACCACTGAGCACCAGAAAAGCACCCATGTATTGGTTCACTCGCTCGGTTATCACTTCCCATCCAGCGATGATGACGACCACAGTGATGAAGGACGTCAGCAATACAAACCACAAAGATATGCCGTCAATTCCAAGATGGTATTTCACATTGAAGCGATCTATCCAAGGCAGGTTTTCTACAAACTGCATAGCCGATGTAGATATATCAAACTGCGCGTACAAAGGCAGGGTCATTAAAAAACTGACGATGGCACCCGTCAGTGCAAACCAGCGGACTGCATTGGCATGGTCATCACGCCCCAAGGTCAGCAGCAGTAAGCCGAAGACTATCGGTGTCCAAATAGCCAGGCTCAGCATTTCCATGGCATCTCTCTGAGTGAATGTGTAAGTGATGACATATCAAAATTCAATGGTGAATCCATACAAACCAGGTCACAAGACCAAACATACCCAAGATCATCATCAAAGCGTAGTGGTATAGAAAACCAGTTTGCAAACGGCGAGCCATAGAGGCACATTTGGCAATCACATGCCAAGAACCGTTGACAATCCAACCATCAATCACACCTTGGTCCCCGCCCTTCCACAATCCTGTCGCCAGCCAACGCGTTCCACGCGCAAGAATCTTTTCATTGAAATCATCCAGGAAATATTTATTCATCAATAACGAATGCAGGGGTGACAAACGACGTTGAATGAAAGCGGGAACTGCAGGATGAACCATGTACATATAAAAAGCAGTCAATACCCCAGCCATTGCCAAACCAAAAGGAACAGACGTGAGTGCATGTTCCGCCATTGCCCATGGGCTATGAAATGCTTCACGCAATTCAGTCATGGCTGGATGAGCTACAGCATTCACACGAATGGCATCGCTGAAGAAATCACCGAACAACATGTCATCCATAGTGAGATAGCCGATCCCGACCGAAGGAATGGCCAATAAAACCAGTGGCAAGGTCACCACCCAAGGCGATTCATGCGGTGTGTGTGAATGCCCGTGGTTATCGTGGTGGGCATGGGGATCATGATCAAAACGCTCTTTACCATGGAACACCAGAAAGTACATGCGAAACGAGTAAAACGCAGTGACAAACACACCAGCCAGCACCGCAAAATGTGCCCATTGCGCAGCGGGTAAATGGCTGGCAGCCACAGCCTCAATGATGCTGTCTTTGGAATAAAAACCTGAAAAAAGCGGTGTGCCAATGAGAGCCAATGAACCTAATAAAGAGGTCAGCCAAGTGATGGGCATGTATTTGCGCAATCCACCCATGTAGCGAATGTCCTGGTTATGGTGTACACCCATGATGACTGAGCCGGCTGCGAGGAACAGCAAGGCTTTGAAAAATGCATGCGTCATCAAATGAAACACAGCCACTGAGTATGCGGATGCGCCAAGTGCAACAGTCATGTACCCCAATTGGGACAAGGTGGAATAAGCAACCACTCGTTTGATGTCGTTTTGCACGACTCCCAAAAAACCCATGAACAAAGCGGTGATGGAACCCACGATGAGCACCAAATTCAATGCTGTATCAGACAACTCGAACAAGGGCGACATGCGCGCGACCATAAAGATACCGGCCGTGACCATGGTGGCTGCATGAATTAGCGCAGAAATAGGCGTTGGGCCTTCCATGGAATCGGGTAACCAGACATGCAAAGGAAATTGCGCCGATTTGCCCATCGCTCCAACGAACAAACAAATACAGATGACGGTGACCAGCATCCAATCTGTGCCGGGCAGGGACAACACAGCCAACTCGGATGTCTTAGCAAACACCTCTGTGTAATTTAATGTGCCAGCATAAGCAGCAATCAACCCGATACCAAGAATAAAACCAAAGTCCCCCACGCGGTTAACGAGAAAGGCTTTCATATTGGCAAACACTGCACTGGGCTTGTTGAACCAGAAACCGATCAACAGGTAAGACACCAGTCCGACCGCTTCCCAACCGAAGAACAGTTGCAGCATGTTGTTGCTCATCACCAACATCAACATGGCGAAAGTAAACAAAGAAATATAGGCAAAGAAACGGTTGTAGCCCTCGTCCTCTTCCATGTATCCGATGGTGTAGATGTGCACCATCAGCGACACGAAACTGACGACGCACATCATCATGGCGGTCAGGCCATCGACCATGAAACCGATCTCCATCTTCAGTCCGCCGACCTCCATCCAGGTGTACAGCGTTTGATTGAAGCGAGCACCGTCAACCACCACGTCTTGCAATGTCAGCACTGACAACACAAAAGAAATGAAAACACCCAAAATAGTCAAGCTATGTGACCAGCGACGACCCAGCCCTGCGCCACCAAGTTGAGTGCCCCAAATACCCGCTAACAGTGAGCCCGCCAAAGGGGCCAAAGCAACAGCAATCAGTGTCGAGGTTTGTATAGATTGGCTCATGGTGTGTAACAGGGTCAACCTTTGAGGCTATTGAGCTCGTCGACATTGACGCTTGATCGATTGCGAAACAACAGCACAAGTATGGCTAAACCAATGGCCGATTCAGCTGCAGCCACAGTCAGAATGAAGAAAACAAAAATCTGGCCTTGCATATCGCCCAGGTAATGCGAGAAAGCCACAAAGTTGGTATTGACTGCCAGCAGCATCAATTCAATCGCCATCAACAACACAATCAAATTTTTACGATTCAAAAAAATCCCTATCACTGACAGCGCAAACAGCACAGCACCCAGCGTGAGGTAATGACCCAAAGTGATATTCATGGTTTTGGTTCCTCCGCTTGCGGAGCAACAAGGGTTTGGTGCACCGGATCCATTTTGACCATGCGAAGCCGATCAGATGCTTTGACTCGGACTTGATCGCCAGGGTTTTGTGCTTTGCTGTCCTTGCGCTCACGCATGGTCAATGCAATCGCAGCGACTATCGCTACCAGCAAGATCACTGCCGCAATTTCTAGTGGATATAAAAAATGGGTATATAAAACTTGTCCCAATTCTTTGGTGTTAGAAAATGGCGTAGCTCCAGCCAATGGATTTTCTGTCACAGCAGGAACACTTCGGAAACCGCCAAGCAACACAGAAGCCAACTCCAACGCCAACACGGTACCAATAGAGGCAGCCAGTGGAAAGTGGTTCCAAAAACCCCGCTTGAGTTCGTCCATGTTGATATCTATCATCATCACCACGAAGAGGAACAACACCATCACCGCACCGACGTACACCAGCACCAAGGTGATAGATAAAAACTCTGCCTTGAGCAGCATCCAAATACCTGAGGCTTGGAAGAATGCCAGCACCAAATACAAAGCGGCGTGCACAGGGTTGCGTGCGGTGATGACCCGAAGCGCAGCAAACAACATCACTGCCGAGAAAAGATAGAAAAGCGCTGACTTGACTTCCATGTGCTTATCAGTCCCTGTGGTTAGCGGTATTTGGCATCGGCTGCCTTATGCGCCGCAATCTGCGGTTCGTATTTGTCACCGACAGCCAACAGCATTTCTTTGGTGAAATACAAATCGCCGCGTTTTTCCCCGTGGTACTCAAAAATATGTGTTTCCACAATCGAGTCCACTGGGCAACTTTCTTCGCAAAAGCCGCAAAAAATACATTTGGTCAAATCAATGTCATAACGCGTGGTGCGGCGTGATCCATCCTCACGAACATCGGATTCAATGGTGATAGCCATCGCAGGACACACCGCCTCGCACAGTTTGCAGGCGATGCAACGCTCTTCACCATTGTCATAACGCCTGAGCGCGTGCAGGCCGCGAAAACGGGGACTTAGAGGTGTTTTTTCTTCCGGAAATTGCACCGTGATCTTGCGGGCAAACATATATTTACCGGTGATGGCAAAACCTTTGAAGAACTCAAGCAACAAAAAGCTAGAGAAAAAGTCTGCCCAAGAAAATGGTGCTGGGGTGGTGGTGGAAGCATACGTTCTCATAGTTGTATTTGCATCAAGTCCAGATGTTCCAAGGAGTTTGCATCCAAGCGCCAATGATCACCAACCAGACCAATGTCACTGGTATAAATATTTTCCAACCCAGACGCATGATTTGATCGTAACGAAAGCGTGGGAAGGTGGCACGCACCCACAGAAACATGGTGACTACGACGAATATTTTGACAGCCAACCAAATCCAACCCGGTACCCAAGCAAGAAAGACCGAATCAACAGGCGGCAACCAACCGCCAAGAAACATCAGTACGGCTATGGTGGACACCAAAATCATATTGGCGTATTCGCCGAGGAAGAACAAGGCAAACGACATACCCGAATATTCAATCATGTGGCCAGCGACAATTTCGGATTCACCTTCAACCACATCGAAAGGATGGCGATTGGTTTCGGCCAGACTGGCAATGAAGTAAACGACAAATATGGGCAACAAGGGCAACCAGTTCCAAGACAAAAAGCCCAGACCTTGGCTGGCAAACATGCCCTTACCCTGCCCCATCACTATGTCAGTCATATTCAAACTGCCTGACACCATCAGAACCACCACCAAACAAAACCCCATGGCGATTTCATAACTGACCATTTGCGAAGATGCACGCAAAGCGCCTAGAAATGCGTATTTGGAATTGGATGACCATCCCGCGATGATGATGCCGTAGACCTCTAGCGATGTGATGGCCATGAGAAACAGTAATCCAGCATTGACATCGGCCAATACAACTTCTGGTCCGAAAGGTATCACCGCCCAAGCAGCCATGACCGGCATGATGGTCATCACAGGCCCGAGAAAGAAAAGACCAGAACTGGCCTTGGTCGGAAGAATAATTTCCTTGGTCAAAATTTTTAATGCGTCTGCAATAGGTTGCAGTAAACCAGCGGGCCCTGTTCGGTTGGGTCCCAGACGAATTTGTGTGAATCCAATAGCCTTGCGTTCCCACAAAGTCAAATACGCCACGCAACCCAATAAAGGCAATACAACCGCCACAATTTTCATCAATATCCAAATCACCGGCCAAGCAAGATTGACCCACCATGCATCAGCGATCAGGTTTGCGCCCAGATGAAACAAGGTATCAACCATGGATGCGGCCATCGTTAGCATCTGCCGTTTGCTGTAGCGCATGCGATCGGCGCACCAGACCGTCGAGTTGGTAAATAGCAGCCGTCACTGGCGCCTGTGATGCAGGTGTCAGATCTATCGTGGCATGCGTTGCGTTAGATAAATGCGACGTCAAGTTGGGGGGTAAGGCTAAAGCGCGAACTTCTTCAATGGTTTCCATGGTGAAACCAGGTAACTTCATCATGCTGCCCAATACGCGCAATACTTTCCAGGCAGGTCGTGTTTCACCCAATGGCTTGACGACACCGTGGAAACTTTGCGCACGCCCTTCGGTATTGACAAACGTACCTGCGGTTTCTGTGAAGGGTGATATCGGCAATAAGACATCACTGATGTCGAGATTGGTTTTGAACGGTGACAGGGTCACAACCATGTCTACATTGGCTAAGTTATGTGCAGTGACAGCGCAATCATGAGAGGGCTCGGTGTTCAACAACAACATGGCTTTCAATGTTGAAGCTTGCAGCATTTGTGATGCATTCAAGCCGCCTTGCAAAGGACGCGCAGACACCAGCTGAGCACCCACCGTATTTGCCGCTTCACCCAAATAACCCACACTGGCCCCGGTATGTTCGGCTATGAAATTGGCCAGCGCCAGCAAACTCGACGCTTTGGGGTGATGCGCCGCCGCGTTGCCAAGCAACACTGCCTTGCGTTCGCCAGACAACAAAGAAACGGCAATAGCTTGTGCCACTTCATTTGAAGCGTTAGCAGATACTGGCGCTTGCACATTCTTTTGTTGTGCAACTGCTGCAGCGATATCGGCCAAGGCTTGAACCCAGACGCCGCTGTCTGACACCAAGACTTCAGCCAATGGCATGGCCCAGTCTTCATGACGTGCGTTCAATGCATGCACTTTGGCGCCACGGCGCACAGCCTGACGAATACGTTGCGCCAACAAGGGGTGATCCTTGCGAATGTTGGATCCGATGATCAATGCACGGTTGAGCGTAGACAGTGATGCCACAGAAGTACCCAACCAACGCACCTTGCCATCATGTTGAAAATCGGCTGCACGCAATCGACTGTCTATGTTGTCGCTGCCCAGTGCACGCATGAATTGCGTTGCCAAGTACAACTCTTCAAGGGTACTGTGGGGACTGGCTAAGCAAGCCAACGCGGACGCACCATGGTCAGTCTTGATATGTTGAATGCCGTTGGCAATGTATTCAAGCGCGGTAGACCAATCTACCGTGACCCATTGACCATTCTGTTTCAACATAGGTTGCGTCAATCGATCGTCGCTGTTTAAGGCTTCGTAACTGAAGCGGTCGCGGTCGGCGATCCAGCATTCATTGACTTCTTCATTTTCAAGCGGTACCACGCGCATTACGCGGTTGTTTTTCACCTGCAGTATCAGATTGGCTCCCGTAGCGTCATGGGGACTGATCGATTTGCGACGACTGAGTTCCCAGGTGCGCGCCTGGTAGCGAAAGGGCTTGCTTGTGAGCGCGCCCACCGGGCAAATATCGATCATGTTGCCCGACAGTTCAGAGTCGACAGTTTCGCCGACAAAAGCCTCAATTTCAGAATGTTCACCTCGGTGCGACATTCCCAGTTCCATGTTGCCCGCAATCTCTTGACCAAAACGCACGCAACGCGTGCAATGGATGCAACGGCTCATTTCTTCCATGCTGATGAGCGGCCCCGCTTCTTTGTGAAACACCACACGCTTTTCTTCTTCGTAACGAGAAGCACTGCCGCCATAGCCAACGGCTAAATCCTGTAACTGGCATTCACCGCCTTGATCGCAAATGGGGCAATCGAGCGGATGATTGATCAACAGAAATTCCATCACCGATTTTTGCGCTTTGATGGCACGTTCTGATTTGGTGTGCACCACCATGCCTTGGGTGACTGGCGTGGCACATGCCGGCATGGGCTTGGGTGCTTTTTCGATATCAACCAAGCACATGCGGCAATTAGCGGCGATGCTGAGTTTGCGGTGGTAACAAAAATGCGGAATAAACGTGCCTGCCTGCTCTGCCGCTTGTATGACCACGCTGCCTTCAGCCACTTGCACGGACTTGCCGTCAATCTGTATTTCAATCATGGTGCTGACCTGCAGGTGCATGCGACGAGACCATACAGGTCTTGTGCGTGATGTGGTGTTCAAATTCGGCGCGGAAGTGCTTGAGCATGCCGCGCACAGGCATGGCTGCAGCGTCCCCCAATGCGCAAATGGTGCGACCCATGATGTTTTCTGCCACGCTGTCCAACAAATCCATGTCTGAGGGTTTACCGAGACCAGTTTCAATGCGGTCGACCATGCGAGACAACCAGCCCGTACCTTCACGGCAGGGCGTGCATTGACCACAAGATTCATGCATATAAAACGCAGACAAACGCTGTAGGCTTTTCACCATGCAACGGGTGTCATTCATGACAATGACAGCGCCGGAACCGAGCATAGAACCTGCCTTGGCAATGGCGTCGTAATCCATGGTGATGTCCATCATGACCGAAGCAGGTAATACCGGCGCGGAGGAACCGCCAGGAATCACCGCTTTCAACGCACCACCTTGCACGCCACCAGCGAGTTCGAGTAATTTCGAGAAAGGGGTACCCATAGGGACTTCGTAATTACCTGGCAAGGCCACATCACCACTCACAGAAAAAATCTTGGTGCCGCCGTTGTTCGGTTTACCGCAAGCCAAGTAAGCAGCGCCGCCGTTTCTGATGATCCACGGCACTGCAGCAAAGGTTTCGGTGTTGTTGATGGTGGTCGGTTTGCCATACACACCAAAGCTGGCGGGAAACGGCGGCTTGAAACGTGGTTGGCCTTTTTTACCTTCTAATGATTCAAGCAAGGCAGTTTCTTCGCCGCAAATATAGGCACCGAAACCATGCGCTGCATACAATTGAAAACTGAAGTCGCTGCCTTGTATGCCGTCTCCCAAGAAACCAGCATTACGCGCTTCGACCAATGCAACTTCAAAGCGTTCGTAGGTTTGAAATATTTCGCCGTGTATGTAGTTGTAGCCAACAGTGATGCCCATGGCGTAGGCAGCAATCGCCATGCCTTCAATGACGATATGCGGGTTGAATTCCAAAATATCGCGGTCTTTGCATGTACCTGGTTCGCCTTCGTCCGAATTGCACACCAGGTATTTTTGACCATTGAATAAACGTGGCATGAAGCTCCACTTCAAGCCAGTGGGGAATCCGGCGCCACCGCGACCACGCAGGCCAGACTCTTTCAAGCAAGCAATCACCTGATCTTGCGTCCATGCTGCTTGACCATCCAAGCCGAGAATGGTTCGCAAAGCTTGGTACCCACCGCGCGAAATATAGTCATTCAATGACCAGTTTCGGCCATTCAAGCCGTCATAAATTTGCGGATTGATATGCCGTCCGTGGAAACAACTTTCCAGACCTTTGGCCTGAAATTGCGACAACAGTTGCTGAACATTCATGGCTTTGCCTCCGCCTGTGACAGGCCGTCAATCAGTTGATCGAGTTTGTCATGGCTCATGAAACTGCACATGCTGCGGTCGTTGACCAATAAAACCGGTGCGTCCGCACAAGCACCCATGCATTCACCTGGTTGAAGTGTGAATTTACCGTCGGCAGTGGTTTCGCCCACTTCGATATCCAATTGATGGCATAAATGCTCTAAGGCCTGTTGACCGCCACGAAGCTGGCAAGGTAAATTGGTACACACATTGATTTTGAACTGCCCGACCGGCTTTTGGTTGAACATGTTGTAGAAAGTAAAAACTTCGTGGACTGCCATGTATGGCATCTCCAGCACTGCGGCCAAGGCTTTTTCTTGCTCAGCAGTGACGAAGCCATTTTCATCTTGAAGTATGGCAAGACAGGCAATCACAGCAGACTGTTTTTGGTCTGCCGGGTATTTGTTCAACTCGTGTTGAAAACGCTGCATGGTCTGTGGCGAAAAATGGGAAGCGATTGGATTCATCGGTCAATTTCCCCGAACACAATATCCATGGTGCCGATGATGGCAACCGTGTCTGAAATCATATGGCCGCGTGTCATCTCGTCCATGGCCGCCAGATGGGCAAAACCAGGAGGACGAATTTTCAAACGATAGGGTTTGTTGGCGCCGTCGCTGACCAAGTAAATGCCGAATTCGCCTTTGGGATGCTCTACCGCAGCATAAGCCTCGCCCTCAGGCACGTGAAAACCTTCGGTGAACAATTTGAAATGGTGAATCAGTTCTTCCATGCTGGTCTTCATTGACTCACGGCTAGGCGGTGCTACTTTGTGGTTATCGGTGATCACAGGGCCTGGGTTGTTGCGCAACCACTTGACACATTGACTGATGATGCGATTGGACTGGCGAAGCTCTGCAACGCGGACCAGATAGCGGTCGTAACAGTCTCCGGTCAAGCCCACAGGCACATCAAAATCCATGTGATCGTAAACGTCATAAGGTTGTTGCTTACGCAAATCCCAAGCGATGCCAGACCCGCGCAACATAGGTCCGGTGAACCCTAGATTTTTGGCACGCTCGGGTGTGACAACGCCTATGCCGACGGTGCGCTGTTTCCAGATACGGTTGTCCGTCAGTAAGGTTTCATACTCGTCAACGTATTTAGGAAAACGCTGGGTGAAATCATCGATAAAGTCGAGCAGCGAGCCTTGCCGGTTTTCATTCAAGCGGGAAATCGCGCGCGCATTTTTGATTTTGCTCACCTGGTATTGCGGCATTTTGTCAGGCAAATCGCGGTAAACGCCGCCGGGTCGAAAATACGCTGCATGCATACGTGCGCCGGAAACTGCTTCGTACATATCGTACAAATCTTCACGTTCGCGGAAACAATAAATCAAAATATTCATCGCGCCACAGTCAAAGCCGTGCGCACCTAACCACAACAAATGGTTGAGCATGCGGGTGATCTCAGCGAACATGACACGTATGTATTGCGCACGCAGGGGAACATCAAGACCCATGAGCTTTTCTATTGCCAGGCAATAAGCGTGTTCGTTGCACATCATGGACACGTAATCCAGTCGGTCCATGTAAGGCAGCGATTGGATATAGGTTTTACTCTCTGCCAACTTTTCAGTGGCACGGTGTAACAAGCCTATATGCGGATCTGCACGCTGAACCACTTCGCCATCAAGTTCCAGCACCAGTCTCAACACCCCGTGCGCTGCAGGATGTTGCGGCCCTAAATTCAATGTGTAATTTTTAATATCAGCCATGGCTAGTGCAATCCGCCGTAGTTGTCTTCACGGATGATGCGCGGCGTGATCTCGCGGGGCTCAATGGTGACAGGTTGGTAAATAACGCGTTTTTGCTCTGCGTCGTAACGCATTTCCACATGTCCTGACGTGGGGAAATCTTTGCGAAATGGATGGCCGATGAATCCGTAGTCAGTCAGCAGGCGGCGAAGATCTTCATGGTCTCTGAACAAAATACCAAACAGGTCAAAGGCTTCCCGCTCGAACCAATTGGCTGAACTCCAAATGCCATTGATCGAATCTACCTGTGGCATCTCCTCGTCAGTAGCATGAACGCGCAAGCGCAAGCGCCAGTTGTGCGTCAATGACAGCAAGTGACAAACCACGGCATAACGCGGTGCATCTGTGAACACAGAGTGCGCGCCGTCCTTATAGGCAGAGTAATCCATGCCACACAAATCAAGCAATTGTTCGAAGGCAAGTTCAGGGTGATCGCGCAACTGCAAGGCCACAGATGCATAGTCAGCATCCTTCACCGTCAACGTCAACTCGCCCAGAGCCAACTCGATTTTTTGAATTCGCTCACCCAGTACATGCTTGAGAGCAGACTGCAAGGTATCAATGGAAACTGTGATGCTCATAAATAGTGACATTCAACGTGCAATTGTGTTTTCACGGCGAATCTTGGTTTGCAATTGCAATATGCCGTAAAGCAAAGCCTCGGCAGTGGGCGGGCAACCTGGTACATACACATCGACAGGCACGATCCGGTCACAACCGCGCACCACCGAGTAACTGTAGTGGTAATAGCCGCCACCATTGGCACAAGACCCCATGGATAAAACCCAGCGCGGTTCAGACATCTGGTCGTATACCTTGCGCAAAGCGGGCGCCATCTTGTTGCATAAAGTGCCAGCCACAATCATCAAATCAGATTGACGTGGACTTGGACGGAACAACATGCCAAAGCGATCAATGTCATAACGTGCCGCACCAGCGTGCATCATTTCGACGGCGCAGCAGGCCAAACCGAAAGTCATAGGCCAAAGTGACCCTGTTTTGGCCCAGTTCACCACCGAGTCATAAGACGTAGTGATAAAGCCTTCTTTGAAAACACCTTCAAGTGACATGTGTCATTCCCAGTCAAGGGCTCCCTTTTTCCACTCGTAGACAAAACCGACCACCAAAATGGCAAGAAAAATCATCATGGCCACAAAGCCTGTCAAACCGATTTCTTTGAGCGACACCGCCCAAGGAAATAAAAAAGCAATTTCCAAATCAAACAATATAAAAAGAATGGCGACCAGGTAATAGCGGACATCGAACTTCATACGCGCATCGTCAAATGCCTCAAAACCACATTCGTAAGGGGAATTTTTAGCCGCGTCAGGTTTGTGAGGGCCAAGAATTGCACCGATCAACTGAGGCGCAACGCCGACAAGCAATCCGACAATAATGAATAAAAAAACAGGAAGATACTGCTCTAGGCTCATTGGATACTCTGTGTGCAGGTCATTATCTAAACAGCTTCATACATTGTGCTGACAAGATGATGACAGCGGAATCTGATGGTGCCGTCGGCGAGACTCGAACTCGCACAGCTTTCGCCACTACCCCCTCAAGATAGCGTGTCTACCAATTTCACCACGACGGCA
>Ga0136641_1000444_pt1 | contig 17914 bp, 21 predicted proteins | sample EliLak1302023Y_FD_115312 | JGI IMG/M metagenome (GOLD analysis project Ga0136641, IMG submission 115312) | Freshwater microbial communities from Elizabeth Lake, Yosemite National Park, California, USA - 13020-23Y | ecosystem: Environmental > Aquatic > Freshwater > Lake ...
GAGACGTTTCGTTTGGCTGCACGGTTTTTCAGTTGTTCTAAGCCTGAGCCATATCGTTATTGCGGCAGTTGTGTTGATTCGGACAATCAATTAATCACGATCAAGTACTGGAATAATTGAGGTGACTCAAGGGCTTATCAAACGGAGAAGGGCAGCAATTCTTGCGCAAGAGCGATCTGTCACGATTAAGCAGATCCCGGTCTGTGCGCTCTGTGATCGTCCGATTCCGCCAGCCCTGCGAGATGCGCATCACTTGATTCCCAAGTCACGAGGTGGTGTTCTTACGGTCGATATGCACCGTGCATGCCACAAGCAGATACATGCGTTGTTCACTGAAACCGAACTAGCCAGAAACTACCCAAGCCTTGAAGCTCTGCGGGCACATCCGGAAATGGTGCGATTCACCAAATGGGTTAGGGGTAAACCAAGCGAATTTAATCCACCCACGAGGCGCAGCCGCAAGAAAGGTCTATCTTAATTTTCAGCTAGCAACCTCATCTCTTCTCATGCCATCCTCATCGTGATTACGCTCCCGCATCGTGCTGATTTGGGTCCAATTACTGAAAGCAAAAATCCAAAAAAAGCGAGCCGAAGCCCGCTTCTAAGTCTGGTCAGAAGTGTTTACTTCTTCATTTCTGCCAATTTTTTGCAATCAGCCTTCATCTTGTCGTCGGCCTTAGCAGGGTCCATCTTTGCGCATTTTTCGGTCAACTCTGCCTTTTCCTTATCTGACATAGCACCGCCATGGGATCCAGCAAAAGTAGCTGGAGAAGCCATTGTAAAAGCCGCGATTATGAGCGTAGATAGTAATTTATTCATCTTCAATATCCTAGGAATTAATCGGTGAAAGCACGGCACAATAGCCGCGTAGATAATGTAACGTAAACATGAATTCCAGATATCTCCAACGGTCATTTTGCGCAGGACTTGCTTTGTATGGCATTTTGTTGGCATTACCGGCTCGATCGGTGCCTCGAACACCTGCGGACGATGCCGTGGTAATTGAAAAATTGCCGTTTCGTGCAGGTGACAGCCGAGCCCGGGAATTGGATATTTTGCGCGCAAGTGCTCGTAACGCTCCCGGTGACGCGGTAGCTGCAGCAGCACTAGCGCAAGCCTATTTTGATATGGCTCAAGCCCGTAGTGATCCCCGCTACATCGGCTATGCAGATGCCGTCCTTAGCCAGTACAAACAACCTGTGTCTGTGGACTTGTTGGTACTGCGTGGAATGCTGCGTCAATATCGTCACGACTTTGATGATGCGCTTGGTGATTTTGCCGCTGCGCTGGCGCAAGATCCCGAGCGCGCGAGTGCCCATGCATGGCGGGGTGCAATCTTTCTGGTTGTAGCCCAGTATGACAACGCCCGTAAGGAATGCGCGGCCCTGCTGCGGCTGCAACGCCCGGTTCTATATGGCGGCTGTACCGGGCTGACGCAGGCGTACACGGGCCAATTGACTTTAGCTTACAAAACGCTGCAACAGGCGCTGACTCTTGCGCGCTATGACGACCAACGCCTGTGGTTGCTGACCCGTATGGGTGAAGTATCCACATGGCTTGGGCAAAGCGCCCGGGCTGAACGCCACTACCGCGATGCATTGGCACTGGGACGGGATGACGGCTACCTGCTGGCAGCCTGGGCCGACTTTTTGCTAGACCAGAAGCGACCGGCGGAAGTTGTTCAATGGTTGGCTGCATGGGAGACATCCGACTCCTTGTTACTGCGGCTGGCCGAGGCTGAAACCACACAGCAATTGCCCGGGGCAAAAGCGCATGTACAAGCACTAGATGACCGTTTTGCAGCGGCCAAGTTGCGGGGTGACACCACGCATAGGGCAGAGGAAGCTCGGTTTCAATTGCGTCTGCGTAAGAACTCTGCACTGGCTGTGCAATTAGCCGCTGCAAATTACCAAATTCAAAAGGAACCGCGCGACCTGCGTGTCCTGCTAGAAGCCGCCCTTGCCGCCCGCGACCCTGATGCGGCAAAGCCCGCTCGTGAATGGCTGCAAAGCACGGGTTTTGAAGACGCGCATATGCGGACGTTGGCCGCACACATACTTCAATTACAGCCTCTAGTCAAAAAGCAGGTATCAGCACCATGATGCGTCGGTTTGCACTGCTATGGCTGGTACTCGCGTTCCAGATGACAGCCTGGGCGCATAAGGCCAGTGATAGCTATCTGGTGGTGGATGTCAAAGGCAATGCAATCACCGCGCAGTGGGACATAGCATTGCGTGACATAGACTTTGCGTTAGGCCTAGACCGCGATGGCAATGCAGAAATTACCTGGGGAGAGTTGCGTGCACGCCAAAGCGATTTATCAGCTTGGGCTCTGAGTCGGCTGGAACTCACGCGCAGTGGGGGCTGCCCACTTCAGGTCACTAGCTTGCAAGTTGACGAACATACCGATGGCGGCTATGCGGTGTTACATCTAGTAGGTGTATGTCCGGCTGCCAGTGGTCCTTTAGGTTTGCAATACCGCTTGTTATTCGATCTAGATAGCTTACACCGTGGCTTGCTGCGCCTGACTTTGGATGATGCCACCCACACCACGGTAATTTCGCCGACTAGCGGTGCATTGCAGTTTGGTGCAATGCAGACATCACGCTGGGCACAATTCAAGCAATACCTTGTCGAGGGTGTCTGGCACATCTGGATTGGCTTTGACCATATATTGTTTCTGCTCTCCTTGCTTTTGCCTGCGGTACTAGTTTTTCAAATGCGGCGCTGGCAGGGTGTTGCCAACTTTGGGGCGGCACTGCGCGAAGTGCTTTGGGTGGTTACTTCTTTCACAGCGGCGCACTCTATTACTTTATCGCTGGCGGCACTCGGGCTGGTTTCTCTACCTTCTCGCTTGGTCGAGTCTGCCATTGCACTTTCGGTGGTACTCACGGCTGCCAACAACTTATGGCCCGTGGTGGAGCGCCGACGCTGGCTGGTGGCATTTGGGTTCGGGCTCATCCATGGCTTCGGTTTTGCCAGCGTGTTGGCTGAACTTGGTTTACCCGCCGATGCTTTGGCGCTGTCGCTCTTGGGTTTTAATGCCGGTGTTGAAGTGGGACAGATGGCGATCGTTGCAGGGTTTTTACCGGTTGCTTTTTTAATGCGTAACACACGCTTCTACCTGCGCGGAGTATTCGTACTAGGCTCTTGGCTCACTATGCTAGTGGCATTGATCTGGTTGTTGGAGCGTGCTTTGGATCTGAAACTGCTGACTGCCTGATCGGAAAATGCAAAATCAACTGTCCATGCACTACGTTTCGCGCACTGCGCCAAAATATATCTTTATGCATGAACCATGGCCGTCTTGTACGACAGGGGCTGCCTTGCGCAAAGGCTTATGAAAATTACGATGAATCGCACGCCAAAGCCCGCCACCTCGGTGCTACCAGAAGGCTGCATATCCCGCATTATTGAAATGGCCTGGGAGGACAGAACTGCATTTGAAGCTATTGAAGCCCAGTTCGGCTTGAATGAATCGGCGGTGATTGATCTGATGCGCCGACATATGAAGCCATCGTCTTTTCGGATGTGGCGCGCGCGCGTAAGCGGACGCCGCACCAAGCACGCAGTGCTACGTGGCGCCGTTTTTCTACGCCACCGCGCAACACATACGCGGCCATAGGGGTAGGTAGTTTGAAATCCCAACGGGCACTGGTGTGGTTCAAGCGCGATCTGCGGATGCACGATCATGCACCTTTGGTGGCTGCACTCGCATACCCAGACGCGCTAGCAATTTTCATCGTCGAACCAGAGTGGCTCAGCAGCCCAGACTGCGATTGCAGCCATGTCGACTTTGCACTGGGCTGTGTTGCCGAGTTGCGCGCAGCCCTCGCCCAGCGTAGCCTGCCGCTTCTGGTGCGTGTGGGTTCTGCGGTGGCGGTGCTGGACCAACTACAACGCGAGGTGACTTTCACGCACTTGTTGAGCCACGAGGAGACCGGGGCCGCTTGGTCCTACGCGCGCGATCGCCAGGTCGCCCTTTGGTGCGCATCGACAAGCGTCCATTGGCAACAATTCAACCAGAACGGCGTCGTACGCGGTTTACGTACCCGCGCAGGATGGGCCAAGCGCTGGCAAGCACGCATGGATGCGCCATTGCACCTCTTAGACGGCAAATTTACCGCGGCGCTGGCGCTGGACCAGCCCGACTTGCCCACGGTGGCCAGCCTGGGCCTTTCACCGCACGGAAAAGCCTTGCAAACGGCGGGTGAGCGGGCAGCCAGGCAAACCTTAAGCAGCTTTGTACAGGTTCGCGGCTATGGCTACCGCAAGGCGCTATCTAGCCCCTTGAGTGCAGAAACTGGATGCAGTCGGTTGAGCCCGCATCTGGCGTTTGGAACGATTTCGATGCGCACTGTGCATCAGGCCACTGAGCTGGCGATCGCGAATACGCCTGAACGCGAAATGGCGTATGGGCTGCGAGGTTTTTCCGGGCGACTGCGCTGGCATTGCCATTTCATGCAAAAGCTGGAAGATGAGCCGGACATCGAATTTCATAACTTTGCCCGCGTATGCGATGGCTTGCGGGAGGAAGCCTTCAACACTAAGCACTTTGATGCCTGGTGTTCCGGCCAAACGGGCTACCCCATGGTGGATGCCTGCATACGCTCGCTGCGCGCCACCGGTTGGTTGAACTTTCGCATGCGGGCCATGCTGGTAAGCTTTGCCAGTTACCATCTGTGGCTGCACTGGCGACAAACTGGCCTTTTTTTAGCGCGCCAATTTCTGGACTATGAGCCAGGCATTCACTGGAGCCAAATGCAAATGCAAAGTGGCACCACGGGCATCAACACACTGCGGATTTATTCCCCTACCAAGCAGGCGCAAGACCAGGACCCACAGGGTCATTTCATTCGGCGCTGGGTGCCTGAACTTGCCAAGGTACCGCTACCCTATCTCACAGAACCTTGGAAGATGGACCTGAGTGTACAGCGCATGGCCGCTTGCATGATCGGCGCTGACTATCCTTTGCCTATCGTTGAGGACAAGGCAGCCATGAAAGCCGCTAAAGACAAGATGTATGGTTTGCGCAAAACACCCCAAGCCAAGATCGAGGCGGCGGATGTGCAAGCCCGACATGGATCCCGAAAGAGCGGACTACCGGCCTCCAGCCAAAGACGCAAATCTAAAACGCCCAGTAAATCCGAAGTCCCGTCGGTTCAGGGCGACTTATTTTGCTAGGGACGATGTCCCGAATTTTGTGTAATCGCAGCGGGTGTAAAGTAGTATTTCAACTGGATGGTAAACCGGGCTATCGACGCCCTCCAGTCGCGCAGCGGCATCGACCATTTCTCGGCTATGTTGGCCAAGGCCAGGTAAAACAACTTGAACAGCGCATCGTCACTGGGGAGCGATCTCCGGTTCTTGGTTATTTTGCCCAAGCTAACGTTTACTTTATTTGCCGGTTCCCATGTGCATCATTGCGCTCTGCAACGGACTCCTTGTAAAACTGGCAGGTTCGGTTTATGGGGCGCAGATCACCAAGTTCGCCAAAAGCGTTGGCATGCGGTAGTATCAGTCACGCAATCTTCAAAAGAAACCACTTCTTGATTGCATTGCCAGTCTCTACATGGAGCCAAACATGCTCGTACGCCTTTTATATGTCAGCCAATCAGTAGGTCCAATTACGACTACCGTCACCGCATCGATTTTAGAAAAATCGAATGCCAATAACAAAAAACAAAACATCACGGGAGTTTTATGCCAAGGCTCAGGCTTATGGATGCAAGTCTTGGAAGGTGAAAGAAGTCAAGTAAATACGCTGTACTCACGCATCATGGCTGATCGACATAACCAAAATGTTCACTTGTTATCGATTGAAGAGATTACTAGTCGGCGATTTGGTCAATGGTCGATGGCGCTTGTTTATTTGTCTAAAGACGATCCCATGGTACAGATGTCTCATCCAGAGTTCGATCCCTACTCAGCGACGGCTAAAGACGCGATGTCACTTTTGGAGGAACTGATTCAATCAAGTACCCCAATCGTTACCATGGCAGCCATCTAACCAAGATGCAGGCCTACCATTCACAGGGACTGCAAAAGCAAGATCTGACGCTTATGAGCACAGATTGGCGGTACTGCAAACCTGAAGTAATTCAGTTGCCATTGGTTCATGCAAGGAGCCACTCTTGGGGTTTGGGAATCCCCTTCTTCGCTAAAGGTCCATGCAAGGAATCGGCCTGGCCACTGACTAGAGTGACTTCCTTTTTAGCCCGAACGCAATAAACAGCATCGCGAGCATGCTCAAGCCCATAGCCAGATAAGCATAGCTAAAACCTGTCAGCCCGCCACCTTCAAAGTCAGCAATAGCGCTGATACTGGTCACAGCCAACAGCGTCCCCACGGCATTGAATATATTGATCAACCCTTGGGCCGTGCCGCGCAGGGTTGGCGGCGCCTCATCAATCGCAATCGAGCGCAGCGCGCCACTGACCACCACACCCAGGCCAATACCCACCAGTACAGAAGCCAACACGAACGCGATAAGGCCGGTCTGTGGCACTGCGCTTTGCAGGTATCCCAAGGTCAATAGCCCAAAACCAAAGATCACCATATTGCGGGCACCCAGACGGTTGAGCAGCCTTCCTGCCGCCATGGAACCGACCATGGAGCACAGCACCAGAGGCAGCAATGCCAATCCCGCGTGCTCTACGCTAACCCCATAAGCGAGCGTGGCAATCGTGGTCAAAAACACGATTCCACCCATGGAGAACCCTACGCCCAGCGTCAGCATATAGGTATATGCCAGTTGCCGGTTGGAAAACAGTGCAAGGGGAATCAGTGCATGCGCCTGGCGCCTTTCAATTGCAACCAAAGCGGCCAGCAGCACGCCACTGGTAAGCAAAAACCAAGGCCACAGCAGCGTCCCAGTGATCGAGTCCAGCAGGCGCGAAATCCCCAGCACTAGGCACAGTAGAAACAATAAAGTCACGGCAATACCCGCAGTGTCGATTGGCCCTGCTGCCGCATCGTTGCGCCGGCGGGGCAAACTGCGGGAACCCAACCACAACACGACGAGCGCAACGGGAATATTGACCAGGAACAGCCAGCGCCAGCCCAGCGTGGATGTGAGCACGGTAGCCAGTGGCGGCCCCAGAACGAAGGCCATACCGTGGGTGGCACCAATCAATCCCAGAATACGGCCCCGCCGCTCGGCGGTGAACACATCACCAATTACTGCGCTGGCTACCGGCGCAATGCCCCCTGCGCCGATACCTTGAACAGCACGGCTGATCAGCAGCAAGTCAAAGCTGGGAGCCGCGGCGATGCACAGCGAGCCGATGGCGAAAAGCGCCACACTGGCCAGATACACCGGGCGGCGGCCATGGCGGTCGCTGAAGTAGGCCATCAGCGCCGTGCTGCACAGCGAACTCAGGGAAAAAACGGTTGATAGCAGCCCGGCGCTTCGGTTGTCGATGTCAAGGGCCGCACGCAATGCAGGCAGGACCGGCCCCACAATAGCCGAATCGAGTGCCGCCATAAAAACACCAATAAACAGCACCTGCACCAGGCGGCGTTGCTCTGTAGCAGCAGGCAAAGTGGCGGGGGTTTGGGTCTGCTGGCGCATCAAAGTGAGTGAATGTGGCTGGCGATTGTTTTGCTATGGGGGCGCAAACGGGTAGCGTACTCGAAGCCAGCGGCCCAATCAGGCTAGGGCCGAGTGTCTGCACATGTCGCTACCAACTGCCGCTGCCAGGATCGCCCTTGAATGGCCCAGCAAGGTCTGGCGTAATCCAACCGCCGTAAAAACCGCCCGGCTGCGCAAGGACCCTGGCACCGCCCACGCTGCATTGGAGCTCGTGCGCATAAAAAGCAATGCACGGGGCAAGGACCTCGGCGCCGGCCAAAGGCTGAGGATAACTCCAAGCGACCCGCTCCAAACAACGTGTCCCGTCAACTAAATTCCAATAATGCGCCGGCCCTTTCCACTCGCAAAATGAGCCCCCGCCTGCAGCACGTAGATACGCTCGCTCCACATCGACCAAAGGCAAATAAAAAGTAGGCGGATGGGCAGTTTCGCGGACGGCCCAGGCACCGCGCGTTCGGGCGACCAAAGTGTCACCCCAATGCACCACGATCTCTCGCGCCTCGCAAACGAGCTCTGGTGGACGGGGGAAATCCCATACCGAAACCTGTCCTGGCGCCGGAATCTCGGCAAATGGCGGTCGTTGTTTTCCTCGCCAACGCCACTGCGCTCTTGCTCTTGTGAGTGCGTCAAAAGCCTCTGTATTCATCATTTTGAAGGATTTGTTTGCGGACCATGACAGGCAATATCAAACCGATTTTCATCAATGCCAAAAAGTTGGTATCTGAATATATTTGAACTTTGCCGAAAATTTACCTTAGGTCACCTATTAGAATTACGTGCACTTTGCAATTTCTAACCTTTTTTGCTTATGACCACCGTAAAACAATGTATTGACCCGAAAAATAAAGCCATTATCTCGGTTCGATCATCAGATTCAATAGAGGATGCATTGAAACTCATGCGCGATAAAAGAGTTCGTGCCGTATTGGTCATTGATGACGAACTATTGACGGGTATTGTTTCTCAAGGTGACTGCGCGATCAAAGTGTTATTGCCCCACCGCGATCCTAAGTTAACACCTGTCTCAGAAATCATGACTGCCAACCCCGTAACGGTTGCACTTTCAAACAGTTTGGAGGAGTGCATGGCCATCATGGTGCATAAGCACATTCGGCACTTGCCTGTGATTGAACATAAGAAGGTGATTGGAGTCATATCCATTGGCGATATTGTGAAAAACGTGATTGAACTTCAGGGTAATCAAATTAAGTTTTTAGAAACCTACATTAAAGGCCACGGCAGCTAAGGGGCCTTGTTGCTTTTCACGACCCAAAGCATGGTTCGGGGAGATTCACTTTCGGTTGCAAAGTACGCCCGTCTCCGATATTCAGAAAAAGCTGCGTGGCTCTTCACTGAAATGAGCGCGATTGCGGATCAAAACAAGCCGTCAAGGATGGCGGCATATTGGGCTCCTGCCCGCGCAAGTATTCGCGAATAAATGGCGCAGCCTTCCAAGGCTTGGTGTAACCGCTCCAGACGGCATTGCTAACGATACGGGCTCGCACTCCTGTGGCATCAATAAGAACCACCGCGGGCAATAAGTCGGTAAATTCCGCCTCGGCAACAAGCCATTGGTCCTTAGCCCAGACGCCAGCAAGTCGAACTGAAGTGGAATGAGGCGGGCTGTAGGCGCTAATCAGTTTGACTGCCAACTGATAATTGTCATCTGCAGGCTTGAGACGCACCACGCCGTTACAGTTTCTGGACATTTGCGTCCATTGATCGGCGGCAATACCTGCCACATCAATTTCCCGCCCGTCTAACACCATCAAGGTTCCGTTATCACGCGTGGTCCAGCCGATGTGGGAAGCCGCGACTGCGAGCCCAACCAGCAGCAATACATATACCGATGTACGCTTGTTCATGGCTGCCAAGCAATCGAGGTCTAGTCGACCTTATTCATTGATTGCGAGCTATCCCCGGGGCTTTCGTGGCTCGGATGGCGTCCTTGCGCCACTGGCTCCGGAAAACACATTTTTTCCCCATCCCAGCGCTGCCCGCACCAGCACTCGCCTTCTGAATTGATGATGCAGGTACCGGTCCCGCAACACCGAGAATCTTCACTCATGTGCACTCCTTACGTTTCTGTGACTCAGTTGGTCAGACCGCAACACCGAATAGTCTTTAATGTGGTAGCTTCCGTCTTAACCATTGTCATGTAGCGCGATACCCTCATGATGGGCCACCATCTCCAAAGCACTTTCAAACAGCGCACGCGCAGAACCAGACACTGCGCTTAGGTAGGCGTGCAGGTGCGCATCTTCTGCAGACTTATTCAAGCATTCGTGGCTGTATTGCTCAAAATTCGCGAGCTGGGTAATGATTTCCGCCACATGGCGCGGGCACTCGCAAAGAACATTGGTGGAGATATTGGCCATCCGGTTAAGCGTCGATTCGCTGAATTTCCTTGGCGGTATCACGCTGCCCACCACCAAGCCGGTAGATTCTTTTTCGGTGCCCACCAGTAAGGCGGAATTGATCAAGTCGGCTAACTCAGCGTCGGATGCGGGTTCTTTTCGAACAATCATGCCCGAGCGCTTCATCACCTGGATGACGTTTTCTTGGCCAAAGTTATACAACACAATCACTTGGATCGCTTTACAGTTTTGAGCCAATCGATGGATGTCAATTTGCATACCCGCGTGCAAAGAGTTCGCCCTAACCAGCAAAAAAGGAACTTGGCGTTCAAAGGTGGCCCCGAGCGCTTGTGACAAATCATTGAAGATGTTTGTGACCTTGATGTTCTGGTCAATAAAGCTGAGAGTAAATTTTTTCGATTCGATGCGACTGGCCAAAGCCACGCCCACCACGGCCATAGATGCAGGCTGACCCGCCAGGCCTACGCCAATCCTCAATCGGCTGGCATCTTGTCCTTGCATAAGCAATGCGTTGAGCTCCTGCGATGACAGCTTGGCCAGGCTGCTGATGCCATGGCCCCGCTCCGTGAGCCGCTTCAATAAAGTTGCCCTTAAGACATCGTCGTCGGTATACAGACGGTGCTGGCCTTGGGACTTTTGCGGCGTAAAAGTGCCGTATCTCAGCTCCCACACCCGCAGCGTGGGGGTGGGAACACCACTCAAAGTAGAAACCGCGCCAATCTTGTGCACTGCGCTACCCGAGTTTGCTTTGTTGTTCATAATTTGAATAGTAATTGAGTAGATAATTTACAATATTTACTCAGATTATATAGAAAAATACTCTTCAATGTTAAATTTGTCGCTCAAAACTTAATCTACAGCCTATGTTCATTAGCAAGCAATCAACACAGGGCATACAAGCCCTGGGAGTCATCGCGGGTTCTTCACACCAACAGTCAGTACCCACGACCAGATTGGCAAGGCACATCGGCCTATGCTTGTCCAGTACAGAGATCATCGTAAGGCAACTAAAAAACGGCGGCCTAATTCGATCCCACCGGGGGCCGGGTGGCGGATACCAGCTCCAGTTCCCCGTCCACGTTTTAAGCGTTTGGGATGTAGTCTCATGCTTTGAAGGCACCGACCCACCTAGCAACGCTGACCAGATCAGCCCTGAAAGCCAAGCCGTATTGGCCTTGGCAGTTGAGCTGGACGCGTCGGTGTGCGAGCACCTGAAGACTTACCCGCTGATCCAGGTGATTGACCAACTGGCGCGCCTTGACTCGGACGACCTGGACCCGCGCCCCATGCCCACAGCGTTTCATCTAAAGCCCTTGCGTCAATCGAGCCCACCCTTGTCGCCTAGCTGGGTGTTTGATTTGGCGAAGTTCACGCAAGCGGCCCACGCTTGAGTAAAGCAGAGGAAAATCACTGATTCACCATGGCGCTCACCTCCCCACTTTTTGCCACGAGCCAGTACAAGGCGCTCGTGGTCGGCGCAAGCGGGGCCATCGGGGGCGCTTTCGTCGAGGCCTTCGATGCAGACCCGTTGTGCACCCATGTGGAGCTTATTTCTCGATCTTCGCAAAGTGACTTTGACCTTACAAACCACGAATCCATCTGTGCACAGGCAGTTTTGTCCAGTGCAAACGGACCCTATCAAATCATCATCGACGCGACCGGCGCCATTGCTATCCATGGAGTAGGCCCGGAGAAAGCACTCAGCAGCCTTCATCCGGACCATTTAATGCAAACCTTTCTGATCAATACGATTGGTCCTGCTATGGTGTTGCGCTACTTCTCACCCCTATTGGGCAAGGGCGCCTCGGTATACGCAAAGCTCTCTGCACGCGTTGGCAGCATCACTGACAATAAAAAAGGCGGGTGGTACGGTTACCGAAGCGCAAAGGCGGCTTTGAACATGGTGTTGCAAACGGGCGCCATCGAACTACAGCGTAAAAACCCGGATCTGCGTGTAGTCGCTCTGCAACCTGGGACGGTAAAGTCCCAACTCTCCCAACCTTTCACGCATTCGGCCATGGATCTACTTACGCCCCAGCAGTCGGTTACTGGAATGCTTGATGCGTTAAGAGCACTAGCACCCAAATCAGGAGCCTACTTCCTAGACTACCGAGGTGTTGACATACCATGGTGAAAATTTCAAACTAGTGATGCGCTTAACAAATAGTTATGACATTTTTACCTTCACCTAGCGCATACGAATGAAAACAGGCTTTAAGGGCAACAAGCAATCACTGCCTAGCAAACTCTGCGCAGTATGCGGGCGCAGCATGACTTGGCGTAAGGCCTGGGCGAAAAACTGGGACTCGGTGCGGTATTGCTCTGACGCCTGTCGCGACAACAAACATGCTGCGCTCAGCAAGGCGCCCCATGGCTGAGTCACTTAGCCCGCCATCGGCACTACCCGCCAAAGTTCGTCATCTGGTTATTGTTCTGGGCGATCAGCTCGACCTTCAGTCTTCTGCGTTACGGGGCTTTGATCCGACACAAGACCTAGTCTGGATGGCCGAGGTGGCCGAAGAGTCAACGCATGTCTGGTCGGCCAAGCAGCGCATTGCCGTATTTTTAAGCGCGATGCGCCATTTTGCGCAAACCTTGCGTGAGCTGGGCCTGCCCTTGGATTACACGCGCCTGGACGCACCGGGCAATGCGGGTACATTGGCACTAGAACTCGAAAAGGCAATTACCCAACTGCAACCCGATGCGCTGATCATGAGTGCCCCAGGCGATTGGCGGGTGCTGCAAAGCCTGCGCACGGTGGCCAAAGCGCATGCGTTGGCCTTAGACCTGCGCGATGACACCCATTTTTTCAGCACGGTGCGCGAATTTGCCACCTATGCCCAAGGCAAAAAACAACTGCGCCTCGAATACTGGTACCGCGAACTGCGCAGAAAACACAATATCCTGATGGAGGGCAAAGACCCTGTGGGTGGGCAGTGGAATTTTGATGCGGACAACCGCGAAGCATTTGGCAAAGCGGGCCCGCAAAACGTCCCACCGCCAAGCCGCTTTGTACCGGACAACATCACCCAAGAGGTTTTGGCGCTCGTCGAAACACGCTTTGCCAGTCACCCCGGCTATTTGCAGAGCTTCGCCTGGCCTGTGACGCGTTACCAAGCTTTGATGGCCTTAGAGACGTTTATCGAGCATCGCCTGCCACTTTTCGGCAAGTATGAAGATGCGATGTGGGCGGGTGAGGCCTGGCTTTACCATTCGCACCTGAGCAGCTCCCTCAACCTCAAGCTCTTAAACCCCCGCGAAGTCGTGCAGGCCGCCGTTGATGCTTACAGCAAGGGCCACGCGCCACTGGCAGCTGTGGAGGGCTTTGTTCGCCAGATTCTGGGGTGGCGCGAATATGTGCGCGGCGTCTATTGGCTGCATATGCCGGAGTACCTGGAACGCAATGCGTTAAATGCACAAGCAGCCCTCCCCGGCTGGTACTGGACCGGACAAACCGATATGGCATGCCTGAAAGATGCGATTACGCAAACATTGGAGCATGGCTATGCCCACCACATCCAACGACTGATGGTGACAGGCTTGTATGCCCTATTGCTCGGCGTCAAACCGCAAGCGGTACACATGTGGTACCTAAGCGTTTATGTAGACGCGGTAGAGTGGGTGGAATTACCTAACACCCTAGGCATGGGACAGTTTGGCGACGGCGGACTGATGGCCAGTAAACCCTATGTCGCTAGCGGCAAATACATCCAACGGATGAGCAACCACTGCGCAGGGTGCAAGTACGATCCAGCCCAATCGACAGGCCCGCGCGCCTGCCCGTTCACTACCTTGTATTGGGATTTTTTGATGCGTCACGAGGACGGTCTTAAGAAAAACCCGCGTATGGCCATGCAACTTAAGAACTTGGGACGACTCGATCCCATGGCGCGGGAAATCGTTGTAGCCCATGCCACGGCACACCGCAATGCCCAGCTTTAGGCCTTGGATGGAAGATTTCTAGAGCATCCGAAAACTCCTATGCGGTTCAGGACTTGCTGGTGCGATTGACCAGAAACCAAGTACTCATTGCACCCTTACCCACAATATCTTTATATCCTATATTTTCGGTAATAAAACTCTTCCCAAGTCTGAGTTGTTTAATGAGACTGTACTCCCGGCTCTTTCGAATCTTGCATTAATGCAATAATTGAACGGCGCATGCATCATCCGGCATGCACATGTATTTAAGTCTATGATCACTGTTCATTGCAACCCTTACAGGTGACTAATTGTCTGAAGTAATTTCCAGCTTTGCCATTGATGTTGAAAAGCTACAGAGTTTAGGTATCAATGATCCGCGTTCCGCTGCGGCACGCGATCTAATCCGGTCAAAATCTCTTTCCAGTGACCAGCGCCTATTCCTGAGCCTTTTGGGCTCCAACATGCTCAAGACCGTGCTGTTTGAATCGAAGAAAAAAATTATTGCAGCGGGCAGTTTGGTTGAAGAAGGGTATCTGGTAGTCAGTGGTAGCTTGGTTGGTATCCAAGGCGAGCAGATCTATCGCTTTGGGCCCGGTACCGTACTGGGTCTGGCTGAGGAAATTGTCAACCGTCCTAGCAAAATTAGCGTTGTCACCACGACTGCGGTGCAAGCAAAGGCGATCCCATTTCACAAAGTTGATACCATCATTGCCTCGCTGCCTAGAGAGATGAAGGCTATCTTGCAAACCATCGTCAATCGCACCCTAGCTTAATCTTCATGTTGCCACCAAGTCGAGCCTACTTTCATCATGTCTGAATTCGAGTCCCAAACTTATTCGGATGGTGAGACCATATTTTCTATCGGTGATTTGGCCGAGCACCTCTACTTCATAGAGAACGGAAAAGTCGACTTGGTCAATGCACAAGCAAAGGTGTTTGCATCTGCATCTGCAGGCCAATCTTTCGGAGAAGCAGCTATCTTGCAAGGAGGCGTGCGTTCAGCGGGCGCACGCGCAAACGGGGTTGTGAACTGCCGACGCATTACCGCTGCAGATGCTGCTGAATTATTGCTGAGCCACTCGCCATTGTTAATGGTTATTTTGGAAGCTTTGCTTTTGCAACAAAGCGTGCACAACACGCTTCGTAATCCTTAAGCGCCCCTGCCATCATGAATCCGCCAGCGACTTATCTTGAACTCTCCGGCGCTAACTGGTCATCTTGTCTGCTTACCTCCTATGGGTGTTTAAGAAATTCATGGGATACCCAATGGCATGGCCTGCCCAAGGTGGTTCAAGACTGCGCCTCCTTTTTGCAAATCCCTGCGAAACCGGATGGTTCGCAAGCAAGTTTATTTCTTGATTTGGCATTGACGGTTGCTCGGCAAATCGAATCAGAGAATGGCCGTGGAACTGAAACTCCGGAGCCGCACTATCACAACCGGCTACATTTCGCCGATGCATTGACCTCCATTGCGCTGCAGTGCCACTTGGAGGTGGAACATGGGGCTCAAGCAGATAGGGCATGGCAGGCGGCGCTCCTACTTATCGCGGTCTCGCATGATTTTCACCATACCGGGCGCGTCAATCGGCATACCTCAGACATTGAATCGGCATCGGTCAACGCTTTGCTGCCCTTGATGACCTCTATGAATTTGAGCGAGGTTTGGATACAGCGCGTCCGTACCGTCATTCTGCGCTCAGACTTCAGTTTGGTGCGGGAAAACCATGCGCGCGTGGCCGGACTACCTTTTCAATGGAACACCGACTGGGCCACGGTGCTCCTCAACGAAGCCGACATCATGGCGAGCGCCTCTGCTCAATTTGGCCCCTCACTTAGCCAAGCGTTATCCAAGGAGTGGGAAGCTATTGAATTCGCCTCCTACGCCACCGTGGCCACCGATTTCGGGCGGCGCCAGTTCTTATCAAATCTCCAGTTTTCAAGTTATTCAGCCCGCACACTTTCTGCGGGTATCCTGGCAGGGAATTAATTTAGGCTGCTCTCATCAGCGACCTTATGCCTCGCCGACAGATCGCTGCTATGCTTGCAGCAGAAGTTGTTGGCTTGAGCAAAATGCTGGAGGAGCAAGCGGGGATCGACCCTTAGACAAGCTAAAAATACGCCGTGTAATTGCTGATGAGTTCATCCCAACTAACCTTGTGCGTAATCCTTAGACCGCGGGTGATTCAGTGAATCTGTCGCGAGGAAGACCCTGCGGCGACTGTCGCTGTAGTCCAAGCGTTTCTGGGGCACTAGTTTAAATCCCGCGCTATTTCTGGTTAAGGGCCAAGGTTGCGGAGCAGCGCTCAATTATTGCTTGCACTTACGCGCTAGGTGATGGTACGGCACGAGTCGCTACCGGATAGGATGGTTGTGCTCGGACTCGGGAAGCAGAACCTCATAGAGCGCCATTCCGACAACAGCACCTATGAGCTCAGCAGTTGCAAATTGAAGCGCATTGCTTGGATGAATGCCCGCAAACGTATTACTCATCATGCGGCCAAAAACCGCTGCAGGGTTGGCAAAAGACGTGCTTGCCGTAAACCAATAGGCGGCACCGATATAGCTGGCAACCATGGTAGATGCTTTACCCGCGCCAGAGCGCAAAATCACAAAAACGAGTCCAGCCGTGGCCACTGCCTCGGCAAGGTATTGGCTATTTCCGCTACGCTCCTTGGTAGACCATTGCAAGATGTCCAATTCAAACATGGCATGCGCAAGCCAGGCGCCTAAGGCGGCTCCCAGCAGTTGGGCCACGATATAGCCTAGCAGCAAAGCACGGGGCAGGTCATTGCGATAGGCCATCACCATGGAGACCGCAGGATTGAAGTGGGCACCGCTTAAAGGGCCGAATGCTTCGATTAGCACATAAAGCGCAAACACCGTAGCCAATGTGTTGGCAATCAATGCCACCCCATTGTTGCCGCCTGATAGGTTTTCGGCCATGATGCCTGAGCCAATCACAGCGCACAAAAGCGCTGCGGTACCTAGCAGCTCAGCAAAATATTTACGCAAGTGCTTCACTTCTTTGCCAATTCGCGGGCCGAGTTTTCCAAAGCGAGTTTGTTCAGACTAGCCAGCGGTAGGCTAGTGAACAGATCCAGACGCCTTTTAATTTGAATCAGTGTTTGCATAAAGGCTTCTAATTTCACCTTGTCGCTGCCGACTGCTTCTGACGGATCCGCATATCCCCAGTGGGCTGTGGCCGGCTGCCCTGGCCAATAGGGGCAAACCTCGCCAGCTGCGTTGTCACAGACGGTGATCACCAAATCCATATGGGGGGCATCCGGCAATGCAAAAATATCCCAACTCTTGCTGCTTAAACCATCCGTGGAGATGCCAGCCTTTTCCAATGTCTGCAATGCCATAGGGTTTGGCGTTTGATTTTCTCGGGGACTGCTGCCTGCCGAATAGGCTTTGAATTTGCCCTTGCTTAGGTGATTGAGTGTGGCCTCTGCCAGGATACTTCTGGCAGAGTTGTGGGTACAAAGAAAAAGCACGTTCAAGGGTTTGGCATCGGTCATGGGTGGATTCCTCAAGGTTTAACAAGTTTGACAAGCAGCTTTAGGGGCGACTTCGCAGGCCTGCCCTTGGCAACAGTTTTCGGATAAGTAGGCTAAGACGGCGTTCATCCGGTCGTATTGCGCGCGGTATATCAAGTTGCGCCCGTTGCGTTCCTGGGAAATAAGGTCGGCATGCATGAGCTGCTTGAGGTGAAAGGAAAGCGTATTGGCAGGCATGCCCATCATCTCGGCCAGCAGTGCTGGGGTCAGCCCTTCATTGCCCTTGACTACGAGGGCTCTAAAAATTCGAAGGCGGCTAGCCTGGGCCAGTGCAGCTAGCGCGTTGATAACGTATTGGTTTTCCATGGTTCCATGATAATAGAAATATACGACCGATTTATGTCAAGGTTTAGCTTGGTATAGGTTCGTCAAGTGCCGGTCTAAGCAAACTATCTTGAAAGTCCGCTGTCGATGACGCGTTTTCAAGGGTCACTTGAGAACCCCAAATCAGTAGGCAA
>Ga0136641_1000445_pt1 | contig 17897 bp, 20 predicted proteins | sample EliLak1302023Y_FD_115312 | JGI IMG/M metagenome (GOLD analysis project Ga0136641, IMG submission 115312) | Freshwater microbial communities from Elizabeth Lake, Yosemite National Park, California, USA - 13020-23Y | ecosystem: Environmental > Aquatic > Freshwater > Lake ...
GGAAAGACTGCGACACCTGAAGATGCCCAAGAGGTCTGCGCCGCGATTCGTGTTGAACTTGCAAAGATTGGCAGCGATGAGATTGCAGAAGCTGCACGTATTCTTTATGGCGGTTCTGTTAAGTCAGCAAATATTCTTGAAATCATGCGTCAGGCTGACGTTGATGGCGTTCTTGTCGGTGGAGCGAGCCTAGATCCTGAGGAATTCGCACGAATCGCCAAGTTCTACCGGGTTGCATAAGCTCAAAAAGGGGTAGATCAAGGGCTCACGGGCGCTATCCTTAGCCATTGCAGTAACCAGTCCACGATATATTCGCTCTATCGAAATCTATAAAGGAGTTCCTCTGTGATCCTGGCTCTCTCAATCGTTCTCGTAGTGACAAGCGTCCTGATGGTTCTGCTTGTGCTCTTGCATAAAGGTAAGGGATCTGGACTCTCAGATCTTTTTGGCGGAGGCGTCTCCTCTAACTATGGTGGCTCATCTGTTGTTGAGAAGAATCTCGATCGCATCACGATCGTTGTCGGCGGCCTCTGGTTCGCTGGCGTTGTAGCACTCTCACTCGTATTAAAGAAATAAAGGGGTTCGATCATGGCAGGTAGTGCAATCCGCGGAAGTCGCGTCGGTGCAGGCCCAATGGGTGAGGCAGAGCGTGGCGAAGCAATCGCTCGTTTCCGAGTCTCATACTGGTGCGCAAATGGTCACGAGACCCGTCCATCATTCGCTGAAGATGGAACTGTTCAGATTCCTGCAGAGTGGGATTGCCCGCGTTGTGGTTACCCAGCAGGTCTTGATAAGAACAAGCCACCTCGCCCTGTTAAGAATGAGCCATACAAGACTCACTTGGCATATGTAAAAGAGCGTCGCTCCGAGGCAGAGGCAGTAAAAATTCTTGGTGATGCACTTGCAAAACTTCGCGGAGAAGACGAGTAATTATTCAAGCGCAGCGATAATCGCTGCGATACCTGCCTTGCGATTCTTCAGATGAATCCGCATGAGCGGGAAATTTCGATCGGCTAAAGCCTGACCATCTCCGAGCGCTTGCGCCATTAAGAGCGTATGGAAAGTAAATTCTCTACCCGGGATTTCAAGGTCGCTGGAGTTCTCTCCTGTAATTTGAATGAAGAGACCGTTCTGTTGACCACCCTTATGGAACTGCCCTGTTGAGTGTAAGAAGCGCGGACCCCAACCAAAAGTTGTTCCACGGCCTGATTTTTTGGCAATGAGTGAACGTGTTTGTGCAATCTCGTCATCGATACCGCGTGCAAGATAAGCCATGATCGATATGTAATGAGATGGGTTCACAAGGAGAGCATCGAATTGATCAATGAGAGATGAAGCCTTCGATTCTGAATAGATTGCAAGATTATCATCTTCGTAGGATGGCGTGAGCTCATCCTTATCACCAGTGGCCCACTTCGCAAGAATCGCGTTGGTACGTTCCTTCGCCTCGGTTACATTGGGTTGGTTAAATGGATCAACTGTGAGAGCGATACTCAGTAGAGCTGTTACCCACTCCCACAAGATAAATTGTTCACCCAGGGTTGCAGTAACCACCAGATCTGCATGATGAGAATGATCTGTAGCTAAGCCGATGAGTAGATGCGGACCAGAAACAGGGGAGTCTGGATATTCGAGAACTATGGGAAGGCGACCTCGTTCATTCTTACCCGTAGATTCAGCAACAAGTTGCTCGATCCAATCAGAGAGCCCTGGAGTGTGTGAACCAGCATCGCAGAAGGCAATGTTCTGCTCGCCCGATTCAAAGAGTGCGGTAGCGAGAAGTACCGCTGCTGAATTCGCCTCGGTAAAAGTTTTCGCTGCTACTTGGGCATCCTTGAGCAGTGATGCAACATCGACTCCCATAAGAGCTGCAGGTACGAGGCCAAAAGCACTGAGTGCGCTGTAGCGCCCGCCAACGTGGGGGTCTGCATTGATTGTGCGTAGACCTTGGGAGCGAGATGATTGATCCAAAGGCGAGAGAGGATCTGTAACAATTACCATGTGTGCTTGAGCTTCTAGCCCTTGATCTGCAAGCAACTTCTCAAAGAGTGCTTTCTGTGAAGCAGTCTCCACTGTTGAACCAGATTTTGAACCAACAACGATCACGGTATTGCGTAGTGATGCAGGTATCGCTGCACGAATCTGATCAGGGTCGGTCGTATCAAGAACAGTGAGCGCTTTCTTGTAGCTCTTAGCGATGACCTCTGGAGCGAGAGATGAACCACCCATTCCGCAGAGGATGACATTGGTGAGGGCAGATTCCTTAGCCCATGTCACCAACTCATTGAGCTCAGGTAGAAGAGCCATCGAAGAGAATGGGAGGTCGATCCAATTCAGACGCATCGCTGCCTCTGCCTGAGCATCGTGACCCCACAGAGTCGGATCCTTAACTGCAAGTCGTGAGGTAGCCTCTAGAAGTTCTGCATAGAGTGCAGAGTCAGAATTTTCAGCTCGCGGACCAGATATCTGAATCGTCATTAATTAACGGCTGGCTTTCTTCATTGAACTCATTGCGGCGCTGACAACATTCTCAGGTGTGAATCCATACTCTTTGAAGAGATAACCAGCTGAAGCGGAAGCGCCATAATGTTCGAGGGAGATGGCAACACCACAGTCACCAATAATTTCACGCCATCCCTGGGCGATACCGGCTTCAATACTTACTCGCGCGCGGATCGCTGTTGGGAGAACTGATTCACGGTAGCTATCGGTGCATTGGTTAAACCATTCAATACAGGGAGCGCTTACAACTCTTGCCTGTACGCCCTGTGCGGCAAGGAGAGCTTGTGCAGCGACTGCATATTGAACTTCGGAACCTGTGGCGATCAAGATAACGTCGGGAGTGCCCTCGGAATCCTTCAGGATATATGCGCCCTTTGCTACGCCCTCAGCGGAGGCGTAGATACTGCGATCTACAACTGGAAGATTCTGACGAGAGAGGATCAAGCCTACTGGCTTCTGGCGTGTGAGGATTTCACGCCATGCGATCACAGTCTCATTTGCATCTGCAGGACGCACAACAGCAAAGTTTGGAATTGCACGCAGTGAAGCGAGATGTTCGACTGGCTGATGTGTTGGACCATCTTCGCCTACACCGACTGAGTCATGGCTCCAGACAAAAGTTGATGGAATATCCATGATTGCAGCAAGGCGAACTGAACCGCGCATGTAATCGGCAAAGACCAAGAAGGTTCCGCCAAAAGCCTTCGTTAATCCATGAAGTGCAATACCGTTAAGGATCGCCCCCATCGCATGTTCGCGAATTCCAAAGTGAATGATGCGGCCATAAGGATCTGCAGCGGCCATCTGTGAGGTTGAAGGTAAGAATGATCCGCCATGTTCGATAGTGGTGTTATTGGATTCACCAAGATCGGCAGAACCTCCCCAGAATTCTGGAAGAACTTGTGCGATTGCATTGATCACTTTTCCTGATGCAGCACGTGTGGCAATCTCTTTATCACTGCTAAATATTGGTAAGGAGTTCTCCCAGTCGACAGGGAGTTCCTTCTTCTGTAAGCGGGAGAGGAGAGCTGCTTGGGTTGGATTCGACTTCGCCCATGTTGCGAATTCAGATTCCCATTTCGCAGAAGCGGCAGCGCCTCGTTCAATAACTTTGCGGGCATGAGCCACGACATCATCTGGTGCAATAAAAGTATCTTCAGGGTTTAATCCAAGTTCGAGCTTTGTTGCTGCAATCTCATCTGCTCCAAGAGCAGAACCGTGGGATTTAGAAGTTCCGCGCGCCTTCGGCGCAGGCCATGCGATTATTGTTTTTAGACGAATCAATGTTGGTAGATTCGTGGTGGATTCTGCTTTCTCCATCGCACTTTCAAGAGCATCGCGATCCACATTTCCATTAGCAAGTGCGGGAACTTCAATAACGTTCCAGCCATATGCACGGTATCTTGCAGCCACATCTTCCGTGAAGGAGACGTGAGTGTCACCCTCGATAGAGATTCTATTATCATCATAAATAACTTTGAGATTTCCGAGCTCTTGAGTTCCCGCTAATGATGAGGCTTCGCCACTGAGACCTTCTTGCAGATCTCCATCAGATGCGATGACCCAAATATTGTGATCAAAGAGAGTTGTCTTGCCTTGTGGATCAAAGAGACCTTTTTCATAACGAGCAGCCATCGCCATTCCAACAGCGGATGCAATACCTGAACCAAGTGGACCCGTTGTAATTTCAACGCCCTTGGTGTGGCCATACTCCGGGTGAGCAGGAGTCAGTGAATCTGCAGTTCTAAATGCTTTGAGGTCATCGAGTGAGAGCCCATAGCCCGAGAGAAAGAGCTGGATGTAGAGAGTGAGTGAAGAGTGTCCGCAGGAGAGTACGAAGCGATCGCGCCCCAGCCACTCTGGATTTTTAGGATCGTGTTTGAGAAAGCGCTGGAAGAGAGTGTAAGCAACTGGGGCCAATGCCATGGCGGTACCTGGGTGCCCATTACCAACCTTCTGCACTGCATCGGCTGCGAGGGCTCGAGAGATTGCAACAGCCTTATCATCAAGGGCTGTCCATGATGGACGTTGTACTGAAGTCATTTTCTCTCCTGGTTATTGTTTTTTATTAACTCTGAAAATTAAGAGCTCCGGCTAAGAACCCTTCCACTGTAAGCAAGATTCCAGATTCCGAGCCACACCAAGTCAGCACCGAGTAAGTGGGCTGCAACGAGTGCCTCAGGCAAGCCGGTGAAATACTGAATATAACCGATCGACCCTTGAGCTAAGCATATAAAGAAAAAGAGCATCGCTCGTCGAAGGATGAATGAGCGGTGCGCCATATCTTCAGTGGATCGCATCAGCAATATCAAGGCGAAGGTAAGAGCGATCAGAGCGATGACGGCATCGGCATGAAGCCATGAGACGCTTTGAGGATCGAAGTGATAACGAGGTGCCTTGTCATCTCCTGCATGAGGTCCGCTACCTGTGACAACGGTTCCTATAGTGAGAACAATTACCGTTAGACCGAGAAGGATGCGAATAAGAATTCTGGATGTTCCTGATACATCTGCTTGCGGCTTACGGAGCATCCTCTGTCGCAGAGAGAGTGAAGCGGCAAGAATGACGATCGAAAGTAAGAAGTGGGCACCGACCGCTGCAGGGTTGAGGTGGGTAAGAACGGTGAAGCCGCCCAAGACGATCTGTGCAATTACACCAAGGAGTTGTCCCGCAGCTAACCAATCGAGCGCTCTGCGTTCGCGTCCCTCTTGGTACTGCACCCGCCAACGCACCACTCCGATAACAGCGGCGAGGATGGAGATAATGAGAACAAAGGTCAATAAACGATTACCGAATTCGATCCATGAATGGAGCGTCCCCTGAGCTTGATGCGGAACTGGGGTATAGGAGCCTGGGGTGCAGCGTGGCCAGGTTGGACAGCCAAGTCCTGAGCCGGTTAAGCGAACGGCGCCGCCGGTGACAACGATTCCGGCCTGTAGGGCTACCAAGGCGGTATAGATGAAGCTCTTCAACCGAAGGCTGGGGTTGTGGCGGTCTCGCATGAGGCAAGCCTAGTCTCGCTCATCTCGCCACGCGGGAGGTACCTCTCTTTCGACTGGCAATTATGGGTGAATTACGCAACACTTCTGTTGTGAAAAAGATTGAGCCAGATTCTCGCACGAGAGACCGCCTTGCACGGGCGATCCTCGAGGGCGGGCCGGCTACTGCCGTCGACTTGGGCAAGCGCCTGTCGATCACCCCAGCAGGGATAAGACGTCATCTCGATGCGCTCGTTGCTGAAGGCATTCTGACATCTCGCGAGCCGTACCAGAGCGCAGCAGCTCTAGATAGCCGGGGGAGAGGGAGACCTGCAAAGGTCTTCTTGATGACAGACCTTGGGCGCGAAACTTTTGAACATTCATACGATGATCTTGCACTCTCTGCACTGAAATTTATCGCTACCCAGAATGGTTCAAACTCCATTAAGGCCTTTGCCGATCAACGCGCAGCAGATATTGAAAATCGTGCGGCCCTTGCGATGAAGAATAAAGATTCAAAAACTTCTACCTCCGAAGCCCTTGCATCATTCTTGTCAGATGAAGGCTTTGCTGCTTCGGTAACAACTGGAGCTACTGGTGATCAACTCTGCCAGCATCACTGTCCCGTAGCGCACGTTGCTGCACAGTTCCCAGAGATCTGCGATTCAGAGACCGAGAGTTTTTCACGCATACTCGGAACACACGTACAGAGACTTGCGACTATCGCTCATGGCGATGGAGTATGTACAACTTTTATCCCAAAGAAGACCCAACAAAAAACAACTACAGGAGCGCGCGCATGAGCAGTGACCTAACATCACGTATCGAACTAGCCAACCCAGAGCTAGAAGGCATTGGAACCTACGAATACGGTTGGTCAGATAAGGACGATGCCGGCACAACTGCAAAGCGTGGTCTCAGTGAAGCTGTAGTGCGTGATATCTCTTCTAAGAAGAGCGAGCCACAGTGGATGTTGGATCTTCGTCTCAAGGGTCTCTCACTCTTTGACAAGAAGCCGATGCCTACTTGGGGTTCTGATCTCACTGGAATCTTCTTTGATACCATCAAATATTTTGTACGCTCAACAGAGAAGCAGGCAACATCATGGGAAGACCTTCCTGAAGATATTAAAAATACCTACGATCGTCTCGGAATCCCTGATGCTGAGAGAAACCGTCTCGTTGCCGGCGTTGCTGCACAGTATGAATCAGAAGTTGTTTACCACTCTATCCGTGAGGATCTAGAGAAACTCGGCGTGATCTTTGTTGATACAGACTCTGGCCTGCGCGAGCATGAAGAACTCTTCAAAGAATATTTTGGAACTGTAATCCCAGTTGGTGATAACAAGTTTGCCGCGCTCAATACATCTGTCTGGTCAGGTGGATCTTTCATCTATGTGCCTAAGGGCGTTCAGGTTGATATTCCCCTACAGGCATACTTCCGTATTAACACTGAGAACATGGGCCAATTCGAACGCACATTGATCATCGCTGATGAAGGCTCATATGTTCATTACGTCGAAGGTTGCACAGCGCCGATTTACTCTTCGGATTCTCTGCACTCTGCTGTTGTTGAAATCATTGTCAAGAAGAATGCTCGTGTTCGCTACACGACAATTCAAAATTGGTCGAACAACGTCTACAACTTGGTAACAAAGCGTGCTACATGCGCTGAGGGTGCAACCATGGAGTGGATCGATGGAAATATTGGTTCTAAGGTAACCATGAAGTACCCAGCAGTCTTCTTAATGGGTGAGCACGCCAAGGGCGAGACTCTCTCCATCGCGTTTGCTGGCGAAGGTCAACATCAAGATGCTGGATCAAAGATGGTTCACGCTGCGCCATATACATCGTCAACAATTATCTCCAAATCAGTTGCTCGTGGTGGAGGCCGCACTTCGTATCGTGGTCTCGTACAAGTTCTTGAAGGTGCACATCACTCAAAATCAACAGTGAAGTGTGATGCTTTACTTGTTGACACAATCTCGCGATCTGATACATATCCGTATGTTGATATCCGTGAAGATGATGTCTCGATGGGACATGAAGCTACAGTTTCAAAGATCTCTGATGATCAGCTCTTTTATCTCATGTCACGTGGATTATCTGAAGATGAAGCGATGGCGATGATTGTTCGTGGATTTATCGAACCTATCGCTCGTGAACTTCCTATGGAATACGCACTTGAACTCAACCGTCTCATCGAGATGCAGATGGAAGGGGCAGTTGGTTAATGTCGACTCTGACAACAAATTATTTAACCCCAACTGGCAGAGAAGAAGCATGGCGTTTCACACCGCTCGCACGGCTAAAAGGCCTGCACGATGCTGCGACTGTCGTTGCTGATCACATCTCTCTGAGTTCACATTCAGTGCCAGATGGGGTGACGATCTCTACACAACCTTCTGTTGAGACACCACCAAACTCTCTCACCGATGATCTCGTTGTTCAGCGGGTGCGCGACGGGGCTTCTCGCGTGACCGTTCTTGCAATTGCAGCGAATGCGGCTCCGCAGAGTCCGATCTTTTTAACGCGCGAGAGTGGCTCGAGTGCGCAAGTCTCACGGACCGTTATACGCGCCGGCGTTAACTCTCATGCAACAGTTGTCGTAGAGAATGTCGGAACCGGAACCTTCGCAGAAGAGATCGAAATGATCCTTGAGCCTGGCTCTAACCTGCGCTTCGTCACTCTTCAAGAGTGGGATAACGATGCTGTACACCTTGGTCGACACCATGCAATCGTTGGTCGAGATGCAACCTTTACATCAGTCGTCGTCACCGTTGGTGGTTCACTCGTGCGCCTACTACCTACTGTTGAATATGCGGGTCCTGGAGCTTCTGCCGAACTCTATGGTCTCTACTTTGCAGGTTCAGGACAACATTTAGAACACCGAATTCACGTCGATCACAATCTTCCTGATGGTAAATCTCGCGTCAATTACAAAGGCGCTCTCTCAGGCGATGGTGCCCACACTGTCTGGATTGGCGATGTCTTTATCCGTGCAGCGGCAGAACGCACTGATACCTACGAACTCAATCGCAATCTCTTGCTCTCAGATGGAGCTCGTGCAGATTCAGTTCCTAACCTTGAAATTGAGACTGGCGATATCGTCGGAGCGGGCCACGCTTCTACTACTGGTCGTTTTGATGACGAACAACTCTTCTATCTCGAGTCCAGGGGTATACCTGCGGCAGAGGCAAAACGTTTAGTCATTCGTGGCTTCTTCTTAGAGATTCTCTCCAAAATTGGAATTGAAACTATCGAAGAGCGCATTATGAATCGCATTGATCAGGAGCTCTCCAAGGTGACAATCGCATGACAACTCTTAATCTCGCCGATCTCACGCCAGGTAAGCCAAAACGTATTGAGGTAGATGGCGTTGCTGTCTGTGTCGCTCGCGTTGGTGATGAAGTCTTTGCTATCGGGGATACATGCTCACATTCAGATGCTTCACTCTCTGAGGGCGATATCACTGAATACCGTATTGAATGCTGGCTCCACGGAGCTGAGTTTGATCTTCGCACGGGGGTGGCGTTGACGCTGCCTGCTGTAGAAGCAGTGCCAACTTTTGACGTAAAGCAAGATGGAACGACCATAACTATTCAGAGCAAAAAGTAGAGAGAGAAAATAATGAGCACACTAGAGATCAAAAACCTCCAAGTATCCGTTAACACAGAAGAAGGCTCAAAGCAGATCTTGCGCGGCGTTGATTTAACCATCAACTCTGGTGAGACACATGCGATCATGGGACCTAACGGATCCGGTAAATCAACCCTCGCCTATTCGATCGCCGGACATCCTAAGTACACAATCACTGGTGGCTCTGTAACACTTGATGGCGTCGATGTTCTTGCGATGTCAGTTGATGAACGTGCAAAAGCTGGCCTCTTCCTTGCGATGCAATATCCCGTTGAAGTTCCTGGTGTCTCGGTCTCTAACTTCTTACGTACATCCGTTACCGCTATCCGTGGCGAGGCTCCAAAGGTGCGTACGTGGGTTGGCGAAGTGAAGGAAGCTATGGCTGCCCTCAGCATGGATCCAGCTTTTGCCGAGCGCAATGTCAATGAAGGTTTCTCTGGCGGCGAGAAGAAGCGCCACGAGATCTTGCAGATGGAATTATTGAAGCCAAAGATTGCAATCCTCGATGAGACTGATTCAGGTCTAGATGTCGATGCGCTACGAGTCGTTTCAGAAGGTGTCAATCGCATCAAAGAGACGAACAATCTTGGAATCATGTTGATCACTCACTACACACGTATCTTGCGTTACATCACCCCAGATTTCGTCCACGTCTTCTCAAATGGTCGCATTGTTGAAGAGGGTGGAGCTGAGCTTGCAAATAAGCTTGAAGAGAATGGTTATGCAGAGTACGTAACTGCCTAATAATGACCCTTCTTGATGTAGCCACAATCAAAGCTGATTTTCCTATCTTCGAAAAGAGGATGAGAAATGATGCTCGATTGGTCTATCTAGATTCAGGTGCTACAAGTCAGAAGCCGAGACAGGTAATGGCTGCAGAGCAGTACTTCTATACCCATCAGAATGCCGCGGTTCATCGAGGCTCACATCTCTTAGCTGAAGAAGCCTCTGCTGCTTATGAAGGCGCTCGAGAGACTGTTGCAGCGTTCCTTGGGGCAAAATCTGATGAGATCATCTTTACAAAGAGCGCTACCGAATCTCTCAATTTGCTCGCTTACTCTTTCTCAAACACTGCAACTGGACGATTCGCACTCGGTGTTGGTGATGAGATCCTTCTCTCCGAGATGGAGCATCATGCAAATCTTATTCCTTGGCAGCAACTAGCAAAACGCACCGGCGCTACCCTGAAGTGGTTCGATGTAACTCCTGATGGGCGTTTAGACCTCTCCCAGATTGATCAGCTCTTGAGCGCTCGCACTAAAATTGTTGCTCTTACCCATCAATCAAATGTACTCGGAACGATCAATCCAATAACTGAAATAGCGAAAAAGGCGAAGGAGTGCGGGGCACTCTTTGTCTTGGATGCTTGTCAATCAGTTCCACATTTTGCAACAGATGTATCGAAACTTGGAGTTGATTTCGTAACTTTCTCTGGACACAAGATGCTTGGGCCAACGGGTATCGGAGTCCTGTGGGGGAGAAGCGAACTTCTCGCCGAGATGCAACCTTTTCTCTTTGGCGGTTCAATGATTGAAACGGTCACAATGGAAAGCGCCACGTGGGCACCAGCTCCTCGCAAATTTGAAGCAGGTGTTCCAAATATGGCACAGGCAGTTGGGCTTGCTGCTGCGATTAATTATCTGGAAGCAATCGGTATGGATAAAGTGCATGAGCACGAGGTGGCACTGACTCAATACGCACTAGAAGGTCTACAGACTATTAAAGGCCTCACCATTATTGGCCCTACTAATATGGATTCTCGTGGAGGAGTACTCTCCTTTGCCCTTGATGGAATACACCCGCACGATGGCGGTCAAGTACTTGATCAATATGGAATTGCAGTTCGAACAGGTCACCATTGTGCATGGCCATTGATGCGTAAGTATGGAGTCTCCGGTACCACACGTGCTTCTTTCTATATCTATAACGATCTTGCAGATATTGATGCCCTTGTTACAGGAATCGAAGCCACGAAGAAATATTTTAAGGTGAGCTAGTGGAACTCGACTCCCTTTATCAAGAAGTGATTCTCGATCACTATAAACACCCTTTGCATAAGGGTTTATCCGTAGAGAAAACGGTCCAGGTTCATCATGTGAACCCAAGTTGCGGTGATGAGATAACTCTGAATCTGCTCTTAGAGGATGACGTTGTAAAAGATGTGACATGGGATGGAGTTGGCTGCTCTATCTCCCAGGCAAGCTCTTCGATCATGAGCGACTTAGTTCACGGCAAGAGCATGGATCACGCGCTCACTATTCTTGAATCGTTCTCAGAACTCATGAGCAGCAAGGGCTCTATTACAGGTGATGAAGAGATTCTCGAGGATGGCGTCGCCCTAGCTGGAGTTTCCAAGTTCCCGGCTCGAGTAAAGTGTGCTTTATTAGGGTGGATGGCTTTTAAAGATGCAGCACTTCAAGGCAGAAACGAGGAGAAGAAATGAGCACTATCGCATCGATCGATGATGTTACTGAAGCGATGAAGGATGTGATTGATCCAGAACTTGGAATCAATGTCGTTGACTTGGGACTTGTCTACGATATGCAGGTCGATGAGAACAATATTGTGGTTCTCGATATGACCCTTACTTCTGCAGCTTGCCCTTTACAAGATGTCATTGAAGATCAGACTCGTTCAGTCCTTCAAGATTTAGCCTCCGATGTAAAGATTAATTGGGTATGGATGCCACCTTGGGGTCCTAATAAAATTTCAGATGATGGTCGCGAACAACTTCGTTCGATTGGCTTTACCGTTTAAATTCTTTTCTTTGAGGGAGCCTTTCGGTGACTATGCATGGCAATTGGATGGCGATGCGTTCGCTTACCCAGGATCAGTCTGTCAAGAACCAGAAGCTAAAAGCGGGAACAGTCAAAAGAATTCTCACTTTTGCCAAGCCTTACAAAGCTGAGCTTCTCTTCTTTCTGATTGCAGTTGTTGTCGATTCCTCTCTCGTTGTAGCGACCCCTCTCTTACTGCGTACCTTGATTGATAAGGGCGTGATTCCACATAATGGAGCACTTGTTACAAGAGTTGCTTTGATTGTCGGACTTATCGCCGTTGCCGATGCATTGATAAATATGGTGACAAGGTGGTTCTCAGCGCAAATCGGAGAAGGGCTTATCTATGACCTTCGTACTCAAGTATTCGCACATGTACAAAGCCAGTCGATTGCATTCTTTACTCGAACACAGACTGGCGCACTCATCTCTCGGTTGAACTCTGATGTTATTGGCGCCCAACAAGCTTTCACATCGACTCTTTCGGGAGTGGTGAGCAATCTGCTCAGTCTTATCCTCGTTGCCGGCGCAATGATGACGCTTTCTTGGCAGATCACTGTTATCTCACTCTGCCTTCTACCTATCTTTCTTATTCCCACTAAATGGCTTGGCCGCAAGCTGGCGGAGTACACACGGAAATCTTTTAATCTCAATGCAGAGATGTCTTCAACGATGACAGAACGCTTCAACGTTTCTGGCGCCCTGCTTGTGACACTTTATGGAGAGCCAAAGGTTGAGCATTCAATCTTCTCTAGCAAAGCTGGCCGCGTCCGAGATATGGGAATTCAGATCGCACTCCTGAATCGAATATTTTTCATAGCGATTACATCTATCGCAGCCATAGCAACAGCAGTTGCTTATGGGATCGGTGGCCATCTGGCAATTAACGGTTCAATCACCGTGGGAACTCTGCTAGCGGTAACGGCCTTACTTGCCCGCTTATATGGACCGCTCACCGGACTCTCAAATATTCGCGTCGATATCATGACGGCTCTGGTCTCATTTGAGCGAGTCTTTGAAGTTCTTGATCTCGAACCAATGGTGAAGGATCGCCCTGGTGCCAAGGTGCTTCTTACTAAAGAGCCAGAGATTGCTTTTAATCACATCTCATTTGCTTATCCAACAGCGTCCGAGATCTCACTTGCATCTCTTGAAGGAGTAGCAAAGCCAGAGATTGTTGACTCTGGTCGCGTCCTCAACGATATTTCCTTTACAGCAGTCCCAGGAAGTTTCACTGCAATCGTTGGACCATCCGGCGCTGGTAAGAGCACGATCTCAGGACTTTTGCCACGTCTTTACGATGTATCAAGTGGCTCTATTACGATTGATGGCACAGATATCCGCGACTTCACCTTGGAATCTTTGCGCGGTGCAATTGGTGTCGTCACACAAGATTCGCATATGTTCCACGATTCCATCGCAATGAACTTGCGTTATGCAAAACCAGATGCCACGGATGCAGAGCTTCGCTCAGCCTGCGAATCTGCTCAGATCTGGGATTTCATCTCAACACTTCCTAATGGTTTTGAGACCGTGGTTGGTGAACGCGGGCATCGACTCTCTGGTGGTGAGAAACAGAGGGTGGCCATAGCAAGACTCTTGCTCAAGGCACCTTCGATTGTGATTCTTGATGAAGCTACTGCTCACTTAGATTCAGAGAATGAGGCCTTAGTTCAAGAGGCTTTGAAGAGCGCCCTTGTTGGTCGAACAAGTATTGTGATCGCGCACAGGCTTTCCACGATTTCACATGCCGACCAGATACTGGTTCTTGAAAAGGGATCAGTCGTTGAATCCGGTAGACATGATGAGCTTGTTGCTAAGAAGGGTCTTTACTTTGATCTTTACCAGAGGCAATCGCTCGGGAATTAAATATTGTTGAACGACCGGTAATTGTTTCTCGGCCTGCATTGGCAACAACGACTGCAACATAGGGGAGTACTACTGCCCCAAAGAGAGCAATCCAGCGATAAGGACTAGGCAGAATTACTGTCAGGATAAAACAAGCGGTACGGACCATCATGCTAATAAAATATCGACGAGCTCTTGCTGATTGATCGACGGTCAACCCAGGTTGCGCGGAAGTGATTGATTGAACTTTCGACTCATCTATCTTCTTTCGCATGGATGTAATCGTAGGTGCTGGCGGTATTTCTCGCCTCTCGAGGGTCGTTCTTGGGAGTACGCACCAGTAGCGGGTACTTTTAGAGACTATGAACACCGATAAGAATCAGAGTGAAGCGACCAGGCGCCTTGTACTCGTCACTGGGGGCAATCGCGGTATCGGTCTTGCAATCGCTCGTGCTTTTGCGCAATCTGGAGATCACGTCCTCATTACTCACAGATCGGGAAGTGCTCCTGAAGGTCTCACTGGCGTCATCATGGATGTAACAGACCCAGCGAGTGTTGAGAAAGCCTTCAAAGAGATCGAGAGCACGTATGGGAGTGTTGATGTTCTGATTGCGAATGCCGGTATTACGAAAGATGGACTCTCTCTGCGAATGAGCGAAGCGGATTTTCACGATGTTGTTGATACAAATTTGACTGGGTCATTTCGAGTCACGCAGAAGGTTTTAGCGGGAATGATGAAGAAGCGTTCTGGACGTGTGGTCTTTATTGGATCCGTTGTTGGACTCTTAGGTTCTGCGGGTCAAGTGAATTATTCAGCTACGAAATCTGCCTTAGTTGGGATGGCTCGATCGCTCGCCCGTGAGTATGGAAGTCGCGGTATTACCTTCAATGTGATCGCCCCTGGCTTTGTTGAGACTGATATGACTGCAGTTCTAGCCGATGGGCTCAAAGAGAAGTATGAATCACAAATCCCACTGGCACGCTTCGCTTCGCCTGAAGAAGTTGCAAAGGTCGTCCAATTTATCGCATCAGCAGATGCGGGATATATCACCGGTGCCGTCATTCCTGTTGACGGTGGATTAGGAATGGGTCACTGATGTCACTTCTCAAAGGAAAGAATATTCTTGTAACGGGAGTGCTCACCGAAGCATCGATAGCTTTTCATATCGCACGATTAGCCCAAGAAGAAGGCGCAACGGTGATCCTGACCTCTTTCGGTCGCGCGATGAGTATTACCCAACGCATAGCCGGAAGACTTCCGACGCCAGCACCCGTTATTGAACTCGATGTGACAAATGAAGAGCACTTGGCCGCACTCGAATCGCGATTGCGTGAACATGTTGATCGCATCGATGGAGTGGTTCATTCCATTGGTTTTGCTCCAGAAGCTGCATTAGGCGGAAACTTTCTCAATACCGAATGGGCTGATGTTGCTACCGCGGTTCACGTTTCAGCATTCTCGTTAAAATCTCTCACCATGGCAGCGCGTCCTCTCTTTGATAGTGAGAAGGGTGCGAGCGTCGTCGGATTAACTTTTGATGCCCGTGTAGCCTGGCCGAAATACGACTGGATGGGAGTAGCGAAGGCGGCACTCGAATCCTGCTCACGTTATCTCGCGCGAGATCTCGGTAAAGAGAAAGTTCGCGTCAATATCGTTGCTGCTGGGCCCATCAGAACTATCGCAGCGAAGTCGATCCCGGGTTTTGAAGAGTTTGAAAATGTCTGGAACGCCAGGGCACCTCTCTCGTGGGATACATCAGATCCTGTCCCGGCCGCCCGCGGAGTTGTTGCACTCCTTTCAGATTGGTTCCCCAAGACAACCGGTGAGATGGTCCATGTCGATGGTGGCGTTCACGCCATGGGGGCGTGATCGGGCTAATTCTGATCGACCTTCTACGCTCGATTTCCTGATTGAGCAGGCCTGCGTTACCCTTAACCATCAAGTGGAGCTAGCCGCTCCCACCTCACTGACTTCGGTTAGTTGGTCAAGAATGATTACCCAGCTTTTGGGTCTTCTGAACAAGCTGTTCATTCAGCGGGTTCTTCTTGTGCGGCGCGCGCTATTTGTCACTCAGATCTAAAACAGCCGTAATGAAGGGAAATAGTTATCAGCGCCGATCTACGAATCAATGATCGAATTCGCGTTCCACAGGTGCGCCTAATCGGACATGAAGGTGATCAAGTTGGCATTGTCGATATCGATAGTGCACTTGCGATGGCAGATGAAGTCGGACTCGACCTCGTTGAAATCTCACCAGATGCCCAGCCACCAGTATGCAAAGTGATGGATTTCGGAAAGTACAAGTACGAAATCGCTCAGAAAGCACGCGAAGCTCGTCAGAACCAGACCCACATCGTGGTGAAGGAGATGAGACTTGGTTTAAAGATTGAACCTCACGATTACGAAACTAAACGAAATCACATCGAGAAGTTTCTTCGTGCAGGTGACAAGGTAAAGGTAACCGTTCAATTCCGCGGACGTGAACAGACGAGACCAGAAATGGGATATCGCTTGTTGATGAAGTTATCTGAAGAGCTGGTTGAAGTTGCTGTAGTTGAGTTCGCTCCGAAGAAAGAGGGACGCTCAATGACTATGGTGCTTGGACCACTGGTGAAGAAGGGTTCGATCAAGAAGGTCGCTCCCGTTCGAGCTGAAAAGCCCGAGAAGGCACCTGCAGTACCTGAAGCGCAATAATTAAATTTTCGTAGGACCGATTTACTACAGATGTACTTGATACAGATGTACTAGAAATGAAGGAAAAGAGGAAGCAATGCCAAAGATGAAAACTCACAGTGGGGCGAAGAAGACCTTCCGCCTTACAGGAACAGGAAAAGTCATGCACGAACGTGCTGGCAAGCGCCACCTTTTGGAGCACAAGTCTTCTCGCGTCACACGTCGTTTGAGCAACGATGCAACAGGTAAGAAGACCGTCACAGTTACCGCCAAGCGCATGCTCGGTTTGAAGTAAGGGGAGTAGAACATGGCAAGAGTAAAACGCGGAGTCCACGCTGCTAAGAAGCGTCGTACTACCCTCGAGCGCGCCGCTGGTTATCGCGGACAACGTTCACGTCTCTTCAGCAAGGCGAAAGAGCAAGTAACACACTCACTCGTCTATGCATTCAACGATCGCAAGGATAAGAAAGGCGATTTCCGTCGTCTCTGGATCCAGCGCATCAATGCCGGTGCACGCGCAAATGGACTTACCTACAATCGCTTCATTCAGGGTCTTCATGGCGCTGGAATCGAAGTTGATCGTCGAGTCCTCTCTGAGCTTGCAACGAACGATCCTGCAGCTTTTGCTGCTCTCGTAGAGGTCGCTCGCAAGCACGTCGTCACTGCGTAATATCTGCAAAGGTAGTAGTTGACACACCAAATTATTACGAGCCTTCATTCGCCGCACGTTGAGCGAGTGAAGGCTCTTTTGGGTTCTCGTGGGAAGAAGATTCGCCGGGAAGAGTCCCTGTTTATTGCAGATGGAGCTCAGTCCCTTCGTAGCGCATTATTTCCTAAGGTGAAGAGCGCTCCACTGATTGAAAAGTTATATCTCACCCAATCTGGTGAAGAGAAATTGAGATCAGAATTTTCAGATCAGATTATTGATGCGCACGAGATTATCCCTGTAACCGATAGCGTCATGGCAGCAATGGCTGATACCGAATCCCCGCAAGGCATTCTTGCTCTCTGTCGTTACCGCCCACTTGATCTCGATACTCTTCTTGAAACCGGGCCCAAGCGTCTAGCCTTCTTCTGGCAGATCCAAGATCCTGGAAATGCAGGAACAGCAATCCGCTCGGCAGATGCATGTGGCTTTGATGCTGTGCTCTTCTCCGAAGGCAGTGTTGATATTTACTCTCCAAAAGTAGTTCGATCAACTGCAGGATCTTTATGGCATATCCCCATCGTCGAAGATCTCCCGTTGGCCTCCATCACTGATTTTGTAACTTCTGATCAATTCTCACTCTTAGCTTTTGATGGCTCTGGGGAGCGCAGCCTGGTAGAGGTTCACGCTGATCGACCAACCATTGCGATCTTCGGCAATGAAGCTCGCGGGCTTCCAACACTTCCTGTAGAAATCGAAAAGATTCGGATCCCCATGAAGGGCCATGCTGAAAGCCTCAACGTTGCAAGTGCTGCGGCAATCGCGTTATTCCAC
>Ga0136641_1000446_pt1 | contig 17848 bp, 16 predicted proteins | sample EliLak1302023Y_FD_115312 | JGI IMG/M metagenome (GOLD analysis project Ga0136641, IMG submission 115312) | Freshwater microbial communities from Elizabeth Lake, Yosemite National Park, California, USA - 13020-23Y | ecosystem: Environmental > Aquatic > Freshwater > Lake ...
ACTGGTGACCAACTGCGACCTTGACCGTGCCCGCGCACGCGGCCTGTCCTCGCATGGGGATGCGGCCCTGCACGTGTCGGCAGGCTTGGGCACCTCTCCGTATGCACCATTTCGATTCGCCTGTCCGCCTGAGGCAACTCTTCTCACCGTGACCGCCCGCCCGTGAGGGGCTCATCACCCGTGGCTCAGCGAGTGCGCAACCTCCGTTAGACTCCGGCAGTCCTCCGGGGTGTAGCGCAGCTTGGTAGCGCGCTTCGTTCGGGACGAAGAGGTCGTGGGTTCGAATCCCGCCACCCCGACAGTGGGTCGGGGGCTGACGTGTGTCGGCCCCCGGCCGTCAGTTCAGGAGGCCAAGGTGGACGTTCCCGATCGTCGACCCGCACGCGGTGAACTCGGACCTGTCACCGCTGCCTACGTCGACAGGGTTGGTTGGCGTTCGATCAACCTCCACACCCACATCTCGCTCGTCAATGGTTACGTCTACATCGAGGTACCCAAGGCGGGGTGCGGCACCATGAAGTCGACGCTCGGCGGCATGGAAGCCTCTCGCATGGGTCCGGCCATGGTGACCCGCGTGCAGGATGCTCCGCACGATCGCATGGCAGCGACACCCTTCATCAAGCCCTTCCAGCTCTCTCCCGCACAACTTGAAGATGCACTTGCTGGACCGAACTTCCAGAGATTCACGGTTGTGCGCGAGCCCGCATCGCGTCTGCTGTCGGGGTACCTCGAAAAGATCCGCCAGGGACTGAAGCAGAGTGAGCCCATCGTTGAGGCTTTGCAACGCAAGAGCAAGGGACTTGTCGCCCAAGACATCACCCTGGCTCAGTTCCTTGACGTGGTGTGCGGGCAGAAGTCAGCCGACCAAGACCCACATTGGCGCCGACAGGTGGATCAGGTCGGCTTTGGTGCGATCGCCTTCGATGCAGTGATCCACTTGGAGGATCTTGATCGCAGTTGGGCACGTGTCGGTGAGCTCACCTCTACTCCCGGCCTCAAAGAGAACTTCTTCTGCAAGTTCTCCACCGGAGCAGGCAGCAAGGTCGCCGACTACTACGACGCCAGCCTCCTCACACAGGTGGCTGAGGCATACGCACAGGACTACGAGGCGTTCGGGTACTCGGTCCCCACACTCTGACGAACGCGCATTGATCGCGTGACTAGCGATCGGCCGCCACGAGGGCGGCAATCTGCACCGCATTGAGAGCGGCGCCCTTGCGCAGGTTGTCATTGCTGACGAACAGGGCCAGTCCGCGACCATCGGGCACACCGGGGTCCTGGCGAATGCGTCCGACGAAAGACGGATCGGCGCCGGCAGCCTGCAGCGGGGTAGGTACGTCGCTGAGTTCGACACCGGGTGCTTCCGACAGAAGTTGTGTCGCGCGCTGGGGTGAGATCGGACGGGCGAATTCCGCGTTGATCGACAGTGAGTGACCGGTGAATACGGGCACACGCACACAGGTGCCTGACACCAAGAGCGCCGGAATATCGAGAATCTTGCGACTCTCGTTGCGGAGCTTCTGCTCCTCGTCCGTTTCACAGGAACCATCACGTGCGAGGCTCCCTGCAAACGGAATGACATTGAAGGCGATGGGGCGCACGTACTTCTTCGGCGCAGGAAAGGTCACCGACGCGCCATCGTGGGTGAGTGAGGTGATGTCGGAGTCGATGACAGCGCGTACCTGCGAGTCAAGCTCTTCGACACCGGCTAGGCCACTGCCCGACACCGCCTGGTAGCTGGACACGATGAGTCGCGTGAGGCCTGCCTCACGGTGTAGCGGCATCAGCACCGGCATCGCCGCCATCGTCGTGCAGTTGGGATTGGCGATGATGCCCTTGCGCATCTGCGATATCGCCTGCGGGTTGACCTCGCTGACGATGAGCGGAACATCGGGATCCATGCGCCATGCGGACGAGTTGTCGATGACCACGGCGCCGGCGGCGGCAAATGTGGGTGCGAGTGCCTTGGAGGTCGATCCACCGGCCGAGAACAGGGCGATATCGATACCCGAGGGATCTGCGATCTCCGCGTCCTCGACGAGAACCTGATCGCCGCGCCACGGCAACGTCGTGCCGGCCGATCGGGACGATGCGAAGAAGCGGATGCGGTCAATGGGCAGGCCGCTCTCCGCGAGCAACGTGCGCATCACGGCGCCCACCTGACCGGTGGCGCCCACGACGGCAACGGTCAGCGTCATCGGCCCGAGCCGCCGTACACCACGGCCTCACCGTCGGCGTCCAAACCGAAAGCGGTGTGAAGAGCCTGCACTGCCTTCTTGGCATCCTCGGAGTCGGTGACGACAGAGATGCGGATCTCCGAGGTGGAGATCATCTCGACGTTGATACCGGCGCTTGCCAGTGCTTCGAAGAATGTTGCGGAAACTCCGGGGTGCGACCGCATGCCGGCACCCACAAGCGACACCTTGGCGATCTGCACATCCACCAGCAGGTCCTCGTACTGAATGTTGTGCTTCTGCTCCTGCAACGCCTGCATGGCAGCCGGGGCACTGCCCTGGGGACAGGTGAAGGTCACGTCGGTGCGTCCGGTCGACGCAGCGGACGTGTTCTGCACGATCATGTCGACATTGATGTTGGCCTGCGCTAGGGCTTTGAAGATCTGCGCGGCCTCGCCCGGCTTGTCAGGGACACCGACCACGATGATCTTGGCGTCATTCACGTCGGCGGCGACGCCGGAGATGATCGGCTGCTCCATGGCTTTTCCTTCGGATACGGCTTTCGCAATGGCCATCGGGGACATGACATACGTGCCCTCGTTCTGGGTGAACGAAGATCGAACATGAATCGGTAGATCGAAACGGCGGGCGTACTCAACGCAGCGCAGGTGCAGGACCTTGGCGCCGACTGCAGCAAGTTCGAGCATTTCCTCGTAGGTGATGTAGGGGACCTTGCGCGCCCTGGACACCACTCGCGGATCTGCGCTGAAGACGCCGTCGACATCGGTGTAGATCTCGCACACCGAAGCCTTGAGAGCAGCCGCCAGCGCAACCGCAGTTGTGTCAGATCCTCCGCGCCCGAGCGTGGTGATGTCCTTGGTGTCGAGGGCGACACCTTGGAAGCCGGCCACGATCGGGATCGCCCCTTGATCGATGGCTTCTTGAATGCGATCGGGGGTCACATCAATGATGCGTGCAGCGCCGTGGGCCGAATCCGTGATCAGGCCTGCCTGTGACCCGGTGTACGACCGAGCCTCCGCTCCGAGGTCATTGATGGCCATGGCCACGAGTGCCATGGAGATTCGCTCACCGGCGGTGAGCAGCATGTCCATCTCGCGGCCGGGTGGGTTGTCCGAGACCTGCTCCGCAAGGTCAAGAAGCTCATCGGTGGTGTCGCCCATGGCCGACACCACGACCACGACCTGGTGGCCAGCATTCTTGGTATCGACGATCCGGCGGGCGACGCGCTTGATGGCATCCGCATCAGCGACGCTCGAACCGCCGTATTTCTGGACGATGAGTGACACAGGCACGGAGCCTATCTGTTGTCGCGCAGGCTCTTTGCCGCAGTCAGGGCCGCGGAGGCTCAACTCGACGCCGACCTTCGAAGGCGCGTCCAAGAGTTACCTCATCGGCATATTCGAGGTCGCCTCCGACGGGTAATCCACTCGCTAGACGCGAGACTGCGATGCCCAAGGGGCCGATCATGCGGGCCAGGTAGGTGGCCGTCGCCTCGCCCTCAAGGTTGGGATCAGTGGCCAGGATGACCTCGACAAGGGAGCCGTCAGCGAGGCGCGCAATCAGTTCGCGGATCCGCAGATCATCAGGGCCGATGCCGTCAATCGGACTGATCGCGCCGCCGAGCACGTGATAACGCCCACGAAATTCACGCGTCTTTTCAATCGCAATGACGTCCTTCGATTCTTCGACCACACACAGCACCGTGAGGTCACGACGTGGGTCACGGCAGATGCGGCACTGGTCTTCTTCGGCAACGTTGCCGCAGATGCTGCAGAAGCGCACACGCTGCTTGACCTCGCGGATGGCTTCCACAAGCCGCTGTACATCATCAGGATCTGTACCCAGGATATGAAAGGCAATGCGCTGTGCGCTCTTGGGACCGATTCCAGGCAGGCGACCGAGCTCATCGATGAGGTCTTGAACTACTCCTTCGTACATCAGCGCTCGATCTCACCGATCTGCGTGGCACCGAAATCGCTGAGGGCCAGATCCACGCCACTGCTGGTGATGACATCGGTGTCGTCCAGGCTCGGCGTGTCCGGTTCATCAGTCTGCACCGCCGATGTGGCTAACGGTCTCACGCGATCTGGAGCCAGAACGACGTCAATGCGTACGTCAACCTGCATGACGTCAATGACAGCCTGTCGCAGCCTCTCATCGTGCTTGCTGCTGGAGATGTTGGACAGCTTGCCGGGTTCGCCCACGGCAATCGCAAGTGCGCCTGCGCTAATCGAAACCGGTCGGGCCGACTCAAAAAGTACCCAGGCCACGCGTGAGTCGAGTTTGAGGGCTTCGAGCACCGCAGGCCACATCGACACGAATTGGTCAAGATCACCGACGGCCTGTGGCGCTGCGGGAGCGCCGTGGGCGGCGGGCGCCGATGCAGGTTCGGGGTCTGCCGCCCTACCCGGTCGCGGCTTCTTGGGAGGCGTCGGAAGATCTCCGCTCGTCGCCCGTGCGGGAGCTTTCGTCTCGCGCGCGGGCGCGGCCGGCTGGGCTGCAGGTTGCGCAACCGGCTCCGCTGTCGGTTGCACCGGGTTGTGGGCAGCGGGATGAACGACGGGGTGAACTGCAACCGGTCCTGGCGCAGCCGTGGGATGCGCCGGACCGCTGGCGACCCTGCGCTCAAGCTGATCCATCTGTGCACGCAGACCTGTGATGTCTGCGTCGACAGCGGGCAGTAGCAGGCGCGCGGCCATGAGTTCAAGGTGCAGGCGCGGCGCGGTGGCATTGCGTAGGCCGCTTACCGTGGCACTGGCGATATCTGCCGCACGGGTGAGCTCAACCATCCCGAATCGCTCCGATTGTGCGACTTCGCGGGCCACCTCATCTTCAGGGGCATCGATGAGGTCGAATGCATCGGGGACGTTCTTCAGGACGATCAGGTCTCGGAACCGACCAAGAAGGTCGGTGACGAACGTACGAGGATCGTGACCGGCATCAATCACGCGGTCGATGACGCGGAAGAGTGCGCCACCGTCCTGCTGCAGGAGTGCCTCGATCGTCTCATCGAGCAAGATGCGGTCCGTGACGCCGAGTTGGGAAACAGTGTCGGCATACGTGACGCCTTCGGGTCCAGATCCCGCGATCACCTGGCCAAGAATCGACATGCTGTCTCGCACGCTGCCCTCGCCCGCGCGTGCAATGAGCGCAAGCGCCTTGGAGTCCGCGGCAACTCCTTCACGTTCGCACACGTCTGCCAGGTGCTGCTGAAGCAGCCGAACCGGCACGAGGCGAAACGTGTAGTTATGGGTGCGCGACCTGATGGTCGGCAGAACCTTGTCCGCTTCGGTCGTCGCGAAGATGAACCGCACATGCGGCGGAGGCTCTTCGACGAGCTTGAGCAGCGCATTGAAGCCCGCGTTGGTGACCATGTGTGCTTCGTCAATGATGAAAATCTTGTACCTCGATGCCACGGGCGCGAACATCGCACGCTCACGCAGCTCGCGGGTGTCTTCGACCTTGCCGTGCGAGGCCGCGTCGAGCTCGATCACATCGATGGATCCCGGTCCGTTTGCGGCAAGGTCAACGCAGCTCTGGCACACACCGCAGGGGTCCGGGGTAGGGCCCTGCTCGCAATTCAGCGAACGGGCGACGATGCGAGCGGTTGAGGTCTTTCCGCAGCCGCGCGGACCGGAGAAGAGGTACGCGTGATGCATGCGGTCGTTCTCCAGGGCTCGACGTAGCGGCCCTGTGACATGGTCCTGGCCCACGACCTCGGCCAGCGTCGCCGGGCGATAGGTGCGATACAAGGCCATGGACACAGGAGCACCCTAGACGCTTGTTCCGACAGGACCGTGAGCGAAGTACAGGGGAACAAAGGGACCCCCCGCGCACCCGTCAGAGCACGCTTACCCTTGCTGCCTTCCGGCCCTGGGGGGGTTCACATGGTGACGCCGCACGAGGGGTCGGTCCAACTGTACGGCCCGCACGGTGCCGTCGAAAACCTCGGGAGGTAACCTCTCCGACGGAGGTTTCGCATAGTGGCCGAGTGCGCACGCTTGGAAAGCGTGTAGGGGGAAACTCCTCACGGGTTCAAATCCCGTAACCTCCGCCAGCCAGCGAGGGCGACCGTCAGGTCGCCCTCGCTTTGTCTTGTACCCTCTCCGGCGGTGGCGTGTCCGAGCGGCCAAAGGAGCACGCCTCGAAAGCGTGTGTGGGTGAAAGCTCACCGTGGGTTCAAATCCCACCGCCACCGCCATACGAGTGAGGGGCACTCCGCATCGCGGGGTGCCCTCACTCATGTCCGCGCGGTTCGCCGGCGCTGCGCGGACCGCGAGGACCGCGAGCCCCTCAAGGATCGCCTGCAAGGATCGCCTCATGACCACCTCCACCACAACCGTTGCCCATCACCTCGTCCTGCGTCTGCGGGAACTGGGCGTCACTGAGGCATTCGGCATCGTCGGCGACTTCGCCCTGAGGCTCTTTGGGGCGATGCAGGGCGAGGGTCTGCCGATCCTGGTCACTACAGATGAGCAGGGAGCCGGCTTCGCGGCCGATGCGTACGCCCGCATCAAGGGATTCGGGGTGGTCGCGGTCACCTACGGGGCCGGTGGCCTGAAGGTGACAAACGCCGCAGCCAACGCATGGGCAGAGCAGGTTCCCCTGCTCATTCTCAGCGGAGCACCCGGCATGGATGAGCGGGCGGGCGACCCGATGCTGCATCACAAGGTCAAGGGCTTCGACACACAGTTGCGTGTTTTCGAGGACCTGACCTGCGCTCAAGCAGTACTCAGCAGTCGTCATACCGCGGCCGATGAGATCGATCGCGTCATTCGAACCATGATTGAGCAACAGCGGCCCGGGTACATCGAAGTTCCGCGCGACATGGCCCATACCGATATCGATGCACCTGATTTCGACATCACGCCCACCCCGCCTGTTGTCGATGAGGGTGCGCTGCAGGATGCCCTCGACGATCTCATGGGTGAACTTCGTGCCGCCTCCACCGCGGCAATCCATGTCGGAGCTCTTGTACGACCGCGCAACTGCCAGTCGTCGTTGTACGACCTGGCGACGTCAGCAATGCTTCCGGTGGCCACGAGTTCACTCGGCCGCGGCGTCTTCCCCGAGCGCCACGCACTTGGCCTGGGTCTTTACATGGGCGCGGTCAGCCCCGATGTCATCGTGCGCCGAGTGGAGGATGTCGATCTCCTGCTGAGCATCGGCGTCATGCACACCGACCTCACCCTCGGTGCCTTCACCGCACATCTGGACCCGCGCCGCGAGGTCGTCATCGCCGACAACGAGGTCAGCGTGCATCGACGCACCTATCGCAACGTGCCCATCGGGATGTTCCTGCCGGCGCTCGCTCAGGCTGTCAAGGCCGAGGGCCTGACGTTCCCACACGATCCGATTCCCGAGCACCCCACGTTCACTCCTGTCGATGCACCGATCACAGTGGAGCGCACCGTCCGCGCCATTGAATCGCATCTGGACGAACGACACGGGTTGCTACTGGATCCGGGCGAGGCGCTCTTCTCGTCCGTCGACATGCGAGTTCCAGCGTGGGCGCACTCAAGCGCGTACTACGCGACCATGGGATACGCGCTTCCCGGAGCCTTGGGTGCGGCCAAAGCCGACCCGGATCATCGCCCGGTTGTGATCGTTGGCGACGGCGCATTCGCGATGACCGGGCTTGAGGTGGCCGCGTGCGCCTTCCACGGCGTACCGGTGATCGTCATCGTGCTGGACAACCAGGGCTTTGGCACCCAGCGACCGATGCTCGATGGATCCTTCAACGACATCCCTGCGCTGGCCGCGGAGGAACTCACACGTGTGATCGGTACCGGTCAGAGTCGACGGGTGACGACCGAGCGGGAGATGGACGACGCGATCTCAGCAGCCGTCGCCTCCGATGGCGTCTTCATCATCCGAGTGGTCGTTCCCAAGCACGGACGAAGTGCAGGCCTCACTCGACTTGGCGAAGCACTCGCCAAGCGTCTGTGAGGCCCTGCACCTCGGCTACGCGCGCAGTGCCACCGCGAGCTCGCGAATCCCGGTGACCAGCAGATCCATGTCCGCATTGGTGTGTGCAAGTGACACCAGCCACTGATCATCCATACCCGGTGGTGTGAGGATGTTGCGATTGAGCCACCACAGCCAGCTAAGTTCGGCCATCGTGAAGTCGACGTTCTTGAAGTCGCGGTAGTTGCGCACCGGTGTGGGTGACCACGTCACCGCGCCCTTGACGCCGAAGCCGACCGTGTGCGCCGGCAACTCGAATTCGCAAATCACAGCATCCATGCGGCTCATCGCGCGATCGTTGCGCTGCTCCGCAGCGGCAAGCGCCTCGCGTGTGCACACCTCGTCAACAGCAATCACCGCGGCCATCGCCAACGGATTGCCGTTGTAGGTGCCGTAATGCGCCATCCGCCCGTCGATGACGGTCTGCATGACGCTGGCCTTGCCACCGAACGCCGCGACCGGAAGGCCGCCGCCGATGCTCTTGGCCAGCGTGCGCAGGTCTGGCTCCACACCGACACGTTCCGATGCGCCGCCATAGCCGGCAGTCAGGCCAGTCTTGACCTCGTCGAAGATCAGCAGGACACCATGGCGATCACACGCCTCGCGCACCCCCTGCAGGTAGCCCGCATCGGGCACGATGATCGCGAGGTTCTCGAGAACCGGCTCCATGATCAGGGCAGCAACCTCGCTCGCATGCATGCGAAGCACCTGCTCAAGTCGATCAAGGTCGTTGTACGGAACCACGTAGACAACGCCTGGCTCGGTGTCCCCCTGCACCACCGGAACTGGCGCATCGGCGGGCCCGGCCTGGTCAAGTGTGGGCTTGACCGAGACTGTCAGCGGGTCGTAGCCACCGTGGTAGCCGCCCTCGATCTTGATGATCGCCTTGCGACCGGTGGCTGCACGAGCCGTGCGCACGGCGTACATCGTGGCCTCGGTGCCGGAGTTGGTGAAGCGCACGAGGTCGAGGTTGAATCGGCGCTGCACGCGCTCTGCCGCCTCGGTCGAGATGGGCGCCGGCGTGACGAACAGGGTGCCGGTTTCGTGAAGCATGCGCGACACATGATCGACGACAACCGGGTTGAGGTGGCCGACAAGCATGGCGCCGAAGCCCATGGACATGTCGAGCACGCTGCGTCCGTCGACGTCGGTGACCCATGCGCCACGTGCGGACTGAATCGCGATCGGGTGCGGATCCCAGTGCTGGAAGGAGGATGGCACCCCCAGCGGAAGCGAGCGTTGTGCGCGAGCGTGATGCTCAGCGGAGGCGGGAGTGGTGGACCGGAAGCGATCCCACTCAACCGCGAGGAGGGATGAAACCCTGCCGGGGTCGATCGGCGTGGAGTAGTCCTGAACGGTCCGCCACGTCGCCGTGTCGTGTGCGGGCCAGGACTTGGTACTGGACATCGTTAATTGGTCTGCGCTCATCGCAAACACCCCTTCAGTTTTGAAGCACGTTATCTCACCGCCTGAATAAATGCACGGGGCTCAAGCCCCGCTCCCCCGCGGCGCGCACTCTTGTGAGGAAAGGCAGGTAACTCAGTAGGAAAGCCACACCACAGTCGTCGTGCCCGCCTCACGGCGGTTCTTCGTTCAAGGCCGTACCGTCATCTCAGGACTACATGTCCTCTTTTCCGACTCAGGAGCCCTCATGTCGCGCACTCGCTCAATGCCCGCAGTCATAGCCGTCACCTGTGTGGCTTTGATGGCAACGGCCGCCAGCGCCGTCCCGGCTAGCGCCGCCGCTAGGCCAGGCGTGGTGAACTGCAAGGGCAAGGCGACAGCGAAGCCCAAGGAGATCAACCTGTCATGTGCGGATGCCAACCTGATGGTGACGGGTCTGAAGTGGTCCGCCTGGACGAACAACATGGCCAGCGGAACGGGAACCCTGGTGTGGAATCCCTGCATACCTACGTGCGTCGCGGGTAAGGCGGAGAAATTCCCGGCCAAGGTGACATTGGGTCGCCTCGCATCGGGCGCCGGCGTATCAGTCTTCTCCGGTATGACCCTTGCGTTCCCCAAAGGTGGTCCGGCAGACGCCGCCACATCGACCTACGCCTTGGACAACCCGCTGAAGTAATTCGCGACTGACGTAAGACGACTCCGGTCTCAGGAAGCGACCGGGGTGGGCGCGGGCGGGCTGCCATTGTCGGCGGAACCCGCGAGACCCGATGCAGCCGGGCTGGCACAGGCGCCTGCGGTTGGGCTTGGCACGGCTCGCATGGCGACCTGGTCGTTGATCTTGGGCTGCGCGGGAATCGGCCGGAAGCCCGTGCCGAGTGCAATGTCGATCAACTTGCCGCGGCGGCCATCGTTGATGAGCTCTGCACCGGGAAAGTAGTACTGCAGCAACTGCGCAGACGTTTGAGTCTTTGGCCCGTATCGGATTTCTGCCACGCCCGTGATGGGCAACTTCTTGGGATCGTTGCCCACGTCCTTGATCAGGAACCCGCGCGTCTTGAGTTCGGCCGCGGTCGATGCCGCGAGCCCCTTGAGGTAGGTGGCGTTGTACACGTTGACCCTGATCTCCGTCGGATCAGGCAGCGGTGCGACCGCGATTGCGGGGGTCGACGGGCACGGAGCCGCACTGGTCGACGCCTCGGGTGACGCCGAATCTCCAGAGCGCATCAGGGTGTAGACGCCAAAGCCCACGCCGATCACGACGAGTGCGACAAGGGGAATCACTACGGCCAGGAGCCACGTGGGCCGAGACTTGCGCCGGCGCATGGGGGGACGTTGCCGAAGGCTCATCGCACCATCCCATCCCCAAGGTCGGCCGGTCGGCGCTCAGCCAGAAACGCTCGAACGAGCTCGCCACACTCTTCCGACATTACGCCAGTGACGACCTCGGGGCGATGGGGTAGTCGGCGGTCCCGGAGCAGGTCCCACCGGGAGCCAGCCGCACCGTACTCCTCGTTCCATGCGCCAAAGACAACACGCTGCACGCGCGCCATCACGGCTGCTCCGGCGCACATCGGACAGGGCTCAAGGGTGACCACCAGCGTGCAGTCGGTCAGCCGCCAGTCGCCCTGCGCCCGTGCTGCGTCGCGCAGGACGCGCACCTCCGCATGAGCGGTCGGGTCCTGCAGCGACTCGCGCGCATTGCCCCCGCTTGCGATGACGTCACCTGCGGCATTGAGCACCACCGCACCGATGGGGATGTCGCCGGACTCACCGGCGGCTCGTGCTTCCGCGAGAGCGGCCGCCATCGCATGGTCGAACCCGTGGTTCATCGAGAGCGCAGCACCGCGCTGAGTTCAGCGCCGAAGCCCATGCGCTTGGCAACGGCCCGGACCTGCTCGTCAGGCAGCAGGTCCTCGTCCTGACAGATCATCAGCAGCTCGTCAGTATCCAGTCCGAAATCAGCGCACACCTGCAGATCGCCGACCGGCTCGAACTCTTCGAGATCGTCCTCGTCCCAGTCAAGTCCGATGAGGTCGGCCACTTCGACCGCAAGCGACCAGTCGAGCACGCACGCACCATCGCTGATCAACCCGCGGACGCCGCCGGGTGCCGTGCGCAGGATGACGAAGAACTCGTCGGCGATGCAGGCGATGCCGAATACCCCGCCCTCGCCGGGAAGCTGACGCATGGACGCCACCAGGTGGTCGGCTGTCGTGGCAGTTCTGGCGGGCAGGGTCGCGACGACCCATCGTCCCTCCTCGCGGTACACCGCCAGGGCGAAATCGACGTCGTCGTCAGTCACCGAATCTGCGCTCACAGGGTGATGGTTGCACGTCGCGGGTCATGCGGTCATCCGGACGACTAGTCTCGCCGCCATGCACACTCTGGTCATCGATCACCCGCTGGTCGCACACAAGCTCACGCGTCTGCGCCGAAGTGAGACATCCTCGGCCACCTTCCGCCTGCTGGCCGAGGAACTTGTCACCCTCCTGGCCTACGAAGCCACCGATTCTCTTCGGGTGGTGCCCATGGAGATTCAGACGCCTGTCGCCCCCACCGTGGGTGTCGAAATGGCTGAGCCCAAGCCGCTCGTGGTGCCCATTCTGCGTGCGGGGTTGGGCATGCTCAACGGAATGGTGCGCCTCATGCCCACCGCCGAGGTGGGATTCCTGGGCATGGTGCGCGACGAGAACTCGCTGCTGGCCACCACCTACGCCGACCGGCTGCCGCATGACCTCCATGATCGCCAGGTGTTCGTTCTCGATCCCATGCTCGCCACCGGCGGGACATTGGTCGCCGCGATCAACCTGCTGCTCGAGCGCGGCGCGCGCGATGTCACGGCCATCTGCCTTCTCGCAGCACCCGAAGGCCTCAAGCGGGTCGAGGACGAATACGCCGGTCGCGACGTCAACGTCACGGTTGTCACCGCGGGCCTGGATGAACGCCTCAACGAGAAGGGCTACATCGTTCCCGGCCTTGGCGACGCTGGCGATCGCCTCTACGGCGTGGTCTGACGAACCTTCAGTCGATGACGGTTCTACGCGGACCGATGCCCCACACGATGTAATTCCAGAACCAGTCGGCGATCACGCTCACGCGTTGACGCCCACCGGCCAGGTAGAAGACGTGCAGTGCCAGCCAGGCCAGCCACGCGGGAGTTCCGTGCAGGCGAGTGCCGTTGGGCATCTCGACCACGGCGCGGCGTCGACCGATCGTCGCCATCTGACCCTTATCGGTATACGAGAACGGCTCGACCTTTTCACCCTTAAGTTGCGTGACGATGGCAGCGGCGCAATAGCGGCCCTGCTGCATCGCCACCGACGCAACCATGGGCAGCGGCTGGCCGTCCTTGCCCTTCACGTGTGCCATGTCGCCGATAACCCAGACGTCGTCATGAAGTTGCAGTGTCGGGCTGACTTCCAGACGGTTGGAGCGATCGGTGGTGCCGAGTTCTGCCCATTGCTCCGGCGCGGCCACGCCCGCGGCCCACACAATCGTGCCCGCGGTGAGGACTTCACCAGACTTCAGGTGCACGTCGGTGGGATACATGCGGTCGACCGCAGAGTCGACGAGCACGCGCACACCCAGTTCTTCGAGCTCACGCTTGGCGTGGGCGCTGCTCTTCTCAGTGAACGGCATCAGAATTCGCGGGGCGGCTTCGACAAGCGTGACCGTGGCATGCTCGTGGATGTCGGGAAACTCGCGCGCCATGCCGCGTTGAAGTTCTGCGACCGCACCCGAGACTTCAACACCCGTCGGGCCTCCGCCCACCACTACGACACGAAGTGCTTCCTTGGGCTTGCGGCCAAACTGCACATCTTCATATGTCTGCAGAAGACGGCGACGAATGGCGCGGGCCTGTGGGATGTCCTTCATTTGCAGGGCGTGCTCTGACACCCCGGAGATCCCGAAGGTGGTGCCGACGCTGCCAACCGCGAGGACCAGTTCATCCCACCCGATGACCGTGCCGTCGGCGAGACGCAGGTTCTTCGCCTCGGGGCTGATCCTGACAACATCGCCGCGCACAAAGTCCACACCAGGGATCGCGGCACGGACCGGATATGCAATGTCGTCCTCGGGGAGGCCACCGGTGGCCACCTGGTACAGCAGTGGTGCGAACAGTTGATAGGGATGCCGATCGACAAGCGTGACGTGAATGGAGTCGTGCTCAACCAGCTTGCGCGCACAGGCAAGTCCGCCGAATCCGGCCCCCACGATCACGACACGACGTGTCGCTGATGCAGTTTTTGGCATTGCCCGCCAATCCCTTGTCTGTCCCCTATGGTGCCTACCTATGGCCTTGCTGGCACGCCGGTCACGCCGGGACGAGCCCGAGCATCACCCTGTCACGCCATCCATCCCAAGTTTGGGCAATGGAGTCTCCGTACCTATTGCTCCGGCTGATTATCCGGTGCTTTTGGAGTCGATGCGAGCCACGACCCTCCCAAGCGCCAACACCGAGTTCCACGTCGACTGGATGGGAGTGCGCACCCGCATCTCGATGCTGCCATGGGCGCCCGCCGAACTCGCCGGGACGGTGACGCCAATGCTCCCGATCCCCGACGACGGCTACCGAAGCGAGGACTCGGAGTACGTGGCTCTCGGCTTGGCCCTGGCCACCGCACGCCACACCTTCCGCATCGTCGAAGTGGGTGCAGGCTGGGCGCCGTGGGCGGTCGCTGGCCTTGTGGTTGCCCGTCGCATGGGTCTAGCGGCTAAGGGCATTGCGGTCGAGGCTGATCCCATCAAGGTGCAGTGGGCGCTGCAGCACGCCGACGACAACTCACTCTCCACGGAGCTCGTCGAGGGTTCGCCGACCAAGATCGCGGAGGCAATGGCCGTTCCGCAGACCGCTAATCTGCGCATCGTGGCCGCGGCCGTGTGGCACGAAGCCACGGTCCTGCAATTCCCACTCGTGGATGCAGAGGACATGGGTGCAGCGGTATGGACATTGCCCGGCACCGATGTCGACTACCGCGGTGCGCATGTCAGTCATCGCGACGTCTCGTCTGTGCGCATGCACGACCTACTCGTCGACGACCAACTCACCGACCTGCTGCATGTTGACGTTCAGGGGTTGGAATTCGAGCTGCTCAGCGCAACCGCCGGCGAGGTGCAGGATCACACGCGGCTCATGAACGTTGGGACACACAGCCGATGGAACGAGGGCATGCTGCAGGACTTCTTCCTGCGACGTGGCTGGGGACTTCGCATCGATGAGCCGTGCAAGGCGCACTTCACCATGACGCATCCGACTCTGCCGGGCTTCACCGTGCAGGACGGGAACCAGTTGTACGAGAACCCGTTTGTGATGTGATCGTCAGTCACGGGAATCGAATACCGCGAAGTCCGAAACCTCCGCAACAGCAGTGGCCGCCTCCATATGCTGGACATGGCTTTCGTAGCGGCGAAGTGTGTCCACATCGGCGAAGTCTGCAATCAGCGCCGCGTCCCACATACCCTCGTGTCCCGGATTGGTCTCAAGCCACCACGTGCTCATCTCGGACATCCGCTGGTCCAGTGTCTGGAGATGCTCCAGTGCGGTCGCGAAACTCTGCGGATCAGCGTCTGCCTTTTTCTTGAACAGAACAACTCGACGCATGATGGCTCCTTCTCAAATGAGGTGGTGCTTTCCGCTGGGGATTTCCCTTCGGTCAATGGGGGCCCTGGATCTTTGACCCGTTTGCGGCTCACGATTGCAGCGTTTCGATAGTGGGGGAGTCCACAAGTCGCATGACTAGCTTCGCCTGAGCCGCGGCGCCCAATTGAAGTCCGCTCAGACTTCGGAAGTTCAGTGCCTCCATGATCACCGTCAACTTGTAACAAGCCAGAACCAGGCAGAATCCCAGGTTCTCGAGATCGCGTTCGCTCCCTATTGCAAATTCCTCGACGATTCGATCGCGCTGCCAAAAGCCCGGGCCGGTCGGCTGTCAAGGTCGTCACGTGATCGCCAAGCCACGAGGCCATGAAGTCCACGCCGATGATTTTGCGGGTCTCACTGAGTTCCCACTGCTGGCCCTATCGGCGTACTTGCTTGGGTATGACGCCTTCGGGCCGGCCAAAACTTCCCCCGTCCTGCCAAACCACCTCGTGAGGGCCCCAGAGGGAGCCCGGCCGGATCGTGGGTCACCGTGGTCGCCGCCTCATGCGCACCACTTCTCCACTCTGCAGGCTGCCTGTGTGTTAATCAAGTGTGAAGCCAGCATAGACACGTGTGCGGCGCGCTGCTACGTTAATCGCACATTCTTCACGCTGGACCGATGCTCGCGATCTCTGCTCGAGCCGGGCTCGGGGCGAATGTGCAGTGATCCTTAACCCCGGCACCCGCCGACCTCACTCTTGGAGGCTCAATGTCAGTCAGGGAAGTCGAATTTGACAGTTGTGGCACCCGGATTCGCGCCGACCTCATGCTCCCGGAGGGCACTGGCCCGTTCCCCGTGGTGGTTATGGCCGGCGGCTGGTGCTACGTCAAAGAGCTCCGCCAGCCCCAGTATGCAGAGGAGTTCGTTAAGCGCGGCTTCGCCGCGCTGATTTTCGACTATCGCTACATGGGTGCTAGCGACGGTGAGCCTCGTCAGCACATTGACCCGTGGGCCCAAGTAGAGGACTACCAGAACGCAGTGACTTGGGTGGAGAACCAGCCCGAGCTAGACGCATCTCGAATCGGCGCCTGGGGTATCTCCTACAGCGGCGGCCACGTGCTGATCCTAGGGTCAATCGACCCTCGCGTGAAGGTCATCGTTTCCAATGTTCCAGTGATGAACGGCTACGAGACCATGTGGCGCGTGCACGGTACTGAGCGCTTCCGCAAACTGTGTGACCTCATCGTGGAGGACCGTCGTCATCGTATGAAGACAGGCGAGTACACCTACATGGGCATGTCCGGGACACCGGCCAACCCTGCTGCACCGATGACCACCTGGCCGTTCGATGAAGTGCGGGTGGTGTTCGAGGACCTCAAGGCAACACAGGCTCCAAGGCACGAACACCGCAACACGGTCGTGTCCGTGGAGAATCTTATGAAGTACGACAGTTCTCCCTACGCCGCGCGCATCATCAATAAGCCTGTCCAGATGATCGTTGCTAAGGACGATGACATCACCATGTGGGATCAAGAGATTGCAGCATTCGACTCAATCCAATCCCCCGTTAAGGAGCTCGTGATTCTGCCGGCCACGGATCACATGACGCTCTACAGCAACCTCACCGCCCTGGACTACGCAGCCAAAGCGGCGGGGAGCTGGTTCACCCGTCACCTCACCGAGAACCCGACAATCGCCAACCAGATCGGTCAGTTTTCCTGAACCGCTGACTCACAACCTAAGAACTGACATCAGACATTCTGACCATGACCCTCTCAGCCACAAGGCGTCATACCAGCGAGTGGCCGGAGTTAGCGCCGTTCGACCGCGTGACACCGGCTCTTGTGCAGGAGACCGCGAGGACGATTGGACCCCGAGTCGCGGTGATTGAGTCAACTTCGTCGCTGACCTGGACACAGGTCAACGACGAAGTTGATGTAACAGCCTCTCGCCTCACGACGTACGGCATTTGTCGCGGAGACGTCGTGTGCGTTCAGTTGCCAAACTGGTGGGAGACTTTCATCACGGCCCTCGCTGTTTGGCGCTTGGGAGCAGTGCTCAATCCCGTAACCCCCATCTACCGCGCCAACGAACTACGCACGATCTACCAACTAGCCAAACCTTCGCTCGTGATGGTGCCCGGATCATTTGGGGACACCGACTACATATCAATGGCCGTGCAGGCGCTCGCCGCAGCTGGCATTGATGCCCCCGTGACGACTGTGCGCTCGGTTGATTCCACGATCGGGGTCCTTGCAGCAGGTGGTACATCAGCCACCGAGCTACCAGACATTACGGCGCTGTCAGGTGATGATATCTGCGTACTTATGTTTACATCCGGCACTACTGGGCGCCCCAAGGGCGTGCTACACAGCCACCGCACTCTCCAGTATGAGGCGTGGTCGATTGCCAATCGCTTCGCACTCAAGACCCCGAGGGTGTTCATGCCCTCCCCGCTTACTCACATCACCGGTCTGCTTTACGGAATTATTCTGCCAATCCTCACCGACGGCAGTGTCGTCCTGCAGGACCGTTGGAATGCGGAACGAGCCGCAGACATCATTGAGGCCACCGATTGCAACTTCTGTGTTGGCGCCACCCCGTTCCTCGCGGGACTGGTCAAGGAGTACCGACAACGGGCAAGTCGTTCGAACCTCACCGCGTTCGTCTGTGGCGGAGCCGACGTTCCACCCGTCGTCA
>Ga0136641_1000447_pt1 | contig 17837 bp, 16 predicted proteins | sample EliLak1302023Y_FD_115312 | JGI IMG/M metagenome (GOLD analysis project Ga0136641, IMG submission 115312) | Freshwater microbial communities from Elizabeth Lake, Yosemite National Park, California, USA - 13020-23Y | ecosystem: Environmental > Aquatic > Freshwater > Lake ...
ATTTACTGGCTGACCACTTACCTGTTTCCACTGTGCTGGTGAATCACCATCGGCATCAATTAAATCGGTGGCCTGCAGTAATACTCCCCCAGATATTGGGCGTAATTCAAAGGGATTAATCTGTGTTACCTCGCACTTTAAGATTCTTATCGATGGCTTCTTCATCAAGAGTTCCAGTGCATCAGCATCATAATTTGGTGCAATCAATACTTCAGTAAAAATTTTGGACAGAGGTTCGGCCATAGCAAGATCTACTGTGCGATTAGCTGCGACAACGCCACCAAAAGCCGACGCCGGATCACATTCGTGAGCATGTTGATAAGCAACCGCTACACCAAGTTCGCACACTGCAACACCGCATGGGTTAGCGTGCTTCATTATTGCAACTGCTGGATCACGATGATCCAGAACTGCGCGCCAGGCTGCTTCTGCGTCGGTGTAGTTATTAAATGACATTTCCTTGCCGTGCAATTGCTTCGCACCGACAATTCCAGCAGATCCACCAGCATAAATCGCAGCGGATTGATGCGGGTTCTCGCCATAACGCAGCAAGTTTTCACGATGCCAAATGTGTCCAAACCAGTCAGGCAAATCCATACCTTCGGCTTGGCCAAGCCATGTTGCAATCGCTAAATCGTATTCTGCAGAAGTTCGAAAAACTTCAAGTGCTAATTGACGACGCTCCGCCTCTGTAAACCCACCAGCTTTGATTGCATCTAGTAACTGGTCGTATTGAGAAGTCTGGCAAATAACCGCTACCGAGCCATGGTTTTTAGCCGCCCCGCGAAGCATTGATGGACCGCCAATATCTATTTGTTCAATGCTTTCTTCAAAATTAGCACCAGATGCAATTGTTTGTGCAAATGGGTACAAGTTAATAATTACTAAATCAAAAGGTGCAATATCTAATTTAGCAATTGCTGCTAAATGCTCTGGATTGTTTTGATCTGCCAGAATTCCACCATGAATCCGTGGGTGAAGAGTCTTAACACGACCCCCCATGATTTCTGGAAAGCCTGTGTAGGAACTTACCTCTGTTACTGCAATACCAGCATCAGCCAAGTTCTTGGCTGTAGATCCAGTTGAAAGAATTTCGATATCTGCTGCGCTGAGTGCCACACCAATTTCAAGCAAACGTGTTTTATCAGAAACACTTACTAAAGCCCGGCGAATAGATTTTCTCATCGTGAATTAGTCTCCAGGGTTGGGATGATCAAGGCGATGGTCGCAACAATGAGACCGCGTTCTACTTTCTTTATTCTCTCATGAAGTGTCGATTCATCATCTCCGGGCAACACCGGTACCTCCATTTGCGTAATTATTGGCCCAGTATCTACGCCAGCATCGACCCAGTGCACAGTTGAACCAGTGACACTGACGCCAGCAGCTAATGCATCCCGAACTGCGTGTGCGCCCGGAAAATTTGGTAATAGTGCTGGGTGGCTATTAATAGTTGGAAAGTAATTTACAAATTCCGGTGGCAGAATTTTCATGAATCCGACGCTAATTACCAAATCCGGTTGATACTGGTCGACTTGATTAAACAACTGCTTATCCCATACCGCTCGATCACCCTTTAACTCAATAAATGAAGTATTGATACTGGCTCTCTTTGCTCGCTCTAGGACTTGAGCGTCTGCTCTATCTGAAACTACTGCAACTATTTGAATATCTAGATCGGTCGCATCAAAAATAGCTTGCGCTAAAGATCCTGCTCCGGAGGCAAGGATGACAACTCGTTTTCTCATTTGCGCCCAAATAATCGTGGCAGATAAAGCGCTAAAGCAGCACCTACAACTAACTCTGCACCAATTGCGAGCGTGAACTTCCAGGCAGAAACACCTACGGCTGACAGCGCATCGGTGATTAATGCGCCACTTCCAGAATAGCCAACAAAAGCTGCAATGAAAACTGCGACGATTAGGCTCTGCTGCAACACTTTAAGATTAAGTGCAACTGTCCAGCTAGTGAGGATTGCTCCAGCACATATAACAAAAGCGATTCCGATTAAGGCGATTGATGATCTTCCTTCTGGTAAGGCTCCCAATAAGGGCATCGCCGGAATCTTATTTAGGCGAAAGGAAAGTGGCGAGATTAGAGTACCTGATCCCACAGCAAATCCAACTCCTGAAAAATAAGAAAGGGTTGCAACAATTGCATTAGGAATATATAAAATATTTAAAATTAGTAAAAGTAGACCGCCAAAGATCCCAGGTTGTAAAACTGTAGTCAGGTTTTTCACCATTGAGATATTAAGTAGTAAACAGAGACCAAAGATTATTGAAGAAATCCCTAATAATAGGGCGATAATTCGTGAGCCAAATAAGAAGCCTTGACCTAGGGCAACTTTCCGACCAACTGTTGCACCGACCAAAAGTGCGAAGGGCAAAACATATAATAAAACAAAGTACCAGACCGGCTTAACTGAATCTGTTTTTGAAAATAGCGAGGCGAAAAGAACAAAAACGGTATATGCGATAGCAAATATCATTCGAGCTGGAGCGACTAACGATGGATCATTATCCAAGCGTTGAATTGTTCGTGTTAGGCCATTACGAATAGCCAGCACCGGAAAAATAAGCGCTCCTAGCGGGAGATATGAAAAATATCCAGCTAAACCTGATGGTGGCAAGGCAAGTGAGAATGGGACTTGATGTGCACCAATCCAAATCCATAACGCTGCACGTAATGGATCACCTGTATACCCAGTTGCGCTACCTGCGGTAGCCCAAGCAAGTAATGCAATAAAAGATATCGGCAGTAGAAGCCAAGCAACACTACGCAGGACTTGGGGCAATGCCGCACCAAGTACCCGCGTTATCATTGTTATCGACCCATTATTGCGCGTAACAAACGCGCGGTTTCACTAGGTGTTTGGCCAACTTTTACGCCGGCAGCTTCTAATGCATCTTTCTTACCTTGCGCAGTTCCGGAAGAACCAGAAACGATTGCACCTGCGTGCCCCATTGTCTTTCCCTCTGGAGCGGTGAAACCTGCAACGTAACCAACAACTGGCTTTGTTACATATTCGGCAATAAACGCTGCTGCACGCTCTTCCGCATCTCCGCCAATTTCACCGATCATAACAATCGCTGTTGTCTCTGGGTCATCTTGGAAAGCACGAAGACAATCAATATGTGTTGTTCCAATTACTGGATCTCCGCCGATACCTACAGCGGTACTAAATCCGATGTCACGAAGTTCGTACATCATTTGATATGTCAGCGTTCCTGATTTTGACACCAATCCAATTGGACCCGCACCAGTGATATCTGCCGGAATAATTCCAACATTTGATGTTCCTGGGCTAATTAATCCTGGACAATTAGGGCCAATAATCTGAGTTTTCCCCTGCAACTGCGAGTACGCATAGAAACTTGCTGAGTCATGAACCGGAATTCCTTCAGTGATCACAACAACTAATGGCATCGTTGCATCAATTGCATCAATTACTGCAGCCTTTGCAAACTTTGGCGGGACAAAAACAACAGAAACATTTGCTCCAGTTGCAGACATTGCCTCAACCACGGTGTTAAAAACTGGAAGTTGATGGCCATCGATATCGACAACCTGCCCGCCCTTGCCAGGTGTTACTCCCCCAACAATCTTTGTACCTGAAGCCAACATACGGCGAGTGTGCTTAGTTCCTTCTGAACCAGTCATTCCCTGAACAATGACCTTACTTGCATCATTAATAAAGATAGACATTACTTCGCCGCCAATTCTGCAGCACGATTTGCTGCTCCATCCATAGTGTCTGCTTGCTCAACCAATGGATGCGCTGCCTTAGCCAAAATTGCACGACCTTCTACAACATTGTTCCCATCGAGGCGAACAACAATTGGTTTTGTTGCCTTTGGACCAAGTAATTCAAGGGCCTGAACAATTCCATTTGCGACAGCATCACACGCTGTGATTCCACCAAATACGTTTACGAAAACGCTCTTTACATCTACATCCCCCAAAATAATTGAAAGTCCATCGGCCATGATTTGCGCAGATGCCCCACCACCAATGTCTAAGAAGTTTGCTGGGCGAACACCACCATGCTTTTCTCCAGCATAGGCGACAACATCGAGTGTGCTCATAACAAGTCCAGCACCGTTACCGATGATTCCAACCTGTCCATCAAGCTTTACATAATTAAGTCCCTTTTCCTTAGCGGCTGCCTCTAGTGGATTTTCTGCCTCTAAATCAACAAGAGTTTTGTGATCTGGCTGACGGAAATCAGCGTTTTCATCGAGCGTTACTTTGCCGTCTAAAGCAATAATTTTTCCATCACTTGTTTTAACTAATGGATTAACTTCAACTAAAGTTGCATCTTCGCTCTGGAAAACATCCCATAACTTAAGCAATACGTTAGCAACTTGTTCTGCGACATCTGCCGGAAACGCTGCTGCTGCGACAATTTCTTGTGCCTTTGCGAGTGAGATTCCATCAACTGCAGAGACAGGAATCTTTGCCAGCTTTTCAGGTGCAGTGCGCGCAACCTCTTCGATATCCATTCCACCAGAAACAGAAGCCATAACAAGGAATGTTCGGTTGGAACGGTCTAACAAAATTGAAAGGTAGTACTCGGCTTCGATTGGAGCTGCTGCTGCAATCATCACCGTGCGTACAGTGTGACCTTTAATGTCCATTCCAAGAATCGCGCCGGCTTTTTCACGTGCATCCTGTGGGTTCTCAGCAAGCTTTACTCCACCTGCTTTTCCGCGCCCACCAACTTTGACTTGAGCTTTCACCACAACCTTGCCACCAATCGTTGTGGCTGCTTTCTCTGCTTCATCAGCTGTTGTTGCAATAGCCGCGGCTAAAACAGGTACACCATGTTTTTCAAAGATGTCTCGGGCTTGGTATTCAAAGAGATCCACTGGGGCTCACAATCTATTGGCTGACCTACATACGGCGTAATCCTATAGTTTCTCAACGGGGGCATAACGCAGCAGTAATCGCTTCTCGCCATATTGGCCAAAATTGATTGTGGCTTCGGCTTTGTCGCCAGCCCCGGCAACAGCCACAACAGTGCCTAATCCGAATGTGTCATGTGACACACGCTCACCAACTGCAAGATCGATTGCGACACTTTTTTTGCCAGTGGCTCTGGGCGGCGCAGTTGTAGCAGTTCGAGTGCGTGTAGCAAGTGACGGTGATGATGATCGTCCTTGATTGCGCCATTCGATTACATCCTCTGGAATTTCATCGAGAAAACGTGACGGTGGATTGTAATTCGGAGCTCCCCATGTAGAACGATATTCAGCACGCGAAATATAAAGGCGTTGACGTGCTCGTGTTAATCCAACGTAAGCAAGGCGACGTTCTTCTTCTATCTCATCTTTTTCACCAAGCGTTCTGGAGTGCGGAAAAATTCCATCTTCCATTCCCGTAAGAAAAACAGTTCGGAACTCAAGACCCTTAGCGGTATGAAGAGTCATCATCGTAACAACCCCTCCATGATCCTCGCCCTCAGGAATTTCATCAGCATCTGCAACTAATGAAACTTTTTCTAAGAATCCTGCAAGTGAAATCTCTTCATCCTCTACTAGTGACTCGAATGGACGTTCTTCATACTCCATCGAAACAGCAACAAGCTCCTTTAGATTCTCCACGCGAACTTCATCCTGTGGATCGGTACTATCTGCTAGCTCCTTTAATAATCCTGATTGTTCAAGAGCTGCTTCAACAATTACCGACGGCTTTGTTTTTGCTTCTACTAACACGGCTAAGGCACTGATCATCGAAGTAAATTCATGGATTGACTGTCCGGCACGGCTAGGAACGGATCCATTTTCGCTCACCCGCAATAATCCTTGCCAGAAAGAAATGTCGTTGTTTCGAGCAAACTCATCTACGTAATCCAAAGATGTGTCACCGATACCGCGCTTTGGTACATTGATGATTCTTCGAAGTGAGATTTCATCCTCGAGATTGGCTAGCACCCGCAGATAGGCCAATAGATCTTTTACTTCACGACGTTCATAAAATCGCAAACCCCCAACAACTTTGTAAGGCAAAGCGTTGCGCATGAAAACTTCCTCAAAAACACGAGACTGTGCGTTAGTGCGGTAAAAAATTGCAGTGTCCCCTGGTGTTGAAACCCCCTCACGTTGCAAAGATCTAATTTCATCTGCAATAAAGTTAGCCTCATCATGTTCGCTCTCGGCAACATAGCCTGTAAGTGGAGAACCAGAGCCCGCATCAGACCATAGGTTCTTCTCTTTCCGGCTTTCATTCTTTGTAATAACTGCGTTTGCTGCATTTAAAATATTTTGGGTAGATCGGTAATTTTGTTCAAGCAACACCGTGCGGGCATTCGGATAATCCATCTCAAACTGCAAAATATTCCGGATAGTTGCGCCGCGGAAGCCATAAATCGATTGATCAGCATCTCCAACCACGCATAACTCTGCTGGTGCTTGGCCTTCAAGATCGCTGCCAACAAGCTCTTTCACCAAGATGTACTGGGCGTGGTTTGTATCCTGATACTCATCAACTAAGACATGGCGAAACCGTGATCTAAAGCGAGCTTTGGCTTCGGGATAGCGTTGTAGTACTTCGACAGTTTTTAAAATCAAATCATCAAAATCCATTGCATTAGCGCGAATTAATCGCTGCTGATACACGGCATAGACATCGGAAACAACTTGCTCAAACTGATTACTGGCCGCATTCAAATAATCTTGTGGTCCTAATAATTCATTTTTGGCATTTGAAATCATCGATTGAAATTGGCGGGCTGGATATCGTTTTGCATCCAAATTCAACTCTTTAGCAACAATAGTTATTAGCCGCTGCGAATCGGCAGAGTCATAGATACTAAATGAGTTGCTGTATCCAAGCCGGGTTGCTTCCTGACGCAAGATCCGAACACACGCTGAGTGAAAGGTTGAGACCCACATTGATTGTGCAACCGGGCCTACTAATTCGGCTACTCGCTCCTTCATTTCGCCAGCCGCCTTGTTGGTGAAGGTTATTGCCAAGATTTGATAGGGGGCGACATTTCGGCGAGACATTAAATGTGCAATGCGACGAGTTAATACTCGGGTTTTTCCAGATCCAGCGCCAGCAACAACTAGCAATGGCCCGCCTGCATGTGTAACCGCCTCCGATTGTTGAGGATTAAGTCCCTCAAGTAATGGATCGATTTCAGTCATAAGCGTCATTCTATTAGGCTTCATGTATGGAACCGATCGCAGATACCGAGATCAAGCGCGTCTTGGTCATCAACGCCCACCCCGATGATTCAGATTTTGGTGCTTCCGGAACGATTGCACAATGGGTCAAGAAAGGAATTGAAGTTGCCTATGTGTTCTGCACAAATGGAGACCAAGGTGGCGAAGAGTCTGGATTTACAAAGGAGGAGATGCCGGCAATTCGCCAACGCGAACAGCGTGCAGCTGGTGCGGCAATTGGTGTCACCGACATAGTTTTTTTAAATTATGTTGATGGCCACTTAACCCCAACAATCGAACTACGTAAGGATATTGTTCGACAAATTCGAATTTCCCAGCCAGATCGCTTAGTGTGCCAAAGCCCAGAGCGTAATTGGGACCGTATTGGTGCTAGCCATCCAGATCATTTGGCTGCTGGCGAAGCCGCAATCCAAGCGGTTTATCCAGATTCCCGTAATCCATTCGCATTCACGGACCTTCTTAAAAACGAGGGGCTTCAACCGTGGCGAGTTAAAGAGGTGTGGGTGTCGGGATTTCCTACCCCAGATCACTGGGTTGATATCACCGACACCTTTGATTTAAAGATGGCTGCGCTGCACGCACATGCTTCACAAACAGCTCATAATAAAGATTTGGAAAATATGGTTCGTGAGTGGGGTCAACGCAACGCCGGAATGGGTGGTTTACCTGAAGGCCGAATCGCAGAGTCCTTCAAAATTGTTCACACTAATTAAGTTCAAAAAAAATTAAAGCCTAATTAGTAACTATTACTTTTGTTATTGCAATATTCTGATTTGGCGTGCCATCTGCACCACCACCTTTTACACCTGCTTTTGCAATTGCTTTTACGATATCTAGGCCCTGGGTAATTGTGCCCCAGATTGTGTAGTTGGCGCCAAGAGTCGTATCGGCAAATACCAAAAAGAACTGACTTCCATTAGTACCAGGACCAGAGTTAGCCATTGCAACCGTCCCAGCTGGATAATTATTTTCAGCTGTGGCCGGTAGGTTTTCGTCGCGATAAGTAAAGTTTGGTCCGCCGGTACCAGTTGCAGTTGGATCTCCGCACTGCAAGACAAATAAGCCCTGAGTTGTTAAGCGATGGCACAACGAGTTATCAAAAAAACCATTCCTGGCCAAAGTTGCTAATTGAGTGATCGTGACAGGTGCCTTTGCACCAACTGTGGTCACAACAATATTTCCGCAATTAGTTTCGAAGGTGAATATTTGAGCTAATTTCTTTGGAAGCTTCTTTGCAGGTGCAACATCTTTTGGAGTATGCCCGACCGCTCTTGTTGGTGCACATTTAAGGGTCGCCATTCTGACAGCTTTAACCGACTTACTCTTTGAATCGGCAACAGCAGGTGACGCAAGAACGAGGTTGATTGCAAGAAATGCAATAAGTGTGCGCTTCACGGTGACCCCCTTTGACATGACATTATGATAAATCCAAAACCTGTGAAAACCCTTAATTTATTCCCATTCAATTGTGCCAGGTGGCTTGCTTGTAACATCCAAAACTACCCGATTTATCTCGCGGACCTCGTTGGTTATGCGGGTAGATATTTTCTCAAGAACTTCATAAGGAACTCTTGACCAATCCGCGGTCATGGCGTCTTCAGATGAGACAGGACGCAGAACAATGGGATGGCCATAAGTGCGCCCATCACCCTGAACGCCAACGCTACGAACATCTGCCAGCAAAACAACTGGGCATTGCCAGATATCGCGATCGAGTCCAGCAACTTTTAGCTCGGCCCGCACGATTGAATCAGCTTCGCGCAATAAGTCCAGTCGCTCTTGTGTCACTGAACCGATGATCCGAATTCCAAGACCGGGCCCAGGAAATGGTTGGCGCCAAATGATTTCTTCGGGCAACCCAAGTTCTAATCCAACGTGTCGAACTTCGTCCTTAAATAATGTGCGAAGCGGTTCTATTAAGGTAAATTGCAAATCATCTGGAAGGCCACCGACATTATGATGAGATTTGATGTTAGCCGTACCGGTTCCGCCACCTGACTCGACTACATCGGGATACAAAGTTCCTTGAACTAGAAATTCAACATCTCCGTCAGCAGCAATGTCGCGAGCGGCTGCTTCAAAGGATCTGATGAATTCCCGGCCAATGATCTTACGTTTTTCCTCCGGATCAATTACATCTTTAAGTGCATCCAAGAACTGCTTCTTTGCATCGATGACAACCAACTGCACACCAGTAGAAGCGACAAAATCGCGCTCAACTTGTTCTGCCTCACCTTTACGTAATAAACCGTGATCGACAAAAACACATGTCAACTGATTACCAACTGCTTTTTGAATAATCGCCGCCGCTACCGCTGAATCAACACCCCCAGAGAGCCCACAAATAACTCTTTTTGCTCCGATGATTTGCTTTGCCTTTGCAATTTCAGTTTCAGCGATATTAGTTGTAGTCCATGTCGTATCGCACTTAGCAACATTAACTAACCAGTTTCGCAGGATCGCTTGCCCATGTTCGCTATGTAAAACCTCTGGGTGAAATTGGACTCCAGCCAATTTTCCACTTGCATCTTCAAATGCGGCAATGGGAGTATCTGCTGTTACCGCACAGACTGTAAATCCCACAGGTGCTGCAGTTACGGCATCACCATGTGACATCCAAACTTTTTGTTTTGCTGGTAGTCCTGTGAAAATCTTTGATTGTGGCTGAACAGTAGTTTCGGTTCGACCAAATTCAGATTTACCAGTGCGGCTAACGACGCCACCTAAAGCTGCCGCCATTGCTTGAAACCCGTAACAAATTCCAAAGACCGGCACTCCTAAAGCAAATATTCCAGCATCAACTGTGGGGGCATTATCTGCGTACACACTGGATGGTCCACCTGACAAAATAATTGCACTGGGATTTTTTGCAATAACTTGCGCAGCTGTAATTGAGGATGGAACAATTTCAGAAAAAACATTTGCTTCGCGAACTCGACGTGCAATTAACTGTGCATATTGCGCACCAAAATCAATTACAAGCACTCCTCGCGTTTCAGCCACGATGAATAAGAACCTCTACGCGCTGGAACTCTTTCACATCAGAGTAGCCACATGTAGCCATTGCGCGGCGAAGTGCACCAAAAAGGTTCATGGATCCATCTGAAGTATGTGAGGGTCCTAATAAGATTTCAGCGAGAGTCCCAACCGTTCCGACATTTACACGTTCGCCACGAGGCAGTACTGGGTGATGCGCCTCTGATCCCCAGTGCCAACCAAGCCCAGGTGCTTCAGTTGCCTTGGCCAGTGGTGAGCCCATCATGACCGCATCTGCTCCGCAAGCAATTGCTTTTGCAATGTCACCACTTCGACCAACCGCGCCATCTGCAATTACATGAACATAACGTCCGCCAGATTCATCTAGATATTCGCGACGGGCAGATGCAACTTCGGCGACTGCAGATGCCATAGGTACCTCAACTCCCAAAACCTTACGCGTTGTGTGTGCTGCACCGCCACCAAAACCAACCAAAACTCCGGCCGCACCTGCGCGCATTAAGTGAAGTGCGGCAGTTGCTGTTGCGACTCCACCAACAATGACGGGCACATCTAATTCGTAGATAAATTTCTTGAGGTTAAGCGCTTCGTTTTCAGCAGCAACATGTTCCGCCGAAACAGTGGTTCCACGAATTACGAAAATATCAACACCAGCTGCGATTACCGCTTTATGAAATTCAGCTGTACGTGCCGGTGACAAAGATGCTGCAACAGTTACCCCGGCATCACGGATTTGTGCGATTCGTGCCTTTATTAATTCTGGGCGGATGGGTGCACTGTAGATTTCTTGCATACGCTTTGTTGCATGCTTATCTGGCATGGATGCAATTTCACCCAGCGGAATGCGTGGGTCCTCATATCGGGTCCACAATCCCTCTAGGTTTAACACACCTAACCCGCCCAGCTTTCCAATTTCAATTGCAGTTTCGGGTGAAACCACTGAATCCATCGGCGCCGCCATCATTGGTAATTCAAATTTGTAGGCGTCTATCTGCCAGTGAGTTGAAACATTTTCGGGATCACGGGTGCGGCGACTGGGCACGATTGCGATGTCATCAAAAGAGTAAGCGGTTCGGGCACGCTTTCCAGGTGCGATTTCGATGTTATTCATTAGCGTTCCTTCTTCTGATAATTGGGCGCATCTGCAACATGTGCTACATCATGCGGGTGACTTTCCTGCAATCCCGCTGCTGTAATTTGAATCAAACGACCTTCGCGGCGCAATGTTTCGATATCAGGTGCACCGGCATATCCCATACCTGAACGAAGTCCACCAACAAGTTGGTGCACAACGTCGGTAACTTTTCCGCGAAATGCAACCTTGCCTTCAATGCCTTCCGGAACCAACTTGTCTTCCGATAAAACGTCATCCTGCATGTAGCGATCCTTTGAATAAGATTTTTGTTCGCCGCGAGATTGCATCGCACCTAGCGAACCCATTCCGCGATAGGCCTTGTACTTGACACCATTTATTTCAATTAATTCACCAGGTGCTTCTTCGCAACCGGCAAGGAGTGAGCCCAGCATGACCGAATGAGCACCAGCAACAATCGCTTTCACAATGTCACCTGAATACTGCAATCCACCATCTGCAATCAACGGGATACCGGCCTTGTTGCATGCTTTTGCAGCTTCCAGGATGGCCGTTATTTGTGGAACTCCAACACCGGCAACAATTCGAGTTGTACAAATTGATCCAGGACCGACGCCAACCTTTACCGCATCTGCACCCGCATTAATTAGTGCTTGTGCGCCTGCGCGCGTTGCAACGTTGCCACCAATGATTTCGGTAGTTGGTGAAAACTTTTTAATTCGTGCAATTGAATCCAGAACTGCGCGATGGTGGCCATGTGCCGTGTCAACTACAACTACATCAACGCCAGCTTCAATTAACGCTTGGGCACGGGCAAATCCATCATCACCAACACCTACTGCGGCACCTGCTAGCCCCACATTCTTTACCAACTTTACGTGAGTCACTTGCGCAGCTATCGGAAGGTTGCGGTGAATGATTCCGATTCCGCCCGCCCTAGCCATTGCAATAGCCATTTCCGATTCCGTGACCGTATCCATCGCCGATGAAACAAGCGGAACCGCAATTGAAATATTTCGGGTGAGTTGAGTAGTGGTGCTTACTTCGGAGGGGACAACTTCGGAGGCATCCGGGAGCAAAAGTACGTCATCATAAGTTAGGCCAAGCATTGCGACCTTATCTGTATCGCTCATGCTGCCTCCTCGAACCTTGCGAAGGCCGAAGTCTATCGGGGCTTTTACAGCCCTACTGCACGCTCAATTTCAGCGCATGCATGTGTTAAATCTTGCGCAATCACGACATCCCCGCACTTTCGCGGATCCCATCCCGGTCCACCCACGATTACCCGCGGCGATGGGCGGATGGCGGGGATCTCATTGAAAAACTTGGGGTCTGCATTTTCTGTCAGCTGTGCCCATAAAAATACCGCCGGCGGTGCAGAGCGAGAAATCACTCCGCACAATGCTGCCAACGGAGTTCGCGCGCCGAGGAAATAGGTATCGATTTTTCGCTCTGCCAAAGAAGCAGCTAATGCATGAAGGGCAAGTGAGTGTGTTTCTTCACCAACTGAAGCTAGTAACACGGGGTTCGCATTTACTGGATTTTTAATCTCCCCGGTATGTTCTCGTAAAATACTTTTGAGTACTTCGGACAACAAATGTTCAATTTCAACACCCTCGCCAGTTATTTCCCATTCATTGCCGACTAAAAACAAAAGCGGAACAATGATTTCAGACCAGGCTTTTTCGACACCGTGCGTCGCTAACTCTTTTCGGAGCACTGTCTCAATAAATTTCTTATCTAAAATTTTGGCGGCGTTGTGCATGGCCTGCACTAAATCTTCCCGGACTAGGTAATCCTGAACAATTGTTGTGACATCAAAGGCACCCTCGTGAGCCCGGGCTTGTTCAGCGGCATCGCCCGCCGAAACACCGGCAGAGATTAATCGACGCATCAGCATGAGTTTGGCGAGATCGTTGGGACAGTAACGACGATGCTCCCCCGCCTCGTGTGTGGACGGACCAAGACCGTAGCGGCGGTCCCAGGTTCGCAGGGTGGCTGGCGCTATACCTATCCGGCGGGCAACGGCTGCTACCGTTAAAAGCTCCTGATCCATGGGGCAATCGTGGCGTGAAGTGGCATAACTCACCACCTGAAAACACCTTTTGAACAAGTTTTGAAGCAAAGGTACTTGAACAACCTATGGCGCGGTTGTACAGTACTGGCATGGCCGAGATTTCCCGCTTACCCCGCCCCGTTGCTGATGAATGGGAGTGGCAGTACCAAGGTGTTTGTCGCGATCTACCTTCTGAGATGTTTTTTCATCCAGATGGTGAACGTGGTCCGCGCCGTCGCAATCGCGAGAACACTGCCAAAGCTGTTTGCGCATCGTGCCCGGTAATCACTGCTTGTCGCGCGCATGCACTTGCTGTCCAAGAGCCATACGGAATTTGGGGCGGGCTTTCCGAGGATGATCGCCTTGCAATTCTGGGCAAGGACGTCACTCCAGATATCTCCCACGCGTCATAGTCTTTAATTTCCTCAGTAAGAAAAGTCTTACCTCCTAAGTAAGAAAAGAGAAAGCCCCGCAGCTAATGGCCGCGGGGCTTACTTTTTTTAAGGAAGATAGTTAGTGAGAGTGTCCTCCTGGGCCATGTGAATGTCCGTGTCCACCTGCAGCATCAGCTGCGGCTTGTTCGGCCGGCTTGTCATATACAACTGCTTCAGTTGTAATAAACATCGCCGCAATTGATGCAGCGTTAGCAAGTGCTGAACGGGTTACCTTGACTGGATCGATAACACCATCGGCAGCTAGATCGCCGTAAACATCTGTTGCCGCGTTGAAACCTTCGTTGTGCTTCATTGCGCGAACCTTTGCGACTACTACGTAGCCTTCAAGTCCGGCATTTTCTGCGATCCAGCGAAGTGGTTCATCACAAGCTTTGCGAACTAAACGAACGCCAACAGCCTTATCGCCGGTAAATCCAAGATCGCCTTCAAGTGCATCGGCTGCGTGCACAAGTGCTGCGCCTCCACCAACAACGATTCCTTCTTCAACGGCGGCGCGAGTTGCAGAGATTGCATCTTCAAGTCGATGCTTCTTTTCATTCAATTCAACTTCAGTGTGTGCGCCAACTTTGATTACGCATACGCCACCTGCAAGCTTTGCGAGCCGCTCTTGTAACTTTTCCTTATCCCATGAAGAATCGCTAATATCGATTTCTTTACGAAGTTCCGAAACACGCCCAGCAACAGCTGCCTTATCGCCGGCACCATCAACAATTGTTGTCGCATCTTTTGCGACAACAACCCGACGAGCCTTGCCTAGATCCTCCAACGTCACACTTTCTAGTTTCATACCTAGCTCTGAAGAAATAACCTGACCGCCTGTTAAAACTGCGATGTCCTGCAGCATTGCCTTGCGGCGATCGCCAAAGCCAGGAGCCTTAACAGCAACTGAGGCAAAAACCCCACGCATGCGGTTAACAACTAGTGTTGAAAGTGCTTCACCTTCGATGTCTTCAGCGATAATCAGAAGTGGCTTTGATGTCTGCGCCACCTTTTCAAGCAATGGCAAAAGATCTGACAAAGCTGAAATCTTATTACCTGAGATCAATACGTAAGCATCTTCCAGAATTGCTTCCATGCGATCCTGATTAGTCACGAAGTACGGTGAAATGTAGCCCTTGTCGAACTGCATTCCTTCCGTGAATTCCAGATCAAGTCCAGTTGTTGATGCTTCTTCAACTGTGATAACTCCATCTTTACCAACACGGTCCATAGCTTCGGCAATAAGTTCGCCAATTGCACGATCTTGCGCCGAAATTGTTGCAACATCTGCAATCTGTGACTTTCCACTAACCGGAGTAGCCTGCTCGCGCAATTTTTCGGAAACCGCTGCTACCGCCGCTTCGATACCAATCTTGATATCCATTGGCTGCGCGCCTGCTGCCAGGTTACGTAATCCTTCTTTAACCATCGCTTGCGCCAACACAGTTGCTGTTGTAGTTCCGTCGCCCGCAACATCATTTGTCTTTGTCGCAACTTCTTTAACTAATTGAGCTCCCATATTTTCAGCAGGATCTGATAATTCAATTTCCTTTGCAATCGTCACACCATCATTTGTGATGATTGGTGCGCCAAAAGATTTACCGATTACAACGTTGCGACCCTTAGGTCCAAGCGTTACTTTTACTGTGTCAGCAAGAATGTTGACACCGCGCTCCATGGCACGGCGTGCTTGCTCATCAAATTGAAGGCTCTTTCCCATTTACTTCTCGATTACAGCGAGAATGTCGCGGGCTGAAAGAACTAGTAGATCTTCTCCACCGTGCTTGATTTCAGTTCCGCCGTACTTGCTGTAAAGAACTACATCGCCAACTTTGACATCCATTGGAACACGTACGCCGTCATCAAAACGACCTGGGCCTACTGCGAGAACCGTGCCTTCCTGTGGCTTCTCTTTTGCTGTATCCGGGATAACAAGACCTGATGCTGTTGTTGTCTCAGCCTCGTTTGTCTTGATAACGATGCGATCTTCTAGTGGCTTAATTGCCATTGGGTTGACTCCTTCTAGTTTCTTACTTTTGGTTGTTTTCCTCTTGCGACCCTAGTTAGCAGACTCGGGTCGTGAGTGCTAACGTAAACTCTAGGCGTGCCTAACTCCAGCAGCAAATCGAGCCCTACCGGCCCAATCCAAGAATTAAAGTTTTAGCGTCGTTACCGGAAGGCTGGAATCAGCGTCAAAGGCCACTGGGCTGGGCGTGCGGCCCGCAGTAACCATGAGCGAACCCAAGGCGGCGACCATAGCCCCGTTATCGGTACATAGCCCTGGGCTTGGAACCCGCAGCAAAATTCCTGCCCGATCGCATCGTTCTTGGGCCAGTGAACGCAGCCTTGAGTTAGCGGCAACCCCACCTGCTATGACAAGTGAGTTAATCCCTGTTTGTTTGCAAGCAGCAACAGCCTTTAATAGCAGCACATCAACGATTGCTTCCTGAAAGGAAGCAGCAACATCGGCTTTTGCATAGTTTGGTGTTGCCTCAAGATATCTAGCAACGGCGGTTTTCAAACCTGAAAAAGAAAAATCAAATGGTCGTGTTTGCCAGTCATTAGATGTTGTTAACCCGCGCGGAAAATCAATTGCTGTAGTGCTTCCTTCTTTTGCTAAGGCGTCAATTGCCGGACCACCCGGAAATCCTAACTTCATGACACGGGCAATTTTATCGAAGGCTTCCCCTGCCGCATCATCCATAGATTCGCCAAGTTTTGTAATTGATCCAGTGATGTCAGCTACTTGTAGTAGCGATGAATGTCCACCGCTAACTAGCAAAGCGATTGTCGGTTCAAGGGGATTACTATGAGTTAGTGAATCAACAGAAACGTGTGCAGCTAAATGATTGACGGCATAAATTGGTTTGTTCAATCCAAGTGCTAAACCTGCTGCAGAACCAACACCAACCAACAATGCGCCAACTAATCCGGGCCCGCCCGTAACAGCAACAGCATCAATATCTTTCAAAGATATCTTGGAATCTTTAAGTGCTTGATGCAATGTTGGAATCATGGCTTCTAGGTGAGCACGACTTGCGATTTCAGGTACTACTCCACCAAAACGTGCATGTTCTTCAACACTAGATGCAATTACATTAGCCAATAAGGTACGACCACGGACGATTCCAACCGCGGTCTCATCACAAGAAGTTTCAATTCCTAACACCATTGGCTCGCTCATGAAAGCTCCAATCGCATAACTTGGGCATCAAGACCAGCACCAAAGTAATCCTTACGAACATTCAGTTTTGAATAATCCAATGACTCATACAGGCCAATGGCTTCGGTGTTGTCGGTCTTAACTTCAAGCATCATCGCCGTTGATCCTTGGGCTTTGGCCCAATCAGTAAGCAAAGCCATAAGTGCTCTAGCCACGCCTTTCCCGCGATGTTCAGGGACGACTCCCACAGTCAAAACATCGGCTTCAGCCAGACCTGGTGCAAAAACCCCTGCGTAGCCAATGATGCTTTGTGCTTCATCTACTGCCACAACAAAGTGACGGGTTGGGCTAGAAAACTCCTCTTTGTATTGGGAAGCAGACCACGGTGAGTATGGAAACAACTCTTTATCTAGTGAAACAAAAACAGGAAGATCAAATGCGTTCGCCGCGCGATACACGATCATGGTCTGTCCGCCGTTGCAACCGCATCTGGTCTGCGCAAATAAATTGGCTTGGTAATATTTCCAGGTAATTGAACGAGTGCTTGCATATCCGGATACAGATCTGCATGTATCGGTGCTCCTGCTACATCTGCCGGAAAATTCACAGCTGGTTCGCCGACTCGAACTCCATCTATGTAACGGGCCCAGTAAACCTCTTTGCGCCGAGCATCAACAGTAATGATGAAGTCCTTCTCATCAATCTGCGCAGCGACCGCATCCAATGAACAAACGCCACGGACGGGTATCTCACGCGCAAGTGCAAAACTTTGAGCAAAGGCAATTCCAACCCTTAAACCCGTAAATGGACCTGGGCCCATACCCACCACAACTTCTTCCACATCACTGACTGCTAACGCCTCTCGGACTAATGCCGGTAGCGATGGTCCATGTGCTGTTGCACC
>Ga0136641_1000448_pt1 | contig 17823 bp, 17 predicted proteins | sample EliLak1302023Y_FD_115312 | JGI IMG/M metagenome (GOLD analysis project Ga0136641, IMG submission 115312) | Freshwater microbial communities from Elizabeth Lake, Yosemite National Park, California, USA - 13020-23Y | ecosystem: Environmental > Aquatic > Freshwater > Lake ...
CGCGTGCGGCGGGCGGCGAAGCCAGCGGCGGCGAGGGCCAGGCCGGTGAGGGCGAGGGAGGTGGGTTCGGGGAGCGTGGGCTCCTTCAAGTTCGCGGCGGTGCCCACCACAAAGTCATCGAAACCGAAGTAGTCGTTGCTGCCTGTCGTCAAGAAGGTGACCGACCGGTAGGCGACAGAGCGGTCAGCGAAGCCAAAGAAGAGCAGTGATCCGCTGAGCGCTGCGTTGGCCGATGCATCACGAACTGTCAGTGTGTCCAACACCGTGTCGCTGCTATCGCGCAGCACCAATTTCAGCGTGCCTTCGAAGTCGCCCACATCGGTGGCATAGAAGCCGAAAGCCGAAATGTCGGCATCAAAATTCACCCTGAAGGATGACGCGATATCGGAGCCAGCTGCGGCCTGGATACGCAGGTATTGCGAGCCGCCCGTCGTCGTGTTGTACCGACCCTCTTCAGCTTGGTTCATCAGAGTCCCGCTTCCGGCTGTGATCGTCGCAGTGACTGCTCCGAACACGGCGTCCTGGGGAAGGCCGTCGGCGATAAAGACTCCTTCTGATCTTTCGAAGCCAAAGGTCGTGAAGGAACCGCCGTTGAATTGACCTCTCAGCGCCTGCTGCGCCAGATAAGAACTGGAAGTGGTTGACACGGGCTGCGAGGTGCTCGGATGACTTGGCGTCGGGTCGAACCCCGACGAGACAAAGGCCGGCGTTGCTTGAGCCAGGCCTGAGCCGAGCGCGAGCAACACAGCAGCTACCAAAGTTTTTTTGGTGTACATCGAAAAACCCTTGCAATTGGACGGTTGAAGAAAATCAAGCAAACATTGGGCCAGTAGAAGATTTGTCATTATTGACAGGCACTTAGCCTACGTTCCTGCTAGCGGGCTGTGCGCCGGGTGTAAAGCCTGCCGACACAGCGGCAGGTTCAGTCCCCCAGGCTCCGGCGCCCTTGGACATCAGCCTCAGGCGCAGGTCATCGCCCAAGGCGGTGGCCTCCGACCAAACAAAGCGTTGGGCTTGGGCCAATTCCTGCAAGGCCGCCATGTGGATCAGTGGCAGGCCCGGCCCCAGGAAGATCGGCGCCAGGTAGAGCACGAATTCGTCGACCAGGCCGGCTTGCAGCAGACTGCCCGTGACCTGCGGCCCGGCTTCCACGTGCAGTTCATTGATGCCCCGGGCCGCCAGTCGCTGCAGCAGGCTCAGCAATTCGACCGCCGAGCGCGCTGGCTCGCCGTCCCAGACTTCAGCCCCCCGCGCGCGCAGCGCAGCGACCCTTACAGGCGGTCCGGCGGCGGCCACGACGAGCACGCCACCCTCGGGCTCGAAGAGGGCCGCATCGGTCGGCGTGCGCGCCGTTGTGTCGAGCACCACCCGCCAGGGTTGCCGGGCGGTGGTGACGGCCCGCACATCCAGCCGCGGGTTGTCGGCCAGCACGGTCCCGATGCCGGTCAGGACGGCCGAAGCCCGGCGCCGCCAGGCGTGGCCATCGGCGCGAGCTGCCTCGCCCGTGATCCACTTGGAGCGGCCGTCGGGCAGGCCCAGCTTGCCGTCGGCGCTGGCGGCAGCCTTCACCCGCACCCAGGGTCGCCCCCGCTCGATGCGGGAAAAGAAGCCGATGTTGATCTCGCGGGCTGCCGCCACGATGTCGGCGTCGTCGACCAGCTGCACCTGCAGGCCAGCCGCCCGCATCCGGGCCAGTCCCTGACCGGCCACGGCGGGGTAAGGGTCAGCAAGCGCCACCACGCAGCGCGCCAGACCCGCTTCAATCAGCGCATCGCAGCAGGGCGGCGTCCGACCCTGGTGGGCGCAAGGCTCCAGCGTGACCCAGGCCGTCGCGCCGACCAGCGTATGGCCGGCGGCTCTGGCCGACCGCAGCGCCATCACCTCGGCATGGGCCGAGCCGGCGGCTTGCGTCGCCCCGGCGCCCAGGACGCGCCCGTCTTCATGCCCCAGCACGCAACCGACGCGTGGGTTCGGGTCGGTCAGGCCGAAGGAGCCGCGGGCCAGCGCCAGGGCTTGCCGCAGCCGCTCGCGGTCCAGCTCGGTGAGTGCCATCGGCCGGTCAGGCTGGGAGCCAGGCTTCATACCGGCTGGTGCGCCCAGGTGCGCGGGGTGGTGGCGGTCGGGCAGGTGTACCCAGGGGCGCTGCCGGTCCCGGCCTTGATGATGAGGAAGTTCTGGCTCACCGTGGCCGCGCTGACATTGGTGTAAGTAGCCGCAGCTTGGTAGCGGCATACCTTGAACGGGCCGCTGGTGAAGTCCGCCGTGCTGAGGGCCACGGACAGGGGTAGGCCAAAGACCAACCTCCCTGTCCAGGTGGTGGCTGCCCCGACCAGCGGAACCGCACAGTAGTAGCCAATCTGGGTATCCACCACAAGCGTCTGGAAGCAGTTGCGGTCCTGGGTCGTAGCGTCGGGCAGGGTCTGTTTCAAGACCAGACCCACGGTCGGGAACCCGTTGCCGCTGGGGTTGGCCACATTCGCCGAGATGGAAGGGTCGTCGGGCGTGTACCGGATCGCACCGCTGAGCAACAGGGCTTTGTCGGTTCCGCACACCGGCGCCGTACCCGCCACCTGAAGGTCCTGGCTGGTGGTGCCTGTGGTCGTGCACAGGGTGATGACGCCCGTCAGGTTGTTGAACACCCAGGCGACGCGGGTGGGGTCGGTCTGGCCTGGTGGCACGTAGCCCGAGCGTCCGCCTGACAGCACGACCGCGGTGCTGGGTATGCTGCGCTGCCGTGCCAGGGGTTGGACGGTGGAGTCCGGGTTGGCCGCGAGCACGGTCGACGCGGTCACCGCCGGATCCAGGCCCACGATCATCGAGGGCAGGCGCACGTTTTGGGTCAGACCGGAGCGGTCTTGCCATTCAACGTCCACGACCACGGTGCGGCGCTGTGGCGCCACCGTGTTCGCTACGGTAGCCGGCGAGTTCACCTGGCGCTTGAGGACATAGGTGGCATTGACGCCTGCGACTTGTACGCTGGCCTGCGAGACGATATCGGCATAGGCCGTCCGGCCGACCGAGGTGTTCATGACGGTGAAGCCACGCCATTCCTCGATCGCATCCTGGGCGATGCGCACCGCCTCGGCCCGCTGCCGTGCCAGGTCGCCGTTGGAACGCAGGGTGGATTGCATCCCAACGACAGCCAGCATGCCGAAAGCCATCACGCCCAGTGCAACCAGGGCTTCGACCAGCGAAACGCCCCGCTGTCGACGCGAAAGTCGAGGGCGCTGCCGCAACATCAGAAGTCCCGCCATGAGCCCGGTACCCGCACGAAAGTGCCCTGGCTGACGCGCAGTGCCTTCAGGACGGCGGCGTTGTAGGTCACCGAGATTGAAAAACCGCTGCCCGCCGTCTGTAACGAGCCTTCGCCCACCGCTGCGCCCACGATGCGGGAAGTTCCTGCGGCCGACCAAAGCCACGTTTGCTTGCGGCCATAGAGCAGGCCGGTAAAGGCTGCATCTGAGTTGATGGTGACATCGCCTTCTACGATGAGCAGAGCCGGTCGATCCGTGGTGCCGACCTCGCCGTCCAGGTTGAACGTACCGCCTGTCCCCTTCAGCCACACCGGTCGGCCGGGGTTCAGAGTCAGCGCTCGGCGCACCTGGTTGGAGTTGCAGCCGCCGTTGCAGTCGATCACCGGTAAGCCTGGCTGCCTGACGTAGTTATCGGGGTGCAGACCGAAAAAGAGACTGAAACTGCGGTCGCTGCTGTTGTAGAGAGGTTGCGTAGGCGGGTTGACCGTAGACAGGTCGGCAGGGCGCAGACCTGGGTCGCTGACCACCATCGTGGATGAAGCAACAGAACCTGGAAGCCCAGCGAGCGCCAGGCCAGACATGGGAGGCGGTGCACCCCCCAAGTGCAAGGTGATGCCGTTTGCGGTGGCGTCGCTATTTTTGACTGCTAGCGTGGTGCCGGCGGGAATGGCGGTGATGGTGTCGGCCAAGGTCAGGGCACCGGCCGGTACCCGAGTGAGCGCCCCTCGAAGTGCCAGGCGTGTACTGATCCTGGCCACGCCATTTCCAGTACCCCCCGGGTCTGGGTTGTCCAAGTTGACGCACCCGCTGGGACTGGTATCGAGTTTGGTGCAGCTAGCGACATCCAAAATCACAATGTCTGGCCGCGCGAGACTCGTCGGCGTTCGCCGCAAAAGGAGCGTGAAAGCTGGAGCCGGTCCAGGTGTAGTGGGTGCCTCCAGCGTGGGCGTCACCTGGGATTCCGAAGACGGGTTTGCGAACGGACATCGACAGTTCCACCGCCAATCGGTGGCCGTGATCGAACTCCCTTGGAAAACGCAGACTGGGGTTACTGATCCGCCGCTGCTGGCATTGGCAAGACGTGGCGTGATGTTTCCCGTGGTCGCGCTGATCGTCAGGTAGCGTTCGCGGAAGCTCGGGTCTGCGTCTTCGGATTCATTAGCGCTGGCTGTACAACTGTTGTTGGGGCCGCCGTTCGGGTCTGCTTGCACCATGCGACCCGCATTCAACTGCGCCAATGTCCACTCGATGGCTGCTTCTCCGGCCTCCAGCGCCTGCGTAGCGCGATATTGATTGGCGCTGGTTCGTTGCTCAAATATCAGGCTGCGGCTGGTGTAAGCCGCGACCATCGATACCGTAAAGAACAGCAGCATGACCACGATGAGCGCTGCCGCCCCGCCCTCAGAGTGGCCCGCACGGGACGAATAAGTGTGTGGCTGCATAGACCGCTTTCTTGGGCCTTCAGCCTGGGCATGCCTGGCCCGCTGGGGCTTCAGCCGACAACTGCACACGATCGTTACGCGCTCGAACGCTGGATTTGAGCGTGCGTATCACTGTCGAGTCGCTGCGGGCTTGCCCGGTTATCGTGATCTCGTACTCCTGAACCCGCGTCGAGGGCCAGCATGTGTTCGTGCCATCCAGACACAAATTCGGGCACGGTAGGACCAATGCGTCTGCGTTCTGGGCTCTAGCACGGGTGCCTGAGCGCAGTGCTGTCACTTCAAACCGCGTGACTTGCACGGTATTCGGATCGGTCAGATCCTGCCAGCCTGGACCACACGAGCCTGAGACAACTGAATCCCCAGACTGGCAACTCCTGATGACACCATCCGCATCAAGGCGGAAGCCAAAGGACTGGGTTCCGCTCGTCCGGTAGTAGTTGTAATACACCGTGCTGGAGGCCGTGCCCGTGGTGCTGGTCAACGTCATTGAATTGGTCGAGATGGCACTGCCCGAAGGCGAAGGCACTGTAGTGACCAATGTGTCCGAAACGTATCCTATGCGGCGAAGTTCCCGCGTGACGATGTCGGCGGTGGCTCTCAGGTCCTGCTGCAACTGTGTCTCGAGCAACAAGCGGCGATTCTCAGCCAAGTTGTTGCTGACCAGCAGTGCAGCAGCCGCCACGATGAACAGGCCTACCACGACGCCGACCATGAGTTCGACCAACGACAGCCCACGCATGCGGCTGCGGCGGACGTGCATGGTCGGCCTCAGGGTGTTGTGCACGTTGGAACTCCGGAAATCTGGCCGCTTGGCGAGCATGTGGTCGGTCGGCCAGTGACTTCTAGCGCATTGCGCAGCGCACCCACGTTGGCCAACGTGGTGTCGACCAGGAAAGGCTCTACCGCCTCTTTCGGAATGTCGCTGATCACTGCAATGAGCCGCCCCGTTGCTGGTTCGAAACCAAGCGCTCTCGCTGACTGGGAACTAGGCAGAGCCACGGTGACGCCTAGCGATCGTTCAACCTGAACGGTGCGAATCTCGCGCGCCAAAGTGCCACAGACATCGATTCCAGGTTGCTTCTTGCAGTCGCAGTCCTTGCGATCACCGGTCAGCACGACGTAACAAGTCGGTGAGCCCTCTGAATTATCGAAGTTCACAAAGACTCGAACGTTGCGGCTGGCTGCTTCGCTCCGCGCCAACTGCAAATCGGTCAGCAAATTGCCATTGATGCCGCGCAAGCGTTGCAAATCGATCATGCGCTTGAACGACGGAGCAGCCAGCGCCAGTAAAACACCCACCAGCGTCAGAACGACCAGCACTTCGACCAAGGTAAGACCGCGCGCGGCACGAAGCCCTGCAGGGAATTTCATTACCGACTCCAGCAGGTGTGGCTGCTGGCATAGGTGAAGGTGACGCAGTCGAAGCAGCCGGCGTAGCTGAGGTTGCCGTCGGTCAGCTTCAGACTCAACTTGCGGCACTGATTGTCGCCATCCTGCCCATTGCGCCCGATCGCGGTCACGATGTAGCCATTGGCCAGCGTGCTGCTGCCACCGGGTTCGCTCACCGTGATCTCGTAGCGGTCAGGCTGCGCCACATTCAAGGCCGTGCTGGCGAGGCTGGTGCTGTAGGTCGACTGGTTGGCGCGCCAGCGTTCCTGGGCCTGCTGGATGGCGGCGATTGCGGCAAAGGCATCGGCTCGGCGACCCTTGACGATGGCGCTCTTGAAGCTGGGGAAGGCGACCGCGACGATGATGCCGAGGATGGCCACGGCGACCATCAGTTCGATCAGCGTGAACCCTTGAATGGCCGCCTGCCGGACGCGGAATGCGGGTGCTTGCATGCTCCGCATTCTGGCGGCAGGCCGTTGGCGGTCTTGACCGTTCATCGCCGCAGCCTCACCGCTGGTCTCTACCCCCCGCGAACAGAGGGATGGCGCCTGAGGGCCTTGCTTGCCTCAGCAACGGGCATAACCGGGCAGGTCGTCGCTGGGCGTGCAGGACCGGGCGCGGCCCATGATGTTGACGATGAGGCGCACTTCGCGCCCTTGCGGGCTGGTCAGGCGCAGCGTGCCCGTTGGCGATGTGGTTCCCCGCTGGGGGTCGAAGACCATCGACGCCACGTTGCTGCTCAACTTGATCGGGCCGTTGGCCGCCAGACGCACGCTGCGCAGCGCGTAAGCGCCGTTGGCGCAGACAGGGGGCGCATCGGCCAGACACGGACAATCGGGCGCCTTGCCCGTGTGGATGACGTAGCAACTGCCGCTGCTGCCGCTGGACACCGTGAGCCGCAAAGTCTGGTTGGCGCGCACGGATTCGCTGCGCGCCAGGTGGATGTCGGTTCGAAGTTGCGCGGCCTCACCTTCCAGCCGGCGCTTCTCGGTGGCGACGCCGAAGGACGGCACCGCGACCGATAGCGCCACGCTCATGATGGTCACGGCGACCATGCTTTCCAGCAGGGTCACGCCCTGTTGCCGGTGTGCGTTGTTGGCAGCGGTTTTCATCGCGGGTCCATCCAGAGTTGGCATGGACACACTGTAGGAACCGACGCCAGCGCCCGCGACCCCAGTGTGAGGGTTCAGCCCCTGGCCCTCGCGGGTGCCCCCACCCCATCCCCCCGCGCCGCTCCCCCCGTCGGGTGCCCCCGCAGCAGCGTTCAGATATCCCGGATCAACTGCCGGAACGCATCCACGTCCTCGAACTCGCGGTAGACCGAGGCGAAGCGCACGTAGGCGACTTTGTCGATGCGCTTCAACTCCCGCATCAGAAGCTCGCCCAGCCGGGCGCTGGGCACTTCGCGCACGGCGCTGGCCAGCAGCCTGTCCTGGATGCGGTCCAGCGCGGCGTCGACCTGTTCCACGCTGACCGGGCGCTTGCGCAGGGCCAGCAGCATGCTGGCGCGCAGCTTGGCGGGGTCGAAATCCACGCGGGCGCCGTCTTTCTTCACCACCGCCGGCATGGCGATCTCGCTGCGCTCGTAGGTGGTGAAGCGCTTTTCGCACTTCGCGCAGCGCCGGCGGCGCCGGATGACATCGCCTTCGTCCGATTCGCGCGTCTCGACGACCTGCGTTTCGTCGTGGGCGCAGAAGGGGCAGCGCATCCGGCGGCGGGTGGGCTTAGCGGTACACGGGAAAGTCGCGGGTCAGGGCGGTGACCTTGGCGCGCACGGCGGCGATGTTCGCAGGGTCGTGCGGGTTGTCCAGCACGTCGGCGATCAGCTGCGCCGTCTGCCGCGCCTGTTCTTCCTTGAAGCCGCGCGTCGTCATGGCCGGCGTACCCAGGCGGATGCCGCTGGTCACCATGGGCTTTTGCGGATCGTTGGGGATGCCGTTCTTGTTGCAGGTCATGTGCGCCTGGCCCAGGATGCCTTCGGCTTCCTTGCCGGTCAGGTTCTTGGGGCGCAGGTCGACCAGCATGACGTGGCTTTCGGTGCGCTGGCTGACGATGCGCAGGCCGCGGCTGGCCAGCGTTTCAGCCAGCACGCGGGCGTTGTCCAGCACCTGCTGCTGGTAGACCTTGAAGGCCGGCTCCAGCGCTTCCTTGAAGGCCACGGCCTTGCCGGCTATGACGTGCATCAGCGGGCCACCCTGGATGCCCGGGAAGATGGCGCTGTTCATCTTCTTGGCGATGGCCTCGTCGTTGGTCAGGATGATGCCGCCGCGCGGGCCGCGCAGGCTCTTGTGCGTGGTGCTGGTGACCACGTCGGCATGCGGCAGCGGGTTGGGGTAGACGCCGGCGGCAATCAGGCCCGCGTAATGCGCCATGTCGACCAGGAAGATCGCGCCGATGGCCTTGGCCACGCGGGCAAAGCGCTCGAAGTCGATGCGCAGGCTGTAGGCGCTGGCACCGGCAATGATCAGCTTGGGCTTGTGTTCGTGGGCCAGACGCTCCATGGCGTCGTAGTCGATGGCCTCATCGGCGTCCAGGCCGTAGCTGACCACCTTGAACCACTTGCCCGACATGTTCAGCGGCATGCCGTGCGTGAGGTGGCCGCCTTCGGCCAGGCTCATGCCCATGATGGTGTCGCCGGGCTGCAGCAGGCCGAAGAACACCGCCTGGTTGGCCTGGCTGCCGCTGTTGGCCTGCACGTTGGCGAAGTTGGCGCCGAACAGCTGCTTGGCGCGGTCGATCGCCAGTTGCTCGACGACATCGACGTATTCGCAGCCGCCGTAGTAGCGCTTGCCGGGGTAGCCCTCGGCGTACTTGTTGGTCAGCTGGCTGCCCTGGGCCTGCATCACGGCCGGGCTGGTGTAGTTCTCGCTGGCGATCAGCTCGATGTGCTCTTCCTGCCGGCGGGTCTCGTTCTGAACGGCGACCCAGAGCTCGGGGTCGACATGGGCCAGGGTGGAGACAGAACGGTCGAACATGGCGGTCCTCTGAGGTTGGCAATTCCTGACCCAGGGCCTGGTGCAACAGGCCGCAGGCAGCGTGCTTCAGTGTAATGCGCGGGGTGCACAACCCTCGGCCCGATCCCTGCCCCCGGCCCCCGACCCCCGGGGCCCGGCGGCCACGCCGTGCCGGTCAGCGCAGCCAGGCCACGTGGTCGGTCGGCCTGTCTTCGTGGCCGGGCTTGGCCGACGAGGCGGCTGCCGACGGGGAGGCGATACCGGTGTCCTTCACCGTGGACGCCAGGGGCACGGTATTGCTGGCGTTCGGCGGCACGGGCTTGCCATCGGTCACGCTGCGCATGTGGGTCTGCTCGCTCATCACACGGCCGACATAGCCGCCGTCACCTTCGATCAGCGCCGCGCCCACGTAGTATTTCAAGCCGTCCTGCAGGTTGCCGGCCCGCGTGATGCATTCTTTCAGAACCTGGACGCCGACACGCAGGTTGCTGATCGGGTCGAAGGCCGCGCGGTGGCCGCCGAATGCCTGGTACTTCTCGTCGTGCACGCGCGTCAGCACCTGCATCAGGCCCTGGGCGCCGACGGCGCTTTGCGCGAAAGGGTTGAAGCTGGACTCGACGGCCATGATGGCCAGGATCAGGGTCGGGTCCAGGCCGGCACGCGCGCCCATGGACCACGCCTCCTGCACCAGCGCCGCGATGGGCTCGGGTGCGACCTTGTAGCGGCGGGCGATCCAGCTGGCCAGCGTGGCCTGCTGGCGCGTCAGCTGTTTCAGGTCGGTGGCGGTGGCCCGTGAGACGGCCGTCGGCTCGGCCACCGCGGTGATCAGGTCGTCAGCCGTGGCATCGCGCGCTTCCTGGCGCGTCTGCAACCACTCCAGCGCCACCTCTTCCAGCTGGCCGCGGATGTCGGCACGGCCGAGCGCGAAGACCATGACGGCGATCGACGCCAGGCCGACCAGGGCCAGGCTGTTGTGGCCGACATCCAACAAACCGCGACCGACGTCGCGGACAAAGACCGACAGCGAAGTGGCTGTCGCGTGCTGCGCGGTGCGCAACAGGGCGAGGGCTCGCATCTGGGCGTTCTCCAGGTCCTGGGGCTGACGGGCTGCCGGATCGGCTGGCGCGGGGCCCACAGTGATAATCGTCCGCTGGTGGCGCACGGCGTGCGCTGCGCCCGGCGGGGCGTTGGCAACTCGCGCGGCCCGGGCTCAGTGAGGGGGCATCGGCAGCGGGTTAACCCTGAATCCGAAGTGAGCCGCGATTCTAGGAAGCGTCTCATACGCGGTCAAGAATATCAAACCATTTTCTAATAACGAAACTGCATGAAATACCGGGACTTGCGCGACTTCATCCAGCAGCTGGAACACGGGGGTGAGCTGAAGAAGCTGGCCGATCCGGTGTCGCCGCGCCTCGAAATGACGGCAATCGGCGACAAGTTGCTGCGGGCCGGCGGGCCGGCGGTGCTCTGCCTGAACCCGGTGGCTTACAAGATTCCCTGTCTGATCAACCTCTTCGGCACGCCCCGGCGCGTCGCGCTGGGCATGGGCGCCGAGGCTGTGGCCGAGTTGCGCGACGTCGGCCGCATGCTGGCCGGCCTGAAAGAGCCGGAACCGCCCAAGGGTCTGAAAGACGCCGGCAAGCTGCTGGCCATGGGCAAGGCCTTGTGGGACATGAAGCCGGCGCTGCAGCGCCGGGCGCCCTGCCAGGACGTGGTGATCGAAGGTCCTGACGTCGATCTGGGCCGCTTGCCGGTGCAGACCTGCTGGCCGGGCGACGCCGGGCCGCTGATCACCTGGGGCCTGGTCGTCACGCGCGGGCCGCAATCGGTCGCCGCGCCGCGGCTGCGGCAGAACCTGGGCATCTACCGGCAGCAGGTCATCGCGCCCCGCCAAGTGATCATGCGCTGGCTGGCCCACCGTGGCGGTGCGCTGGATTTCCGCGAATTCGCCCGCGCCAACCCCGGCCAGCCCTTTCCGATGGTGGTGGCGCTGGGCGCCGACCCGGCCACCATCCTGGGCGCCGTCACGCCGGTGCCCGACACGCTCAGCGAATACCAGTTCGCCGGCCTGCTGCGCGGCAGCCGCACCGAGCTGGTCGAATCGGGCGTGGGCGAGGGCGCGCTGAAGCTGCAGGTGCCGGCCAGCGCCGAGTTCGTGCTGGAAGGCCACATCCCGCTGGCTGCGCCGGGCTTTGAAGGCGTGTCTGAACACGGCGTGAAGCTGAAGGAGAAGGGCGGCTATCTGCACGCGCTGGAAGGCCCTTTCGGCGACCACACGGGCTACTACAACGAGCAGGACTGGTTCCCGGTCTTCGAGCTCAGCCGCATCACCCACCGGCAAGACCCGATCTACCACTCCACCCACACCGGCAAGCCGCCCGACGAGCCGGCCGTGCTGGGCGTGGCGCTGAACGAAGTCTTCGTGCCCATCCTGCAGAAGCAGTTCCCCGAGATCGTCGACTTCTACCTGCCGCCCGAAGGCTGCAGCTACCGCATGGCCGTGGTGTCCATCAAGAAGTCCTACCCCGGCCACGCCAAGCGGGTGATGTTCGGCATCTGGAGTTTTCTGCGCCAGTTCATGTACACCAAGTTCATCGTGGTGACCGACGACGATGTGGACGTGCGCAACTGGCAAGAGGTGATCTGGGCCATCACCACGCGCATGGACCCGGTGCGCGACACCACCCTGGTGGAACACACGCCCATCGACTACCTGGACTTCGCCTCGCCGGTCAGCGGCCTGGGCGGCAAGATGGGGCTGGACGCGACCAACAAGTGGCCCGGCGAGACCACGCGGGAATGGGGCCGCACCATCACGATGGACGCGGCGGTCGAGCAGAAGGTGGCGGGGCTGGTCGAGCGCCTGCTGGCTGGCGGCTGAGGCGCGGCGGGCCGCCGATCAGGACGACCGCATGGCCTGCTGCGCCGCGCGCACCATGAAGCCCGAGCGGGATTCGCCCTGCCGCTTGGCGTGGGCGTCGATGCGGGCCAGCACCCGGCCGGGCACGGTGATGTTGATCTTCTCGGCGGGGCCCAGGTAGCGGTCCACCGGCACATCCACCACGGCCCATACCGCGCCACTCAGCGTGGGGTCAGCCTGGTGCAGCGCCAGCGCTTGAGCCGGCGGCAGGTCGGCGCCTTCTTCGGCCAGCAGTTCGCAATGCGCGTCGATGGCCTCGCGGGCTTGCTGGATGGCGTCATCCAGCGTGTCGCCGGCCGAGTAGCAGCCGGGCAGGTCGGGCACGGTCACGCCGTAGTGCACGCCGTCGTCACTGTGCAAGGCCAGAGTGAAGCGCATGGTTTACCTCCAAGGCCAGTCGGCCTGCTTGTAGATGCTGCGCAGCGTGCCCAGCGGAATCTCGGCGCGGGGGTGGGGGACCGTCACCAGCCCGGGCTGGGTCGGGTGTTTGAACTGATGGTGCGAGCCCTTCACGCGCCGCAGTACCCAGCCGTCGGACTGTAGGCGCTGGATCACTTCGGCGCTGCGCATCGTGGGTACTGTAACCACCACAAAAGTGGCGGTCAACCGTGCTCACACGGTCATGCCGCGGCAGCGCCTGTCAGCCCGAATTCCCGCGCCAGCAGCGCGTAGGAATGCCGCCGTACCGCCGGGTCGTGGGCCCAGGTGTTGATCACCAGTTCGCTCAAATCCAGTTCAGTGGCCAGCGCACGCAGTTGTGCGCCGACCTGCGCCGCGGTGCCGACGAAGGCCCGTTCGCGCATCGCCGTGATGGTGGGCATGTCGTCAGCCGTGAAACCGCGCTGCGCAATGGCCTCGGGGGTCTGCAGCGGGCCCAGCACGCCGCGTTGCCGGTCCAGCCGCCAGCGCTCGCGGCCCAGGGCCTGGAATTGCGCGGCTGCGGCGCTGTCGGCGGCCAGGGCCCAGACGCAGACCGTCGGCTGCGGCTTCGGATGGCGCGCGCTGGGGCGGTACAGGCTGCGGTAGAGGTCCAGCGCCTGCTCGACGCCCTGGCCGTCCATGAAGAAATAGGCATAGGCATAGGGCAGGCCCAGGTGCGCCGCCAGTTGCGCGCCGTAGTTGGAACTGCCCAGGATCCAAACCTCGGGCGGCAGCACACCGGTGGCCGGGTTCGCGGGCGGCAGCGGGTTGGCGGTCAGGCCCTGGTGGCGCAGGCCGGCGCTCCAGGCCTGCAGGTCGACCACCTGTTGCGGGAAGTCGTCGGCGGCGTGGCGGGCGTTGGGGTTCAAGGCCATCGCCGTGCGGCCGTCGCTGCCCGGCGCGCGGCCCACGCCCAGGTCGATGCGGCCCGGCGCCAGTGCATCGAGCACGCGGAACTGCTCGGCCACCTTCAGCGCCGCGTAGTGCGGCAGCATCACGCCCGCGCTGCCGATGCGGATGCGCGTGGTGCGCGCGGCGATGGCGGCCATCAGCACCTCGGGCGCGCTGCCCACGATGGTCGGCATGCCGTGGTGTTCGCTGACCCAGAAGCGCTGGTAGCCCAGGCCTTCGCAGACCGTGGCCAGGTCCAGCGTGTCGCGCAGCGCGTGGCCTTCGTCGCGGCCGGTGCAGGACACCGACTGGTCGAGCACCGACAGCCGCAGCGTGTTCAGGCTGCCACCCTGGCGAGAGTGGCTGCCTGGCCCGCGGCTTGCGCAGCGGCCTTGATCAGGTCGGCGGCTTTCTCGGCCAGCATGATCGTCGGCGCATTGGTGTTGCCCGAGACGATGCGCGGCATGACCGAAGCGTCGACCACGCGCAGCCCTTGCAGGCCGTGCACGCGCAGTTCGTGGTCGACCACGTCCAGCGGCCCCGGCCCCATGCGGCAACTGCCCACCGGGTGGTATTCGGTGTCGGAATGGGCCCGGATGTAGGCCTCGATCTGCGCGTCGGACTGGGCCGCGGCCAGTTCGGGCAGTTCCTGGCCGCCAAAGTCGGCCAGCGCCGGCTGCTGCAGGATGTGGCGCAACTGCCGGAAGCCGCGGATCAGCAGCGCCATGTCCGCCGGGTCGCCGAAGAAGTTGGGGTCGATGGCGGGCGCGGCGGCGGGGTCGGCGCTGGTCAGGCGCAGCGTGCCGCGGCTGGCCGGGCGCAGGGGGCACAGGTGGCAGGTGTAGCCGTGCCCGAAGGCCAGCTTGCGCGCGTGGTCGACGAGCTTGGTGATGACGAAGTGCACCTGCAGGTCGGGCACCGCGACTTCGGGGCGGCTCTTGAAGAAGGCCCCGGCCTCGGCGATGCTGCTGGTGAGCTTGCCGCGGCGCTGCGTCGCCCAGTCGTAGATGCCCTTCAGCGCCATCGGCAGGCCCCGCGGCGAGACGGTGAAGGTGTCCTTGCGGCGGGGTGCGTCGACGATGTGGGTGACGCTGATGTGGTCGTGCAGGTGCTCGCCCACGCCGGGCAGGTCGTGCAGCACCGCCAAGCCGTGCTGCTGCAGCTGCGCCGCAGGCCCCACACCCGAGAGCATCAGGATCTGCGGCGACTGCAGCGCGCCGGCGCACAGCAGCACCTCGCGCCGCGCGAGCAGGCGCTGCAACTGGCCGGCCACGCGCACCTCGACGCCGCTGGCGCGGCGGCCCTCGAAGACGATGCGCTGGACGGCTGCGTCAGTGATCACCGTCAGATTCGGCCGCGCCCGGTTGGGCGTCAGGTAGGCCTTGGCCGCGCTGCAGCGTTCGCCGGCGCGCTGCGTCACCTGGTAGATGCCGGCGCCTTCCTGCTGCTCGCCGTTGAAGTCGGGGTTGGCCGGCAGGCCGGCCTGCACGGCGGCCTGCACGAAGAGCGATGCCGTGGCGCTGGCGCACATCGGGTCCATCACGTTGAGCGGCCCGCCAGTGCCGTGGAAAGCGCTGGCGCCGCGCTCGTTGTGTTCGGCTTTCAGGAAGTAGGGCAGCACCCCGGACCAGCCCCAGCCGGGGTTGCCCTGGGCGGCCCAGTAGTCGTAGTCCTGCGGCTGGCCGCGCACATAGAGCATGGCGTTGATCGAGCTCGAGCCGCCCAGGCCGCGGCCGCGCGGCTGGTAGCCGCGGCGGCCGTTCAGGCCGGGCTGGGGCACGGTCTGGAAGGCCCAGTTGTGCTTCCAGCCTTTCAGCGCACCGCCGGCGACGATGCCCGCCGGGCAGTGGATGAGCGCGCTGTGATCCGCGGGCCCGGCTTCCAGCAGGCACACGCTGACGGCCGGGTCTTCGCTCAGCCGCGCGGCCAGCACCGAGCCGGCCGAGCCGCCGCCGATGACGATGTAGTCGAACATGTTGGGGGTATCTCCTCGATTCATCATATCGACGGCCGACACCCCCGATTGGGCGTCGCACCCTAAGGCGGCCCGGCCCCGATAATCGCGCGCTTCGGCCCAAGGAGAGCGCGTGTTCCAACGTTTTGAAGGGCTGGTGCAGCCCTATCCGCAGACAGCCCCGCCGCAGCCGCCGGCGCAGTTCTTCGCCTTCCTGTGGCAGTGCACGCAAGGCCTGCGCCGCTACCTGGTGCTGGTGGCGCTGTTCACGGCCGCGATCGGCGCTTTCGAGGCCCTGCTGTTCAGCATGATGGCCCACGTGGTGGACCTGCTGGGCCGCGTCAAGCCGACCGAGTTGTGGCAGGGCCACGGCCACACGCTGGCGCTGCTGGCCGGCATCCTGCTGGCCAGCGTGGTCTTCGCGGCGCTGCAGGCTTTGTTCAAGTACCAGGGCCTGTTCGGCAATTTCCCGATGCGCCTGCGCTGGAATTTCCACCGCCTGATGCTGGCCCAGAGCATGTCCTTCTACCAGGACGAATTCGCCGGCCGCATCGCCACCAAGGTGATGCAGACCTCGCTGGCGGTGCGCGACACCTGGCTGATCGTCACCGACATCCTGGTCTATGTCGTCATCTACTTCGTCACGCTGATTGCCGTGCTGGGTGCTTTCGACGGCTGGCTCGTCGTGCCCTTCCTGGGCTGGCTGGCGCTGTATGCCGTCACGTTGCGCGTCTTCGTGCCGCGCCTGGGCCGGGTGGCGCAGAAGCAGGCCGACGCGCGTTCGCTGATGACCGGCCGCATCACCGACGCCTACACCAACATCGCCACCGTGAAGCTGTTCTCGCACTCGCAGCGCGAAGCGCAGTTCGCGCGCAGCGCGATGCAGGAATTCATGGGCACGGCCTACGGCCAGATGCGCCTGGTGACGGGCTTTGAAGTCGTCAACCAGACGCTGAGCGTGCTGCTCATCGCCGGCACGGCCTACGCCGGCCTGACGCTGTGGTCGCAGGGCGCGGTCGGCGTGGGCGCGGTGGCAGCGGCGGTGGCCATGGCCTTTCGCCTGAACGGCATTTCGCATTGGGTGATGTGGGAGATGGCCACGCTGTTCGAGCACATCGGCACGGTGCAGGACGGCATGGCCACGCTGTCCAAGGTCAAGGCGGTGGTCGACCCTGCCGACGCCCAGCCTTTGCAGGTGCCGCACGGCGAAGTCCGCTTCGACCACGTCGTCTTCGCCTACGGCGGCGCACGCAAGGTCGTCGACGGCCTGAGCTTCACGATCAAGCCGGGCGAAAAGATCGGCCTGGTCGGGCGCAGCGGCGCCGGCAAGAGCACGGTGGTGAACCTGCTGCTGCGCCTGTACGACCTGGAAGGCGGGCGCATCCTGATCGACGGCCAGGACATCGCCGGTGTGACGCAGGAAAGCCTGCGCCGGCATGTCGGCATGGTCACCCAGGACACCTCGCTGCTGCACCGTTCGGTGCGCGACAACATCGTCTACGGCCGGCCCGCTGCCAGCGACGCCGAGATGCTGCGCGCCGCCGAACGCGCCGAGGCGCACGACTTCATCGGCGGCCTCAGTGACGCCAAAGGGCGCCACGCCTACGACGCCCATGTCGGCGAGCGCGGCGTCAAGCTCAGTGGCGGCCAGCGCCAGCGCATCGCCATCGCCCGCGTGATGCTCAAGGACGCGCCCATCCTGCTGCTCGACGAGGCCACCAGCGCGCTGGACAGCGAAGTCGAAGCGGCCATCCAGCAAAGCCTGTACCGGCTGATGGAAGGCAAGACGGTGGTCGCCATCGCCCACCGGCTGAGCACCATCGCGGCGATGGACAGGCTGATCGTGATGGACCAGGGCCGCATCGCCGAGACCGGCAGCCACGCCGAACTGCTGGCTGCCGACGGCATCTACGCCCGGCTGTGGGCGCACCAGAGTGGCGGCTTCCTGGCGGAAGACCTCGATGCCGACGAGGTGCAGGCCGCCGCCCGCCGGCTGGCCAGCGACGTTCCGGGCGGCTGAGGGCCGACCCGGCGGGTGGCGGCTGGCCGACCGCGGCTCAGTGGCCGGCGGTGGCGCGAGCGCGCTGGCGGCGGTCTGCCGGCACCGTGACGGCGGCAGCGCGCTGGGGCGCGCCGGTCAGGATCATCGGCACCGTGTCGCCCGCGTTCTGGCGCCGGTCGCCGCTGGCCATGCGGCTCAGCGCACCGCCCAGGGCCTGCCGGCGTTCGCCGACGTCGCCCGAGGCGGCCGACGGTGACAGGGTGTCCAGTTCGACATCCACACTGGCGGCCCTGGGCGGTGGGGTTTCCCAGTCGTCGTCGGGGATGCGCCCGGGCGTGCGGTCCAGGTGCTCGTACCAGGCCACGACACAGGCCACCAGCAAGAGGGTGGCCAGGCCGCAGGCGATCCAGATGAAGAGGCTGTGCATGGAGAGGCTATCGGCCCCAGCCCCGCCGCCTTGAGCGCACCCGGCCCGCGCCCTGCCAAGGCCGTCACGCGGGCTGCATGGCCTTGCTGCTGCGCCACGCCGCCGCAGCCGCGACAATCACGGCTTCGCCGGCCCACCCGGCAGCCAGCTCCCACCGCGCCGTGTCCGTC